>WNFJ01104963.1_pt4 | contig 13956 bp, 10 predicted proteins | sample 5400461 | NCBI WGS metagenome assembly WNFJ01 (sample SAMN13153349, study PRJNA577476) | soil metagenome | isolation source: 115 cm saprolite on Douglas fir-dominated hillslope | place: USA:California | collected 2013-09-17 | reverse complement strand
GATGTCGGCCTCGTCCACCAGCTCCGCCAAAAGTCTACGATTCTCAATAGGCTCGAGAAAATATTGCATGCCGTCATATTTCTTGAGGCCGCGAATATTCTCCATGCTGCCGGTGGAAAGATTATCGAGCAGCAGGACTTCATAGCCGGCCTGCAATAGCCGTTCAGCGAGGTGTGAACCGATGAATCCGGCACCGCCCGTAATCAGAGCTCGCACAAACCTCCCTTGTCAAACAGGTCCTTAGCGGCCTGCTCCTCATGCCTTCCGCTATGGGGACTCAATGTCGTTCTTCGAGCGTTCGGCATCAGCGCTGCGATAGGCGCTGTAGACATACGGATAGTAACGATAAGATTGATAATAGCCCGGAGAGCCGGAATCTACGGCGTTTAGCACCACTCCAAGCACACGCGAATTCACACTGTTGAGCAAGTCGCGGGTGCGCGTGAAAGCTTCCTTCGGCGTTTCTCCGCTTCGTACTACCAGCAATACGCCATCCACTAAGGCCGAAAGGATGACTGCATCTGTGGCAGCCATGATGGGCGGAGAATCAACCACGATGAACTTGTAGCGCTTGCGCAGCTCGGAGATCATCTCTGTCAATCGGTGCGATGAGAGCAAATCGGCGGAATTTGGAGGAATCGGCCCCGTGGGAATGGCGTGCAGATTGCGAATCAGCGGGTGAGGGACCGTGACGACATCCAGAGCGCTAACTCCGGCAAGATAGGAACTCAACCCGGTATACTTGCCATCCGCCATGTGCAGAGCGCGGCTGATACCTGGCTTGCGGAGGTCGCCGTCGACCAGCAGAGTGCTATCCCCCAGCTGCGCCAGAGTTACTCCGATATTCACAGCCGCGGTTGTCTTGCCCTCGTGCGGAAGCGCGCTTGTCACCAAAATCACTTGTGGCGGACGATCGGCCTGCGAAAGTAAGAGCGAGGTGCGCAGGGCCCGAAAGGCCTCGGAAATTTGCGATTGGGGCTGAGAATGAGAGAGCAATGCCACCCGTTCGTGGTATCCGTTCCCTGATCCTCTCAAGAGTCTCTGCAAGCGGCCACGGTGTTTGCCATCAGAACTGCTAAACGCCGGCACGACAGCAAGGGAGGGCAGGCGCGAAAGACTCTCCACGTCGTCGGGATTCTTAACGGTGTTGTCGAGGTATTCCCGCAGTAGCGCGAGCCCCATCCCGCCGATAAGCCCTACCAAAATCGCCAGAGTTATGTTGCGTGACTTATTCGGGCGTGAGGGCCCTGTAGGCAGCATCGCCGGATCAACCACCCGGATATTGCTCGAGCGCAATCCCGCCGTGATGCCCGCCTCCTTAAGCTTTTGCAATAGGCCGTCGTAAAGCTGTTTATTGGCTTCGGCCTCGCGTTTCAGGATGTTGTATTGCACCATCTTGTCAGCCATAGAGGCAGCTTCATTCTTTTGCTGATCAAGCGCCTGCTTTAGCAGAAGTTCCCGTTGACGCGAGCCCTGATATTCGGCTTCGATCTGAGTTCCTATGGCTTTCTTTTCCGACTCGATGAGTTGGGCGATCTCTTTCAACTGAGCCTCGATGCGGACAACCTTAGGAAACTTTGGCCCGTACTGATTGAGGGCCTCCGTGTATTGATCGCTCAATTCCCCCTGACGTTTGAGGCTTGCCTGTAGGACTGAGCTTTCGCGAACGGCGGGAATAGCGTCGTAATTACCCGCTTCGGCGAGTTGATACACCGCTTCCTTATTGATGTGATCGGCTTGAGCTCCCGTGAGCTCGCGGTTCAGGTCGGCGAGTTTTTGCGTCGTGACATCCTGCTTTTCATCGATGGTCCAGATCTGATTATCCCGTTCGTATTTGATACGAGCGTCTTCTGAGGCTTCGACCTTACCCTTCAGTTCGTCAAGCTGATTTGCCAACCAATTGGAGGCCTGGGTTGTGGCTTCGTAACGGCTGCGAAAATTCTGCTCGATAAAGTTATTCACATGCGCGTTGACGATGGCCGCCGCGAGTTTGGGGTCTGTGGTCGCAAATGTCACGTCCAGCAAGCGGCTGCTGGGCACGCGCCTGACCGACAAACCACCAAGGAACGCTCCCAGGGCGGGAGGCGGCGACTGCACTCCGTTCTTCGGGGCTGCCACTTCCAAAGCTCCCGGATTTTGGGGGCGCCCTCCAAATTGCGGGTCCTGGTCAAGATTCAACGATTTGATCGTTTGCATGGCCAGCGTTTCGCTCACCAGGATCTTCGACTGGGTCTCGATGTAGTCCTCTAAATCCTGATACAGTCCGTAAGGATCATTACCCGCGAACGGAAGAAAGTTCGTACTTTCACGATCGATTTCAATACGCGTGGTGGCTTCGTAAACGGGCTGCATACGGAAGGTTGCGATCGTAACCACCGTAACCAGAGCCAAAAGAAACGAGACGATCAGCCACTGATGCCTACGCAAAATCATCAAGTAATCACGCAGATGCGCTTCGCGCGGCATCATGTCGAGTGTCATGAAGGGCGCGCGGACGGCGAAACCGTTAAGGGGCGCCCCGTGATCGCGGGCAATCAGGTTCGTCGGTTCGTCCATAGCTCGATTACCGGAGTTTCGCTCAAGAAGGAGAGGTGCCGCGTCACTGACTAACCCGCACGATCGCAACGCCCGTGGCGATGGCAATGGCTACTTCAGCGGAACGGCGCAATGCATGCTTACCGGTGCTATCAGGGACGTACAGGATGTCATTCTGCCGTAGAGAGATATCCTCGCTTTTGAGAGCGAGAATCTTTTTCACGTCGACCGGCAATTGTTGGCGTTGTTGGCTCCCGAAGGGTTGTCGCAGGATCACGGCACTTCCCGGCTTTGCCGTTGTCGATAGACCACCCGCCAAAGACAGAATTTTGAGAACCGTTAGTTGCTGGCGGTCGCTCTGCATCACGAACCCACCCGGGTGCTGCACCGCCCCCACGGCGTATACAACGCCGGCTCGCGGAACAGTGACTACGTCCCCCCCGAGAAGCGGTATGTTGTATTTTGAATTCCCGCTGTCCAGCAGATCATTGATATCAATGGTGATCGTGTTTTCGGCCGCAGCCGTCTGATTCGTAGGCATGGTCTTAGCGGCATCCGCTGCCACAAGATCCCCCGAGTTACCAATGGGCCCAGTCACAAGCGTCTTCCGCGTGATCAGGATTTTACTACCGGCGTCATCGGCAATTCCCCCTGCCTGTGACAGTACCTGAAGGAGGTCCATTTGATGTACGGCTTGTATCGTGAGCGGGGTTCTCACTGAGCCGATTACAGTAATCGGCTGACTATGTTGCTCCTTTACGGTCACTGTGACTTGGGGATGCGTAACCAGACCATTCACCTGCAGCAACTCTGCCAGCTTATCCTGAAATTGAAACTGAGTCAGTCCACCAGCCTGCACCCTGACCGGGATTAGGGGTATGGCCACAAATCCGGTTTCGCTCACCCGCACATCGCGCGACAGCTCTGGCACATCGAAGACTTCGATGCCTAATAGGTCGCCAGCGCCAATGACGTAATCTCCCTGCTTAGCCGATTCCACAAGCGCAAGCTGAGCAATGCGGTCATTGGTCTCGCGAGCGGTTTGTATTTTTTGTGAGTCCGCAATCTGACGGGGTTCGAGCGAATTCTGTGAGAAAGCTGATAAGGAGAACAGCGAGAAGAGACAGAAGGCGATCCAGGGGCAAAGCCTTCGTGTTGGCTGACCGGATACACTACCAGAGCTAGGACCCATCAAATGACTTCCCCCCGCGCCTGGATTATACCCCCTGAACTGTACGCTTCAAGTCAGGGGTTTCCGATATGTTCCCCTTATACCTTACCCTCACGGGCGTGGCGGACGTGGCCAGAGCCGCTTGGATCAAGAACAGGAAAGCATTCGAGGGAATGTGCAGATTGAAATCCACGAGGCTGTGGGCCAGCAAAGCGCAGCAGGCTGAAAGCGCTCCGATGTGAAGAGCCAAGTCCAGGGGATTCTTCGCTTCAGCAATTTCCCTCCACGCCGCGCCAAAAAAGAGGAACAGAAAACAGGCGCATATGACGCCCCCAGTTGCGCCAGTTTCCGCAAGGAGCTCCACGTAGTCGTTGTGCGTGTGATTCACGATTGTGCCGTCATACAGCGTTTCATACCTAGGAAAGACATCCTCGAGAGTACCAAGGCCGGTTCCTGTGAGGGGATGATCGACGAAAATCCGCCAGGAGTCCCTTACCATCTCAGCGCGACGGTTCTCGTTTACTTCCAGTTTTCGGTAAGCCTGAAAGCGGTCCAGAGCCCGGCCAGCACCTAGCCAGACGACGAAGCCGCCAGCAAGCAGCAGTAGAATCGCCCCCGCAACGAGTTGACTACGACCACGCCCACGGACGATTCCCAGAATCACAATCAAGCCGATCTCAAGGAAAAATGCAGCTATCCCGCCACGCGAAGCGGAAAGGAAAAGCGCACCGATAGGGATGAGGGTTAAAACCATGAGCAACGACATGCGGTCACGATCTTCAGCTCGCAACAAAAGAATCGCCAGCCCTGTGGGAATGATCATTTCAACGAACCCTGCGAAGTGATTGCGATTTACGTATGGGCCGAATGGAATTCCGCCATAGCGCAATTCGCGAAGCCAGTACAGCTTCCCGTTGAAGGTGAAATGCTGCAAGATGCCTAATACGGATACGGCAAACCCCAGCACCATCAGCAACCAAGCAAAGCTATTCCAATGCTGTAACGTTTCGAACGCCTGGACCACCAGGAAAAATAGGAGCACCAGAGCAGAGAGCTTGAGGATCTCAATCCTAGTCAAAAAGGCGACGGCCGTCATGCCCATGCGGTACTGAGCTGCAGCCAATATCCAAAAGGCGGCCATCGGCCAAAATAGCCGATGCCAGCGCACCGCGACACTTCCACGCGCGAAAAGAAGCCCCCACCACAGGAATACCACGGCAGCACCCGTTTCGAGGACGGCTTCCGACCACGGCTCAACAACGCCATGAGCAAATACGCTGAAGGCCAGCAACCCGAAAAGGCCGACTCTCACGGTCTTCATCGTGGCGCGCCTGTCGAGGAAGATAGGGGAACGAGCGCCACGTCATCGATCCATGCCGTTCCTCGAATTCTGTTACCTAGTTTCTCGCTGCGCATCCGCCGCAGCACGACTTGCAGAAGTTTCGTATCGGAACTGGCGGTGAATTCCACGGCCTCTTCGGCCCATGGCTGCGTACCCAACGCGTTTGGCGTGAAGCGCGAGAGACTTCCTGGATGAGAAATGTCGCGAATCTCGAAACGCATTCCGCTATCGGTGGTCAGATCTTGGGTACGGAAGAAAGCCTTGAAGCGGTAACGCGTGTCGGGCTGAACAAGTATGTACTGCCAAATGTTTTGGAAATCGACATTGGCACTCCCCTTAAAATCCACTCGGAGCGAACGCCTTCCCGAGTGAACGATCTGCTCATCCCAGCCCATCTCCGCCCCTTCAATCGCAGCCACACGCCAATCGAAGCCGCCATCGAGGAGTTCCTGCTCGAATCCGCCATTCCACACAAGCGAACCGTTCGGAACCGTTCCCGCTTGAATCCCCTCCGCCAACAGTGCCTGTGGCCACACACTTCGCGCATCGTCCGCATGTTGTGTCTCGACGAGCATGTCCAGCAGCGGAAAGGCCTGCGAGGCTGGAAAGGAATCGTGGTGAGCGACGATGCGCTGCCACACTGCCATTGCGGGCTCAGCCTCGCGCGCTTGCACAAAGAATTGAATGGCGCGCCAATTTTCGTCAGCCTCGTCTGGCAAGACCGTCTTCAAGATTTGACCGATGTCTCGAGTGCTGCGCCAGCAGCGCGAAACGGCCAGCGGCGTGAATCTTGGATCCGTCAACACCGCATCATGAATCTGCTGAAAAGCTTCGGGTGTGCGGCCCTGGCGCAAAAAAAAATTCCCAAGGCGCCAAGCAGCCTCCGCGGAAATGGGATAGACCTCGCGCGCCTTGCGAAATGCCTGCTCTGCCCGCGAAATATCACCGGCTGTTTCATACGCGCCGGCGAGATCCATCCAATAGAAGGCTGAGCCAGGGTTGATGGAGGTCGCGTGCTGATAGTAGGAGATGGCCAATGGCAGATCGGAATGCTCGAAATCGAGCTGCCGATAACGGCCTAGTTGATACCAAAGGTCCGCATTTGCGGGCTCGGTGGCGGCGGCACGCAGCCAGGCTTCGGGATCAGGCGATGCAGCCCAGTGAGCAGCAAGCGCATACCGGGCGGCTGAAAATGAGAAGCTGCCGGCAGCAAGAAGCATTCCTGCGAATATCAGCCATCGCCATATCGGATTGAGCGCCGGGGAAGACATCTGCGTTTCGCCGCTGGGATGGGATGTACCACAGGTGCAAAGACGGCGCAAAGCTTATAACGCGAACGACGCGTCATCGAACTAAACGCAAAGCTGACGGAAACGTCGTCTACGGGATGCGTTGAACTCCTGGGATTCGCACAAAGCCAGCGATGCCGCTTCTGTTGGCTTACCGCACTTCGATTAAGCCAGCCCCTAAGAGATCTTCGAGCAACTGAAGCAAATCGCCTTGGCAACGCTCTGGTTCGACGTCATATTCCTGCAGCAAAAGCTCTTGGATTTCCGCGATCCTGCGCGGTGTTTGCAGTAGCTGCCAAATCTGCGCGCCGACCGGGTCAAGTCCATAGTAAGTGCCATCTCTCATATTAAGGATGGCCGCTTCCGCCCCGAGGCTACACGACACCTGATCCTTTGTGACGCTCACAATCGACTGTTCAGAAAGATTCATTGCATTGGATTCCAGCGGAGTCCTGAATTATGTGGGCTGCTACATCTTACTGATTTCGATTTCAGAGCGAGACCCGTCCTGCTTATGACCTCACCGCAAAAAAGACCCCGCGGACGGAATCGCGGGGTCAAGGTCACGATTTTGGAGCACGCGCTACTTCTTCTTTTGGTTAGCCGGCCGGGTGTTTACCTTGGTATCGATTCCCACGCCCATGGCCTGTAGTGCTTCCAAGCCTTGCTTGGCTTGGTTGCCCCATGTCCCGTTCGGGTCGAGTGCGATAGCCCTTTGATAAGCTTCTTGGGTCCCCGGCTGCAGTATAGGAACCAATTTGTCGCCATCTTGCTTGAACTCCATGGTATTCACGAGCGCCGCACCCAGCAAATACCACGCCTGAGCGTTCCTTGGGTCAGCGTCCGTCGCTTTTTTGAGCGGGTCAACCGATTCCTTGATGCGGCCGCTGTTGTACAGCCCGATAGAGAAGTTCCGCCAGTACATGGCTGTGTTCATGGGGTCCAGTTCGATGGCCTTCTGGTAAGCCGTCAGAGCATCATCGATTTTCCCTGTCCTGGCCAGCGAATTGCCGAGGTTGTTGTAGTAGCTCGGATCTGGCTTCAGTGCGACTGCTTTTGCATACGCGCCTGCGGCGTCGGAATACTTGTTCCCGATCTCGTAAGCTTCGCCCAGCCTGGCCAAAACGATGTTCCGGTTCGGATCAGTGTCAGCTGTTTGTTCAAGAGCAGCATTGAATTCGGTGATCGCGGTTCCGGTTGTCTGGTCGACCTGTCCCTGCGAAGCAGCTTGTTGGTCCTTGGACATTTTGTCCATTTGGGCCCGCACTTGTTTGGCCTGTTCCAGAGCCGCAGTACCCGCGTCGAAATGCTGCTTCATCTCAGTAAATTTGGCTTTGGCCTCTTCATTTTTCTTCGCCGCCTCGGCCGCCTGTTCTGACTGCTGGCTTTGCAGTTCCTTGAAGTTAAAATCCTGCTGGGTATCCTGGCCGGCGATAAGTTGAACGATCTGCGAATACACCGACTTGCCTTGAACCTTGATATCGATCGAGTAAGTGCCGGCGGCTAGGTTGCCGCTGCGATAACGTCCCTGAGAATCCGCAGTGAAATCCGTGCTTTGGCCCGTGGTGCTATTCCGCACCGAAACTATGGCCCCGGCGAACGGATTGCCGCTAGAGTCAGACACTTGGCCGTGAATTTTAGCCGGCTTCTCCTTTTCCTGCGCCGCCGCGTTCACCGCAAGTCCCGCCGCGAGGAATAGGGTGCACACGAGGACCATTGCTACTTTGGCTCTCTTCAGTTGCTTCATGGATCTACTTCCTCCTCCCACCGGCGGGTACGCCGGATATATGCCAATAATGTTCTCCTATTATCGCCTAACTCTCTTATCTTGCAACCTATACCCGGCACGGTATTGTGTCGCAAAACCGAACTTCCGCACAATGCCTCGCCACCGAGTTCAAGTCTCTAACGTTCAGTTACGAGCAGTTACGAGTTGCCGTGCCGCCGCGATTTGCGCTTGTGATAATGCCGCACAATCAGGATTGCGGCAACAAAGGCGACGGCCGCGCCCCAAAAAGGACCGCTATGAATTTGCACACCGATATGGCGAAGAAGAACGACATACGCGAGACCAACTAACACCGCGGGAATTGCAATCAGCAAATAGGCGTTGCGCATTTCGTGTGACCCTCAGGGTATATACGTCGCCGAAGTCTGGTCGGTTTCCCAGACGGTAATACTCTTGATCCGAGGGGCATTGGGCATCTGGCGCATCTCTTTGGAAGCCGCATCGTAAAGAAATTTAGCAATATTTTCGGCGGACGGATTCATGGCGTCAAACGGCGCCTGGTCGTTCAGGAACTTGTGGTCGACGTCGCCGATCAGATCGCGCAGGATTCGCTTGAGGTGCACGAAATCAAAGAGCAGGCCGATGGAATCGAGCTCTTGGCCCTCCACGTTCACGCGCACGCGATAGTTGTGTCCGTGCGGGTTCTCGCACTTGCCTTTGTATCCGCGCAGCGCGTGTCCGGCGGAAAATGTCTCTTCTACGCTGACTTCAAACATTGTCTTGGGTAGATCGGCCGGGCCCGGTGGGGATTCTCGCCCTAGCTCGGCGCGTTCATGAAGCGTTGAACGTCAGCGATGTTCCGGGTGAGGCTGTAGTCCGGCAGCGATTCAATGAAAATTTTACCATACTGCATGCGCTGAATGCGGTTATCGAGGATAGCCAGCACACCGCGATCTGTTCGCGTGCGAATCAGTCTCCCAAAGCCCTGTTTCAACGCCAGCACTGCTTCGGGAATTTGGTATTCCGCAAACGCGTTGCGACCGTCCTCAGTCAGGCTGCGCACGCGCGCGGCCACGACGGGGTCAGTGGGGACGGCAAAAGGCAGCCGGTCAATAATCACACAGGAAAGCTGCTGGCCGGGTACGTCCACACCCTGCCAGAAACTTGAAGTTGCGAAGAGTACCGCACCGCCAGTTGCGCGGAACCGCTCCAATAGCGCCATGCGAGGCGCCGTGCCCTGAAGGAGTAAGGGAAACTCTACCCGAGCACGCACCAGTTCGAAAATCTGGTTCATCTGGTTATAGCTGGTGAATAGGCAAAAGGCCCGCCCCGCATTCAGTTTCAGCAAGCGGGATATCTCCTCGGCGGCCTTGGTCACAAATCCTGAGTCGCGTACATCCGGCAGCCCGACCGGAATATAGAGTAGGGCCTGTTCGTGATAGTCAAATTCATGCGGCAGTACGGTCTCCTGCGCCATCTGGATTCCAAGCCGCTGCTTCAAAAAATCAAAGCGGCCGCTCACGGCCAGAGTGGCGGAGGTCATGACGATCGTATCGAAAGCATCGAAAAGATGCTCGCGCAGGATGGAGCTTACATCAATTGGTGTAGCGGTGACGAACACGCCTTTGCCTCGCCGCTCCAGCCAATAAACGTAATTCTTTTCGTTCGATTCAAACAGGAACACTGCCTCGCTGCGTAATTCGGCAGTTCTGCGCGCGATGACGAGCAACTCTTCTGGTTTGGAGGGCAGCGCAGCGATCTCAGCCTCCAGTGCTTTGAGGGCTCCAACGATTCCGTCATACGACCCTCTGTGCGTTTCCAGAAAGGCCGCACGCGCGCGGCTTTCAAATGCGGAGCGCCCCTCCTGAGGAGCCAATAAATCGAAAAATTCATGCACTCTCTCCCGCAGACGCATCACGCGGCGCAGCAACGGAGGTTTGCCTAGCCGAGTAACGCGCAGGGCCTGTTCGGCATCGCGAGCCAGTTCCTCAAAACGATAATTCGATACCTGCCGCCCGAAGTAATCGCTGGCCACATCTTCGATTTCGTGTGCTTCGTCAAAAATCACTGCCGAATACTCGGGCAAAACACTGCCAAAATCATCTTGGCGCAACACCAGGTCCGCAAAGAAAAGGTGATGATTGACGATGATCAGGTCCGCGTCCGCAGCGCGCCGATGCATTTCGGTAATAAAACAGCGTTCAAACTGCGCGCATTGTTGTCCCGTGCAAGTTTCACGCCTCGCGTCCAGCTTGGACCAAAGCTCAGCCTCATCAGGGAGAAAACTAAGCTCGGTTCGGTCTCCAGTCGCTGTCACGCGCTCCCAATCGCGAATCTGAGTGAACCAATCCAGTTCTTCCATCCCTTTGAGGATCGGCTGCCCTTCCATTTGGCGAAGCTTTTCCCGGCACAGAAAGTTCGAGCGGCCTTTCATCACTGCCACTTTCAATTCAGGCGCAAAATGCCTTTGCAAGAAGGGCACGTCCTTGACGTAAAGCTGCTCCTGAAGCGACTTCGTGGCTGTGGAGATCACCACGCGACGCCCGCTGCGAATCGCAGGAATGAGATAGGCCAGGGTTTTCCCCGTGCCAGTTCCGGCTTCAACCAGCAGGTGGCGCTTGTTACGAAAAGCGTCCTCAACCAGTTCTGCCATAGAGAGTTGTGAGCGGCGATGCTCGTAACCCCCAGGCATGCATTTCTCGATCATTCCGCCGGGTCCAAACACGTCGGCGATGCTCGCTGAGGGCGTCAATGATGCAGCGGCTTTAACGGAGGAAGTCATGCTCAAAACAACGTGTTTCCCGCCCGACACCTTAACACAGTGCTCGAGCGAACGCCCGAGCGAAAAAGAACCAGTCAGCCTCGACTAACGTTTCGCAGTGTTGCATGCCGAAAATGAAAAGGCCGGCGAAAACCGCCGGCCTCTCCCTATTGAAGGTGGTCTGGTCTATTGTTCCGCAACCACAATCGCGCCTTGAGTTTCATCGATATAGAAGATCTTCGTCCCGTTAATAATTGCCACGGTTTGTGCGCCGACGTTCCCGGTTCCATCCGCGTTGATCGTTAGCGTGACATTGAAAGGCGCGCCAGGCTGCAGACCCGTGGTACCACTTGAATCGAGCGTTCCGCTGGCGGAGCCATTGCTCGCTGCCGTCGCCGCGCCTACTTCATTGGTGACGGTATTGTCGCCGGGGTCTTCGGTACCGAAGAAGTAGCTGCCGGCCGCCGATGCGGCGCTGTACGTTTGGTTCGGCTGGAACTCAGCTACGCCCATCTCCGCGTCTGTACCAACTCCTAAGAGGAATGCCGAGACGCCATCCGTCGGGGTTGTCAAGTAAAGGATCGGCAAATTGTCGCCAGGATTCCCCAAAACCACTCGGCCGGAGGCAGGATCAACGTTATAGGTGACGCCGCTCAACATTGCAGTCTGCAGTCCGTTTCCGCCCCCAAACGAATTCACAGTGCCGGAGATAGTTCCGGTTTGGCCGCCACCAGGCGTCATCGTCAGCAGTTCCAGATCGACGCTCGCTTTGCCGTTCGTATCTCCGCTACTGTGCACGATATAGTTTCCCGACAGCGAAGACGCCGTAAAGGAGTTGCCAGCGGCGACGGCCCGGCCGGATGTTATAGCGTTTATGCTAAGCGGATCAGTGCTGACTAGAACGCACTCCGCCGAATTGACCACATACAACGCCCAGTTGAAGACGTCAAACTGGACGACAGCCCTGCCGGTCGTAGCCGACATGGATGCGATCGAGCCGCTCGGAACGCTAGTTTCAGGGAATACTACACCGCCGAAATTCTCATCATAGACGCCATTGCTCACGGCTCCATTGCTGTTGCTAAACCCACCGGCCGTCACCAAGTGTACGAATTGATTGTCATTTTCGCCCCAGCCGTCTACGCCGAAAGCGTACTGTGATTGCAGCGCAGCGAGCGTGAATGCGTTGGCGTCCTGTCGCCGGAGAACGCCAGCACCCAAACTCCCGGTCCCGAGACCCGAATTGCGATCGAATTCGATAATGCTCCCCTTGGAAGCAAGGCCCGAAGCAATTCCGCCAAGGGCAAAATGAAAAACAGTGGTCGTACCACCCGAATTGGTAAGTTGCAGGCACCCCCGATTGTCAGAACCGACGGTATAGAGACTTCCATTCGGGGTGAAAGCTAAGTTCTGCGGAGAAATCGTGTCGTTTACGTCCTCGCCGCCGCTCGTAATCTTGCCCGTACCATCCGCCACAAAGCTGGCTGCGAATGCTAAGGGTATGGTGCCTGCGCCTCCAGTGTAACCTTGCAATAAGATCGCATAGTGGCCGCTCAGTAAGGACTCGTGACCTCCCGCCGCACCACAACTGTTCGCCACCGTCGATGTCAGGCTGAACACATTTGAATCCGATTTGCTGCCGTCGAAGGCGGAGGTTGCTGTGATTTTGGGCTGGTTGTTGGGCGATGCAGGAACAGAAGTCGGGGGAACAAAAGTGACGCTCGTCGGTGCGACGTTTGAGAGGGAGCCGCAGGCCGGCGAACACGCCGAGCCATTGGCAGTGAGAGTCCAATTCACGCTAGGCGTGCTGCTCGGATCGTATTGGATATTCGCACTAAAGTTCACCCCGGCCCCTTTGGTCAAAACAGAGCTGACTTTAGTAATCGTAACTGCAACTGGTGGAGGGGCCTTAATTGTGAAGCTGTCGAGATCGGATTTCGTACCGTCGGCAACGGACACGGCTGTGAGGGTCGGATGATCGTTTGGCGATGCCGGAACTGAACTTGGAGGAGTATATGCCACGCTTTGAAGACCCGGATTCGGATTCGGAAGGCTGCCGCAGGCCGGGCTACAGAGAGAGCCATTTGCAGTCAGCGTCCAGGTGACCCCGCTATTCGAGGGATCATTCAGCACATTGGCCTCGAAGAATATTTGGTTCCCACCCGCATAAGCGGCCCCGATTTTATTACCGATACTTACGGAGATTTGTGCCGTTTGGATCGTGAAGCTGTCAGAGTCGGATTTGGAGCCGTTCTGGACCGAGGTGGCCGTGAGTGTGGGCTGATTGTTCGGTGAGCCAGGGGTGGATTTCGGCGGCGTGTAGGTCACACTTGCGTTCGTGGCTGAGCTTAACGTCCCGCATGAACCTTGCACTGAACCTTGCGGACAGGCTGCCCCATTAACCGTGAGCATCCACGTCACACCACTGTTACTGGAATCGTTTTGCACCGTCGCATTTACAACAAATGCGTTATAACCCGCGTTCACGGCACCAAATTTATTTGTGATCGTCACGATAACGGCAAACGTAATCGTAAAGCTATCCGAATCGGATTTGTTCGTTTTGGCCACGGAAGTAGCCGTCAGCGTGGGCCGATTGCCAGGCGCCGCCGGGCCAGAACCGGGAGGGGTATAAGTTACAGTCGTTGAACTCGCTTGCGAGAGAGTCCCGCAACTGGGAGAGCATGACGTGCCGCTGGCAGTAAGCGTCCAAGTCACCCCGCTATTAGTCGAGTCGTTCTGGACCGTTGCCGTGAATACGATGGCGGGGGTACCGGCCTGGACAGAAGTCAGCTTATTCGTGATTGAAACCGAAATGCTATTGCCGCCGTTTCCGCTCCCCGCACCGGCGCCGCAGCCAGCCAGTAACAGGATTAAACCGAATATCGAGACTGGGGCGTGCTTCGTCAGAGGTAAAGCAGATTCAAGGCGACCCTTTGTGGCCATCACGCTCCTTCAGGTTTCGGGGTTAAGGGGCTAGCCCGAAGAGGTGACTGCAGGTGCAATCGCAGATCGTTTAACTATCTAGGATATTAACGTTACAGGTACTGTAAGCGATCCGTTAATTACCCTAGATTGTTGTGATCATTGATAACGTTTACGCGGCAAAAACGTACCGGCTATACTTTC
>WNFJ01156296.1_pt1 | contig 13957 bp, 9 predicted proteins | sample 5400461 | NCBI WGS metagenome assembly WNFJ01 (sample SAMN13153349, study PRJNA577476) | soil metagenome | isolation source: 115 cm saprolite on Douglas fir-dominated hillslope | place: USA:California | collected 2013-09-17 | reverse complement strand
CTTACGCGAACTGCAGGCACGGAAGGATGTGCATTCGGTTCTCGTTATCTGCCCGAAGCCCCTGGTAACCGACCGTAAATGGCAAATTGAGATGAAACGTTTCGATGAACAATTCATCCACCTCGATGGACCAACCCTCCGGCATTGCATTAAAGAAACTGATCTAGATGGGACATGGCCTGAACAGTACGCAAAAGCTATCCTCCCCTTTTCTTTATTCGACCAGGCGCTTCTCACCGGTGATATTGCCAGGAAAAACAACAGAAGAATGATCGGATTGCTTGATTTGAACCCGCCTCCACAGTTCGACCTCGTCATTGTAGATGAAGCACATCACCTGCGTAACACTAGCACGGCGACCCATCAAGGAGTAAGCTACTTTTGTGAACAGGCTGAGGCCGTCATCTTTCTCAGCGCCACCCCTATTCAAATGGGGACGAATGATTTATTTGTTCTTCTCCATCTACTCCGACCGGATCTCATTCTTGACAGAAGTAGTTTCGATCATATGACTGAACCCAATCCCTTCATCAACTGGGCAATTGAAGCCACAAGAGCCAACGCATCAGATTGGCCTCGACAAGCGCTAGAGGACCTGCAGGCGGCATCCCAGACTCCCTGGGGACAGGCGCTTTTACGCAATAACCCAACATTTCAACGACTAGCTACAGAGTTGGAGACCGGACAGTTCAATGACCAAAAGAGGATTGCATGCATCCACGATATGGAGCAATTACATACCTTTTCTCATCTTATCAATCGTACGAGAAGACGAGATATCGGCGATTTTACAACACGCAAACCAGAAACAGTGACCGTCCACTTTACTCCTCAGCAGCAGCAACTCCATGATATGGTGCTCACGACGCAACAGAACATCTTGCGACGTACCCATGGAGATATCAATGTCAAATTTCTGATGACCACTATCCGTCGGCAGGCAGCGAGCTGTCTGTATGGTCTTGCGCCACTCCTACGGCACATTCTCACTCGTCATATCGACTCGATGATACTGACAGAGGCCGATGAGGAGGGAGAATACTTCGCGGATACGTTGTTCGCATCCCTGGAGCCGATTGAAGAGCAGATCCGTTCAGTTTTGGCAGTGGCTGATCGTTTAGATGGGTATGATCCTAAATGGGAGGCGCTGCTCACCATCGTTCGTGATAAACAGCAGTTGCCCAACAACAAATTGCTCTTGTTCAGCAGTTTCCTTCACACGCTTTTCTATCTACTCGACCGTCTAAAGCAAGAAAACATTCGAGTAGCTTTAATTCACGGAGGCACCTCTGACGAGGATCGACGTACGCTCCGTGATCGCTTTAGCCGTTCCCGGGAAGATGATGAAGCACTCGATGTGTTGCTTTCCTCCGAGGTAGGATGTGAAGGTCTTGATTACCAGTTTTGTGATTGCCTGGTAAACTATGACTTGCCCTGGAATCCTATGCGCATCGAGCAGCGGATTGGGCGCCTCGACCGCTATGGGCAAAAAAGCGAAACGGTTGCCATCTACAACTTGATTACACCCGGCACCGTAGATGCCGAGATCTACGAGCGCTGTCTTTTTCGAATCGGTATATTCCACCAGGCTGTAGGAGGAAGCGAAGAGATCCTCGGGCATATAACGCATGAGCTGCGTGAAGTCGCGGAAAACCTGACTCTCACACGAGCAGAGATGCAAACAAAACTGCAACAGATCGCAGATAACGAGATCCGCCTTATGCGGGAGCAAGCCACACTAGAGGAACGCCAGAGGGACTTATTCGGCATCAGATTACCGGCACAACAACTTGAAAGAGAGATTCAGAATGTGACAAGCTTCTGGCTCTCTCCCTGGGCGTTACAAAACATAATCCAGTATTATTTAGAGCAGAACTGTGGGGCTGAACAAAGCTATATTGTAGGCGAAAAAGCACAGAAGCGCCTCCGCTTAAACCAGGAAGCACGTAATGTTGTCCTGCGCAACTTCCAACAACTCCCTCATCAGCATTCACCTGTTTTCCGTGAATGGGAAAAATGGCTAAAAGGTTCTTCTCCATTTCTTCCCGTCACCTTTGATGCTGCTTATGCTGTCGAAAAGCGGGACATTACGTTTTTCACTGCCATTCATCCCCTGGCTCAGCAGGCGGCTCAGACTTTCAAGAAAAATGAAGTTCTCTATACAGCTTTCTCCGTGGAGGATCCTTCCCTTACGCCCGGAACATATCACTTTGGCATCTGGCTCTGGCAAAAGGTTGGTATTCGTGATGAGGTCACGCTCCAGCCTATTTGCAATGATCAAGCACTCACAGATCGTTTTCTTGCTGTGCTTGAGAAGGCATTGCCTGTCCAACCAGGAGAGATCCAGTCACCAGATCAAGTGGCTTTTGATCAGTTGGAAGCGTACCATCACAATGTATGGAAGAGCGCTCAAGTAGCCTACAAAACATACAACGTACAGCTTGCCCAGTATCGTAAAGAGAGCCTCCAAAAAAGTCACCAGGGCCATCTCGCTCAATTGCAGATACAACTTGCGCAAGCCAATGAAGAAAATATCAGACGTATGCGGCAGGCACAAATAGCCCGTGCAGAAGCAGATTTTAATCGACGGATGAGTGAACTCGATAGAGCAGCTCAGCGCACTGATATCAGTGCTCAACCCGTCGCTTTTGGCATCATTGTGGTAAAAGGGGAATGAGATATGAGTAATTGGTTTGAAGAGCTTTCTTCCATGCGTAAAGAATTAGTTGAAATAACACGAAAAAACGACGTTTATGAGGGAATTATCCGTTCAGCCGTTGAAAAATATCCTGATTCCGTTGTTCATTTCGTCTATGAATTACTGCAAAATGCCGAAGACCAATGCGCAACAGAAGCTCAGTTTCAATTATTCGCTGATTACCTAGTTTTTAACCATAACGGCAACCCTTTTACCAGAGCTGACGTGAAGAACATTACAGGTATTGGTAACAGCGATAAACCACAAGATGACAATAAGATTGGCCGCTTTGGTATTGGCTTCAAATCAGTCTTCGCTATTACAAAGCGACCAGAAATTTATACTGTTTTAGAGGACAAGCCATTTGCCTTTGCTATCGAACATTTACTAGTGCCGGTCGCCATCCCTGGGAACCATGAGAAAACCCATCAATATAATACCCAATTTATATTTCCTTTCAACAAAGGGCAAGAAATTACGCTCTATGGAAAAATTAGGGAACGATTATCCACGTTAGGTTTTGAAACCATGCTATTTTTGCAAAACCTGACATCCATAGAGTGGCGAACAGAAACAGACGACGGAGTATATCTGTGTGGGGTCAAAGGCTCGCACCGCGAATTATTTGGCGAAAGTAGAGAAAATGGACGAACTCGGCAAAGTAGCGCAAATTATCTCATATTTACCAGAAATGTAAACTTGGGTGATAACGACAGGGAGTTAGACGTCCGCATAGCATTTAGACTCGACGAGAAGGGTAAGATAATATCAGAACCAGGTCAAAAATTGATCGTCTACTTCCCTACAGAGCAGGTAACCGGGTTGAATTTTCGCTTACATGGCCCCTTCTTACTAACTGATAACAGAGCAAACATCAAAAAGAATGATGAGACAAATAACAGGTTAATACAAGAGTGCGCTGTTTTGCTAGGTGAGAGCGTACAACAGATAAAAGAAGCAGGCTTACTTACTGCTGATTTTTTATCCCTGCTGCCCATACGAAAGGATAACATAGAAATACCATTCCGGCCATTATATGACCAGATGCTCAAGGTACTGAAAGAGTGCCCTTTATTGCCTACTTCAGATGGAACATTTACAAGCGCCAGGCAGGCGAAACTGGCACGCAGTGCAGATCTCCGTGAGTTGATGAATGGGCGTCAATTATCTGCACTCTATGGCGAAGCATCTGCTTTGTATTGGTTATCATCAGATGTTACACGTGATAGAACACCCGAGCTTTATGAATACATAATTAGAGATCTAGGAGTAGAAGTTGTACGTCCAGAAACTTTCATACAGCGATTAGAAAGGTCGTTTGTAGAAAGGCAAACGGATGAGTGGCTCATACAGCTCTATACCTTTCTTGGCAAACAGCCTGACCTCAAGTCCATGATTAAGCAAAGATTCATTCTCCGTCTTGAGGACAACAACCATGTTCCTCCTTTTGATCCGCATGGAAAACCAAATGCTTTTCTCCTTCGTGAAGGAAAAAGCGAGTTGCCTCTTGTAAAAAGGTCGTTACTAGCGGATGAAGCAGTATATTCCTTTCTCGAAGGAATCGGCTTATCCGAACCAGACATTGTTGATGAGGTATTAAACTTCATTCTTCCACCATATCAGGCAGGAAAAATTTCACTAGACGATGAGAAACGTAACCAGCAAGATCTAGATCAAATTCAGGTTGCGCTGCAACGTACAGGTCATCGCGCTTGGCAAGAGATTATTTTTACGCTCAACCAGACTTCTTTTATTCGGGCATACAATGCAAAAACAGAGGAAAAAGCATGGAAAGCACCAGGTGAAGTCTATAGCAAAACAGAAGAACTGTCGACCTGGTTTGAAGGGAATGAACATGCCTGGTTTATAGCAGGCTCGCTCCCAGGGTCCCTATTGAATGACTTAAACATTCGCACCCATCTGCAGCCCGAAGCAAGAGTGACAACAGGAAGCACAGGATATGTAGCAATTTGGCGTGGGCACGGCGATCATCGACGGGGTCTTCACGGCTTCGATCCAAGTGCGAGGTTAGATGGGCTTCAACACGCAATCGATCATATGACTCCCGATAAAGCCTCGATGCTCTGGAATATCTTGCTTGAACATCGCCATCTCATCAAGGGAGTTGTGGAAACTTCAACTCAACGGAATTTTAGCAACCCTCGAAGAGGAGAAAAATGCTCTTCAATGGGACGCCTTTGTAGCCAGAAAGCCTGGTTACCTGATAAGAACGGAGATTTCCACTCTCCAGAAGATCTGTTCTTAACGGATTTGCCAGAAGGATTTGAAAAGAGTACAGATGAGGCACGCCAACTTGCTATAAAATTAGGGATGCAAAAAGAAGAAGTGCTACAACTGGCCGATAAACTGCATATATCGCACGAGATTATTTCCTTTATTCAGCGCGACCCTGAAGCATTTTCAGCACGGTATGAGGCATATCTGGCGTGGTATCAAGAACATCAACAAAAGAAGGCTCTTTTACCTTCAAGTATCACTAACGAACCGGACAGGAGAAAAGAAAAGGCAGCTGAGGCGGCTTACAACGCTGAGGAGAAAACCTATAAAGCAATCACGATGAATAGACGTATTTCAGCGGGAAATAACGACCCAAAGGCATACCTCCGCAGTCACAACACAAAAGAGGATGGTCAGCTTATCTGCCAATTATGCAATCAGGCGATGCCGTTCAGGCTTCCAAATGGAGAAGAATACTTCGAGGCTTATCAGTATTCTGAAATCTTAGAGAAGGAGTATGAAGCTAACCACCTGGCGCTTTGTCCAAACTGTGCAGCCGAGTTCAAACACGCCTGCCAAACTGACGGGAATAAAAGGGCGGAGCTTATTCAGGATCTTGATCCGGCGGTCGATGAAGCAAATCTCGTCGTGCACATTGATATGCCCGTTCATCGGCGCTTACGTTTCACACAAAGGCATCTCATTGATCTGCAAGCAGCTATCTCGGATTGGCGTAAAGCAGATCCAGAGGCTGCAGAGCAAGAGTAGACCACATTCTCACAATGGGAACCATGCAGGGATACGTGTCTCTGAATCTGTTGTAAAGGGGAAAACAAGTGAGCGGCCTATACTTCATTCAAGAAGATGGGCAACTGGTGGAGATGAAAGAGGAGCTTTATGACTCTGAGGATCTCCTCCAACGACTGCTGGCTCGATATCCTAACCTCCTAGCGGGAGATCGCTTGGAGGGTGATACGCCCCAGAGATTGTTACTTGTCTCGCGGGAGGTGGGTCTACCATCCGAAGTGGGCGGAGTCAACCGCTGGTCGGTTGATCACCTCTTTCTTGACCAGGATGCTATTCCTACACTTGTCGAAGTCAAGCGCAGCAGCGATACTCGCATTCGGCGTGAAGTGGTGGGCCAGATGCTGGATTATGCTGCTAATGCCATCGTATACTGGCCTGTAGAAACGATTCGTGCCTCGTTCGAAGAAAGATGCAGAGTGGATGGCGTCGAGATAGAGCTGGCGCTTGAGGATTTTTTGCATGGCGGGGATCAGGACGAATTCTGGGAGAAGGTTAAGACCAATCTGCAGGCGGGTAAGATACGCCTGGTGTTTGTTGCGGACGTCATTCCCATCGAACTGCAGCGAATTGTAGAGTTTCTTAACACCCAGATGGATCCGGCCACTGTGCTGGCAGTAGAAATCCGGCAATATACCGGGCGAGGATTAAAAACGCTCGTACCCCGAGTCATAGGCCAGACAGCGGAGGCACAGCGGAAGAAGCATGGCAGCACAGGTAAGGGCAGGCAGTTAGATGAAACGAGCTTCCTTCAACTGCTCGAGGCTGCACAGGGTAGCAAGCAAGTCGAAGTCGTCCGCAAGATTCAACAATGGGCACGGGATAAACTGCCACGCTTCGTGCGCGAATTAAGAGGTCGCTATGGAATATTCTGGCCCTGCCTGGATCATAAGAAAATACCTTATTTCCCTATTGGCATCAGGACCGATGGCAAAGTCGAGGTCACTTTTCAGTATCTTCGAATGAAGCCCCCGTTTGATGACGAAGCGAAACTGCGCGATTTGCTAGGCCGCTTTAACGAGATAAAGGGCGTTCATATCCCGCCTCATTCTATCAATGGCCGTCCGACCTTTTCTTTAGCTGTGCTCGAGGATGAGGATGCCTTGGAACAGTTCTTTGCGGCGCTCGTGTGGCTGGTACAGGAGATCAAGGCCACATAAGGACTGCATCAATGTTCCAGGTAAAGCGGGAAGAGATGTATGAAGTTCCGGTATGCAGCTTCAAGGGAAGGGAGTTACATATGGCAAGGCATCCCAACATTTTTCTTACCAAGAGACAATTTGAGCAGGCACTCATTGATGTTGGCTGTCATGCGAGATATGCCGATGCCGCCGCCAGCGATTTTTCTATACTCATGCCCTTGCTTATTCATGCTCTGGGTTTAAAGAACGGTGTTTTGAGATCGTAGATGCGGCACGTCCAGAAGTATACCTTCAGCCCGCGCACGAAGCATGGCGAGCATCAATCGGCCCACGGCTCGTCCCACCATGCGATGGGTCTTTCAGTGTTTTGAGGGCATTGAGCTTCTGCATATTCGCTCAGCATCGGGCACGCAGTCGCTCGTCTTACGCTTGCAGCCCATGCATCGTCTGGTTCTGGCTTTGCTCGGACCTCCCTATGAAAAAATCTACAAAATCTCTTCTCGCAAATCCTTTTCCATGGTTTCATCTGCCAGCTTTTCAGATTTTCTTGCCTGCTGCAAGGAGAAGACGACGATTATCTCAGGCACGACACCGGCCAAAGCCACGATTAGGCCGGGAACGGTATGACCGGCAAAGATAGCGATCACCCCACCAACGACCAGTAGAAAACCGAAAATCGCGAGGCCCGCACCGGTACGCGACCACTGCCTGGCCTGGGCAAAAGCGCTTCCAGAAAGCTGTTCCAGCCACGTCTTTGCGCCCTGAAATTCTTCCGTATCAGATGCCATCGCCTCTGTACTTTGTAAAAGAGCTACATATCTGCTGCTCCGCCGGAGCAGAGTGTTTGCAAATATATTGGGAAGCAAGCCAAAAACAGCAGCGGCAAGGACGTTTAGCGCACTGGTGGCATCGTATACGCTCACTAGCCTTAAGGGTGAGCGCAGGAGAGAAAGACTCATTGCGACGACCAGAACTCCGGCTATGGCGGACAGACCCGACATGAGCGGCGTGAGAACAATGCGCGCCATCGAAACACCGTAGTCATCGCCTAAACGATTTGCCCTTGATTCGGTGGACAACCGGCTAAAAAACCCAGAGGCCGCCCCAAGAAAGTAGAAAATAGTGATGGACATCATTGCCACTGTAGGGACACCCGAAAGGACGGCAAAGCAGAGCAAGACGTAGGTGAACAGTGCGATAATGAATGTCACGCTCAGAAGTTGATTGCGCATACGGACGAGCGCCTCCCACAAATCATGACGATATGAATTCAGCACCTGCTTTACTGATCTCAGACCCAACCTAGGCCCCTCTTGAGGGGGGGCAACTGAGAGTGGCAGATTGAGCTCCTGGACAGCTGTGCGTAATATATTCAGCAACTTCTCACGCTGGCCGATAGCAGACCCCTCGAGATAAAGTTCAACAAGGTTCGCCTGAGCGATGACTTCACTTACAGGTGCAAATTCAATCATCGTTTCTTCAGCCCGATCGAGGAGTTGACCTATCTCAAGGTATCCCGTACCCAGCACCCACATCGATCTACCGGTTTTGAAGATATCCTCAATGCTATCAAAATATGCCTGTGCTTGCTTGAAGTCCGTTTGATCATTCCTGTCTTTGCCATTCCACCGCCATGAAACAAATTGCGCCGAAAGCGAGAGTAACCGACTCTTGAGACGACTGCTAATCAAGGCATTAGCGCGATCAAAGGTCGTCCAACCTCTAGCGAAAAAGGACAACAATAACCAGAGCACGAGAGTGATGGACAAGCCAAGCAGTACAGCTATCCACGGTGCTGGCAGCACAGCGTCCAATACGTTCACAGAGGCAAAGTAAACTACAGCAGTGATGATCGAAGCAACCAGAAAGAGCGGGACAGTACTTCCGGTGCGAATAAGCGCTGCCCCGTAAGAAGCACGCTGAGGCGGACGACCAACCGGGCTCGATGTCACTGACACTCCCACGACCATGTCGGCAACTCCTATCAGAATTCCGAAAACCTCTCGCTGTATGCGTTCGTTACTTTATTCGAGTGTGGCCACACGTCTGGTGATAGAATCGATTCATACGTACATTTTACGCTAGCTTTGTCTTACTCATCTGTTGAAGTGTTTATCATTATAACATGAATCACCTTGAAACCCAAACTTAATCTGCCTGCGCCACAGAAAAGATCGAGAGGTTTCGGTAGCAGTGGGACAATTTCCAACATTAGGGACGTAAGTCAGCTTGTAGAGATAGGAGAGATGCCTGCCTTTTCCCGCGGCGCAATCGCTGATACTGGTCATTAGCAATGCCTCTTTCACGTGTCTCCTGCTGATCATCCGCTTTTTCAGGCGTGAATAGCAAGCAATCGGACCGCTGAACGCCGCGGCCTGTCCTTCACGTTGGTTTTTGGCCGCACACTACCGGAACCCCTTTGAGTGTACTATTGACCATTGGGTATTGCACTTAACGCTAGATGCAATATATCACATATCGTAGTTTACAGGCATTTAGTTTCCGAAATAGGGAATAGCTGGTTAACGACACTCAAAATTGAATGGCCTTCTCCAAGGCCAGAGACCTACTCGCCTGCCAGCTCCCAAAGGGAAGGAGTCTTCAAGTGTTCAAGCTTGTTCAGTTCGTGAGAGGACACCAGATGGGACAAGGCAACTCCCAGCAGGCGCACTGGCCAGTTCTCCATGAGCAGCTGATCAAGCAGGGGGCGGAGAGAGCGCATCATGGTCTGGGCATCCTGAATCGGTGAAGCAATGGATATACTGCGGGTCACCAGCTGGAAATCATGCCAGCGCAGTTTCAGCGTGATCGTTTTGCCTGCCATCTCCAATTCGACCAGGCGGCTCTCTACTTGTTGCGCTAGTTGCTCCAGGACAAGGAGCATTTCTGCGCGTTCAGTGATGTCGCGCTCAAACGTCGTCTCTTTGCCGACCGATTTTCTTTCACGCTCGGGCTCAACCGGTCGGTCATCTTCGCCACGAGCAAAGTAATAGAGGACTGTTCCGCGCTTGCCGAACAACTCCTGCAACCGCTCCAGGCTCAGTTGCTTCAGTGCTTTGCCGGTGGTAATTCCCAGGTCCTTGAACCTGGCTGCGGTCACATCGCCGACCCCGAAGATCTTGCCGACGGGGAGCGCTTCGAGAAAGGCAGGAGCCGCTTCTGGTGTGATGACCGTGAGCCCGTCTGGTTTTTGGTGTGCACTGGTTGAGGATCTTCCACTGGGTGTATGAGGCGAGGCTTGAGGAGGTCGGGTGCAGCTCCTCAAACCGCCTCTAGCTCTGGGTCTGATATTGCCACAGAGCCTTTTCTCCCGCCAACCAGAGTGTTGTGCCATGGTGATCGAAAGCCAATGCCTGGACAGGCTCGTCGCATCCTGATTGCAGCCGCTGTAAGAGCATACCGTCCTGGGCGCTATACAGCAAGAGTTCGCTTCCCTGCACAGGAACGAGCAAGAGACGACCATCGGAGGTGAAGGCACACGCCCCCGAACTGATCTGCTCACTGCGGGCACACCACAGCCGCCTGCCAGGCAGCACCTCGTAGGCTACGAGTTCAATGCCGCACTGACTGTAGGACGAAGTGAGACTAAAAACGACGGTACGGCTATCTGGGCTGAATGCCGTGACGCACGCCGCAGCAAGGTCTCGGTCCCCCCAGGCTATACCCGTTCGGTCCAGGTCCTCATGAACCAGGGTCAATGTCATGTTCCCACTGACGTAATCCTGCGGAACACGCTGACGTGATGGCCATTCCTCTCTCTCTGGTCGTGGGACAAAACGTTCCACCGGATCGAGTCGCCAAAGCTTCAAACACCCGCCACCATCAGCGAAAGATAACCCCGCAACAAAGGTGGAAGTTGGATCAAAAGCAAAAAGCGAGGCCACTCGTTGCGTACCCGTTAGAGAAGTGGCGACTGATCACCTCGCCAGTGTGCCAGTCGAGAAGGAAAATATGGTCATCATTGTCGATGACGAGCCAACGACCATCGGGGGAGCTATCCATACTCATGATCGAGCAGGCAGTTTGAGGAACCATCACAGTGCGCTCAGGCAAGAGATCATTCCAACGGCGCCACTCAATCACACAGGGGCCTTTGGAAGGGTGCTGCCGCATCCAGGGCTGTTGCAAGGCAAACAACTCGCCATCTGGGGTGCGGGTGATCCCCCCGAAGGTCAGCATTCGGCCACCTGGGTCATACTCGACATCGACCAGCGTTCCTGGGGCTGTGGAAACCTGGGTCAGCATGGTAGCAGGGTTGGTTGCAAGCGACCAGCGTGTGAGAGTGGTCTCGCTGGCAGTGAGCGCTTCGCTCCGCGTGGGGTGGATTTGCAGGAACATGAGGTTGGTGTCTTTTCCGCCTATCGAATGAAGCCCACAGCTATTGTACTCCTCGCAGTCAACAAAAGGAGAGAGCCGACGAACGACGCCTGGGAAACAGGGAGAAAATGACACATGTGTACCACGGATGTCATCAATGATTGATACAAAGAGTTCTTGTGGGCATCTCCCTGTTCGTAAAACCTGCTCCACCAAACGCCCGGTAGACCTCAAAGCGCGGTCGCAGAAAAATGGCCTCGGGGCATAACTGCATGGCCTGCCTGCACGGTTGCGCTGAGTGCACCCCGAACTCGCGGGCTTCATAGGAGGCGGTCGCAACCACCCCCCGGCCCTGTGGGTCCCCACCAACGATCACAGGCCTGCCGCGCAAGGAGGGATTGTCCCGTTGCTCCACACTGGCATAGAAGGCGTCGAGGTCACTATGCAGAATGGCTCGAAGAGGTTCGGCGTTCATCGTCCCTAGCTTTCCTGTGTGGGCAGCTCCATACATTTGCGGCACACCCACGCCTGGGCTCTTTTCCAACCAGGCGTGGGATGTGTCATCCTCTCGTCTAGGGCAAGAAGCAGGAACCCATGCATGCTCATTGGTCGAGGTCCTTTCTTTCGACGAGCCTCGTGGTATCGACATCCCTATGACTGTGCCGCCTGCACTAACCGCAGCGCGATGTCGAGCGGAAGCCTCATCCCATTGGGCATTGAGAGCGCGAACCTACAAAGCGACGACAGGAGGAGCGTTGTATCGAATCCTTCGCATGCCGCCACGAGATTCCACGTGGTATTCCGACATTGGGGAAAGGTGTAGCAAATGTGTCCGAGATCAGGCCAATTATCACCACATCTTAACCATATCTTCACCACCTCGCACTTCCTCTCTCTGAAATTCCTTGCTACGATACGTGGGGTTCTCTGTGCTTATTTTTCTCCTGGCAGCTTGATACCACGATAACTGCGGGCGTCGTTGCTCACGAGGAGATTGACACCCACCAGCCCTATCTGGCAATCGTCTGGTAGTGAGCAGCGCGCGGCCGTGAATGGGTTATCTGTACTGGCATGCCTGGCGGATACAGCAGAGATCAATGAAGAGAAAAAAGAGGGTAAAGCATGGTTTTCTCACGTTCAAGTAGAAATCTGGTCATGATGTGTGTCCTGTGTGCGAGCACCATCGCCATAGTGCTGTCAACTGGCGGGGTTAGGGCAGCTTCCTTCGGTAGCTGTAGCCCCTGGATGGTTGTGAGCAGTCCGAACCCGACTCCCATCGACAATGTTTTGGCAGCGGTGACGGCCCTTTCGCCAACCGATATGTGGGCGGTGGGCTTCGATGACCGCGGCACCCTCACCGAGCATTGGAATGGCAGCGCCTGGACCGTGGTTGCCAGTCCAAACGCTAGCCCAGGGGCAAACTATCTGAACGGGGTAGCCGCTGTCTCAACCAATGATGTCTGGGCGGTAGGCGACGCCTTTGACAGCAGCAGCGTTACCTATCACACACTGATTGAGCATTGGAACGGCAGTACCTGGAGTGTCATTCCCAGTCCCAATGTTGGGGTGGAGACCAACGAGTTGTTGTCAGTAACGGCCATTTCCACACATGATGTGTGGGCGGTGGGCGACTACTTGAAGGATGGACGGCAGGGACGAACCGCACAGACCCTGACTGAGCACTGGAATGGCGCCGTCTGGAGAGTTGTGCCCAGCCCGAATGTTGGGAAGGCGCAGATCGATGACAACACGTTGAGCGCCGTCACAGCCATCTCCGCACGTGATGTCTGGGCGGTTGGCATGAAAGTCGTCGAAGGCAGCAAAATCCCACGTCAGACGCTCATCCTGCATTGGAACGGCGTAAGCTGGCGTGTGATAGCCAGTCCCAATGGTTCACAACCGAACAACGATCTGCTTGCCATCGCAGCCATCTCGACCGCCGATGTGTGGGCGGTGGGAAACAGGTCAAGTGATACGACATTCCCTCAGCCACTCACCGAGCATTGGAACGGCCACACATGGAGTACAATCCCAAGTCCAACTTTCGCTAGTGGAGGTGTGCTTTCTGGTGTGGCTGCCCTGTCCACCAATACTGTCTGGGCGGTGGGAGATTTCAGGGACAGCCAGAACTTGCCCAATACCCTCACCCTGCAGTGGAATGGCACGAGCTGGAGTGTGGTGGCCAGCCCCAGTCCTTTTGTGGGGGGAAATTACCTGAATGCGGTGGCGGTGGTTCCAGGCACACAAAGCCTCTGGAGTGTAGGCTATGGGGTCGATCAACAGAACAATTTCCGGACGCTCACCGAGTCCTATTGTGTCTGATATGGACGCTTGCCGGGTGAACTGCATATTTCCCTTTGCATAGTAGATATTGTCCATATACTAGAACCATTGTTTCTACATCAACACGCAGGAGGTCCAATACTGTGAAGTACCTATCATCACCCGCCCGCAGCTGGATACCCGGTCTTTTCATCCTGCTGCTCTTTTGTGCAGGGTTCTCCTCAGCACAGGCGGCTCATGCACTCCCCACCTGCGGCTGGATTTTGAAACCGGCGCAGGACCCAAGCCCCACCGATGGGTTCTCTGGTGTCACTGCCCGCTCCGCCACCGATGTCTGGGCCGTCGGCACAGAATCTGTGAACGGGCAGCTTCCCTATGGAGTCGCCCTGATCGAGCACTGGGACGGCACGAGGTGGAGTGTGGTTCAGGGCGCCAATCCCGGCGCTTCCGATAATGGATTGTTTGCTATCGCCAG
>WNFJ01106830.1_pt3 | contig 13957 bp, 16 predicted proteins | sample 5400461 | NCBI WGS metagenome assembly WNFJ01 (sample SAMN13153349, study PRJNA577476) | soil metagenome | isolation source: 115 cm saprolite on Douglas fir-dominated hillslope | place: USA:California | collected 2013-09-17 | reverse complement strand
GTTGGCGCCGTCATTACCGCAATCGCCGATACAAGAGCAACGGTTCCCGTGATGGAAGTAAGTCGCCCGAACATGATCCAGCCTCCTCTCGTGTGAGCCGTTAGGCAAGTGCTTCCAACCAATGGAGATCTTGCCTGTCTAGGAAACTGTACCAGGGTCAGGCGTGATTTATTCCGCTGTGGACTTGTGCGCTAACAGCGTTCTTTTTGTCAGCAGTTTTGACCCCACGCCCGAGCCGGGACCTCAAGCAAATAAATGCGCAAAGTCTTCGTGGTAAGCAGGACGAAGAAAAGCGACAGCAAGACGGCAATCTTGACCATTGGAACTCCTCCCCCCAGGCTCTTTTGGTCTCCAAGCGTGGGCCCAACAGCCAGCGCACCGCCGCTGGGACGCGCTGGTCTGATGGCTCCGCCGCGGCCAGCCAACGGAGCTCCTTCCGGACGGCCGACTCTTTCTCCTCCTGACGCCGCACGTTGTCCGCCACCAGCGGAAGCTCGAGCCCCTTCCGGACAGCCGAAGGCTTGCGGCCATGAACGGAGAGTCTCTGCGCTTTCGCGTGAACTGCTGAACGACGCGATCTTTGGCGCGATCTATTACCGCGTGCTATTACGCTCGGGCCCATTGACGAGGCGGTTCGGGGGGGGATTGGTCGAGCAGGTCCTCCGGGGGCACCGTTCGGGGCCTGGCCGAGGTCGCTCGAATTGACCAGCGACCCGAGCGCGATCCAACCGGACGCCGGCGTCGATCAGGATGGAGCCGGCCGGGACGAAGCGCCCGGCCGGGCTTCCTCGTTTTTTACGCGTTCTCACCCACCCACAACCGAATCACGATACACTTCGCCCGTGTTGATAAGGGTGATTTGGCCTGTGTGCGCAGCGGCCAGGATGTCGGCTTCAGAGGTGAACTGGTGAGGCGTGACTCCCGGATTGAACTGGATGAGGACTTGGTCCCACAAGGCATTGAAGTTTTGACCCGGGACGGCGCTGAGCACGGGCGCGAAAGCCTGCGGCTCGTCCAGGTCATTCGTAACGAAGATGGTCTGAAGGCTCGGGTTGTTCGCGAGTATTGAAGCGGCGGCATTGTCAGATAGCTGAACCACGTTGATGCTGACGGATTGACCATTGAAGAAAGCGGGTATCTCACCCGCAGCGCCATTTGGGTTTCCTTGGGTTGCCAGCGTCAGCGCGGGCTGAGCGAACGAGACATTCGGCAGGGCAGCGCCGCTGCTGCTGGGGGCGGTGACCGCGGTGACCTTGCCGAACAGCCCGTCGGCTTCGGCATTGATTCCCGCGGCAAAGAAGAGCGTGTTAGCATCGGCGCCACCGTGGCCGTTGCCGAAGCGAATCCCCCACAGGCCCTTCAAATCGGTTTCCTTGATGCCGCCATTGAGCACAAGAGGGTTGCCTTGGGCATCAGAAAGCTGGCCGAGGAAGGCGCCGGTCTTGATGTTGAAGGCGCTAATTTGGCTGCTGCCAAAATTGCCGATCAGCAGAACGGGATTGTTGGGCGTGGAGCTGAGCTGGCCGAAGTTTGCCGGGGCAACCGCCGCGCCAAACGGTGAATTGAGCACATCCAGGCCGCCCGACTGGAGCGCGGAACCGGTGGCGAAGCGTTTGATAAAGGCGCCGTTGGTCGTGAACTCGTCAATGAACCCATTCCCCGGGCCTTCCACGTCGTCATGCGCGTTGTTCGGATCATCCTGCTTGGCGAAGGTAACAAACAGGATACCGTTGATGTTATGCACGCCAAAGGGCGCGAAGCCGGCGTGAGGATTCGAATCGGTGAAAGAGTCGACGAGCTGGAAGTTCTTGTCGAAGATGTCCACCTGGTCGTTATGGAAATCGCTGGCGAAGATAACATGCCCGTGTGCGTCACTGCCCAGGGTGAGCGTTTTGAAGACCGCGCCACTGTCGGAAAGGTCAGCGGCGATGACAGCTTGGCTCCTGTCCACCGTGGGGTTAACGCCGGCGATGGTGCCATCTTCGGTGGAGATGATGAAGGTGGCTGGAGCGCTTCGTCCGCCGTGACTGATGACGAAGTCAGACGTCGTGTTTAGCGCGCTGCCGTCCGGCGCCGCAACGGCATCGGACGGACTGTCTGAAGGCGTTGGGATGAGAACCGGACTGCCCAGCACATCGCCTTGGGCGTTTAACAGTAACGACTCGCCAGTGCCGTTGGCGGAGACGCGAAACTGCCCCTGGGGTGTTTCCGCGAAACCCCAGGAATTGACCAGGTTCGTGTCTGTCTGGACGGCCAAGCCAGGGATGTCCGAAAGGAGGTTTGTCGCGGCGTAGCCGGCGTTTAGAAGGTCGCGTGATTCCAGACGCTCCACGCTCAGTATGGTACGCCGACACGCCGGCCCTCGGTGAATTCCTCTTTTAGTATTTCCGAACGAAATGCGCATCACTCCGACTCCTTTGAAAAAAGGGGCTGGCAAACCGGCCACTCCACTGGAGCATGCCCCGCCGGCCCCGGATAGCAGTTGCTTCATCGAAACCGCGCTAACGTCGATTCCGTTGGTTCCTGGAACATTTACCGCTCCGGCCTGCCAAATATTCCCGGTGCTTCAACAAGGCACTCCGGAAAAAGACCCCGGTGGGCTTTTTGAATCCGGCTGCTGCTATTTTTTCCCAGCCGAGGGAATAAAATCAGGGGAAGCATGGTCTTGACGGGTAGTGGGACTAAAGCGGAGGACCTGGTGCAAGAAGCCGAAGAGCGAGCGCGGTTTGAAGGCGCTTTGTTGCCACACCTGGGAGCCGCCCACAACCTAGCCCGCTGGCTGACCCGCGACGACCAGGACGCGCAGGACATCGTGCAAGAAGCTTTCCTGCGTGCCTGGAAATCGTTCGCGGGTTTTCACGGTGGGGACGGTCGAACCTGGCTGCTGGCGATTGTCCGCAACACCTGTTACACCTTGCTGGAGAAAAAACGCACGCGCGGACCCCAGGTGGAGTTCGACGAACACTTTCACGCCGTCGCCGCCGGCGACCGGAACCCCGAACGTTTGCTGGTGCGGCAGGAAAACCAGCAGACCGTCCGGAACGCGCTGGAAACGTTGCCCGTTGAATTGCGCGAAGTCGTCGTCCTCCGGGAGCTGGAGGGCTTGTCGTACAAAGAGATTGCCGCCCTTGCCGAGATACCTATGGGAACGGTCATGTCGCGCCTGGCCCGGGCCCGCGACCGATTGCAACAGTGCCTGCGCGGCAGCGCGGGCCAGGAATCGTAACGTGAATTGCCAACAGACACAAACTCTCCTCCACCCTTACGTGGACGGAGAGCAGCACCTCGGGGATTGCCCCGCCTGCGCCCGGTCCCACAGCGAGCTCCAGGCGCTGCGGGCGACGGTCCACGGAGGCGGCCTTTATTTCCCTGCCCCCCCGGAATTGGCCGGCCGCATTCGCGAATCCCTTTGGGCCCCCGGCCAAACCGAAACGCTGGGCCCCGCGCGGCAAACCAAACCCCCGCGGCCAATTCGCTCGCCCCGGCTGGCGATGGCCGCTTCCTTGGCCTTTGTCGCCGTTACCAGCTGGGGCCTGTCGCGCTACTTTTACTCCCCCTCGTCCACGGCGAACTTGTCCCAGGAACTGCTGGCCAGTCACGTGCGCTCGCAAATGCTGGACAGCCATTGGGTAGATGCGAAGACCTCCGATAAGCACACGATCAAGCGCTTATTCGAAATGGATGGGAAATTCGATTTTTCCCCTCCGATAATCGACCTGAAGGATCAGGGGTTTTCTCTCATCGGCGGGCGCCTCGATTATTTGAACAACCGAGGCGTCGCAGTTTTGGTCTTCAAGCGTCGCAATCACTTCATCAACCTGTCCATCTGGGCGGCGGAATCAGGGGCGGAGGCGGGTCCAACGGCGCTGACCCGCCAGGGTTTTTCTCTGGTGAATTGGACACGCTCCGGAATGACCTTTTGGGCGGTCTCCAGCCTTGACAAAGACGATTTAGAGGAGTTTGGCCGCCTCTTTCGGGACAAAGTCCGCTGAACCGGCCCGAGGTGCAAAAAGCTTTTGCCAATATCCGGGAGATGAAAACTTCCCGCACAGCAATGGGCGGCAGGGGGGTGGCATTGGGGCCTCGCCCAACTTCGCCTCGCAAGAGATGAAGTCGCCCCGCGCCCAGCCTCGCCAGCAAGGTCGAGCCGACGTTTGGAAGCGCCGGCGGAAGGTACGCGATCTATTTCTTGGGCGTGAAGGGAAACCTTTACAGTCCCCGCCCCGGAAGGGCCGGAGGCAGACCCTCGATAGAGGTTTGGTGCAACCCGCCCCTGGGGTTGATGCCAGGTTCCGAAATAATTCGCCGCACCCGTTAGCAGAGCGTCAAGCTGCAACGAGCATGAAAAAAAACTGGATTATTCAGTCCCGTTCCGGGGTGCGCCCTCTTGACTTTTGAGACCATATAGAGGTTCGGCGGTCCCACAGAACAGGCGATTCAGTGTGGGCCCATACCGGGCAATTTCAGGACGAATATTATCAAGATGGATCCGGCCCAAAGTGCTACCAGAAAAACGAGAATCCCCAGAAACCACTTCGTTGCGTGCGACATCCTTCTCGATAAAGAATAACCGAGCGCGGCGGCCCCGACCAAGAGTACGAGGAACGGAATCGGATGGGCTTGAGCCGCTATTAGAGGCGCAAGTGCAATCAAAATCGCCAGGAAATTCAGCTCGCCCATCGCGAACACATCACAAAGGGACTTTGCCGCCGAACGCTTGGCTAAGCTGCCGGGGCCGCCTGCAATGACTTTGAAGTTCGGAAAACCGAGATTGCGGCCCCGGTCAGCTTCAGCCATTGGTTATCTCGCCCCCAGGTTCGCTGCGAGACAAGACTAACGCCTGCCATTTCGACACAAGGTCATCGCTCGGTCCATCTATGATGCGCTTTAGGCACCAACCAACTGGAAACAACGTAGCGCCGCGCCATTCAACAGGAAATGTGTCGGGGCCGAATTCCGGGTGGTCGCGTTTCCAGAGCACGGGGCCTCGGTGCCGTTCAAGGATGGAGACGAGGTAGGCTCCGAACTCAAGGGCGATGCCTTGGAGCCCGTCTTCGGACTTCGTACGACGGTATTCCTCGTGGAGCTGGCCGAGAATTTGGTCAACATCCTGAATGGAGCGATCTGAGTAATCGAGTTTGACATCAAACGCCGCCGCAACCTGCTCCGCCAGAGAGCACATCTTAGCACGAAGCGCCGGGATGTCATTGCGATCGATAATATGCGGAACTCAAGCGAGATAACCATTGTGTCTACAACTCTGTGTGCATAGTACAGGAAGCTGGGTTTCGGTACACGAAAAATCCTGGATTTTTCTTGACCGAGATAAGTGTACCTTTTGTATACATTATTGTTAGGTCGCGCGCGCAACCTAGCACGGCAAAACCACACGGCGCGGCATAGCATGGCTCATGGCCTGCCCAGGCCGCTGTCTGTGTGTCGGGGGCTGGAATGGAACGCAAATTCGATGGTTGCGGCCGACTGGCCTGCCCAGGCCGCTGTCTCTGTGTGTCGAGGGCTGGAATGGAACGTATTTTCAACGGTTTACCTGGTCGGCCCGTACCCTTTGCCTGCTTGCATCCGGAATCTGGAACGGTTAGGCTATTTTCACTTCCAATTTATCCACCCTTTTTCTCAGGGAGGCTCACCCCATGTGGCACGGCGACATTTCCAGCAGCGCGGATACCATCGGCATCGCGGTGGTTAATTACAAGATGCCCCGGTTGCACACAAAGAAAGAAGTCCTCGACAATGCCAAAAACATTGGCCGCATGATCGACGGACTGCGCATCGGCCTGCCCGGCATGGACCTGGTCATCTTTCCCGAGTACAGCACCCACGGCATCATGTACGACCATAAGGAAATGCTGGAGACGGCCAGCGCCATCCCCGGCCCGGAGACCGATATTTTTGCCGAGGCCTGCACGCGCAACAAAACCTGGGGCATCTTCTCCCTCACCGGCGAACGCCATGAAGAACATCCGCACAAGGTCCCTTACAACACCCTCATCCTCATGAACGACAAGGGCAAGATCGTCCAGAAATACCGCAAGATCATGCCCTGGTGCCCCATCGAGGGCTGGTATCCCGGCAACTGCACCTACGTTTCCGAAGGGCCCAAGGGGCTCAAGGTCAGCCTGATCATCTGCGACGACGGCAACTATCCGGAAATCTGGCGCGACTGTGCCATGCGCGGGGCCGAATTGATCGTCCGCTGCCAGGGCTACATGTATCCCGCCAAGGAGCAGCAGATCATGGTGGCCAAGTGCATGGCCTGGATGAATAACTGCTACGTGGCCGTGGCCAATGCCGCCGGCTTCGACGGCGTTTATTCCTACTTCGGCCATTCCGCCATCATCGGCTTCGATGGTCGGACCCTGGGTGAGTGCGGCGAGGAGGAAAACGGCATCCAGTACGCCGCCGTCTCCAAATCCCTGATCCGCGATTTCCGCGCCCATGCCCAATCGGAGAATCACCTCTTCAAATTGCTGCACCGCGGCTACACCGGCATGCTCAACTCCGGCGACGGCGACAAAGGCGTGGCCGACTGCCCCTACGAGTTCTACCGCAACTGGGTGACCAACGCGGGTAAGACGCAGACCGGCGTGGAGACCATCACGCGTGGAACATTAGGGACGGCGGAATGTCCGATTCCTGGGTTGCCGTTTGATGAGGAAGCGGTGGCGGCGCGGTGAAAATAACTCGCGGAAAAATTCCTCCAAGGTAAAATGACGTTGGAAACGAAATGCGGTTTTTCGAGTGGGCCATCGAAGAAATCGTGGCGGCGCATCCAGGTTTATACTTGGATCACTGCGCGGTGATGGCCGTTGCCCTCATGGGCAAACAAAAAGGGGCCGTCCTGCGATTTCCTTGTCGAATGCGAAGGATTCACTCCAGCGAACGCCGGTGGAGAAAGGCTATTTTCAATGCGAGTTACCTGGAACGAGGAAACTGCCCTGAAAGCAAAGCGTGTAGGGCGCACGGAACAACCCAAGCCAATGGTGGAGCGGGCCGCTGTCGCCATGGCGGCTCTGGCGTTTGCCCATTTGATTCCCGGCGGCAAAATGCGTGTAGCCCGTGAAAAGGACCATACGGATTTTTGGTTGCCTCGATTGCGTTGTGCCTTGGAAATCAGCGGTACCGAGCACAACCAAGAATTGCTCCGGCGGCAAAAGGAGAAAATGACTCAAATGCTTGCCAATCCACGACGATGGGATGGCTACGTTTTTCTGTGTTGCTTCAGGCCAGGGAACAATATCATTCGCTGGTCTTTTCACAAACAAGAGGAAAGGGAAGATGCCACGAGCTAAAAGCAAGCCAATGCCGGCCGTGATGGAAAAAATGTTGGACGAGGCATCCTGGTTGTTGTCCCACGCCCAGGCTTTGGCCGATTACGGCCGGCCCGACGAAGCCGCCGCAGAGTTAGTAAGGGCAGCCACCTGTGAGGAAGAGGTAGCGTGTCTGCTCGAGGCCGATGGCCAGGAACTGGAGGCGGCGATTCATCGTGTCAGTGCCGCTTCTTGTTATCAGAAGCTGGGACATTTTGCGCGGGCCGTAACCCTTTTGCACGCCGCCCTTTCCGCCCCCTTACGGGAAGATTATCGTGCTCGAGTTGAACAGCAATTAAAGCACTGCCTGGCCGCGAACCATAAAGAGTTGCGTCGTGGGTCCCGGCGGCAGCGCAAACCGGCGGCAACGGCGCCTTGACTTGGCACTGCGGAATGTCCGATTCCGGGGTTGCCGTTTGATGAGGAAGCGGTGGCGGCGCGGTGACCCCGCCTTGGGACCTGCAAGAGGACTGCCAGTTTGGTTACCAAAAAATAGGAAAACTCCCATGCGCAAATTGACGACCTTGACGGCGCTTGTTCTTTTTCTGAACACACTTGGATGCCAGAAAGGCGAACAGGCCGATGTGCCGCGCAAGGGCAAGACTCCAAAGACAGCGCAGGAATGGGCCAGCCAAGGTGCAAGTCTCCGCAAGGCCGACAAGAAGGAAGAAGCCATCAAAGCGTATGATCAAGCCATTAAGCTCGATCCGAACCTTGAGGCAGCGATCTTCAATCGGGCGCTGATCTATGCTGAGCTGGGCCGGGACGTCGAAGCCGCGGCAGCGCGCGACAAACTTTTGGAGCGAGAATTGCCACTCGGGAAGAAACTTCAAGGATTATTTGCCCTCAACTCTGCCGCCAACGTTTCTATGGGAAATGAACATGTTCATGCCGGCGAATGGGATCTCGCCCTGAAAAAATACAAGGTAGCCTTGATCTATAAGCCCGATTCGCCGGAGGCGTATGTCGGCCTTGGCCTGGTGTGCCTGGGCCAAAAGAAATACGACGAGGCGGTTGCCGCATTCGACCGAGCGATCAAACGAAACCCCAAATCCGCCATCGCCTATCACAATCGCGGCATCGCCAACCGTGAACGGAAGCAATTCAAAACGGCGGTTGCCGATTTCAGTACGGCCCTGGAGCTCGAGCCGGCAAATGCAGAAACCTACCTCGCAAGGGCCAGCGCCTACGATGGACTCGGCGACAAGAGCCGGGGGGAGCAAGATCGCAAGAAGGGAGCGGAGCTACGGGCCGACAAGAAAAAAGAGCGGGAAAAGAAATGATGGCCACCTGACCGAGAAAATCGGGGCTAGTAACTTGATAGGCTGTGCCCTGGAGTTTTGGAAACAGCTTCTCGAGGTGCTCTACCATCGGTAGCCGTTCTCTTTACCCCAGCATAACCAGGCTTCGCTCATTTTGCGGATATTTCCGCGATCTACGGGTGCAACGGGATCGGCACCGGTAATGCGCGGCAGGGCCCACACCCACACGCGCGGTTTTTTTTCCAGGTCCGCCAACATGAGCGGCACGACGGCCTGGCCCATGTCAATAATCTCCTGAAACGCCGGATGGTCGCAGAGAACCGTGGGCGATGAGAAATGCCCGACCGCCGCCATCCAGGTGGATTCCAAGCGACGGAAACGCTCCTCCACCGTTTCCGTGCGTTCCCCAACAGGGTTTTGTCGAATCGGAAGGGTGGCCAAAATCCAACCTCATGATTATACAGAGATCGATTTGCTTCGGTCATCGGATATCACTTGATCTCATTCCCGATGCAATACAAATGCGTATCCGTCCGGTATAGCAGCTCGTTTCCAGAGATCGCCGGTGAAGCGGTGATGCGTTCGCCCAGCTGGTTGGTGCTCAGCAAGCGGAACTCTTTGCCGGCCTGGATGACGAAAGTTGCGCCGTCGTTATTGCTGGCGTAGATTTTGCCGTCGCTGGCGATCGGGGAGGAGTTACATTCGCCCCCCAGGCGCTTCCGGTAGTGTTCCAGGCCGGTCTTGGCCTCCAGACAAGTCAAGATGCCGTTGTCCATGAGGGCGTAAACCAGGCCGCGGTAGAAAAGCAGCGATGGTTCCACCGGTCCCGGCTTCTTGCTGACCCAGACGGGATCGGGCGGCCGGCCCTTGCCTTTCAAGCGGATGGCGTGAATGGCACTCTGCCGCCATAATTGCAGGAACACCATGCCGTCCGCATATACGGGGCTGGAGATGATCTCGCCGTTGAAAGGCCCTTCCCCCTGGCCGTAGCGCCACAGCTCGGCATGCGTTTTGGCATCGAAGGCGGTGAGGCGATTTTGGCCGGGCACGAGAATGTCCTTTTGCCCGTGATGCTCCACCAAAAGCGGCGTCGCATGAGCGGTTCCGATCGGCCTGTCCTTTTTCCAGGCGATTTCCCCCGTTTTTTTATCCAGGCCGAGCAAATAGCACGGGCCGGTGTGATGATTCCACGGGAACAGCACGCTGTCGTCAAGAACCAGGGGGCTCAGGCCGTATCCCCAGGCCATCTTGGGATCGCCGAAGCGGGGAATGTAGCGATTGACCCACATCAGCTTGCCCTCGTGGGTGTAGCGGGCGATGTCGGCATTGCCGAAGGCGACGTAGACGGCATCCGCGGTGACCGCCGGGGTATTGACGGCCAGGTTCGATTTCTCGTGGGTCCTCTGGTTGACGCCAAAACCGAAATCGTGCCGCCACAGAAGCGTCAGGAGGGATTTTTTGCCGGCCTTTTCCAGGTGCGAAGTGATGAACACGCGTTTGCCGAAGACCACCGGCGAGCTTGTCCCCCAGCCCGGCAGCTTGACGGACCAGCGGATGTTTTCGGTCTTGGACCAGCGGATGGGCAGATTGCGGCCATCCGCCACGCCATCGGCATTGGGTCCCCGCCAGCGTTGCCAGTCGGCGGTTGCTGATTTTTGCTCCTGTGTCAAAGCCGACCTTGAGAACAGAATAAACCCACCAGCGAGGAAGAGAATGGCGATCAGCAAATATTTTGAAGGATTAGCGGCCACGGCGAGCCTCGGCTTTCAGTCAACCTTGTATACCAGTGTATTTTTCTTAGCAAGCCTGCCAACCTTTTTCGGTATCGTTCGTAATAACTGGAGACGAAACCGAGCCGAAGAAGACCACTGAGGAGAGCGACATGACATGTTGCCGATTGAACGCTCTAGGGCTTGTCATTTACCTATGTGTGGGGTGCTTGAGCAAGTTTCAACTTGCAAACGAACTAGAAGCCATTGAAGGAGCTTGGGAAGTCCATTCGATTTACCGGAATGGGAAGCTCGATCCAACGCAAGTCGGTGCGCAACTGACCTTTGCCAAGGGTGCGGTATCGTTTCAGCCCAAGGTGAGAGAGTTTGTGGGCGGGTTTGGCTGAACGATCATGTTTACGGAGCCTCGTGAGGCTTTTCCCCGGTCCTCGACTTATGAGTTACCCACGGAACAACCGGGCTGTATAAATCTGACGACAGTGTATCAAGGTAAGCCAGGTGCCTTGTACACCCAGGCAATCTTCTCCATTCAAGGCGACTACTTAACTTACTGCGTGGCACCTCCGGGTCAGCCGAGGCCGAGGGAATTTTTGACCAAGGAAGGGGACGAATACACTTTGGTTGTCCTGAAGCGCGCAATCCAAACCGCTGGCCAAAGCCCAACGGAATAGGTTGGTCGGGGTGCTCCGCTCGAAAGATTACTTTTATTATCAGTTTAGTTATGATCAGGATTGTCCGAGGCTGCCGGTCAGTTGGCCGCCAACTCAAGTGAATCGACGCAAGATCAATTGAAATAATGTGTTGTGAATTGAAAAGTTGGCGGCCACTTGGCCGTCAACTTTACAAAGTATTACTGTCACCAGGCTTTATTTCTCGTTTCCTCATTCAAACAATCGATGTTGCAGCGAGCAAGAAAATAGCGACGGAACGAATCACGATGTTTTCCTCGGGGTGGTGTTCGAGATTAAAAGACAGCAAGCCTTACTCGATTGGCCGTCGCCATACCTCCACATTCTTCCCGTCGAAAGGCGTCTGTGGACCGTGCTTGTCGAGGTATTTCGCAAGCCATCCCGGTGGAGTCTGAAAACGCCCGGATACCCCTTGGATATCCTGATCTTTCATCACTTCCTTCACGGACTGCTCGCTGCCGCCGTCTACGGTGAGTTTGTCGCCATCCACCACGTACCGGAAAATGAAGTAAGATCGTTTGTTACCCTTGTTCCACTTCTCGAAGGCGCCCTCCTGGCGAAAGTCTGCGTATCCCGCTACCGGTTTGGCGTCGTCGTCTTTGAGGTAGATGGTTGCGTAGGTATTCTTGCCGATCGTTGTGGTAATAAACCAAAATTCATGTACGTCCTTTCCCGCCTTGTTTAACGCTGCTCGGATGAGGGCTTTCGGGTGACCCTTTACCGGCGGGGAGTCGATAACATAGTGTTTCTTGCCCGGCTGTCGCCATTTGCCGAGGAGCCGCTTATCCGGCTCGGCCTTGTTGGGGTCGGAGAGCGGCTCAGTGACATGGACGCACCCGGTAAACAGGAATGCAATCCACAAGAACATCGATGCTTTTCTCATGACTAATCTCCCAAAAGGTATTCCGTCCCCATTTGGAACCTACTGATTTTCAACGCCAAAGCCAGCGAGTTCAACCGTGTGCCGGGGTTGTCCGCCATCGGTTTTGGGCCCATGGAGTCGTTTCTTCTCATTCAAACAGCCCCTTTGGCAGCGGCGCGTCTGCCCCGGACGGCGGGTCAATACCCAGGCCGCGGGCGAGGATGGCGGCGGCGGCCTGGGGAGTAATGCGTTCTTCGCGGATGCCGGCCTTGACTCCAGGGCCATAGACCAAGAGCGGCACGTGCGTGTCATAGGGGTGCGGAGAGCCGTGCGTGGTGCGGTAGGCGGCCAGCTTGGGCGAAATCGGCGGCGACAGCAGGTGGTAAGGCTCTAGCACCACCAGCACATCGCCGCTCACTTCGGGATGAAAAGATAGGCGCACGCTCTCGGCCATGGGATCGCCGGCAATGGGGCCCTTGCTCAGCTGGGTGCGCGTATAGGCCCTGTGGATGCCCGGTTGTTTGGCGAGCCAGCCGGCCAGGGCTTTTTCCACCTGGGCCGATTCCAGGCCCAGCTTGCGCAGGACGCCGCGGTTGAAATATATGTTTCCGCCCACGATCTCCTCGATCCAGGGGAGCTTGATGTTCTTGGCGAACGTCTGGTCCAGAAACGCGAAAGCCTGGGCGGTGAACAATTGCGGCGAGACGCGGCCGGCTTTCTTGCCCTGGGCCCGCGCCGCTTCCGGGATCGGGCAGATGCCGTGATCGGCGCTCAGCACCAGCAGGTAATTTCCCTTGCCCACCTTGGCATCCAGGGTTTCCAGCAATTCCTTGACCATGCGATCGGAATGGAGGGTGATATCGAGGACCTCCTGGGAATCCGGCCCCCAGCAATGGCCGATCATATCGGGACTGGAAAAGCTGAGGCAGAGCAGGTCCGGGCCCTCGTGCTGACCGAGGCGCTCGGCGTCGATGGCTTTTTTCGCCAGGGCCAAAAGGAGCTCGCTGCCGCGCGGGGAATTGAGCATGGCCTGGTAATAGGCCCGGCCGATCCTATTGGCGCCGCCGTCGAGCCGATGGGGAAACGATTGGCCCTGCATGATGCCGGTGCCGCCGAAGGGATTATTGGCCGGGCTGCTGAATTTTGCATAATCCAGCTCGGGACGCAAGCGCGTCCAGTTGCGCCGGAACCACTGGTCGGCCATCTTGCCGCGATTGAATTCCGCCACCCAGGGCCGAAGGCTGTCCTCGTAATAAGTCGATGTGACAAACGTGCCGGTGCTTGTGCTGAACCAGTAGCACAGGGCGCGGAGGGCGGCAAGCAACATGGCCGCCCGGTCCTTGATGGATAAGGACACGACCTTGCTCTTGCCCTTGCCGGCTTCGAGAAGAACGTCGCCAACGGAAGGTTGCCTCCTCCGAATTGGTGCGGTGCCTGTGATCCTGGGATTGGCGGGGGCTGGCACGGGCCGGTGTTTTCCCGACTGGATCGCAGTGATGACCGCGGCGGCTGTCCGGTCGTACCATTCATTGCCGACGATGCCGTGCTTGTAGGGCGAGGTGCCGGTGACCAGGGAAGCGTGTCCCGGGGCAGTGAGGGTATAGGCGTAAGGATAATGGCAATTCTGAAACCAGGCCCCGTCCTTCATGAGCCGGCGAAAGCCGCCTTCGCCCAAGAGCTTCTCCCAGCGGGCCAGGTAATCGCCGCGCATCTGGTCAAAAACCACGATCACGGCCAACTTTATTTTGCCCTTGGGATCGGCATCCGCTGCGGATTCGGACTTTCCGAGGGACAAGCTTCCTGCCAGGAGGACGAGGATCAGAAAAAATCGGCTGGCTGCGGGTAACATGGTGAACTTTATTGCCCGACTTATTGTTTCGCGCTCGCTGTGATTCCGCGAGCGCGAAACGATAAATCAGGGCACGCGGCGGTTTAGGTTCGCTGTTCCACTTCACAAACAGAGCCCACACCAATGACAATTCTTTTGTTCGGAAGGCAGAGTTCCCAATTACCATCGAAACTTGGGTTTCCCGGCAGGTGATCGCAAAAGATTCGGAGCGTGAAACCGTTGGAAAAGCCGATGGTT
>WNFJ01712495.1_pt5 | contig 13958 bp, 9 predicted proteins | sample 5400461 | NCBI WGS metagenome assembly WNFJ01 (sample SAMN13153349, study PRJNA577476) | soil metagenome | isolation source: 115 cm saprolite on Douglas fir-dominated hillslope | place: USA:California | collected 2013-09-17 | reverse complement strand
GCTCCCCAGCCGCTCAAGTAGGCCCCCAGGGGGGCGTCACCGCCGTTCGTCTCGAGATACTTGAGGTACGCGTAGCCCAGGGAGAGCTTGGGTCCCTCCGCGGCGGCTACCGAAGCGGCCAAGGACAAGAGGACGACCAGGGCCTGGACCGCTCTTCTCATGACTCCTCCCGATGCCGATCGGCCCAAGCCGCCCAGGCCGCGAACACGATTCCACCCCCGACCGCCGTCCAAGCCAGGGCCGGGACGGAGGGCGGAGGCGGTCCGACCAGACTTGCCGCGTAGGCGACGGCGAGGGTGGCGAGCAGGGACAGGATGCCCCAGCGGCCAATCGCATCCCGCGCCCGTGTGGAGGACAGACAGAGCGCGATTCCTCCCCCGAACAAGAGCCCCTCGACGGCCAGGGTCGCCGGGAGCGAGTTCCAGAGCCCGAGTCCCCGGCGCACGTCGCTGCCCGGGGCGACCGGCATGTCCGGCCGATGGCTGATCACGTCGAGCACCCAGTGGCTGAGCACGAGGACGGCCAGCAGCAACGCCGCCCCTGCCCGGCGCCTCCGCGCGAAATGCAGGCCGGCGCATGCCGCCGTCCAGAGGGTGACGGTCGCCAGGCTGTGCGAGATCGGATAGGAATCAAATCGGAGAAGCTTGAGCGCCATCTCCCCGGGGACGATGGTCACCTTCTCAACCCCGACCAGGATGAGGACTGGCCAGAGGAGGTCACAGAGCTGGGCGGCGCGACGTAGCTCGCGAGAGAGACGCGCGCGTCCACACTCTTGGCGGCGAGGGCCACTCCGAAGTGACCGAGGAACACGGCACGATTCTATCCTCTTGCTCAGCTGCGGCGGATGGCGTCGGCGTCGGGGTCGCCGGCCCGCTCGATGTAGACGGTCTCCAGGATCTCCCGGACGCGGGGATGGGCCCGGGTGATCGTGTCCAGGGCCGTGCGGTCGAGCTCGAGGAGGGCGCAGGGAAGGGCGGCGGTCACGGTGGCCGTGCGCGACCGCCCGGACAGGGCCGAGATCTCGCCGAAGAACGCCCCCTCGCCCAGCGGCCGCAGGAGGACGTCCTGCCCGGAGCGGTTTCGGATGAAGACCTTGACCCGGCCGTTGGCCACGAGGAAGACGCTCTGGCCGGTCTCTCCCTCCGTCAGCACGATGTCTCCCGGCTCCAACGTCCGGAGCACGAGCCCCCGCACCAGGGCAAGCAGCTCGTCTTCCGAGAGCCCCTCGAAGAGCGGGCTGGCCCGGAGACCGCGTCTGTAGGCGCGCAGGATCTCGGGCGTGATGGAGGGGCTGGCGGTGGGGGCGAGGCTGCGCTTCGCCACCTCGGCCCGGCGCTTCACCGTGTCGCGCACCACGTCGATCAGCCATTCCCGCATCCGGTCGCCGGATTCCGGCGGGCGGCTGCTGGCCGCGGCTGCAGGGCCGGCCGGGCGCAGGGGCGCCCGGGGGCGGCGCTGCAGCTGCTCGACCTTCTTGAGCAGGGCCACCGCTTTCTCGTTCTGGCCGCGCCGCACGAGGTCGTCGGCGAGGTCGACCAGGACCTGCGCGGCCTCCCGGTCCTTCCCCGCCTTCAAGAACGCGTCGGCCAGGCGCAGGCGCATGCGCGGGTCCCCGCGCCCGTCGTGGAACTGCGACTCCACGCTGGAGCCGCCTTCGCCCCCCTCCCGACCTCGGAGGGCCGCCGCCTCGGGGTCCGCCGCCCGCTCACGGGAGAGCGACTGCAGCCGCTCGGTGACGTGCGGATAAGCCACCCCGATCTCGACCATCGAGGCTTGGTCCAGCTCCAGCAGCTCGCAGAGAGCGGCCGCGGTCACGGTTGCGGTGCGCGGCTGGCCCGAGAGGCTCGAGATCTCCCCGAAGAAGTCGCCCTCGCCCAGGCTGTCGAGGAGGAGGTTGTGGCCCGCCGGGTTGCGCACGAAGACCTTCACCGCGCCGGCGGTCAGGAGGAACAGGCTGCCCGCCCTCTCTCCTTCCGTGAGGATTACGTCGCCCGGCTCGAAGGTGCGGAGCTTCAGGCCGCGGACGAGGGCCACGCGCTCGTCGTCCGACAGCCCTTGGAAGAGGGGTCCGGCCAGGAGGGGGCGCGCCGGCTGGGGGAGCGCTTCCCCGATGGCCGGGGCGGCGCCCTCCGCGGATGGAACCAGCATCTCCTCGATGAGGTCGGCCACCTGGTCCTGGAAGATGTCCTCGGACATCGTCAGGAACGAGTCCAGCTCGTCGGGGTCGGACCGTGGCGGGCCCGACGGAGCGGGCGGCGACGGCGGTTTCTGTTCCTGCGCCACCGGAGCGGCGGCCTCGGGCTTCGGCGGTGCGGCCGGCTCCTCGTCGTGGGTCGAGGTCAGACCGAGGTCCATCGGCTTGACCTCGACGACCGAATCCGATTCGTGATCGCTGCGGAGGGCATCGTGCAGGTCGATGGTCGGCAGGATCTCCTCGAACGGCTCCACCGCGAGCGGGGTCGGCTCCGAGGCCGCGGGCGCGGCAGCAGGAGGTGCGGCCTCCGCCGACTCGGAAAGGGGCTCCGCCGCCGCAGAGGGAGTTTCGGCCGCCGGACCCGCGGCTGATTCCGGTGGCGCTTCCGATACGGCGGGCGCGGCCTCCGCGGGCTCTGCGGGCGGCGGGAGGGCGATAGGCTCCTGGGAAGGCGTCGGCACCGGTGCCAGCAACGCGACGGGCTCCGACGCCGCCGGCACCGGTGCCAGCAGCGCGACCGGCTCCGGCGAAGGGGTCGCGACGGGAGCGGTCGGCTCCGCCACCTCCGGTGGGTTCGTCGGCGGGAGCGCGGAGATCTCGGCGGGGGCGGACGAGATCGTGGGCGGCGGCGCGGGCAACGCGGCCAGGAATCGACGGAATACGCCCCGCAGCCGGTCGGCCACTCCCGGGGATGTGGGTGAGCTGCCCTCGCTCGAGGCCGCGGGAGGTGCGGGCGGAGGCCCGTCGACGGCAACGACCGGCGGCCAGGAGGCGGCCGATCCAGCAGGTGGGGCCGCAGCGTCCTGCGGAGGGTTCGCCGGAGGGGAGACGGGCGCCTCGTCGGCGGGCACTGGGGGCGGGGCCAGGTTCAAGGAGATCTCGCCATCGGCTGCTTCGGCCCCGTCCTTTTCCGGCTTGGGTTCCCCCTCGACGATCTGCGAGGCGCGGCGGGCCCGGTCACTCTCCAGGCGCACCAGGGTGTCCGTTCCCACCTCCTCGATCCCGATGTCCAGCTCCGGCCGCGGCGGCGACTTCGGCGGCAGGGGGGTGATCGCGGGGAGCATCGAGGGCGCGCGGCCGCCCTGGCGGGCGAGGGCCGCGAGACGCGCCTCGACGTGGGGCTGACCCGGCTCGAGCTTCTCGACGCGCTTGAGGGCGGCGATGGCCCGCGCCGTGAACCCGTCCGCCGCGAGCTCTTCGGCGAGACCGATGAAGACGGGCACCGCTTCCGCGGGGCGCCCCAGCTGGACCAGCAGGTCGGCGAGTTGAAGCCGCTGGTTGATCGTGACTCCGGGGCGCACCAGCTGCTGCCTCAGGACCTGGAGGGCGCGGGTGTACCTCTTCTTGGCGATGAGCTCACGGACGTCCTCGCGCGGTCGATCACGCCGACCCAAGGGTCTTCCTCCCTTTCCCAGCCAGGGTGGGAGGGAGGTTACGGCCCCACGGTCGGGGCGGTCAAGCGGACCCCGGCATGAGGGTGGGGGGTCGATGAATGATCGTGTCAGTAGGCAAGCAGATCGCGCAGCGCGGAGAACAGCCGGCCCTTGGGGGAGAAGACCGCCTCCAGGCCCTTGGCGAAGGGGACCGGGGTGTCCAGGGCGCCGAGCCGTACCACGGGGGCGTCGAGCCACTCGAATGCGTGCTGACCGATGGTCGCCGCGATCTCTCCCCCGAAGCCGCCGCTGACCGGCGCCTCGTGGAGCACGAGGACGCGCGAGGTCTTGCGGACCGAGGCGAGCACGGTCTCCACGTCCCAGGGCTGGAGCGAGCGCAGGTCGATCACCTCCAGCTCTCGACCCTCGGGGGCGAGGGCGGCCGCCGCCTCCAGAGCCCAGGCGACGCCGACCCCGTAGGTCACGACCGTGGCGTGTCGGCCTTCGCGCGCGAGGCGGGCCCGGCCGATGGGAAGCGAATAATGGCCGGCGGGCACGCGTCCCCGGGCGGAGCGGTACAGCAGCTTGTGCTCCAGGTAGAGGACCGGGTTCCCGTCCTCGAAGGCGGCCAGGAGGAGGCCCTTGGCATCGAAGGGGGTGGCCGGGGCGAGCACCTTGAGCCCCGCCACGCTGGTGAACCACGGCTCGACGTTCTGGGAGTGGAAGGGGCCGGCGCCGGCACCCCCCCCCACCGGCACCCGGATCACCACCGGGATGCGCGCTCCCCACCGGAAGTGGGTCTTGGCCAGGTTGTTCACGATCTGGTTGAAGCCGCAGGTGATGAAATCCCCGAACTGCATTTCGACCATGGGGACGAAGCCGGCCAGGGCGAGGCCCAGGGCGGCCCCCACCGCCCCCGACTCGATGATTGGGGTGTTGCGCACCCGGGCCTTGCCGAACGCCTCCACGAGACCCTCGGTCACCTTGAACACCCCGCCGTACTCCGCGATGTCCTGGCCCAGGAGGACGACGTTCGGGTCGCGGCTCATGGCCACGTGCAGTCCGTCGCTGATCGCATCCACGTAGCGCCGCTCAGGCGCCTCGGCCTCCTCTGCGGGATCGGGGGGAAGAGGCTTCCGCAGGCTCGGTGCGAACACGTCGGCCACGAGCTCCTCGGGGCCGGAGGCCGGATCGGGGGCGTCCAGGGCGTCGTCCACCAGAGCGTCGATCCGGGCGCGGTAGGCGGCGCGGATCGTGGTGGGGGCGTCCGCGGAGAGAACGCCGCGCTCGAGGAGCGTCTTCTCGTAGCGCAGGACCGGGTCCCTCTGCGCCCATTCCTCGAGCGCCTCCTTGGGCACGTAGTCCGTCCCCGAGGCTTCCTCGTGGCCCCGCATGCGGAACGTCTCGAACTCCAGGAGGGTCGGGCCCCCGCCCCCCGCTCCGCGGCGCGTCGGACTTCGCGGACCACCGCCAGGACGTCGTTGCCATCGACCACAAGTCCGGGCATGCCGTAGCCGGGGCCGCGGTCGGCCAGGGTGCGGCTGGCGTACTGCTCGTGGACCGGGGTCGAGAGGCCGTATTGGTTGTTCTCGATCACGAACAGCACGGGAAGCTTCCACACCGCGGCCAGGTTCAGGGCCTCGTGGAAGTCTCCCTCGCTGGTGGCCCCGTCGCCCGTGAAGGCGGCGGCCACGCGCTTCTCGCCCTTGAGCTGCGCCCCCAGGGCGAGGCCGCAGGCCACCGGGAGCATGGCTCCCAGGTGGCTGATCATCCCCACGATCCCCTTCTCGAGGTGGCCGAAGTGAAACGTACGGTCGCGGCCTTTCGTGAAGCCGCCTTCCTTGCCCAGGAGCTGGCGCAGGAGGCGCGGCAGGTCCAGGTCGCGACCCGTGAAGACGGCCAGGTTGCGGTGCATGGGCAGGATGTAGTCGTCCGGCTCCAACGCGCTCACCACCCCGGTGGCGATGGCCTCCTGCCCGATCCCCGAGAACCATTTCGAGAGCTTCCCCTGCCGGAGCAGGACCAGCATCTTCTCCTCGATCATCCGGGGGAGGAGGATCGAGCGGTAGAGCTGGCGCAGAAACTCGGGAGGGAAGCTCTCGGCGAAGGGCTCGGCCCGCGCCTCGGCAGGAGCGGGCGAATCGGAGCTCATGGGCCCATTGTAAGGTCAGCCCACGTGGCCGAGATCGGCGGGTGGCGCTTCGCGGCTCTCCCGGGAGAGGGACAGCAGCAGCATCAGCCCAGCCAACGCGAGGTAGCCCAGGGCGAACTGGTAGGGGACCGTGCGCGCCACGGGATCGGCCAGCGTCCAGGGGAGGTACATGGTCCCCTCCGGGGTCGCGGAGTGAATGATGCCGAAGAACGTGAAGACGGCGAGGACCACGAGATAGAGCGCGCAGCGTTTGAGGCGCCGGTCGATCATCTCCGCCAGGAACGCCCCCCAGAGCATGGCGGTCAGGATGAAGCCGTTGCCGAGGGCAACCGTCACGAGCATCTCGGGCAGTTCCTTGCCGGGGGCCGAGATGAGGGTACGGAAGCGCTCCAGGGGGACGAAGGCGGGGTTGCTGAGCTTGATCTCCAGCAGACGGGCGACGGTGGGGAAGTAGGTGAAGGCCACCGCGGGGGCGTGGCGGGCCGGGCAGGCCAGGAAGGCCTGCACCGCGATGTCGAGGGCGACGAAGATCAGGATCGGGGCCAGGATCGACCGCGGGATCAGCTCGATGATGAAGGAGACGTAGCCCAGGATCCCTCCGAGGCCGATGAAGAGGCCGGTCAGGAGCGTGTAGCCCGCCCGCGCGCCCATCTGCTTGTATGTAGGGGGTGGACTGGGCCACCCCGCCGCAGAGGCCCGCGATCAAGGTGGCCACCGCCTCGATGAGAAGGATGTTCCGGGTATTGAAGTCGTCCCCTCCCACCCGTGCGCTCTCGCTCACGTTGATCCCGCCCACCACCGTGAGGAGCGCGAAGGGCGCGGCCAGGGGCAGGTACGTGAGGGCGGGGACAAAGCCCTTCAGGAAGTCGAGGGTCGGGGTGGGGAAGCCCAGGTGCAGTTCTGGCACCGGGGGTGCGTAGGCGACCCCGAGCACGCCCGAGGGACCGAGCGCGTGGTAGAGGGCCGTCCCCACCGCGATCGCGGCCAGCACCCCCGGCACGTTTCCCGGCAGGCGGATCCGGGCCACCAGCGTGTAGAGGATGATGCCGAGGGACACCATCCCGACGAGGGGCAGGCTGAAGACGTCGACCAGGGGGATGAAGCCGATGAGGGCCATCGCGATCCCGGCGATGGAGCCCAGGAGGCCCGCCTGGGGGACGATCTTCTGCACCCAGGCCCCCGCGAAGGAGAGGGCCAGCTTGATGACCCCCACCATGATCATGGTGGCCATCCCGATGTACCAGGTCATGAGCGCCGCCTCGCGCTCGGCCATCCCGCTCGCCTTCAAGGACACGAAGGCGGGCCCGAGCACTACCAGGGCGAGGCCGATCGTCGAGGGGGTGTCGAGGCCGAGGGGCATGGCGGTGACGTCGCTGCGCCCGGTCTTGCGGGCGAGGCGGTGCGCCATCCACGTGTAGGCGAGGTCGCCGAAGAGCACGCCGAAGGCGGTCCCGGGGAACATGCGGCCGTAGACGATGTCGGGGGGGTAGCCGAAGGCGAAGACCAGGATCCCGGCCAGGAACGAGAGAACCGTGATGTTGTCGAACATCAGCCCGAAGAAGCCGTTCACGTCGCCCGCCACCACCCAGCGGTACCGGCCCGACGCCCGTGCCATGAGGCCTCCCTGGTTCGGCGATTCTAACCGACGCGGGGCTCCCAATCCGGCGAGCGGCCCTTCCATCTTGTTCTCGCCTCGCGAAGGAGGTACACCTGACCCATGAACAAGCGAGCCTTCCTCAAGCTTTCTTCCGCACTCGTGGCGGCGCCGGTGGTCTCGCCCCTCCTGGCCTGGGCGTCAGGAGAAAAACCGAAGAACTGGGCGGGCAATCTCGAATACGGCACCGACCACCTGTACCCCGCCCCCTCGCTCGAACGGGTGCAGGCGTTCGTCAGGACGCAGACCAAGCTCAAGGTGCTGGGCACGCGTCACTGCTTCAACGACATCGCCGACAGCACCCAGAGCCTCCTCTCGTTGAAGCCGATGGACGAGGTCGTGGCGTTGGACCCGCGGGCCCATGAAGTCACCGTCGACGCGGGCATCACCTATGGTCAACTATGCCCGTATCTCGCCCGTCGGGGCTTTGCCCTCCACAACTTGGCCTCGCTGCCGCACATCTCGATCGCCGGGGCCTGCAGCACCGCGACCCATGGCTCGGGGGAGAGGAACGGGAACCTGGCCACGGCGGTTTCTGCCCTGGAAATCGTGAACGCGGCCGGCGACCTCGTGACCCTTTCCCGCTCGCGGGACGGCGAGAGCTTTCGCGGAGCCGTGGTCGGGCTGGGGGCGCTGGGCGTCATCACCCGGATCACCCTCGATGTCCAGCCCACATTCCTCATGCGCCAGTACGTGTACGAGGAGCTCCCCCTGAGCGAGCTCAAGGAACACTTCGACGCGATCCAATCCAGCGCCTACAGCGTCAGCCTGTTCACGGATTGGCAAAAACAGCGTCTGAACGAGGTCTGGATCAAGAGCCGCGAGGAACGAGGGCAGGCGTTCGACCCCCAGCCGGAGTTCTTCGGGGCCAGGCGCGCCACCCGCAACCTTCACCCTATTGCGGAGCTCTCCGCCGAGAACTGCACCGAGCAGATGGGCGTGCCCGGGCCCTGGTACGAGCGCCTCCCGCACTTCCGCATGGGCTTCACCCCCAGCGCAGGCAAGGAGCTGCAATCGGAGTACTTCGTCCCCCGCCCTCACGCCCTGGAGGCCATCCTGGCCGTGGAGCGCCTGCGCGATCAGGTGACTCCGCACCTGATGATCTCGGAAATCCGCTCCATCGCCGCGGACAGCCTGTGGATGAGTCCCTGTTACCGGCAACCCTGCGTGGCGATTCACTTCACCTGGAAGCAGGACTGGCCCGCCGTCCGCGCCTTGCTGCCCGTGATCGAAAGGGAGCTGGCTCCCTTCAAGGCCCGGCCGCACTGGGGGAAGCTGTTTACGATCTCACCGTCGCACCTGAGGTCACTCTACGAGAGGCTGCCGGACTTCACGCGACTGGTCGGAACCCACGATCCCCAGGGCAAGTTCCGCAACGCGTTCCTGAGCAGGAACCTCTTCGAGGGCTGATCGGCGGGGCGGTGCTGGTTCGGCGTGGGCTCACTTTCGCAGCGAGGCGATCCAGGCCTCGACCGCCTCCAGCTTGCGGGGGATCCGCTCGGAGAGGAGGCGATACCCGGTCTCGGTGACGAGGACCTCGTCCTCGATGCGGACGCCGAAACCCCGCTCGGGCAGGTAGACGCCTGGCTCCACCGTGATCACGGCGCCCACGGGGAGGGGAAGGTCATAGCGCCCGGCGTCATGCACGTCGAGTCCGACGAAATGCCCGAAGCCGTGGATGAATGCCTCGAGATATCCCGCCGCCTTGAGGGAGGACTCGGCGACCTTCTGCAGGTCCGCCATCGACACGCCCGGCTTGATGGCCGCGAAGATGTCCTCCTGGGCCTGGTAGACGGCGCGATAGACCTTCGCCTGCTCGGGGGTGAAGCGTCCGCTCACGGGGTACGTCCGGGTGATGTCCGAGGCGTACCGGCCGTACTCGGCGGCCGCATCCACGACCACGAGGTCCCCGCTCGCGAGCAGGCGTGAGTTCTGGTCCCAGTGGAGGACGGCTCCGTTGGGGCCGCTCCCCACGATGGAGGAGTAGGCGAGGCCGGTCGCGCCCTGGGAGAAGAAGGCGTATTCGATCTGGGTCTGCACGTCGCGCTCCGAGAGCCCCGCGGTCGTCGAGCGGGCGGCCGCCTCGTGGCCCGTGCGGGTGATCTCCACCGCCCGCTCCAGGAGGGCGACCTCCTCGGGGCCGTGGGCCGACCGCAGCCGGGCCAGGAGGTCGCGCTTGTAGACCAGCCGGAGCCCCAGGGCGGACGCGACCTGGCGAGCTACCTCGGCGTCGGTCCGATCGTCCTTGAGGGCGCCCGCGGGCGCGATCAGGGCGACGCAGTCGGTCTGCTGCGCGGCCGCGAGCGCGGCCCCATCGGGGCGGCCCCGCGCCACGACGTCGACCCCGTAACCCTCGCGGAGGGAGGGGGAGAGGGGGGCCCGGGGGCCCGTCCACCGCTCACGCTCCGGGTCTCGCGGACGCAGGAAGAGCGCGGTGCGGACGTACTTCGACTTCGGGGCGAGGAGCAGCCACGCGTCGGGCTCCGTGACCCCGGTCAGCCACAGGAAGTCGGCGTCCTGGCGAAAGTCTTCCGTGACCCCGCTCGGCTCTCCCTGCGCCGCCAGCACGGCCACGCAGCCCTCCAGCTCGGTGAGCACGCGGTCCCGGCGGGCCTGATACACCGAGGCGGGGAGCTGGGGCGGGGGCTGGGGCGTGGGGTGGGTGACGGCCGCGGCCGCGACCAGGATCAAGAGCATGGCGACCTCCAAGGGACATTCCAAGGGACGGGGGATTGTATCCTTGCGCCGAACTTGGCTTAGGACACCGGGCGGGACGTCGCGGAGCCGATCCGCGCGGCGAGCCATGACCAGTCCCTCTCGGCGGCGCGATCGGCCGGGAGCGTCCCGCGTCCCCGCCAGAGGTTCGCCGCCCGTGCTCCATCGCCCGCCAGGAGCGCGGCCAGGACGCGCCAGCGCAGGATCTGGTCCGCGTGGCCGGCGTACGGCTGGGCGCGCGCCAGCAGCTCCTCCGCGCCCCGGTAGTCTCGCTCCGCCATGGCCCGATGCCCGAGGAGCTCGTCGAGCTGCGGCTCGCGGACGCCCTCCCCGATGGCCTCGTCCGCGACCCGCTGGTGGTCCAGGCTGTCCCCCATCAGCCAGAGCACGGGCGCGCGCAAGGACGTGCGGGTCAGGAGGTACTCGAGGGACTCGATCCCTGGTGCCGAGGCTCCGGGCACGTAGGGGACGCTGAGCGCGTCGTTGATGACCTTCTGGGGGGCGAGGAGGTCGAGGGTGCGCGCGCGCATCGCCGCGGGCCAGACCTCGCGGACGAAGGTGCTGTCTTCGAAGCGCCGCCGCGCGCGGGCGCTCTCCATCATGGCTGGGTACTGGGGCTCCCCCAGCGTCTGGTATCGGCTGGAGAGGTGCCCGGGGTGATCGTCGTCGAGGGGCGGCGCACCGCGCGTCCATTCCGCGAGGGCGGGGGCATCGGCGATGAAGAGGGCTCCCAGCTGTTCGGGGACCTCGACCCCGATGTCCCGCAGGGCGCGGGCCAGCACCGGGTGCGTCCACTGTCGCGTGAAGCCGCCCTCCTCCACCGGCCCGCGCAGGCCCCGGGTACCGGCGAGCATCCACTCCAGCCCGCTGCCCGTCCAGAGCGAGCAGTCGGGGAAGACCCCGCAGAACGCCGCCACGATGGAGCGCGCTTCGACCGGCGGCATCTGGTAGACGGGGAGCCAGTAGGTGGCCACGCCGCGCTCGGCCAGGCGATCGAAGATGAGCTGGAAGTACTCCCGGGTGTAAAGGTTCACGATTCCGGCGTTCTTGGGCGGCGGCGGCTCCGCGGTGACGAGGTCGTAGCGCTCCCGGGCGGCGAGGAGGAAGAAGCGGCCGTCTTCCACGTGCACCCGGACGCGCGGGTCGTCGAGGGGATAGGTGCCGAGGGGAAAGATCGCCCGGCCCATCTCGAGGATGTCCCGGGAGATGTCGACCACGTCGATCCGCTCGAGCCAGGGCGTGTCGGTCAGGGCCTTCGCGGTCGAGCCGACCCCGAAGCTGATCAGCAGGGCCTTTCTGGCGTCCGGCCGGAGCGCCATCGGCCAGTGCACGAACAGCCGCATGTAGCGCTGGCCGAGGAGCCCGGTGCCCGACATGGAGAAGCCGTTGGTCGCGAGGTTCCAGTTCAACGGACGCCCGAACAGATCGCGACGGACGTAGAAGACCGTCTCGCTGAGCCCTTCGCGAAAGGCCACCACGCGGCCGCCCCCACCCGTCCAGCGGGCCACCACGTGCTTCAGGTAGTGGTTGCGCATCAGCCCGAAGGGGAAGAGCGTGAGAAGGAGGACGAAGCAGGACGCGCCCAGGCCGAGCACCAGTCGTCGGCGGGGCTCTCCCGAGCCCGCCACCGCCCGCCCCGGGCCGGGTCCGACCAGGAGCGCCACCCCGGCGTAGCCAAGGCACAGCACGAACACCGAGCGCTCGACCCCCAGGCCGGGGAGCAGGGTCAGGCCCCCCGCCAGGGCGCCCAGGGCGGCGCCCACCGTGTTCGCGAGGGTGAGGAGTCCCGCGGCGCGGGTCGGATCGTCGATCTCGGCTCGCAGCGCCTCGCCGGCCAGGGTGAACAGCCCTCCGGAAGCGGCGGCGACGGGCAGCATCAGGGCCAGGGACCAGGCGAGCATCCTTCCCGGCTCCGTCACCAGACCGGAGCCGGGGGGCAGGGGATCCAGCACGCGCGCGAAACCGGCGTAGGTCAGGACTCCGGCGATCCCGGCGCCCAGCGCGAGGAGCGATAGGTAGCGGGCGGCCTCCGGCCGCACCTTCAGCCACCACGAGGCGACCAGGCCTCCCAGGCCGATGCCGAGCAGCACGACCGCCAGCATGGCGGCGAAGGCAAGGCTCGAAGAGAAGAAGAACAGCAGGAGGAAGCGGAACCAGACCACCTCCAGGGCCAGCAGGATGCCCCCGCCCAGGAAGGACGCGGCGAGCAGACGCCACGCGCCGCGGGTGAGGCCCGACCCTCCGGAGGACGAAGGGGCGGAGCCCTCCCCGGTCGGGAGAGGCGTGGTCCTCCACACGGCCGCGACCGAGCCCGCCGCCAGGAGGTTGAACCCCGCGGCTGCGAGCCCGGCTCCGCGCAGGCCTAGGCCGGGCAGGAGGAGGGCTTCCCCGCCTAGGGCGCCCGCGACCGCTCCCAGCGTGTTCCAGCCGTAGAGCCGCCCCAGAGCGCGGCCGAAGCCTGCCCGCCGCCCAGCGAGCGCGCGCACGAGCAGGGGAAGGGTGGCTCCCATCGCGGCCGAAGGGAGCAGCAGCAGCAGGAACGCGACCGTCATCCGGATCAGGTTGAGGAGGAGCGTCGAGTCGGCCAGCGGGCTCAGCACCGGACCCAGCACGCGCGTCAGGTGCGGAAACAGGATGACCAGGCCCAGCCCCGTGGCGCCCACCAGCACCTCGAGGACGGCATACACGATCAGGGGGTTGCCGACCCGGCTTCCGCGCCACACCGCCCAGCTGTTGCCGGTGGCGAGGCCGGCCATGAAGGCCGCCATCACCAGGCTCGAGGCCCAGACGCTGTTCCCCAGCATGAGGCCCGCCTGGCGGAACCACAGGGTCTCGAAGACCAGCCCGGCCGCGCCCGACAGGAAGAAGGCGAAGCAGAGGGCGGCGCTCCGGCTCGGGGGCACGCCGGCGCCGGCCTCAGCCGCCCAGGGCTTGTCTACAGTAGGCAAGGCACGCCTTCACCTCCTCGGCGGTGTCCTTGCCCTCATACTCGTACTCGATGTTGGCGGGGATGGGCCAGGCGTTGCGGCTCAGCAGGGTCAACACCTCCTTGATGGGGGTGTCCCCCGTCCCGAAGGGGACGGCGGGACCCTGGTCGCGCTTCCGGTCCTTGACGTGGAGGGTCACGATGCGGGCGTGGTGGTTCTGGATGAACTCCACCGCGTCCTGGTTGGCGGCCGCGAAGTGGCCGATGTCGAGGTTCGTGCAGATGTACTCGGAGGAGGCCGCCATGGCGTTCTCGAGGTCCGCCGCCGTGGCGAACTCGTTGGGGTCGATCCGGGAGTGGTTGTGCAGGCCCACCCTCATCTTGTGCTTCCGGGCGGAGGCGTCGATCCGAGGGACGGTCTTCTGGTTCGAGGACGCGGTGAGGACCTTCGCCCCCAGCGCCTTGGCCATCTCGAAACCGCGGTCCATCTCCGCTTCGGTGAAGTCGTCGCGGAAGCTGTAGTTGTAGGCGTAGACCTCGATCCCGGCCGCCCTGAACCTGTCGCCGGCCGCGTGGAAGGTGGCCAGGGGAGTGGTGAGCCGCCACTTGCGCAGCTCCTCGCGCGCGTTCTTGCGCGCCGCCCCCTCCGCCGGTCGCCCTTCCTGGCGTGGCTCCAGATGTCCCTGCCACAGCTCGACCGAGCCCAGGCCCACCGCGGCCATGCCCTGGATCGCCCCGTCCAGGGGCCGATCGCGGAAGCTGTAGCTCTGCGCACCGAGCTGCACCCCCTTGACCCTCGAGTCGATCCTCGCTCCCGTGGGGCTCGCTGCCTCAGCGCGCCGGCCGAGGAGGCCGGCCGCCACCCCACCCACCACGAGGCCGTTCCCCTCACGCCTGGTCAGGTTTTCCATAGCGCGCAACGCTACTGCCGAGGTGGGGAGGCG
>WNFJ01164387.1_pt1 | contig 13961 bp, 9 predicted proteins | sample 5400461 | NCBI WGS metagenome assembly WNFJ01 (sample SAMN13153349, study PRJNA577476) | soil metagenome | isolation source: 115 cm saprolite on Douglas fir-dominated hillslope | place: USA:California | collected 2013-09-17 | reverse complement strand
ACTCGTGTTTTATGCCTATGACTTGGACGCCCCCGGCCAGTTCAAGGCAAACATGGTCTTTCATGTCTGGGGTGAGAAGGCAGGCGTTAAAGAGGTGGCACATAGCCTGGGCATTCTGCACAAGGACGACGGTCAAAGTCGTTGGGCGATGACGTTTGATAATCCAACGGTCCTTGTCAAGATTAATTCAGTGTTTGTAACAACCGAAGTTGCCAGCAAACGGTACAAGGAACCCCACGGCAAGAAAGTTCTTTACGCCTACTGGGGAAACCAACCAAACCATCCATAGCTTGCATTCCGTTCGCCGGTCCGCAGTAACCACAAACCTCATGCGATGAATGTTCTTCCGGACTGCCAAGGGGCAGATCGAGATTATTTGAATTCTCGATGGCAAATTCGTCGCCGATGGCGGCCACTTAAGAGACAAGGGGAGGTCACTCGATGATGACACTGCCGCGTCTCCTGCGGATTGCCAGTCCGTTGTTATTCGTCGCCATATGGTTTGCCAGTGCTGTCATGGGACAGACTGAGACCGCTACGGTTTCGGGGCTGGTCACAGATCGGACGGCTGCCGCCGTGTCTGGAGCGGAAGTGCGGCTTCAAAGTGTGGAGCGTGGGACGGTCACAACCACAACTACGAACAATGCCGGTATCTATGTTTTTCCAAGCGTTCAGCCTGGGCAGTACCAAATCAGTATCCAAAAGCAGGGATTTAAGCAGGTCGATTTGCTTGGCCTGATTGTCAACGTTCAGGATCACATCGAGCAGAACTTCAGGCTGGAGGTTGGCTCGGTCACGGAGAGCGTCACCGTCGAAGCCGGCGCGTCAATGATCAACACAACGGACGCCTCGGTGAGCACGGTCGTGGATCAAACCTACATAAAGAATATGCCGCTGAATGGGCGCAGCTTCCAGGATTTGATCCTGCTTACACCCGGAACCGTAACTCAGACGTCGCAGGCTTCTGGGGTTTCTGTATCCGCACCGTATGGTGTTGGTGTTGGTCGAACAGGCGAGTTCAGTGTCAATGGTCAGCGCCCGGAATCAAACTACTACACCGTGGACGGTGTGAGCGCCAATGTGGGAGCGGTTGCAGGTGGAAACATGACTAGTGGGGCGGGGGGCGCTAGCGGTTCTCTTCCTGGTGCGACAGCGTTGGGAACCACGCAAGCGCTGGTCTCCGTGGATGCTCTGCAAGAGTTTCGCGTGCAGAGTTCGAGCTACTCGGCCGAATACGGACGCAGTCCAGGCGGTCAGTTTGCGTTTGAAACGAAATCGGGCACCAATCAATGGCATGGCACGGCGTACGACTACTTGCGGAACAACTATTTCGACGCCAACGACTGGTTCAACAACTACTTTGCCGTGAAAGGAGCGGCCCTCCGGCAGAACGATTTCGGTGGCACACTTGGCGGACCGGTCAAGATTCCCAGCCTCTACAAAGGAAGAGACAAGACCTTTTTCTTTGTCTCGTATGAAGGACTACGCTTAACTAGCCCACAGCCAGCTTCGATGAACTTTGTGCCGGATGCCGCCTTTCGGGCAGCTGCACCTGCGCCTCTTAAGCCGGTGTTGAACGCGTTCCCGATTCCCAACGGGCCGGATGACACGGCAAACGGTTTTGCACAATTTATTGCAAGCTGGTCCAACCCGGGTTCGCTCGATTCCACCACTGTCCGGTTTGACCACGTTGTAAACGATAAGTTGAGGCTCTTCTTCCGGTTCGGCGACACGGGGTCTAGTTCGGCGAGGCGGTCAACGTACGCGGAAAGCTTTACTCCAGCCATGAATAACATTTCAGACTATACTTTGCGAACCTACACCGCTGGCGCCAGCAGCCTTTTCTCAAGCCATCTTAGTAACGAGTTCCGCCTTAATTACAGCTCGAACGGGACAACAAGTAGGTCTGTCAGCCCCGGGTTTGGAGGCGGCACGCCCCTCAATCTCCAGCAGCTTTTGGGACTGGGTGCCAGATCCGGTGGTTTGGTTGGCCTTTCCGACGCAAATTTCATATATTTCGTTTTGCTCCTAGATACGCAGTCGGTGGGCACTCAGAGGCAATGGAACTTCGTGGATACAGTGAGTCTCTCGTTAGGGCGTCACCAATTCAAATTTGGCATGGACTATCGCAGACTTGCACCGATCGCACTTCAAGCTAATCCTACTGTGTCGTACTATTATTTTGGTGCGGGTTCGGTTCAAACAAACAGCGCGGACGACACATCCGCGCAGGTGAATGCTCCCGCTTACCCACTTTACAAGAACTTCTCCGCGTTTGCCCAGGACGAATGGAGGGTGTTACAGCGTCTCAGCCTCTCCTTGGGGCTGCGTTGGGAAGTGAACCCCGCGCCGGGTGTGACGCAAGGATTAAACGCCTATACGGTTCAAGGCTCCAGCCCCAACACATGGGCGCTGGCCCCGCAGGGCACGCCGCTCTGGCAGACCAGCTGGTACAACTTTGCGCCTCGGCTGGGAGTCGCGTACGTACTCCATAACTCACCGGGCCGGGAAACGGTTGTGCGCGGCGGCGGCGGCGTTTTCTTCGATACCGGTCAACAGCAAGGCTCTGTTGGTTTCGGTGGTCCAGGGTTCTTTGCATTTCCAGATTTCGGGCCCGGATCGTTTCCAGTGCTTCCGCCAATTCCGGCCCTCGTGAACCCGCCTGTGGCGCCATATAATGTCATTCCCGTTGTCTTCCCGACACATTTGCAATTGCCATATGCGCTCCAGTGGAACGCCAGCATGGAGCAGGCGCTGGGCAAATCGCAGGCATTGACCGTTTCCTATGTCGGCTCGCACGCGGCCCGGTTGGTGAAATGGAATAGGATCTCTACTCCCAACAATCCGAACTCTGGCAATTTTCTTTTCATTGAGAGTGGGCAGACATCCGACTACGACGCGTTGCAAGTTCAATTCAGGCGGAGGCTGAGTCAAGGGTTGACGACTTTGGCTTCCTACACATGGTCTCACTGTATCGATTACGGCTCCCAGAGTTACTTATTGGCATCCCAGCGAGGGAATTGCGATTTCGACGTGCGACATAACGTTTCAACCGCCTTCTCTTATGATCTGCCGAACGCGGGACACAACGGATTTGTGAACGCTGTGCTGCACCACTGGGGTCTTGATAGTCGGTTGACCGCACGAACTGGCTTTCCGGTGACTTTAAACGGCGCGCTAGTGATCGACCCAACAACGGGACAGAGGTATTACGGGGGGCTGGATCTTGTTCCAGGTCAGTCGATCTATCTGTACGGTTCCAACTGCGCTTCGGTACTTCAAGGATTGGGTGATCTTCAACCGGGGCAAGGATGTCCGGGAGGCCGGGCGATCAACCCAAGGGCATTCAGCCCGCAGCCAGGATGTACGCGGTTCTCTTGCCCGCCCGGGACTCCCCCTGGCAATGCCCCAAGGAATTTCGTGCGTGGATTCGGTGCGTGGCAGATGGACATGGCAGTTCGTCGGGATTTTCCAATCTATGAGAATTTGAAACTGCAATTCCGTGCCGAGGCTTTCAATATTTTCAATCACCCCAGCTTCGGGAGCATCGATCCGCACTTCGGGTCACCCACCTTTGGGCAGGCCACAGCCACGCTCGCGAATTCGCTGGGCGTGCTGAGCCCGCTCTATCAGATGGGCGGCCCTCGCTCGATGCAGTTCGCTCTCAAGCTGGTTTTTTGAAACCAGTTCACAAGTCAACAGTTGGCGGTTAATGAGCACGGTGACGGAGAGTGCTGCGCCCAGTTCTTCCTGCTGGTGCTGCGGACAAGGAAGGTTTTTCCAGGAGTCTGGTTCTGGGAATATCAGAAGCTTAATCAAGTGGACAGACAGGTTTATGTTCTCAAATAGTGTGAAAATCCCTTGGTTCTTTATCATCGCTCTTACTTGCTTGAGCGCCACTACTTCTACCATGGCTGCGCAGCAACGGGCGAGGAAGCCCTTCAAACTCGCCGACGAGATTGGTCTGACGCTTTTTGAGGATTTCGAAGAAAACGTACGGTTCTCGCCGGACGGGAATTACTTCGTTGTTAAAACTCACTGTGGACGGTTAGACCTGAACCGCACTGAGGATTCCTTGCGGTTCTACAGCAGCAAAGACGCGGAGAAATTCCTGAAGAGTCCTGAAGGGGCGCTGCCCCCACCCCCTGTATGGGAGGTAAGGCGTTCGGCAGAGAAAGGTTCGCCCATCAGCCATTGGCGCTGGCTGGCTGACTCCAGCGGAGTGGCCTTTCTGCAGTCCACGGCCTATGACAGTCAGCGGATTCTGCTTGCCGATCTTCGGAGAAAGACGGTCGAACCATTGACTTCCGCAAAAGAGGCAGTCGATCAATTTGACGTCCGTGACAGAAACCACTACGTCTACACCGCTGGTGATTGGACGGAGCGCAAGAAAAAGATAAACGCAGAACATCAGGCGCCAGCGGTGGTCGGGACGGGCCGTAGGCTAGCTGAGTTGCTTTTTCCGGACGATCCGACATTTGCGTCATTGGGGAGTTCCAGCTACCTGTGGGCGGTAACAGGCGGGCAGCGATTCCAAGTCAAGAACAATGGTACATCAATCGTTCCTAGGGGAGGGCTGACGCTCTCCCCCGACGGCCAGTCGTTGGTCACCGAACTTGTAGTACCTGACGTTCCTTCGTCGTGGGAGAGACTCTATCCGCCTCCGTACGCATCTTCTGCCTACCGTATCCGCGCAGGTCATCAGGATGTCGGATCGGGTTCGGTGCACCAGTATGTGCGAATCGATCTGCAAACGGGTTCAGTGCAATCATTGACGGAAGCGCCGGAGAGCAATGGGGCGGGTGAGTGGGCGATCGTATATCCCGGCGGGCCCAGTTGGTCCAAGGACGGTCGAGCGATCCTATTGCCAGGCACGTTTCTCAAATCTAACGAGAACGCGCCGTCCCGGCCGTGTATTGCGGTTGTGGATTTAGCTTTCAAGACACGCACTTGCGTGGAAGTGTTGAATGGTCATACGGAAACCGGAGTCGAAGAGGGCTACCACTCCTTTAAAGAAATACGCTTTGTGGACGGAGATAAGCAACGAGCTATTTTGACTTTTAGGAATCGGGAATTCGGAGTTGAAGGAACGACAGAGTACCGTCGTGCGGCCGATGGTACGTGGGAGGTTGCCGGGTCGACCATAGGCGACCCCGGAGCGGAGCCTCGGGGTCTCAAAATCACCACGAAGGAGAGTTTTACAGAACCTCCACAGCTCGTTGCTAGCAAAAAAGAGACGTCGCGAATCCTTTGGGATCTAAACCCACAACTCAAAAACTTTGAACTCGGCGAAGCGAGCGTTTACAACTGGAAGGACAAAGAGGGGCGGGATTGGAAAGGTGGGCTCTACAAGCCGAGTAAGTACATGCTTAGCCGACGTTACCCGCTGGTGATTCAGACGCATGGTTTCCTAGCGGGATTTAGACCTTCTGGTGTATATCCAACGGCATTCGCGGCCCGAGCGCTGGCCGCGGCAGGAATCATGGTGCTACAAGTGGGAGAGAATTGTCCTAATGTAACTGCTCAGGAGGGCCCGTGCGCTGTCTCTGGTTACGAATCCGGTGCAAATCAACTGGTGTCTGAGGGGCTAGTGGATCCAGAAAAGATCGGCATCATTGGTTTCAGCCGCAGTTGCTTCTACGTAATGCAGACGCTCGCGTTTGGCTCGATTCATCTCAAAGCCGCCTCAATCACAGACGGGGTTATGGAAGATTATTTCCAGTATCTGCAAGAGGCTGGAGCTGGGGACCGAGTTGCACTAGAAGCTAATTCGATGATTGGCGCAGCCCCGTTCGGTGAAGGCTTACAACTATGGCTGAAGCGATCCCCGGGCTTCAACCTCGATAAGGTGACTGCGCCATTGTTAGTCGTCGGAGAAGGCCCTCGGAGCTTGCTCTTTAACTGGGGACCGTATGCCGGACTTCACTATTTGCATAAGCCAGTGGACTTGATCATGTTGAATACTGGCGAGCACGTCTTGACCAATCCGGCTGTCCGTATGGCCTCGCAGGGCGGATCGGTAGACTGGTTCCGGTTCTGGCTCAAGGATGAAGAAGATCCCGACCCCACCAAAGCCGGGCAGTACGCCCGCTGGCGCGAGCTACGAAAATTGCAGGAAGAGAACAAGCATAAGCCGACAGTGCCTCAAGCTGCCTCAAATTAACCTGGATTCCTAGTGGAAAGTAAGCAAGAGCCAAGTGACTCGCTATTCGCTACTGCGTACTTTGCGAAAACCGCGCCGCAGACGAAGATGGTGCGTTTGAGGCCGCTCCATCAACTTAATATCCCTCTTGTGGTGGAATGTGCGGGTGAGGGATAGACTAGCGACCAGTAGCCTGCCGGGGCGTTCGCTACTTCGGACGCCCTGGCAGAAGTTCGCTTACTCCCAGTCTTCATACCCAGCCACAAGTTCATTTCGGTCGGTGTCAAGTGGGCGAATCTGATCTACCTTAGTTCCCTGAATAACATCGATCGCGGGCGTCAATGCAGTCAGTACTGGAGTTTCGTATTTCATGGTGTTCATCTCCTTTGGTGAGGCATTGCAAGTATGGGTTAAAAAATCCCCAAGACTCAATTTCGAGAAAATCAATAAACTGTTGGTTGGAGACGGTCCCACAGTTTGCACTTCACTATGCTAACCGTATGCACGACCGCACTGTCTGAAAAGCCGGTTGGCCTAGTCATGTTCAACACCGACGAGCACGTCCTGACCCGTCCGGTCGTGCGTATGGCTTCGCAGGGAGGATATGCAGCGTGACGCATCCAATAAGGCTAGGCTGTCGGGGCGTCCCGTACTTCGGACGCCCCGGCAGCGGTTCACTTACTCCCAGTCTTCATACCCAACCCCAACTTCATTTTGGTTGTTACTGTCGAGTGGATGAATCGGGGTGACCTTGGTTGTCTGAATAGCATTGATCGCAGGCGTCAATGCAACCACTTCCGGAGCTTCGTATTTCATGGTTTTCACCTCCTTTCTATAGTGGACTTCGCCTTCCAGCTGCTAGCCAGCCGAACTTTTGTGATGAGCGGGCCTTCGGAGTTCCTCCGCCTCAAAAGACGAGGAATAGCCTTGTCTCTTGGTTGAGGTCGAGTTGGTTAGGACTCCTTGGATCGTGAGGTGCCGGAGCCAGGACTCCAGCGTCAGTGAGCGCTTCAGGCTCGCGATGGGAACTTCCACGTTACGCCGAGATTTTTGCAATGCTTCCAAAAATCGACTCGGTTCCATAATCCCTATGGAACTGCTGACCTTGTAATGACCCATCGTGACCATGCTGGGCCATCGCGCTGACGTCTCTTTCCTTGACTTTTGCTCTTTTGACTCTTGCGGAACAAATGTCTTTCGCTTTCTATTCAGGAGTTCGTCCGGGACAATACCGACAAGAGCACGCTTCATCAGGAAACGGCGCTGGCCCACGCGGACGATCTGTTCCCGAGGGATGGCAAACATAAATTCCAGCAGATCCCGATCAAGATAGGGAAAGCGTACTTCGCGAAGGAGCCCAGGGTGGAGGGCCCAGTCCGTCAGTAGTCTTCGTGAGTATTCCAATGTGGCAATGTTGTGCTGAAAGCTTGGCAATGGACCAAACAGCTTCACCCTGAATGGATAACCGCAAAAAGCGACGCGATTCCGACGGACGAAGCCTGGCGCGAACCAGGGAACAGTTGGATTTACATATTCTGGGATGTCCAGTAGGGCAAGAGGAGAAAATCCTCGAACGGCTTCCCATAGCAAAGGGAGCCGAGATTTTCTCATCTTCGCGGCCCAGGCTTTCAATTGCTGAGCGAAGGCAAAGAATCGCGCTCTTGCGAGGAGATTCTGGAGTTCTGGCCTGGGTGTTGGCACACCGCCGCCTGTGACCTCGTCTCCTCCGATTCCAGACAGGGAGACGCGGTGTCCCTGTAACCTCATGTACGCTGCATATTGCTGGAAAAGTTCGCCTAGATGACCGCCGGAGTTTGGAGTCGCTGCAAAGTGATTGTTCTCAAATTCGGACCCAAGAGATTTTTGTGAGGAGACTTCTTGTTTTCTTTGTCTTAGTGCACCGAGATTGATGTGGCAGCCGGTTCTGCCGCGCTTTTCTTCGACTTTAGTGAAATAGGGGCGTTCGTTCATGTCGGATTCGATGGGGTCGTAAGAGTCGTCGTACCAGGAGATGGTGTCGAGGCGCGGCGTTTCGGCGCCGCCGCGGGCGATGACGGTATCGGCCATGCAGACGATGGAGGAAGAATCCATGCCGCCGCTGAGTTCGGCGAGTACGGGGCAATCGGAACGAAGTCTGCGCTGCACGGCTTTCTCAAAAACAGTGCGGAAGTGCACTTCGTATTCGGCGTCGGTGCGGTAACGGATTTTCTTGTCTGGATCGAAATCCCAATACTTGGTGACAATCTGCTTTTGAGGTCGGAAAAGGACAAACGACGACGGCGGGACGGCGTGGATGCCGACGTAAGGCGTCAGATGCACAGCCGGAAACATCATGGCGAACCAGCCGGCGATGTACTCTTCGCAAATAGAGAAGGTTTTGCCAGACAACCGGACGAGTGGGTCGAGAAGCGTGCTCCAAGTAACCTGGTTCTTGTCGATCAAGTAGAAGAGATGGTGCGTGCCGATTGGGTCTTTGGCTAGGACAAGCGAGTGGTTGATAGGGTTCCAGGCCGAGAGCGCCCAATCCCCGATAAGTTTGGGAAAACAGTCGGTGCCCCACTTTTCGTAGGCCGCCGCGACGATTGCGACATCCGTGGAGCTGATGGTCAAGAAATCGCGCAGCTCGCTGATGAGGTCGGCACAATTGTCCAACCGGCCATCCCAGGTAATTACCGCGCCTGACCGGCAAATGTGTGGCTGGGTCTCACGACGAGATTCCTTCGTGGTGTGGAACGCGCGATAAAGTATCTTTAGGCCGCCGTCGGAATATGCCTCATTGCTATCGGGGCCGTAGAGAGCTAGAGTCTCACTGACTTTTTCGATGTAGCCCGGGCTAGACGGCTGGCCTTCCCAATTCCATCTTCCAAACTGGACACTCATAATTTATTCCCTTCGCTCCCTTTGGAGCGCGGCCCTTCGTCCCCCAGGGTGAACCAATGCCGCGCGCTTACATAAACCCACAGGCTGCTAGCCCTGGATAGAAGCCTGCCATGCCAACTTGGGCTTCAAGGTTGTATTTATGTTTACAATCCCTAAGGCGTGAAGGTCCTTGAGCCAAGTTTCGATGAAGATGGTACGCATCAAAGCGACTATGGGGATTTCTTCGCCTCGACGAGCCTTCTGCAAGACATCCAAAATATGCTTCGGATCCACAATTCCTAGCGAACTGCTAAGCATGCTCTGAGTCACATCTAGGAAATGAGCCCAGTTGTTTGAGATAGCTGCTATCGGCGAGCGGGCAACAAACGCTTTCGTCTTTCTGTTCAAGACCTCGTTTGGAACAATGCCGACAAGCGCACGGCGCATGAGAGAACGACGTTGGGTCGGGCGAACCAGTTGTTCCCGCGGAATCGCGAACATGAATTCCAGCAGGCCGCGGTCAAGATAGGGATAACGTTTCTCGAAGGGCGGTTCGAACGGCAAGGCGGTGCGCGCCAATTGCCTTCGCAATGCATCGATTGTGCCCACATTGTCTTGGAAGCTCGGCAGAGGTCCGAACAGCTTCACCCTGGAGGGATAGCCGGTCAGTGCCGCCCGATGGTGCTTCACAAAGTTGGGCTGGAGCCAAGGTGCCGGCCGCATGTGTTTCGGGAGACCAACGAGCGCGGGAGGAAAAAATGCTCGGGCGGCTTCCCAGAACAGATGGAACCAGGGTTTTTTCTTCTCTAGTGCCCAGACTTTTAGTTGATGAGCGAGCGCACCGAATCGTGCTCTTGCGAGAAGATCTTCGAGTTCCGGTGCGGGCGTCGGCACGCCACCCATAACCTCGTCACCACCGATGCCGGAAAGTACGACTCGATTCCCTTGAGAGGCTAAGCACATCTTTACTTGCGGGGAAGGGCGACCATCGTAGCCGGGAGTTGGCACAAAGCGCTGGCCGGGAGATTCAGGAGGTACTCTAGGCTGTGGTTTTTCTTCCATATCTTGCGGACCGACGTTGATGTGCCAGCCCTTGCGGCCACGTTTTTCTTCGATTTTCGTGAAATAGGGGCGTTCGTTCCAGTTGGGTTCGGTGTCGTCGTAGTAGGAAATCGTGTCGAGGCGGGAAGTTTCGGCTGTGGCGCCGGCGATGATGGTATCGGCCATGCAGACGATCGAGGAAGAGTCCCTGCCGCCACTGAGTTCGGCGAGGACGGGACTATCGGAACGGAGTTTGCGCTGGACGGCTTTCGCAAAAACGGCGCGGAAGTGCTCTTCGTATTCGGCGTCGATAGGGTAACGGATTTTTCTTTCCGGATCGAAATCCCAATACTTGCTGACAATGTGCTTTCCGGGGCGGAGGAGTACGGACGAGGACGGCGGGACGGAGTGGACGCCGACGCAGGGTGTCAGATGCACGGCCGGAAACATTGAGAACCAGCCAGCGATGTATTCTTCGTTGAGAGCGAAAGTCTTGCCAGCATACCGGACAAGGGGATCGAGGATGGTGCTCCAGGTGACCTGGTCCTTATCGACCGAATAATAGAGATGTCGGGTGCCGATGGGGTCTTTGGCCAGGATCAAGGAGCGGTTGCTGGGGTTCCAGATAGAGACCGCCCAATCACCGATGAGCTTGGCAAAGCAATCGGCGCCCCACTTTTCGTAGGCCGCCCCGACGATGGCAACGTCGGTGGAATCAAAAGCTAGAACATCTTGCAGTCCGCTGATAAGCTCGTCGCGGTTGTCCAAGCGGCCATCCCAGGTAATTACCGCGCCGGAGGGGGAAACATGCGGCTGCGATTCGCGGCGCGATTCCTTCGTGGTGTAGAAAGCGCGATAGAGAATTTTTACCGCGTCGTTGGAATACGATTCGTTGCTGTCGGGTCCGTACGGAGCGAGAGTTGTACTGGCCTTCTCGAAGTAGTCCGCGGCTGGCGGCTGGCCTTCCCAATTCCATCTTCCAAACTGCACGCTCATGATTCGCTCCCGATTTGTTTCCGATTAGTCGTTAGCACCTGTCGAGCACTCCATACATTTCGGGCGTGTACGATTTGTCGTTCACTACGCTGCCATCGACTTCAACCCAGGCGTGGGCCTTGAAGGGCATTTGCTGCGCACCAATGACCATCTGAGCGGGTACTCCGTACCGCTTCAAAAGACACGCGGCTGCTGCCGAGCGCTGCAAGCAAAGTGCTTCTTTCCAATACCAGATACAAGCCATGTCCACCGCGGCACAGATTCGTTCGACAGCTTGGGGAGACGGAACTCTCTTCGCAACGGGATATCTTCGAACGTCGTTGTACAGCGCCGCGAAATTCCCACGCGCCAGGTACAGATCAAATTGAATCAGCTTCAAGTACGCTTTAATAACAAGAAACGACATGACCGAGTCTTCCTTTAGTGCTGGAATACAGGTTCTAGGAGCCAAGAGTCTTGCAAACCGGCTGAGAGTTCGCCGAGTCCGGACTTGATATTGGGTATGCGTTCTGTTGCGTACTGGTTGCTGAACGCTTCTTGGATTTCGCGATGGGAACGTTTCATCAGCAAGCATTGCAGCATCAAGTGCCAAGGTTCCTGAAACCGAACGCCCAAAACCCCCAGGTCCGAGAGTTCACGAACCCAGGTCATAATTGCCTTTACCGGGTCTCGCGACGGATAGCGCTGCTCGATTAAGCTGAGAATTGCAGGACGCCCAGTAATGTTGAGCAATAGTGCCAGGAAGAATTGCAAGTCGCTGTTCGAAACGCGCTCGCGAACTTGGACAATCTTGTTCCTTCTTTCAGCCTGAAACAACGCCGGTCGCAGCGCTTCAATGAGCTTAGGATGCTTCCATTGAGCCGCTAGGAGGAGATCATGCCGTTCATCCTCATCTTCAATCAGCTCAAAGGTAGAAAGCAGAAATTGGAATACGGAGTAGGCGTCTTCTGTTCCGAGTACATGACGTGCAATTTCGTTGTATTCGGCGCGCTTGCCGCTGATCAAAAGCATTCTTAGAAGCTGAGTGCGACGTTGCACAGAGGGAACTACGGCGGACGGGTCGTAGGCGATCGTCGGTGGAAGGTAAGAGTATTGCGGCTGCTTGTTTGCCTCGCCCAGTGTTCGAACCACGACCGTCAGACTCGGCCGATCCAGATGAAACGTGGAATGGATCAGCTGTTTTCCGGCGATAATCGGGCGCGAATCTCCCTTCCGTAAAAGCTCAGCCTTCTTCAGCGTAACCCGGCCCAAGGCCAAACGCATCGCTACTTGTTCCGTAGGCTCAAACTCCCACAGGCTCTGCAGGCTGGAACCATGCAGGACATGGAACGCACCTGAAAAGGAGTGCTGGTGTATGGCAGGAATGCCTTGAACCCAAAAAAGCACCTCGATGCGAAAATCACGGCCGCCAAACACGGTTAGAGGTGGCTGCCCGAACTTGGCGCTAAGATCGGCTTGGCCGGGCAATCGTTCACAGGTCAGAGCCCATTTCGAAACGTCCCAAAAGGAAACGTGCTGGCTGGGTGGCAGTTCAGAGAGCCCCCGGCTTGCCACTTCGGGGAAGTCTTCTTCGTTATAGTTTCGTCCTTTCCAAAGACGCGTAACCAGGGAGCCGAGCCTTTGAAAGAATTCCATGAGCATATCTCCCCTGACGTCAAGAATTCTGCTGGGCCGTCGCGGGATGGTTCATCCACTCAGGCACCAACCATCCGCCGTCTCGTGCTAAATCCATGCGCTGTGCGATCTGAAACCCCTCGGGATCGGTCGCCAGCTGATGGCGGCCTAGCCAGCCTGTCACGAGGTGACCTTCAGGGTCGCCCTCCCGACTCCGAGCAAACCACCATCCAAGAACATTGCCGCTATCTTCCAGTTTTCCAAAGAGGGCATCTGCTGCTTTCCAATCAGTGTTGCATTGAATCCCTCGAGCTAGTCGAAGGGCCTGGTTCACAAACGCGAAAGAGTCGTTTTCTTTCAGATGCTCGGAAAGTAGTTCATCAAGCGACGGACACGAAGCATCCGTGATCTCACGAAGATAGGCGAGGTTCAACGAAGCAATGGGATTGCCTCGACGACGTGCCTCTTGGAACAGAACGCTGGCCTCTTTGGCAAGTCCACGCGCTGCCTTTGTCGTGGCCGTAAGGGATTTTTGGTACAAATAAAGGCCAAGCTCGACCAGTTGACTTGCGTTTGTGGCTCCCGAGCGTTGGAGCCAACGAAGGCCCTCTTCTTGGTTACGGCCTAGACCGCAACCAGAGAGTAGATAGGTACCTAGCTTTATCATTGCGATCTGACTACCCTGCCGAGCAGCTTCTCGCAGCAAGCGTTCACCCTGCTCAGGATTACGCGCCAAGCCATTACCTGTTATAAGTCTGGTTCCGAAATTGATCATGGCAAGACGATGTCCGCGTTCAACAGCGTTGCGGAGCCATTGTTCGCCTTCAACAGAAGATCCACGTGTTTCATTTTCGTCGAACTCATACTCTGCAAGCTTTTCCATGGCGAAAGGATTGCCCAATTCGGCTGACTTCTTGAGCCATCCGAGTCCCTCTTCGATTGATTTGGGCAGGCCATCACTCGTCAGCAATCGCAATCCGAGCTTCTCCATTGCGTAGAAGTCGCCGTCCTGAGCGGCGCGTCGAAGCCATCGTTCGCCCTCGCTTGGTGAGCTTTCGAGCCATCCCCGGAAGCTCGAAGCCAAGGCAATGTTCTTGAGCGAGAATTTCCGCTGCCGTTTTAGAAGAACGATAGAGTCCAAACCGAGGTCTAGCGTGGGGGCCTTAGCGCCAGTTTCAGAACTCCTGGCGACCGTAGCGGCTGCATTCGTTACCGTCATCGAGGTGAACCTCCAGTGTCTTGCCTCAACGGTTGTTCTCTGACCAGTCTTGCGCCCCAAACAGAGGTACCGATCGCCGATCTTTCAAGG
>WNFJ01228146.1_pt2 | contig 13963 bp, 10 predicted proteins | sample 5400461 | NCBI WGS metagenome assembly WNFJ01 (sample SAMN13153349, study PRJNA577476) | soil metagenome | isolation source: 115 cm saprolite on Douglas fir-dominated hillslope | place: USA:California | collected 2013-09-17 | reverse complement strand
CCTGCTCTTTAGCGCGCTGGGATTTGCCTGCGCGGCGTTGATTCTAAATCACGCGTTTCGCCGCAGCGTCGGGACCGGCGTGATGGTCCTCTGCATCCCCGGCTACATCCTCTACTATGCGTTCAGTCAGTTCGAGCATCAACGGAAAAATCTGATCATCGCCGCGTTCGCCGGTGGCCTGGTGCTGGCCGGGGCGTTGCGAGCGGTCGGCGCCGACATGGGAGCGCTCGACTTGCCGATGGTCCGCTAGGCTTCAGACCCCTCGAGCGTCCGGGTTCCAGATGTATTTGTGGGCCTGAAGCTGAAAGCGGACCGGAAGCTTGTCGGCGATCACCCACTCGGCCAGGGCCTGGGGCGAGAGCTGGCCAAAGACCGTGGAAAAAAGAATGCCGAACGGCCGAGCGAAGAGCTTCCTTTCGCGGATAAGCCCCACGGCCCAGTCGTAATCCTCCCGGGTTCCGAGCACGAGCTTGAGCTCGTCGATCGGCCCCATCGAGTCCAGGACCCGGTAGTCGTTCCGATCGCACTCCCCCGAGGAGGGCGTTTTTAGATCCACGATCTTGTGCACGCCTTCGGGGACCAGACGAACGTCGATCGCGCCCGAGGTCTCGAGGAGCACGATCCGGCCGGAAGCGAGCAAAGACTCCATCAACGGATAGACCCCGGGTTGCAACAGCGGCTCGCCCCCGGTGATCTCGACCAACCGGGAGCCCAACTGCTCCACGCGCCGGAGCACTTCATCTATTTCCATCCGCTCGCCCTCGTAAAAGGCGAACGCGCTGTCGCAGTAACCGCAGCGCAGGTGGCATCCGGTGAGCCTGACGAAGGCGCACAGCTTACCTGCGTGCGAGGACTCGCCTTGAATCGAGAGGTAGATCTCCGTCACCCGCACGGAGTGCGCGTCCGGGGTACGGCGCGGTTCGATGTTGGGTCGGGCAGCGAGCATTGCCGAGAGGGACAATAAGCCAATCGGGCGCGCCGCTGTAGTGGCCGCTCAGCTCTTGAGCTTGTAACCGGTGCGGAGGGCGGCGAAGGCCACGCCGGTGGCGACGAAGGCGACGAGGACGAGGATGCTCCCGCCGAGCGCCGGTGAAAGTGAGCTCGCGCCGAGCATTCCGTAGCGCAGCCCCTCGACCATGTAGACCATCGGATTGAACAGGCTGATCGCGTGCCAGGGGTCAGGCAGCGCGTCCACCGAGTAGAAGACTCCGCCCAGAAAGGTGAGCGGCAGCATGACGAAGGTCGGGAAAAAGTTGATCTGCTCGAACTTTTCGGCCCAGAGCGCGGCGAGGAAGCCGAGCACCGAAAAGACGTAGGTGATGACGATCAAGAACGCCAGGGTCGGCAGCGCGTGGATCAGCTTGAACCCGGTGAACATGGCGGCCGCTGCCCAGGTGAGAAGCCCAACCGTCAGGCCCCGGACCATTCCTCCGCCGATGAATCCAAAGAGGATTTCCGCCGGCCCGAGCGGCGCGGCGAGCAGGTCCACGACGGTACCTTGAATCTTGGTGATGAAGAGCGACGAGCTGGTATTCAAAAACGAGTTGTTGGCCATGCCGAGGAAGACCAAGCCAGGCACGATGAAGATGATGTACGGAATACCGTTGACCTGATGGACGCGGCCGCCGAGCGAGTATCCAAAAACCACGAAGTAGAGGATGGTGCTGACGAGCGGCGAAAGGACCGTTTGCCCGGGGACCCGGAGAAAGCGGCGCACCTCTTTCGAGAGGAGCGTCTTCATTCCGATCAGGTTGAGGCCGGGGCGATCGATGGATTCCATGTCTTTTCGTCTCACTTGTCGCGAAAGGCGACGTCAAGCGCTTCAGCGGCGGCAGCCGGGATCGCTTCGCGGGGGAGAGGAGCTTCGAGACGGGAGGGTCCCCGGAGCACCATCAGCAATACATCTTCCAGGCGCGCCCGCCGCGTCTCGATGTCATCGACCGGCAATTGCTCCGCATAGACCAGGCGGAGAATCTCTCCGACCGACGGGCGCCCCTTTCGCTCGACGTAATCCATTCGAAGCCCGTCTTCGGCGAGAACGGCGCCGGCGCTCCGGCGCCTTTCGGAGAGCTCCGCCACCCTTGATTTGAATCGGATCTGAAGTTTCTTTTCGCCCAGCCGGCGGATGAGAGCGTTCTTTTCCTCCACGAGCAGAATCCTTCCGTCGTTGATGATCCCCACCCGATCCGCCAGCTCCTCCGCCTCTTCGAGATAGTGGGTGGTGAGGATGATCGTGGTCCCCTCGGTCTGAAGCTTTCGAACGTACCTCCACAAGTCCCGGCGGAGCTCGACATCCACCCCGGCGGTTGGCTCGTCGAGAAACACCAGCCGAGGCCGGTGGACCAGCGCCTTGGCGATGAGAAGGCGACGCTTCATCCCGCCGGAGAGGGCGCGGGTGAGCGAGCTTGCCTTGTTCTCGAGGGACAGCGCTTCGAGAACTTCGGTGACGCGCGCCGGATCCCTCCGTTTTCCGTAGTAGCCGAGCTGAATGTAGAGGGATTCGGCGACGGTGAAAAACGGATCGAAATTGATTTCTTGGGGCACCAGGCCGACCTGATACCGCGGGGTGACCGGGTCTACGTCGAGATCGATTCCGAAGAGCTTGACCGTTCTCTTTCGGGACAGCCCTCAGAACGCGCTGATCACCGTTGTCTTGCCCGCTCCATTGGGACCAAGCAGGGCGAAGATCTCGCCCGCCTGGATGTCCAGGTTGACTCCATCCAGCGCGGTCAGCGATCCGAAGCGCTTGACCAGATCGCGCACTTCCAGCACGGTGTCGCCCACGGGAATTGCATAGCGCGGTTCACGCCGAACGCGAAGGGCGGAAACGAAGGATGGCGCAAAACTTCATCTTCACCATGCAGGATCTGCGGAAAGTCCGCGGTGGAAAGGAGATCCTCAAGGGGATCTATCTCTCGTTTTTTCCGGGCGCGAAGATCGGCGTGATCGGTCCCAACGGGGCCGGCAAATCGACGCTGCTTCGGATCATGGCCGGGGTGGACACGGAGTTCTTTGGCCACGCCAAGCCCGATCCCACCATCAAGGTGGGCTATCTGCCCCAGGAACCGCAGCTCGTTGCCGATCTGGACGTGAAGGGCAACGTGGAGCTCGCGGTCAAGCCGGTGAGAAACCTGCTCGATCGGTTCAACGAGATCACCGCCCGCTTCAGCGAGAACGTCGGGGATGCAGAAATGGAAAAGCTCCTCGGCGAACAGGCCAAGCTGCAAGATGCGATCGACGCGGTGAATGGCTGGGAGCTGGATCGCACGCTGGAGATCGCGATGGATGCGCTCAGGCTGCCGCCCGGCGATGCCCAGGTCTCGGTCCTTTCCGGCGGCGAAAAGAGGCGCGTGGCGTTGTGCCGGATACTCCTCGAGAAACCGGAGCTTCTCCTTCTCGATGAGCCCACCAACCACCTCGATGCAGAGTCCGTCGCCTGGCTCGAGCAGCACCTCAAAGAATATTCCGGGACGGTGGTGGCGATCACCCACGATCGCTACTTCCTGGACAACGTCGCGCAGTGGATTCTGGAGCTCGATCGGGGCGAGGGTGTCCCCTGGAAGGGCAACTACAGCTCCTGGCTCGAGCAGAAGCAGGAGCGGCTTCGCCTCGAGGAGAAAGCCGAGTCCGCGAAGCAGCGGCAGCTCCAGCACGAGCTCGAATGGGTCCGGATGTCCCCTCGCGCCAGACAAGCGAAGGGAAAAGCCCGCCTCGCCGCCTATGAAGAGTTGCTCAACGAGCAGACCGAAAAGCGCGAAGTGACCGGTGAAATCTACATCCCGCCCGGCCCCAAATTGGGGGGCCTGGTGGTGGAAGCAAAGCAATTGCGCAAGGGCTACGCGGACAAGCTTTTGATCGACAATTTGAGCTTCAAGCTTCCCCCGGGGGGAATCGTCGGGGTGATCGGCCCGAACGGCGCCGGAAAGACGACTCTGTTCCGGATGATCACACAGGAGGAGAAGCCGGATGCGGGCGAGCTGCGGATGGGGGAGACGGTGAAGCTCGCCTACGTCGATCAGAGCCGCGACGCGCTGCAGGGCGAGAAGAGCGCCTTCGAGGAGGTTTCCGGGGGACTGGAGTGGGTGGAGCTCGGCACGCGAAAGATGCCCTCGCGCGCCTATCTGGCGAACTTCAACTTCAAAGGCGCCGATCAGCAGAAGAGGGTGAAGGATCTCTCCGGCGGAGAGCGAAACCGGGTGCACCTGGCAAAGATGCTCAAGAAAGGCGCAAATCTCCTGCTCCTCGACGAGCCCACCAACGATCTGGACGTCGAAACGCTCCGGTCGCTCGAGGAGGGTCTGCTCGGCTTTGCCGGATGCGCGGTGATCATCACCCACGACCGGTGGTTCCTCGACCGGATCGCGACCCACATCCTCGCCTTCGAAGGGGACAGCAAGGTCTTTTTCTTCGAAGGCAACTTCCAGGACTACGAAGCGGACAAAGCCAAGCGCCTGGGCGCAGACGCTTTGCGCCCGAAGAGGATCCGCTACAAGCCCCTGATGCGATCGTAGAAGGGACTGCGCGCGCGCTTATTGAAGCGGCTGTTGTAGGGAGTGAAACCACTTTCCCCGCGCTGTTAAGCCGCTCGCTTGAGCCTAGAATGATTGACGGGTCGCCTTCAGACCCCTGATCACCGACGCGGATGAAATGGCGGGAAACCCTTCCAAAGGGGCTGCGAAAGCACCCTCTTCGAGCGCATCCGAGCAATCGGCGCAACGGCAGCGCGACCGCCTCCGCCAATTCGAATCGAGAGCTGTCTCGATCGACAGTCCGACGCTCGGGGGAGTTCGACCGAAGACCGTCGCGCTCCCGCGCGGCACCGAGCTTGGGAGGTACGTTCTTCTCGATCGGATCGGCATCGGGGGGATGGGCGAGGTGTACGCGGCCCACGACTCCGAGCTCGATCGAAAAGTAGCGCTCAAGCTTTTGCGGGCGGAGCCGGACGAGGACGACCCGGAGCATCTGCGGCTCCGCCTGCTGCGGGAAGCGCAGGCGATGGCCCGGTTGTCGCACCCCAATGTGGTCGCGATCTACGACGTGGGAACCTTCAAGGATCACGTATTCATCGCGATGGAATACGTCGCCGGTCGGACGCTGCGCCGCTGGCTTGCGGAATCGCCTCGGCCCTGGCGGGAGATCGTCAACCATTTCATCGAGGCCGGCCGCGGGCTGGCGGCGGCCCATGCCGCCCAGGTATTGCACCGGGACTTCAAGCCGGAAAACGTGCTCGTGGGCACGGACGGGCGGCTTCGGGTGCTTGATTTCGGGCTGGCCCGGGCCAACGAACGCGACCCGGAAACAACCGAAATCGAGCTCGCCTCGCTGACCGTCTCGAAGGCGAAGCGGCTCGCTCTCGACGTGAGCCGAACCGGCGCGATGGTGGGCACGCCGGCCTACATGGCCCCGGAACAGCTGCTCGGACAGGCCATCGATGCCCGGGCGGATCAGTTCAGCTTTGCCGTTTCGCTCTACGAAGCGCTCTACGGGGAGCGGCCGTTTGCCGGGGAGAACCTGGGCATTCTGATGGGGGAGGTCATCTCCGGAAAGGTGAAGCGGCCGCGCAGCCGGAAGAGGATCCCCAGCGATCTGCGCAAAGCCGTTCTCCGAGGCCTGCGTCCCAAGCCCGACGAGCGATACCCGTCGATGGATTCGATGATCTCGGAGCTCCAGGGGATCGAGGTCGCCTCGCGAGGCGACGTCGACGTGCGCTCGACCAATCTGGAAACGCCGGCGAAGAAGTTCGTCGGACGATTGCGCGAGCTCGAGCAGCTGGAGGCCTTGATTCACCAGAGCGGGCGGCTGGTGACCCTCCTCGGGCCCGGAGGCGTGGGCAAGACGCGCCTGGCAACCCAGCTTGCCATCGCCCAGCTCGAGCGCTTTTCCGGGAGAGGCAGGGGCGGCGTCTGGTTCTGCGACTTAAGCGACGTCAAGACGTTCGATGGATTCTTGACCGCCGTGGCTCAGGTGCTGAAGGTCCCCTTAACCACCGGCCCCTCGAACGATCAGGGGGTCGAGCAGCTGGGATACGCGCTTGCCAAGCGCGGTCCACTTCTTCTGGTCCTCGACAACTTCGAGCAGGTGGTGGAGATCGCCTCGACCACGGTCGGAACCTGGCTGAAGCTGTCCGAGGGGACCCGCTTCCTGATCACCTCGCGAGAGCTGCTCCGGATTCCGGGTGAGCAGCAATTTGAAGTGCTGCCGTTGTCGGTGCCGGATTCCGAGTCCGATCCCGCGGGGATCGAAAGCTCGGACTCGGTGCAGCTCTTCCTCGATCGCGTCCGGGCGGTCCGGGGCTGGTCGTATTCCCCCAAGCCGGAGGAGGCGCGGGCGATCGCGCAGATCGTTCGCCGCCTGGACGGAATCCCTCTGGCGATCGAGCTCGCCGCCGCGCGGATGAACGTCTTGAGCCCGGAGAAAATGGCGGAGGGCCTTTCCAATCCGCTCCTGCTCCTCACCACCGGAGCGCGCGGTGCGCGGTCGCGCCAAGCCACTCTGCGCGGGGCGATCCAGTGGTCCTGGGAGCTGCTTCCCCCGGCGGAGCGCGAGGCGCTGGCCCAGTGTTCCGTCTTCCGCGGTGGTTTCCCGCTCGATGCCGCTGAAGCGGTGGTGGTGGTGAGCACCCCCGGAAGCGCCTCGATCCTCGACCTCGTTCAAGCGCTGCGGGAGAAATCGCTGCTTCGCACCTATCAAGAGGGATCCGGATCTAGCGACCTGCGGTTTGGCATGTACGAAACCATCCGCGACTTCGTCGCCGAGCAGCTCGTCCTTTCCGGCGCGCAGGCGAAAACCGAGGAGCGGCACACCCGTTTCTTCCTCGAAGTCGCGCAGCGATGGCACGGTGTCGTCCATCAGCATGGCGGAGTCGAAGCGCTGCGGATGATCGCGCTCAACTCGGAGAATTTGTTGTCCGCCTTCGAACGAGAATGCGCGAGCAATCCCCCGAAGCTCGAGAACGCCTCCGCCGCTCTGCGGTTTGCTCTGTATCTCGACCCGCTCCTCACCACGCGCGGCCCGGTCGAGTCGCACCAGGCCATTCTCAATGCCGCCATCCTCATCGCCGCCGGACTTTCGGTGCTGCCGTCGTTGCGCGGGCAGGTTCTCAGGGCCCACGCTCTGCTCTCCCAGACCACGGGCAACATCGCGAATGCGCTGCGCGACTTCACCGAGGCGCTTGCCTGCGCGCGGAAGGCGGCCGACCTGTCGCTGGAGGGAACGCTGCTGGTCGACCTCTCCATTTTGCACCGGGAGCAAGGAACGCTGCCGGAGTCGGAGCAGAATATCCGGTCAGCGACGGCGATGAATATTCCCAGCAAGTGGTTCCGGGCCTATCTGCACGGCAACGCGGGAATTCTGGATTACGAGCTGGGGCGCCACGAAAGCGCGGAGCTGCACTACGCCAATGCGCTCGACACCCTCCGCGAGATCGGCGATCGGCGATACCAGGGTATCTTCGAGACCAACCTTGGCCTGCTGTACCGCGAGCAAAAGCGCTTGCCCGAGGCCCGCGCCCACTACGAAAAGGGGATCACCGCGCTCAGGGAAGTGGGCGATCGAAGATACGAGGGAATGAGCCTGGACTGCCTGGCGAGCACCCTCTGGGAAGAGGGTCGCTTCATCGAGGCCAAGGTCTACTCGCAAAAAGCGGTGAAGATGCTTCAGGAAGCCGGCGATCGAAGACAGTCGTCGATCGCCCTGGCCCACCTCGGTGGAGTGCTCGCCTCGTTGGAGCAAATCGAGGAGGCGCAGAAGACGTTCGCGGAAGTGGAACAGCTGCTCACCGAAATGAACGATCCGGTGCTGCGGGCAGAGGCGGAATGCTCGCGCGGCCATCTCGAGTTGGCGCTGTCGCACCAGGCGTGGTGCAACGACGACGTGGACAACGCCGACCGATTCGAATCGGTCGCCCGCGCGAAGGTCGAGGCGCTTGGCAGCGACGTCCTTGCCAGATCTTCCGATGTTCGCGTCGCGGTGCGCCGGCTGTCAGCGTCCGCTGACGCCCTCCGCGCCCTGATGAACGGGGCGGCGCCGGCAGCTTCCGGCAGCTGACTCCCCGATCGGGGGTATCTCAAGGATCTTTGAGTCCTTTTCTGGACTTACATTCGTTCCCGGTTAAGCGTAGACTCCCTTCATCTGGGCAGTTGAACGGAAAGCTGGGTGGAAAAGACGACAATGCGCTACAGCGCTGTAGGCTCTCGCGGGAGGTCTTTCGGCCTTGAGGGATGAGCATCCAGATGCCCTTCTGAAGAGCGCGCTGGAAAAGATTGTCTATTTCGAGGCTCGGTCGCAGCAGCTCTACACCGACCTCGCAGCCGCGCACGCAAAAATCAACCGACTCAAAGACGAGTTGGGCACCGCCGCGCAAAGGGAGATCGACCTGCGCGGACAGGTGGCCGAGCTTCAGGTGCAAATCAATCGCTCCCGGAGCGAGAAGGATGAGCTCGACAAGCTGAATGACGCCCTGAGGGCCGAGCGCGCGACGCTGCTCGGTAAGCTGATTGAGGCGGCGCGCATTCATGATTCCGACAAGCCATCCGCGGATGGAGAGTCCCCCTTCGACCTGGCGAGCTTCATCTCCGAGCTTCGAAGCGAGGCGCTCGCGCCTAAAGCCACGTCGCCGGCGAAGGCCCCGGTTCCAGACGCGCAGATGAAATACGGTCTCAAGGAGTTGAATCAGCGGCCGACCTCGTCAAATGGCCAGGCCCGGAACGCGGTGCACCACGACGACGCCGATCCGGACGAGGGAGAGAACGTCCTTTCCGCGCCGCCCGCCGCTCCGTCGGCGGTGACGCTGCACGCCGAGAGGCTCCGGTCCGAGGGTCGTCTGGCGATTTCCAACGAGCAGGTGCCCGAAGCTTCCGCGCCGCTGCCGTCCGGCGGCACAACCGAGGAGACGCTGCTCGGGTTTTCCGTGCGCGAGCTGGCCTCGCCGGAGCCGGCGGCGCGCAAACGGGCGGCCGAACGCCTCAAGGCCCTGGGCAATCCGATCGCAGGCGGAGCGCTGGCCTCCGCGCTTCATGCCGAGACCAATGCCGAGGTGCTGGTGACGCTGCTCGGGGCATTCGCCGCTCTGGCGCGTGCCGAGGGCGTGCCGGTCATCGCGCCGCTTTTGCGGGCGGAGATTCCCGAGGTCCGCATCGCCGCCCTCAAGGCGTTGATCGCGCTCGACCCGGCACAAGCAGGTCCCCACGTCGCAGCGGCAATCAAGGATGGAGATCGCGCCGTTCGTCGACGGGCATCGCTGCTCGCCCTGGGCTTAAGTGGCAGCGCGGCGCTCAAGCTGGGGGAGCAAGCGATCATCGATGAGGAGCCCGAAGTGAGGTCCCTGGCCGCGCTGGTGCTCGGGGCCAGCAACGGCGAACGCGCGCGTTCGCTCTTGCTCGAAGCCCTGGCCGATCACGATCCGAAAGTGCGCGACGCCGCGGCGCAGAGCCTGTCGCGGATCCTGGGCAAGGATGTCTCTTCGGTAGTCGAGCTCGACGATCGCCAGCGGCGCAGAGAAGTGCGGCGGCTATCGGCGCTGCCCTCCGTCCCGCTGACATCCGACGGCCGGTCGAAGGCATTCGTGAAAGGCTACCTGAACTTTGCCACCCGCCCCGGCGAGCCGAGGGAAGCGCAGGCCGTCCTCGAACCCCAGTCGCGCGAAGCGACGCCGCGGGTGCCGACCGGGCCGGCGCCGACGCCGGAGCTTCTATGTACGGTGATCATGTTCGAGATTCGCGGCGCACTACGAGGCTGTACGCTGGGCGAGCTGGCCACCGTGGGCAAGTGCATGCCAGACACAGCCCAAGAAGCGTGCGAGCTTCTGGTGGCCAGAGGTCAAGTCGTCCGCCGGGGACTCAAGTATTTTGCCGCGTGAAGTGGAGAGGAGTGCCATGGAAGCACCATCGTACAAAGCTGTTCGGGTGGCGGAGATGCTGGGCATCCCGGAACGGCAACTTTCTTCCCGCAAGGGCGAGTCGTACAGCGGGCACGAGGTCTGGGAGCTGCGCGCCAAACTTTCCAAATTTCCTCCACCGCTGGGCCACCGCAAACAACTGTTCCTGAACTTCAAGGGCGGAACCGGAAAGACGTCGCTTTCCACGTCGTACGGGTACCGGCTGGCCGAGATGGGGTACCGGGTGCTGCTCGTCGATCTCGACCCCCAGGGTCACGCCACCAAGTGCATGGGGTACGAAGGGGAGGATTTCCGCAAGACCCTCCTCGACGTCTTTGCCCAGAAGGTACCGCTGGTCGAGGTGATCCAGAAGACGCCTCTCCCCAATCTGGAGTTCATCCCCGCGAATCTCTCGATGAGCACCGCGGATCTCACGCTGATGCCGATGGCCGGTCGCGAGTTCAAGCTGCGAAACGCGCTGCGGGAAATCCAGGGGCAGCACGACTTGATCGTGTTTGATGCGCCGCCCTCGTTCGGCCTGCTCAACCTCAATGCGCTGATGGCGGCGGACGACCTCTTCGTCCCGGTCTTGCCGGACTTCCTTTCATTCCATGGCCTCAAGCTGCTCTTCGAAACGGTCCAGAGCCTGGAGGAGGATCTCAACCACGTCCTGGACCACGTTTTCATCATCGTCAACGCATTCAACGCCACCTTCAAGCTCGCCAAGGAAGCGCTGGAGGCGTTGCGGGAGCACTATCCGGAATACCTGGTCACCCGCGTGGTGCGCCAGTGCACCAAATTCGCCCAGGCTTCGAGCGAGGGCGTTCCGGTCTTCGTCGCCCACCCCGGCTGCAAAGGAGCGCACGACATCGATGCGGTGATTGCCGAGGTATTGTCCCGGCTGACCGAAAAACCATCGGCCAACGCCCAGCGCGCGAGCTAATGTGCGCCCCAACGCGATTGAGGGGATATCGATGAAGAAAGCCTTCGACCAGAATGTCTCCCGCGCAAAACCGCGCGTTCGCCTGGGTGGTGCGGCCGAGGATCCGGCCGGGCAAGCCTCGATCGAGGATGTAGCGGTGCAGTCCGCGTCCGAAGCTCTTTCCTCGGAAATCAAGGCGCGACTCGATCGGGCTCGGAGCGCGGAAGCGCAGCGGGCTTCTTCCACCCAGAACGGAGTCGCGGAGGCGGAGGATGGCGCGCCGGTTCGCGAGGAGCCCGCGCCCAAGGCCATTGGGGTGGAAGAACCGGCGGCAAAGCCGAAGCGAACGGAATCGGCAAAGCGGAACGGGAACGGGTCCGGAAAGGAGAACGGTGCCGAGCCAAGCGCCGAGAGCCGCCGCGAGAAGCTCAAGGAACGCCTACGCGCGGCGCGCGAAAATCCCCGCCCTGAGCCACTGCCCGCAACCGTGGCGGAAGCCGGGGTGCTTGCCGTGGAGCGGATTTCGTCGTTGCAGTCGGAGGTTTCGCGGCTCAAGGCCCTCAACCTGAACCTGACCCAGGATCTGGAGAGCTCCCGCCGGCATTCGGAGAAGGCAACCGAAGAGGCGCGGATTCGAATGGACGAGGCGCGGCGACTCTCCTCGGAGATGGACGCGCGGGCGAAGCTTCTCGCCGAGCTCGAGCGCGAGTTGGCGTCCCTGGAAGGCGAAAGGAATGAGGCGCTGCTCGCGCTTCAGGACGCCCGTCAGATGATCGAGAGCGCCAATCACGAGAGGGAGAGCTTCCTTCAGGAAATCAGCACCCGGGATCGGGCGCTGGCGGACAGCCTGGCCGAGGAGGAGCGCCTCGCCGGCGAGCTGGAGGCGGCTCGCGACCACTCGGATAATCTGCGCCGCTCCCTCGATGCGCTCAACAGCGAGCGCGACGTCCTCGCGCGCCAGGTGGCCGATCTCACCACCGAACGGGCGGAGCTGCTCGAAGCGCGCAAAGCCCTCGAGTCCGTCCATCGCGCGCTGACTCAGGCGACCCTGCGCTAGAAGCTCGCGCTTCTGTATGGGCTGCTCGATTTGGCCATAGCCGACGCAGGGGCTGTTTCCGTCCTCATCAACAACACGCGTCCGCGTCCGAAGTCACCCTTCGGCGGAGGACAGCTACGGAGCAGCGGGCCGCGCATCGGAAACGGCTCGAGCTTCGAGATCTACCGGAACAGTCAATCGCGAAGGGGAAGCTCGATGGTCAACCCGTCGTAGGCGACCTCGATCTGACCCGAATATTCCTCCCTGGCCTCCTTGAGAAGCTTGGAGGGATCCGGATCGTGCCGCGAGGAGAGGTGGGTGAGGATCACCCGGCGGGCTCCCGCCTCCTTGGCGACCCGGCCCGCTTCGCGCGCGGTGGAGTGGCGCGTCTCCAGCGCTCGCTCCTGCTCGTCATCGGAGAAAGTGGATTCGTGGATCAAAAGATCGGCGTCCCTCGCGGCGGCGATCACCGTCGCGCATGGCCGCGTGTCGCCGGAGATGACGATCCGGCGCCCGGGACGCGACGGCCCAAGGACGTCCGCCGGCTGAATTGTCTGCCCGGTGCTGGCGACGACGGATTCGCCGCGTTGCAGGCGGCCGAAGTCCGGCCCTTCCCGCACAAAAAGCGATCTCGCCTTCTCCAGATTGAAGCGTCCGGGACGCTCGTCTTCTTGAAGGACGTAGGCCAATGCGGAAACGCGGTGGTCGACTTGAATCGCGCCCACCGTATAGCCATTCCGGCGGACCGACCCGCCGTGCTGGAGCTCGAGAATGTCGAGTTGAAATGGCAGGGTATCAACGCCCAGCAGGACCGCTTGCCGAAGCAGTCGCTTCGCCGGCGGAGGCCCGTATAGGACCAGCGGCTCCGATCGCCCTCCCATTCCCAGCGTGCGAATGAATCCGATGATTCCCAGGTAATGGTCGGCGTGAAAGTGGGAGAAGAAGACGGCATCCACTGAAAAGCCGGTGCCGAACCGGATCATCTGACGCTGGGAACCCTCGCCGCAGTCGAAGAGCAATAGATCCGTGTCCGCCTTGACCGCGATCCCGGACAAATTCCGATGGATCGTCGGTTGGGCCGCCGATGTGCCAAGAAAGGTGAGCCTGAGCAACGACATCCCGGCAGCACTCACTGGTATCTCCCGCTAAGGCGCGCCGATCGCAACCCGATCTATGCGGCCCGGGCTCCCACTTTGGGAGGAGCCTGCTGCTGGGGCTTGACGGTGGTCTCGATGCGCATCGCGTAGAACGATCTCCAGACGAACACGAAGGCGACCGCGAGGAATACTGCCGCGAGCACCAGGCTGAGACTGCGGTCGAGCTCGATCGCCAACTCGACCGCGAGCAAGCCGAAGAGGGTGGTGAACTTGATGATCGGGTTCATTGCCACCGACGAGGTATCCTTGAACGGGTCGCCGACCGTGTCGCCGACCACCGTGGCCGCGTGCAGTGGCGAGCCTTTCTCTTTCAGCTCGACCTCGACAAGCTTCTTGGCGTTGTCCCAGGCGCCTCCAGCATTGGCCATGAAAATGGCTTCGTAGAGGCCGAAGATGGCGATCGAGATCAGATAGCCGATGAAGAAGAACGACTGCAGGCAGGAAAATGCGAGCGTGCTGAAGAAGACGACGATGAAGATGTTGAACATCCCTTTCTGCGCGTACTGGGTGCAGATCTCCACCACCCGCTTGCTGTCCTCGACCGAGGCTTTCTCCACGCCTTCGAGCTTGATGTTCGCCTTGATGAATTCGACCGCGCGGTAGGCGCCCGTCGAAACCGCCTGCATCGAAGCACCGGCGAACCAGAAGATCACCGCGCCGCCGGTCACCAGTCCGAGCAGGAAGGGCGCATACAGCAGCGAGAGCTTGTCCAGATCTTTCGTCAAGCCCCCGGTGAGCAACATGATGATCGAGAAGATCATCGTCGTCGCACCGACCACCGCGGTCCCGATCAACACCGGCTTGGCGGTCGCCTTGAAAGTGTTCCCCGCCCCATCGTTCTCTTCGAGGAGCTCCTTGCCTCTCTCGAAGTTGGGGTCGAAGCCGAAGTCCTTGCGGATCTCCGCCTTGATGTTGGGGACGTTTTCGATCAGCGACAGCTCGTAGACCGATTGCGCGTTGTCGGTCACCGGGCC
>WNFJ01475783.1_pt1 | contig 13964 bp, 11 predicted proteins | sample 5400461 | NCBI WGS metagenome assembly WNFJ01 (sample SAMN13153349, study PRJNA577476) | soil metagenome | isolation source: 115 cm saprolite on Douglas fir-dominated hillslope | place: USA:California | collected 2013-09-17 | reverse complement strand
GGAGGGGCGCTGGCGGACCGGTTCGACCGGCGGCTCACGATGATCACCTGCGACACCATCAGGGCGGCCGTGCTGGCGCTGCTGGTCGCTCTGGTGCTGATGCACCTGGTGAGCTGGCCCGTGGTGATGGTCGTGTGCGTCATCGACGGCGCGGCTAACGTGCTGTTCGACCCCTCGGCCAACGCCGCGCTACCTGCCATCGTGCACGACTCACAGCTCGAGCAGGCGTGGGCCGCTACCGAGGCGCGGTCCTACGGTGCCAGCCTCGTCGGCCCGGTACTCGGCGGCTTCCTGTTCGGGTTGGGCAGTGCCGTGCCGTTCCTCGCCGATGCGGTTTCTTACCTGGTGTCGGCCGGCACCGTGAGCCGGATCCGCGGCAGGTTCCGGCCCGAGCGAACCGGCGAGCGGAAGTCGCTATGGCATGAGGTCGGTGAAGGGCTCGGCGTGGTCTGGCGCAACGCGCTGCTGCGGGCGGTTGTGATCATTGCCCCGCTTACCAATTTCGCGTTCAACGGCGTGATCTTCACGATCACGGTTTCGCTCCGCCAGCACGGGGTCACGCCCGGCATCATCGGGCTGGCGCAGGCCGGGATCATGGTCGGCGGCCTCCTCGGCGCGATCGCCGCGCCGAAGCTGCAGGGCCGGCTGCCGCTCTGGCAACTGGTCATATGGCTGACCGGGAGCGCGACAGTACTCTTCACGGTGGCTGCATTCGTTCTGCCATCCCCGCTAGTTGCGATCCCGGTCGCGATCACGCTGCTGCTGTCGCCCACCGGGAACGCTGCGCTGTTTGCCGCAATGCTGCGAATCGCGCCAGAAAACATGCGCGGTCGGGTCACCAGCACGGTGATCCAAGCGGCAACGGCGCTCGCCGCGCTTTCACCGTTGACGGCGGGCCTGATCGTGCAGCATATCTCCGGCCAGTGGGCGCTCGGCGCGTTCGCCGCCCCCATGGGCATAGCTGCGTTCATGTGCATTGCGCTGCCGTGGCTACGAGAGGCAGAGTCCGCGGCAGCCTGACGCGGCCGCGCCGCTGAACGGCACGCCCGATCGCCAGAGAGCCGGACCGCCCGCGGTTGCACGCAGACCACCCTGATCCGTGCGGGTCAGTCCACCGCCGGAGCGAGAGCCATAGACGCGCCGATCGGCGGATCCGCGCTTGGCCGCAGCGTTTCGCGGGCGGTCGCAGATTCCCGAGCCGGTTGCGGCTCAATGCGCCATCGCGTCAGCGAGATCGAGGACACCCTGCCACGCCGGGCGGCCGTGCTCCTCACGCGCCTCCATGACGGAATTCCACGACGTCGCCGTCGCGCATGACGTAGTCCTTGCCCTCAATCCGCGCCTTGCCCGCGGCTCGCGCCGCAGCGATGGACCCGGCGGCCATCAGGTCGTCGAACGAGACGACCTCGGCCTTGATGAACTTTCGCTGGAAGTCCGAATGGATCACTCCAGCCGCCTCGGGTGCAGTCGCGCCGACGGGGATCGTCCAGGCCCGGGCCTCCTTGGGCCCTGCAGTCAGGAACGTTGAGAGCTTCAGGGCGGCAAATCCGGCCCTGGCCAGCTGCGCCAGGCCTGGCTCGCCGAGGCCGAGCTCGGCCAGCAGTTCCGCGGCGTCCTCGGGGGACAGCTCGGCTAGCTCAGCCTCGGTCTTGGCGTCCAGGAAGATCGATTCGGCCGGGGCGACCAGCGTGGTCAGCCGATTCCTCAGGTCATCGTCGTGCAACTCAGAATCGTCTTCATTGAATACGTAGAGGAACGGCTTGGCCGTCAGCAACTGCAGTTCTCGCACGTCGGCCAGGTCGATCCCAGCCGCCTCGGCCCCGGCGAACAATGTGGTGCCGCCGTCAATCAGCTGTTGGGCTCGCTCAGCCGCGTCGGCCGTCCGGGAGCGCTCCGGATCCTTGGCCGACCTGGCCTCCTTGATCAGCCGCGGTACAGCCTTCTCGAGCGTCTGGAGATCCGCCAGCATCAGCTCGGTCACGATGGTCTCGATGTCGCGCTCGGGCGAGACGTCGCCGTCCACGTGGCTGACGTCGGGGTCGTCAAAGACCCGCACGACCTGGCAGATCGCATCGGTCTCGCGGATGTGTGAGAGGAACTGGTTGCCGAGTCCCTGACCCGCGGACGCGCCGCGGACCAGGCCGGCAATGTCCACGAAGCGGACGGTCGCGGGCACCAACCTGGCCGAGTCATACAGGCCGGAGAGTGCCTCCAGCCGGGAATCAGGGATGCCGACGATGCCGACGTTCGGCTCGATTGTCGCGAACGGGTAGTTGGATGCCAGGGCGCTGGCCCGGGTCAGGGCATTAAACAGGGTGGATTTGCCGACGTTGGGCAAGCCGACGATCCCGATTGACAAGCTCACCGGGGAAGTCTAGTGGGCGTGTCGGACCGGAAAACTGTCGTCCCCGGCTGCAAGCATGCTGAATATGAACGCGACTTCGCTGCTCATCGGGCTCTTGCTCGGCGCGGCACTCGGCGGCACGATCGGCTACTTGCTGGCCCGTGGTCGGCAGGCTGGCGTGGCCGCGGACCTGACGGGGCAGGCTCGGGCGGCCGACGAACGCGCACAGGCTGCCACGGAACGTGCCGCCCTCATTGACCGCGCCGCGCAGGAGAAGGCCGCACTGCTCGACGGCCAGCTCGCGGACCGATTCCGGGCCCTGTCAGCACAGGCGCTGGATCAGAGCACCAGGACATTCCTGGAACTCGCCGAGGGCAAGCTCGGCGCCGCGAGCGCCAAGGCGACCGGTGAGCTGGACAACCGCAAGGCAGCAGTCGAGCAACTGGTGCAACCGCTGCGCGACACCTTGGCCAGGGTGGAGGGTCAGCTCAGGGAGGCTGAGGCAGCGCGGCGGTCGTCGCACGCGGCCCTGACCGAGCAGGTCGCGATCGCCCGCCAGTCATCCGATCAGCTGCGCACCCAGACGCAGGCGCTGGTCACCGCCTTGCGCCGGCCTGAAGCTCGCGGCCGCTGGGGCGAGATGCAGCTCCGCCGCGTCGTCGAGCTGGCCGGCATGAGCGATAAGTGCGACTTCGACGAGCAAGTGAGCGTGACGACTGCCGACGGCACGCTGCGCCCGGACATGGTGATCCGGCTGGCAGGCGGCAAAAACATCGTCGTGGACTCCAAGGTTTCGCTGGCCGCCTACCTCGAGGCGGCGGAGGCCGCCGATGCAGATATTCGGGAATCGCGCCTCGGGGCGCATGCGCGGCATGTGCGCGAGCATGTGGACCGGCTTGCCGCCAAGGCCTACTGGGCGGCGCTCAGCCCGTCACCGGAGTTCGTCATCCTGTTCATTCCCGGTGAGGCCTTCCTCGCGCCCGCACTTGAGCAGGATCCCGCGCTGCTGGAGCATGCGATGGCACACAAGGTTCACATCGCGACGCCGACGACGCTGGTGACCATGCTGCGTACGGCTCAGTACGCCTGGCAGCAGGATGCGCTGTCCGACAACGCCAGGCAGGTCTTTGACCTCGGCCGCGAACTCTACGAGCGCATTGCCGGGCTGGGCAGGCACGTCGACGGCCTTGGCAAGGCCCTGACGGCCGCGGTCACGACCTATAACAGGACAGTCGGCTCGCTGGAGAACCGTGTCCTCGTCAGTGCCCGCAAGCTGAGCGAACTTGGCCTGGTGGACGGCGAGCTCGAGCAGCCCAGGCCGGTCGAGGAGACGGTGCGCGCCATATCTGCGCCGGACCTGTTCGCGGACACCGGACCCGAGCTGGTCACCAGGTCCGCATCGGGGCGCGACCCGACCGTCCCGCCGCATCTCATCGGCGGCGGCCGGGCCATCAGCGCGGCAGGCTGACCGGCGACCCTGTCGTGGACCTCAGCCGCCGTGACCTGCAGCGCAGCCCCGGCTTCCTCCGGATCCGGGACTTCCCCGGGCGCGCGGGCCGGGCAAGCGATCTGTCGGCTGCCGCGCCGAGCGCTGCTGCCGGGAGTAGCGCTGCTGCCGGGAGTAGCGCCGCTGCCGGGAGTGGCGCCGCTGCCGGGACTAGCGCCGCTGCCGGGAATGGCGCCGCTGCCGGGACTAGCGCCGCGCGCACCTACGTCACAGTGCGCGGCGCGCTCGTCGCGCTGTTCGCGCTGTGCCTGGTCACCTGCCTGATTGCGACCTGGCGCCAGTTCGACCTCCTCGCCGGGCTGGCGTACGTCGCGGGCTCCCTGGCCGCGCCAGCCGTCGTCAGGCGCGAAGCGCAGTTGCAAGTGGTGATTGCCCCGCCGGTGGTGTACCTGCTGGCGGTCCTGGTCACGCAGGTGCTCACCGCTCAGGGCAGCTCCGCCCACGGTTCGCTGCTGTCGGTGATCGAGGGGACGTTGCTCATGCTGGCTGCCACCGCGCCCTGGCTATTTGCCGGCGCGACCGGCTGCATCGCCGTTGCGATGTTCCGAGGCCTGCCGGACTGCCTCCGGCAGTTCCGCGCTGGCTTCCGCGCCGAGCGCAAGTCCGGTACCTGGCACCGGGCCGCCGGTAGCTAGGCCGCCAGTAGCTAGGCCTCCGGTTTCGCGGCCGGCTTGCGCAGTTCGTGCGGCAGCGCGAACTGCATACGCTCTTGCACCGCTTCGACTTCCTCGACGTCGGCGTAGCCGATCTCAGCGAGCCGGGCGATGACTCCATCCACGAGGTCTTCCGGAACAGAGGCGCCGCTGGTCACGCCGACGGTACCGGCGCTATCCAGCCAGGATGGATCGATAGCGGACGCGTCGTCGACGAGGTAGGCGGCCTTCGCGCCGGCATCCCGGGCGACTTCCACGAGCCGAACGGAATTCGAGGAATTAGTGGAGCCGACGACGATCACCACGTCTGATTGCCCGGCGATCTGCTTCACGGCCGCTTGCCTGTTCTGGGTCGCGTAGCAGATGTCGTCGCTCGGCGGGTCGAGCAGCATCGGGAAACGCTTGCGCAGCGCCGACACCGTCTCCAGCGTCTCGTCAACCGACAGCGTGGTCTGGGACAGCCAGGCAACCTTTGCGGTATCGCGGACCTCGACCGATTCGCTGCCGGACGGCCCGTCCACGAGGTGGATGTTGGCCGGGGCCTCACCGGTGGTGCCCACTACTTCCTCATGACCCTCATGGCCGATGAGCAAGATGTCGTAGTCCTGCGCCGCGAACCTGCGAGCCTCGTTATGCACCTTTGTCACCAGCGGACACGTCGCGTCGATCGTCCGCAGGCCACGGTCCTTGGCCTCCGCGCGCACCTCGGGCGAGACACCATGCGCCGAGAACACGACCACGGCGCCCTCAGGTACAGATTCGGTCTCTTCGACGAAGATCGCGCCGCGTTGCTCGAGAGAGCGGACGACATGGGTGTTATGCACGATTTGCTTGCGCACGTACACCGGGGCGCCGAATAGCTCCAGCGCCTTCTCCACCGTCTGCACAGCCCGGTCGACTCCAGCACAGTAGCCACGGGGCTTGGCGAGTAGCACGCGGCGGGACTGATCAGGCATGCGGCCATTTTAGGCGACCACCGGCAGACGCGGAGCCAGCACCCGGCCTGAGTTGAACCAATTATTGGCATCCGAGGTTTGCGCGATACCTCCGGCCAGCGAGAATGTCCCGAGGGTGACGTTCGGAACCGGGGCCGGCCTCGCTGAGGCTGGTCTCGCCCGGGCACCCTGCAGCAGTCAAGAGGAGAACGATTACTCATGGGCATTTCCCAGATCCCTGATCACATCAGGCGAGCTCCGACCGAGGCGCTCCGTGCCGTGTTCTCAGGGATCGGCCGGATACTGCTGGCCGCCGACCGGCCGAACCCGGCCATCGTGCACAGTCAGGACCGCACCGGCATCGCGATGACATCGTCACCAGCAACCGCGGCCGGGCAGCGGCGCGGCGAGCCGAGCCGGCCAGCTGAGCAGTCCCGGTGGCGTTCGCTCGACCAGACCGGCAACGTGCGGTTGCTGGGAGCCGACGATATCTACCGCGATGATGTCGCCGAGCCGACCGACGGATTGCTCGTAGGCGACGCCGTTCCCCGATCCGGCGCCCCGGCGCTTCCGCTCGCCGGTTACGACAACCTGTCGCTCGCATCGATCCGGGCCCGCCTGCGCTCGCTCACGCCGGACCAGATGAAGGTGCTCGCCGACTACGAGCGGAAGAATGCCGAGCGGGTTGACGTGCTCGGCATGCTGGAGCGGCGGATCGAGAAGGTAGAGCGCGGCGGGTGAGCGCCGGACAGCGAGGCGCGCCGCCAGCCATGCCGCTCATCAAGGGCCCGCATGCCGCTTGAAACTTCGGAGCAAGCGCCCGTACCGGTGCGGACGGTCCTGCGTCTCGTCGGTGACTGGATCGGGCGCCTCGGCCGGGTGTGGGTAGAAGGCCAGATCGCGGAGCTGACCAGGCGCGGTGGCACGGTCTTCGTCACGCTGCGAGACCCTGTGGCGGCCGTCTCGGTCCGCGTCATCTGCACCACGGCAGTGCTGGACGCAACTGATCCCGCGCCGGCCGAAGGCGCGCGGGTCGTCATCTGGGCGAAGCCCGAGTTCAACTCGGCCAAGGGGTCGTTCGCGCTGACCGCCACCCAGATCAAGGCAGTGGGCATCGGCGAGTTGCTGGCCAGGCTGGAACGGCGGCGCGCGGCGCGCGCGGCCGAGGGCCTGTTTTCCGCCGCGCGCAAGCGGAAGCTGCCCTTCCTGCCGGCCGCTGTCGGCCTGATCTGCGGTCGGGATTCGGCAGCCGAACGCGACGTACTCCGCAACGCGTCCCGGCGCTGGCCGGCCGTGCGATTCCGGGTGGCGCAGGTCGCCGTGCAGGGTCCGCACGCAACCGAGGAAATCATCGACGCGCTGCACAGGCTTGATGCCGACCGGTCGGTAGAGGTGATCATCATCGCCCGCGGCGGCGGGTCGATCGAGGATTTGCTGCCGTTCTCTGACGAGGACCTGATCCGGGCGGTCGCGGCCTGCGCCACGCCCGTCATCAGCGCCATCGGCCACGAACAGGACGTGCCGCTGCTGGACCTCGTCGCGGATGTACGCGCCTCCACGCCGACGGACGCGGCGCGGCGGGCCGTTCCCGATGTCGTCGAGCAACTGGCGCTGATCGGCGAACTGCGAAGGCGCGCGCGGCGGGCTCTGGCTGGCCGGCTCGACCGGGAGAGTGCCTGGCTGAGCGATATCCGGTCAAGGCCAGCGATCGCCAGCCCGGTCCGTGAGATAGACCGGCAGCTCGAACGCGTGCTCGGCCTCGCCGACCGGGCAAGGCTTGCGATGGCGGCTAGCCTCGACCGGGCCGACGACGACCTAACGCACGTCCGCGCCAGGCTGGTAGCGCTGTCGCCAGCGGCAACGCTGCGGCGAGGTTACGCGATCGTGCAGCACGCCGACGCGAGTGTCGTGCGGGCCGGTGCCGAGGTGTCCGACGGCGAGGTGCTCGACCTCCGGTTCGCCGATGATCACCTTCAGGTCACCGCCCGCGGTAGCACCTAGCGCGCCGTTCGCCGGCGAAGGCGAGTCAGACGAGCTACCTGCGCGGGCCGCGTAGCCGCCAGCTGTCCGGCGGCCGGTACCAGCAGTCGCCCAGCTCGGCCAGGAAGCCGGGTCGGGTGCGCGGCACCCGGCAGCGGTTGTTGACGGCACAGGGCAGGCTGGGAACTGCCGGCGTGAGCCACGCTAGCTCGCGACGCTGCAGCCAACTAGTGGGCCGCGCATTGCAGGTAGTGCGCAGCGAGTGTGCGCAAGAGCGTCGGACGCCGGGATGATCGGAGCTGTACATCACGGTCCCTTCGGCTGTACCGGACAGCGGCGCCCGGCATACGTTCATCGGACAAGCGCCGCTAATCCGTTACCGCCCCATCCCACTAGGCTGGCAATCGTGGCAGCTGTCAGCGACGGAGGCGGGACGCCCGCCAAGAGCAGGTCGGCATCCGCCGGGCACGCGCCTGGGCCTGGTGGCAGCGACCCGCAGCGTCCCGCTTATGAGCAAGCCCGGGATGAACTGATTGAGCTGGTCAAGCGCTTGGAGGCGGGCGGCCTGACGCTTGAGCAGTCATTGCAGCTCTGGGAGCGGGGCGAGCAGTTGGCGGCGATCTGCGAAGAATGGCTTGAGGGCGCGCGCGCCAGGCTCGCCACGGCGATGGCCCAGCAGCATGAGCAGGACCAGGAGCCCACACCCGGAGCCCCGTTCTGAGCCCGGTCAGTCAGACCGCACGTGCAGCCTGGACAGCACCTGAATGACCGCATCAGCGAGTTGACGCGCCCGGCTGGCATCGGCTGCTTGTGATACCTCAGCGCTGGCCAGCAGCATTGCTCCGGTCATCACGACCGCGACCGCCTCGTCGAGCGGTTCGCCGCTGCGCGCGAAGAACTCGCTGTTCTTGGTCACCCACTGGACCAGCCGGCGCCGCTGTATCACGTCGAATCCAGGCGGACCGTCGCCCCGCGCGAACATGGCGACAAGCTCGCGCTGCTCGATGCAGACTTCAAGGTAGCCATGGGCGCCGGCGACGAATAGCTGCATGGGGTCGGTCACGCCGGCGGCGCGGCTGACGCGAACGGCGCTACGGGTTCTGGCGTCAAGTTCGTCGTTCAACCCGCTGAAAAGCGCCAGGTAGAGCTCTGCCTTCCCGGTGAAGTGGTGATAGAGGCTGCCGACGCTCGCGCCGGCCATCCCGACGATGTCGGTGACACCGGCCTGCGCGTAGCCTTCGAGAATGAAGACCTCGCGTGCTGCCGCGAGCAGCACGCCGCGGGTTGACGCGCCTCGCTCCGCATTGCGGGCTGCGGGCACCTGCTTGTCTGCAGCAGGGCTTCTGTCGGCCGTGTCGCGCTCGGTGGTCACAGGCTGGGGCATCCGATTCCGGGGTACTGGAACGGGCCCGTTGCCGGGCGGTCAGCCGGCTGGCCACAGGGAAGGTGCACCGGCCATGGGTGAGGATCAGGCAGCTGCCGCGAGCTCACCGGCGGAGGCGGGGACGACCCCCCCTGCCCCTGGCCGGCACGCGCCCGACCGCAACCTGGCCCTCGAGCTTGCCAGGGTAACGGAGGCCGGTGCGATGGCCTCGGCCCGCTGGGTGGGCCGCGGCGACAAGAACGGCGCCGACGCGGCTGCGGTCAACGCCATGCGCCAGCTCATTAACACCGTGTCGATGAACGGCGTCGTGGTGATCGGCGAGGGCGAGAAGGACCAGGCGCCGATGCTCTACAACGGCGAACAGGTCGGCGACGGCAGCGGCGCGCTGTGCGACGTCGCGGTCGACCCGATCGACGGGACCCGGCTGACGGCTAACGGGATGCCCAACGCCATCTCGGTGATCGCCGTGAGCGCGCGCGGATCGATGTACGACCCCTCCGCCGTGTACTACATGTCGAAGCTGGTGACTGGTCCGGAAGCGGCCAGCGTCGTCGACCTGGATGCGCCGCCCGCCGTGAACATCTCAGCGATCGCTCGGGCTAAGAGCTGTTCGCCCTCGGATGTAACCGTCGTGATCCTGGACCGGCCACGGCACGCCGAGCTGATTCGCGAGGTCCGCGAGGCAGGTGCGCGGATCAAGCTGCTCACCGACGGAGACGTAGCTGGCGCGATCATGGCAGCCCGCGCGGGCACCGGCATCGACCTGCTGCTGGGCATCGGCGGCACACCCGAGGGCATCATCGCGGCGTGCGCGGTGAAATGCCTCGGCGGCGTGATCCTCGGCAAGCTGGCCCCTCGCGATGACGCCGAGCGGGCCAAGGCCATCGACGCCGGGCACGACCTCAGCCGGGTACTGAGCACCGATGACCTGGTGACCTCAGACGACGCGTTCTTCGCGGCCACCGGGATCACCGACGGCGACCTGCTCGCGGGCGTCAGGTACCGCTCGGGAGGCGCCGTTACCGATTCGCTGGTGATGCGGGCCAGGTCCGGCACGATCCGGAACATCCACAGCGAGCACCAGCTCTGGAAACTCGGCGCTTACAGCGCGGTGGACTTCCAGGAGGCCGGCCAGTCCAGCCGACCCGGCAGCGGCTAACGCGGCGAGGATCCGCCGGGCAGGGTGCCGCGCCACAACCCGCCGAGCCTTCGCGGTTTCCTGGGCGACGTCACCCGGATAGTGCCGCCCACCGCGACCGTTCGTATCTCGATCACCGTCCGGCCGTCGTCTGCCGAGTCGGTGCCGGGACCGCCTGCGCCGTAGCCCTCCATCCGCGTCGTGCGGTTCACCCTGCGGGTGAGGACCGCGGTGCCGTTGATCTCGACCACCACGCCATCGGGAATGATCAGGTGCAGGGTGCCGGCGATCACCGTGGCGTACAGGATGGTCCGGCCGCTCTGCAGCAGCGCGTCCCGCAGGTCCAGTTCTACTTCGCCGAACACCGCCAGCACCGGCATGCTGGCCGGAACGACCCAGCGTCCGGTCCTGGCGTCGCGGCCGAAGACGCCGGCAACGCCCCTGCGCCCGTCTATCCGGATCGGCTGGGCGGCCGGCTCCGCCAGGTCGGCGGTCAGCACGACCAGCTCGCCGAGCGTGCGCGCCTGATGTGCCCTGCCCACCCGGTCGACGTGCTCCTCCGACGTCAGCCTGCCATCTGCGGCGGCCTCGCTCAGTAGCATGATCACCCGGTCGCGATCAAGATCTGACGCACGAAGATCGCGCGGCGGCGGGCGGTAGGTCACAGTGTCGAAGATACTCCCGGCCGTTGTTACCCGAACCGAACGTGCGCCGCGAAGACATCGCGAACCCGTTACCCTCCGAAAGCCCGGCAGCGGCTACCCGCGCCGTCCCGGCAGCCCCCGTGGCCTGTTAGTTTTGTAATAGCAAGTATCACGGACACCGGGTGCGCGGACGTGACCGATGGAGGACAACACGTGGGTGACCCTGCGGACACGCAATCTACTGCGCTGGCTAGCAGCGGCCAGGGCAGCGGGAACTACAAGTGGGTAGCGCTCTCGAACACGACGCTCGGCATGCTGGCCGCCACGGTCAACGCGTCGATCGTGATCATCGCGCTACCCGCTATTTTCCGCGGCATTCACCTCGACCCGCTCCAGCCCAGCAACATCAGCTACCTGCTGTGGATGCTGATGGGCTATCTGGTCGTCTCCGCCGTCCTGGTGGTCACGCTCGGCCGCCTGGGCGATATCTACGGCCGCGTCCGGATGTACAACGCGGGCTTCGCGATCTTCGGCCTGGGCGCGCTGGCGCTGCCGTTCGACCCGTTCACCGGTGGCAAGGGCGCGCTGTGGCTGATCGGGTTCCGGGTGATCCAGGCGGTCGGCGGAGCCATGCTGATGGCCAACTCACCGGCCATCCTGACCGACGCTTTCCCGGCCAACCAGCGCGGCACCGCGATGGGCATCAACCAGGTAGCGGGCATCTCCGGCCAGTTCATCGGCCTTATCCTCGGCGGCGTGCTGGCCGCCGTCGACTGGCGCCTGGTGTTCATCGTGTCGGTGCCGATCGGCCTGGGCGGCACGATCTGGTCCTACCTGAGCCTGAAGGAGCTCGGCGTGCGCACGCCGGCCAAGATCGACTGGCTCGGCAACATCACCTTCGGGGTCGGCCTGATCGCGCTGTTGACCGGCATCACCTACGGCATCCAGCCCTACGGCGGTCACTCGATGGGCTGGACCAGCCCGTTCGTGCTGACCGGGCTGATCGGCGGCGTCACCTTGCTGGTGCTGTTCTGCATCATCGAGACCAAGGTCGAATCGCCAATGTTCGACCTGCACCTGATGCGGATCCGCGCGTTTGCCGCCGGTGTCGGGGCCACCCTGCTCGCTTCCATCGCCCGGGGCGGCCTGCAGTTCATGCTGATCATCTGGCTGCAGGGCATCTGGCTGGTGCTGCACGGCTATAACTACGCGGACACCCCGCTGTGGTCCGGCATCTACCTGCTGGCGCTCACGTTCGGATTCGTCGTTTCCGGGCCGATTTCGGGCTGGCTATCGGACAAGCACGGCGCCCGGGCCTTCGCCTCGGGCGGGCTGCTGGTTTCCGCAGTGTCGTTCGCCGGCCTGCTGCTCATCCCGGTGAATTTCAGCTATCCCGAGTTCGCCGTGCTCATTTTCGTGGCGGGCGCCGGCATGGGCCTGTTCTCCGCGCCGAACGCCGCAGCCATCATGAACAGCGTGCCGGCCAAGCAGCGCGGCGCCGCCTCCGGCATGCTGGCCACCTTCCAGAACTCCGGCTTCGTGCTGTCGATCGGGGTGTTCTTCTCGCTCATGATCGCGGGCCTGGCCGCGACCCTGCCCAAGACGCTGACCAATGGGCTGACGGCGCAGGGGGTGCCGGCCGGGATCGCGCATCAGATCGGCTCGCTGCCGCCGGTGGGCAGCCTGTTCGCGGCGTTCCTTGGCTACAACCCCGTGCACGCCCTGCTCGCCCCTACTGGTGTGCTCCATCATCTGCCGCCGCACAACGTTGCCGTTCTCACCGGTAGGACTTTCTTTCCGCAGTTGATCTCGCAGCCGTTCCACCATGGCCTGGTGATCGTCTTCTCGATGGCGATTTTTGTCCTGCTCATCGCGGCCGCGGCTTCCGCGCTGCGCGGCGGCAAGTACGTACATGAGGACGGCGCCGAGGCAGCGACGATCGCGATCGCTACCGCCACCTCAGGGGCCGGCACGGACGTGGTGGCTGACGACATCGCCGCCGAGGGCGCCGACGCTGCGGACGGCAATGGTTACGTCGGCCGGGAATCTGTACGAACAGCCGACGGTCGTGCTAACCCTGACGCATGACGTCAGGCAGCACCGATGCGGCAATCAAGGACGCCTTGGCGAAAGCGGCGTCCAGCGACCTGGAACTCATCCGGTTCCTCTACGCCGACCACGGCGGCATCATCCGGGGCAAGGCGACGTCCGGGGCGTTCCTGCCTGAGCGGATAGCCAGCGGCATCGGCCACACGGTGGCGATGATGGCCATGACCATGCTGGACTCGCTCCAGCCCGTGGCCGGCATGGGCCCGGTCGGCGAGGTCAGGATCAAGCCGGATCCAGCCACGCTGGTTGCCCTGCCGTACGCGCCGGGCGCCGGGGTCATGCTCGCTGACCTGGTCAAACCCGACGGGACGCCGTGGGAGGCGTGTGCCCGCACGTTCCTGAAGCAGGCGATCGAGAGCCTCGCCGGTGAGGGTTACGCGATGACCGCCGCGTTCGAGCCGGAATTCACCCTCGGCCGGCGCGACAGCGATCCGACTGGCCGGCGACCGGACCGGCTCGTGCCGCTCGACGACAGCCTCTGCTACTCGTCAACGGGCTTCCACCAGGGAGTCCGCGTGCTCAACGCGCAGGGCATGCAAGTGGAGCACTACTATCCCGAGCTTGGACACGGCCAGCACGAGATCGCCATCCGGTACGCGCCCGCGCTGCGCGCGGCCGACAATCACGTGCTATACCGGGAAACCGTACGGGGCGTCGCGTTCCGCCACGGGCTGTGGGCAAGCCTCGCGCCGAAGCCGATACCCGATCAAGCGGGTAACGGCGCCCACCTGCATGCCTCCCTTACCAGGGTGGCCGATGCCGGATCGGCTGAGAGCACAGAGGTTCTGGCCGACCCCGTCTTCGCCGACCCGAACGACCGTTACGGCCTATCGGCGACCGGCTATCACTTCATCGGCGGCGTGCTCGCTCACCTGCCCGCCCTGGTCGCGCTGACGTGCGGCAGCGTCAACAGCTACCGGCGGCTCCTGCCTCAGTTCTGGAGCAGCGCGTTCACCTGCTACGGGATGGACAACCGCGAGGCCGCGGTCCGGATCTGCTCGCCGCTGCGGGGTGACGCGGCCAGCTCGGTGCACCTGGAGCTGAAGCCATCTGATTCGAGCGCCAACCCGTACCTGGCCTTGGGCGGGTTCATCCACGCCGGGCTAGACGGGATCCGGCGACACCTGGATCCCGGCGAGGCAATCAACGTTGACCCGGTCACGATGTCGGAGGCTGAGCGCGACGCGGCCGGCGCTCGCCGCCTGCCCCGCAGCCTTGCGGAAGCACTCGATGCCCTGGCCTGCGACGAGCTGCTGATGACGGCGCTCGG
>WNFJ01715191.1_pt1 | contig 13965 bp, 16 predicted proteins | sample 5400461 | NCBI WGS metagenome assembly WNFJ01 (sample SAMN13153349, study PRJNA577476) | soil metagenome | isolation source: 115 cm saprolite on Douglas fir-dominated hillslope | place: USA:California | collected 2013-09-17 | reverse complement strand
CGACGCCTCGTTTGCGCTCATTTTTGAGCGCAAGAGGTTCGGAATCGCAACCGCTGCGATGACCAAAATAATGGTCACGACGATCAGCAACTCGATCAGCGAGAACCCCTTCTGTTTGCGCATCATTTTAGTAAGTCCTGGTCAAAAGCACCAAGCCGGCACTGGCTCGCACCTGGCGGGCATACGCCCAACGAAGACAGCAGCACGAATTCGCCCACTCTCGGTAACTGGGTAAGTCTATTACCATCAGTTGGTTACGGATTTTAGATATTCACGGTATGGACGGCGAGTGTCACCCCCAATGACACAATTTGTCCGCTAAACTCGACGCATCGCCCCTCACAGGCGCCCTCCGGCGCCGCTAAGCTCCCGGTATCAGCGGCAGCAAATATTCCTGCAGCTTCTGGCTCTCCTCCAGCGTCAACCTGCCCAGATGAATCCCCATCTGCTCGTGTCCGTGTAGCCGCACGACCGACCCCACCCCTACCACCGGCCTCATAGCCTGGTTCAACTGCAAACTAACGCCCACAGACGAACCCACTGGCAGCATTCGCGGCGTGCGCATCAGTATCCCTTCCAGGCTCATGTTCACCGTCTCGCCTTCAATCTCCTGCCCGCGAAACGTGATCTGCACCCTCGAACTCAGCGGGACGCGCCTGGTCCGCCGGTGCAAATCCTCAATGGCGCCGTGTGTCGCGCGCACCAGCCTCAGCAGCCGGTCCCTGTCGATCGGCTTGTAAACGAAGAAGCTCGCGCCCGCCTCAAATCCCTTCGCCATAGCCGCCGGGCTCTGGTCGTCGCTGATTAGCACGATCGGCGTCAGCCGGTTCGACCCCGATGCCCGCATCTGCCGCGCCAGCGTGGGCCCGTCCGGGAACGCCATCTCATAATCCAAAAACGCCACCGCAAACTTCCCCTGCCGCAAAATTGCCGGTGCCTCCTCGCTCTTCGTCACCGTCAGCGATACTATCCCCGCCGAGCTCAGCACCTTCTCGATCAACTCGCATGTTGCTGGTTCATCGTCCACAATAATCGCTCGTTTTTCCATGGCAGCGCAGTATCTCCATTAGGCCTTGTGTCGGACATCATTCTCACCGGCCCTCCCGTTCCTATTGCCACATTCACTGGTGTCGACCTTGAGACCTCGTAGCAGTCGAATTGCACTCCCACCCCCAGTTTGCCGCCCGCCGCCTTAATCGCCTCCGTGCGCACTACATGACCCGTGCATCGCCACTCGCTCGTTGGCTCGCCGATGATTTCCTCGGGCATATTGAAATAAACCTCCACCGTTTCCCCTTTTCGTAGCAACGAATCTGTCGCAAAGTAAATTCCTCGTTGCGAGAGATTCACTGACTCCGCTGCCTGCTCCGGTATCGCCGATTTCCACAAGCGTACGCGCAACGGCGTTCTCACTTTGTAACGCCCGGCTAATCGGCGATCGGTTCGGTAACGATTCATAAATGGTTTCCTTGCTGCGCCGGTAGGGTTTGTTTCTGGGGTGGCGCAAATGACGTCTAGAAGAGGGGGAACTAAACTCCCATGCTTTAGCACCTTTGCATAGATTCATTCTCGTACTGTTCAAAAGGAAACAAATTGTGTCGTGCAAATTGACCACGCTTGCGGGAACTCAACGTTACCTGCATGAGCTTTTGCCCGCGCTCGAAAGGTTCTGTTTTTGCTGATTTGGGGTGCCCCCCGGTTCCCGGATATACAGTATTCACCCTACTTTCCTTCGGAGCATCCCGTGCTATGGTTCCCTTCGTCTGATGCCCAAACGCATCCTCATTGTCGAAGACGAAGTTTCCGTAAGGACCGCCGTCCGCACTTTCCTCGAGCACCATTCGCCCTTTGAAGTCTGCGGCGAAGCCGTCAACGGAGTCGAAGCCCTGGAAAAAGCGGTTGCTCTCCGTCCCGACCTCATTGTCCTGGATCTCTCCATGCCGCAGATGAACGGCGTCGAGGTCGCTTCTCTGCTTCGGGCCAGAATGCCCATCGTTCCCGTGGTCGTTTATACGATGTTCGAGGACGTTCTCGGCAAGTCGCTCACCGCCACTCTGGGCATAGCCGCCATCGTCTCCAAGTCCGACGGCCTCACCAGGCTGCTCGCTCGCATCGAAGCCCTTCTCGAATCCCCAACCTTGGTCCAACCTCCTGCTGGTTGACGCGGCCACCTGACCAACCCACTCAGCGCCTTAGCGCAACGACCATCTTATTTGTACATTGCTATCGGCTTACTAACATGCGCATACTTGGGCGGTGTTCGGATTCCTAAGAGCCAACGGTGTCCCGTTCTAGCCTGAGCCTGCCTCGCGAAAAGCAGTATTCATCCATCCCCTGTCCTACGTGTGGCGTCCCGGTTGGCGAGTGTTGTGAGCGGTATTCAGGTGCTCCGCGCAAAGAACCGCACGTACTCCGGAAGCTAGCCGCTTTTGAGGCCCGCGGTCGGGCGGAGAATTCAGGTGCCTGCAAGCCCATCCAATCCAGGGTCGAAACGTATCTCCTCAACTATCGGATGCTTTCCGCCACTTGACCTCATAGGAGTTTTCAAGAACTACCGCCAACGTTACCGTAGGGCAGCTACCGAAACGTGGTACTGTATGGGCAGTTCCCCCCTTCCTGATCGGAAACTCCCATGTATGAGGAACGTCGCAGCACACAAAGGTACGCCTTCGTCGCTATCGCGGAAGTCGCCGACTCCGTTAGCGTGCGCAATGCCAGTGTCGGGGACCTAAGTATCCACGGATGCTACCTGGCCATGCCCGACCCTTTCTCCAAAGGTTCCTCGGTGCTGGTCAAAATTCGCACCAACAGAGAGTTCTTCCAATGCCGCGCGACGGTCGCACATTCCACACACGGCATTGGCATGGGTTTGGAGTTCGATGCAGTGAGCCCGCCATTTCAAATCGTCTTGCAGGCGTGGTTGCTACATGCTTTACAGTACATAGAAATACGTAAGTAGGGCTCCTTTTTGACCGAAGTCGTTAACATTCCGCTTGTCGTATTTTAACGATGGTTATATCTTTACTCCGTTAGGATCTGTGAACCGGGTCCCCTTATGGATAACAAGAAGCCTTACACCCCTCCGTGTATGATTCAGTACCCAGCCGATCAACTTCCCGAATATCTTACGCGGCTTTTTAAACGTGATTTAGCGGCTCTCGGTATTGAAAAGCGTCCGGCCGCGTCTAGGTACACGACCGTGATTGATAATGATAGAAAATACGTCGAAGTTTCCGATAGTTTCTGCGAACTTCTCGGATACAAGAGCGAAGAATTGATCGGCAAGCGATATGACGAGGTCACTGCCCAAAAAACCTGCGACATTCCCGCCATCTTCAACTTGTTCGAAAGACTCGGATACATGCAGGGCCTGTGGATGTTGGTTCATCGCACCGGGCAACGCATTTTGATTCGCTATGAGTCCTGGCTACGCGCCGACTCCTTCATCGAATCCAACATCGAGGTCGTCGACCACCTTCGCTGAAGGATCAGAAAAAAGAACGTATCGATAAGCTGTACGGCGCATCTACTTTAGTGGGCGCGACCATCCAGAACATGCGTCCGGTTCGCGAGCGGACCGACGCCGATCCGGTGGCGCGCCCGCCGGGTCTTTCGGATTGAGCCATCAATGGCTGTGATTGCCTTAGTAGCGGTTGGTTTACTCGGTGGCGGCTTCATGCTCTACGTCCTGTTTCAGTGGACGCGCGAAACGGTGCGCAACCGCAACCAATAGCCCGCAGAATTGCTTCTCCGCCTCTTCATTGCTGCGATTCAATCGCCGTTCGCCGGATCTAAAACGCGCTTTCTCAAAGCTCGGGTGATCATCCCAGCTTCATCACAGGTAACCCAACCCAGAGGGAGCGTCCGCTCCTGCGCAAGAGGTGTACTATCGGCGACGGAGTTTTGTCCCCTTCCATGACGCACGCAACTCAGTCTGAGCAAGAGTCGGCTCTCACCAGCCACAGATTCTTCTTGCTCTTCGTTTTTCTCTTGGCGACTCTAATTCTATTTCCCTACGCCGAAGCCAGCCACTTCGGTTCCTACGCATTCCGCGTTATCGGAAGCGTCGCCATTCTAGTCAGCGTGTATGCAGCCAAGATTCACCGCAGCCTCCTCGTCGTTGCCATCGTGCTTGCCATTCCGGCCTTATTCGAGCGCGCCGTGCTTCCCGAGATCAATGCGCACTCATTTTCCATATTCAATATGGTCCTGACCCTTGTTTTTGACGTAGTGATTGTCGTGGTTATTTTCCGCCACGTGCTGGCTGCCGAACAGCCGACATCGGAAACCATCTTTGGGGCCCTCTGCCTTTATCTGCTGGTGGGCTTCACTTTTGCCAGCGTCTACGGAATGGTAGTCGCGTTCCAGCCTAACGCCTTTTATCTGGATCCGCTCACTAACCTTCATAAGGTTCCCGACCGCTTCGATTTCATTTACTACAGTTTCTGCACCATGACTTCGCTCGGCGCCGCTGGGATGACCCCTGTCTCGACGCAAGCGCGTTCCTTTTCTATCCTCGAAGCTATCCTTGGCGTCCTGTATCTCGCCGTCCTGATCGCAGGATTGATAGGAGCCTACCGCCCCAAATCCAGCGCGTGAGCATGCTGTCTGCTGGAATGCTCGCGAAGAGATGGAGCAGCAGGAACTACTTCAGTATTTGGCGTTGCCTGTTTCAATTTCCTGGCTTTGTCGTCGGCTGAGTCCACTCGACCGTCACGTTCTTAAGAGCGTGATCGACAACATCCTTGACGGCGGTTTCATTCCGGCCGTGGTCGGTGATGTTGTCGTAGAGCAGTTGCGTCGGCCCCGGGTTTAATTCCTTGTTGTATTCGTCGGTGATATCGGCGGCCATCTGTTGCAGCATCTTGCTGGACTCGGCGCCCAGATCCGTATCGGTGATCTCCACTCGTCTGCCCATGTATTTCGTGGCGATTCGCTCGCCGAGTTTCTCGGCGGTCTGGTAGTAATATTCCGAGATTTGGCGATGGCCTTCCTCATGTTCCATCACATGTTGGGTTACCCCGGCCGGCACCCAGATGTTGATGTTGAGTCCCAGCGTCACCTTGATCTGCGTGATAGTAACCGTCGCGTGTGTGGCATCCGTTTGTCGAGACTCCCCGCGCACACTGGCGTTGGACAGGAAATTGGAATCGCACTCTGCGTTTTCCCCCGGGGCCAGGGGTGGCATATCAGTTGGCGGTGCGGCCGGGTCAAATGTGCGGTTCGCAAAAGCAATCGGCAGCTTATTGATTGTCAGCGCGGGAGCTTCCCTAAGCTGCCGTCGCGATGAAAAGTCCCGCCACGTTAACCAGCCAACGGCAAGCACTCCCAGCAACCCACAAAGCACAAGTAAGCCGCGCGACGTCAATGCCGCCTCCGCATTCCATTTTCCGAATAAGACGCCGCCCGAACCATGAGTTTGTCGGTGGGGAATGGCGCGAAAGGTACTCTCATCGCGCCACGAGCCAAAGAATCGAAGTCGCGAATCGAGCGAATCTCTTTTTTTATTTGGATTCTCGCTTCAACGTTCCGTCATAGCGGGTCATGGAACGCTAACTTCCGCCACATCGGTAGCGTACCCTACGAGTTTTTGTTATCGGGTCTACATAAATTCATATCTAGCTGATGCCTGGGTCCCTAAAAATTGCCTCGCAATGATCTGCGTGCGACCTCTATCCTTAGTGCCTTCAATGGCTGCCCGCCATTCGCTTCCTGACTTCCTCTTGGACTTTAGCTTCGACTTAGCTCTGGTACAGAGATTGCTTCACATTTAATCATTCAGGTCTCACCAGTTACTTAGGTTCGTACTCAATTTTGGCTTGCTCGGCTTTCAGCTCGACGGAGGGCTGCTATGATTTCACCCAAAATACCCAGACGCTTGTCAATTCTCATTTGCTCCCTTGCTTTGGTGTTGGCCCCTGTCGCTTCGGCTTCGCCTACTGGAAGCATCGCCGGGTTCGTAAAGGATCAAAGCGGTGCGAACATTTCGGGTGCGAAATTAACGCTCATCAACGCATCCACTAACGCCAAGGAAGAGGCCGTGAGCGACAGTAATGGGGGTTTTCAGTTCCTCCAGCTGGCTCCCTCTGTCTACTCCCTCCACGTCGAGGCTTCAGGCTTCAAAAAGGAAGTGGTGAACGACGTCCTGGTCCAGGTCGACCAGATCACGCACCTGGACGCGACCCTCCAGGTCGGCAGCGTTGCTGAGACTATTGAAGTTTTGAGTGAAGCAACTCCGCTGCTGGAGTCTGACAGGAGCACGTTAAGCAACGTAATTGATAGCCAGGTGATATCGGACATGCCGTTGAACGCGCGGCAGTATTTGGACTTAGCCCTGCTAACTCCGGGTGTCTTACCGTCATCCGCGGGCACCCAGGGTGGCGGCTTCAATGTGTCCGGGGCTCGTTCCCAGTCCAACATTTTCCTGCTGGACGGTGTCAGCAACATCGACACGCAAATCAACTCTGCCCTCGGCAATTTTCGCATCACCGACGCGGTGCAGGAGTTTGCCGTACAAACCAGCGTGGCCACGGCGGAGTTCGGTCGTGGCACGGGCGGACAAGTAAACATTGTCACCAAGAGCGGTACCAATAAGTTTCATGACGAAGAATCCGCTGCACCGCAACCAGTACGGTGCAACCCTTGGCGGCCCCATCTTGAAAGACAAGCTGTTCTTCTTCCTGTCCTATGAAGGCTTCCGCCAGGTCGCTCCCACGGTCAGCACCACTCGCGTGCCTACCGCCGCCGAGCGCGCCACTGTCACCGACCCCATCTCGAAGTCCCTGCTGCAATTCTGGCCCGCTCCCACAAATCTCAACGCCCCGGCGGGAACCAATAACTTCATCGCCAACGTGGGTGCTACCCTCTACGACGAAACCGGCCTCGCCAAGGTGGACTACAACATCACCGAAAAAGACCACCTCACCGTCCGGTGGGCTCAGTATGGCGGCACACTCTTTACGCCGGGCGCGCTCCCGCTGCTCGGCGGCAATGGCAACTCACCAGCCAGTGACTCGGGTGTCCTCGATTACACCCACACCTTCTCCGCACGCTTGCTGAATGAAGTTCGCGTCGGCTTCTCGCGCAACAAGACCTTCATCACCGTGCAGGATTCCGGTTTTGACGCCTCGAAAATCTTTGTCGATGCCGCCGGCAATCCGCTTCCCGGCATCGTGCACGCCGGTTCCAATCAGCTCGATTCCGGCCTGCCCACCATTGGCGTAAGCGGCGGCTTTGGCCCCTTGGGCAGCACCAGCAACCTGCCGCAAGGCCGCATCACCAACACCTACGAGCTCTATGACAACGTGTCATTGATCGCGCCTTTCGGCGCTTCAAAGCACTCCTGGCGCATGGGTGTCCACATTCGGCGCGAAGATGCTCGCCGCTTCCTCGATGGTTCTGCCCGCGGCGTATTTAACTTCACCAGCTTCGCGGATTTTGCCGCCGGCAAGGTCAACAGTGCAACGCTTCTCTTTGGCTCTACGCTGGCCTATTGGCAGCGCTACCCCTGGGATCTCTATTGGCAGGATACTTACAAGCTGAAAGACAATTTCACCCTGAACTATGGCGTCCGCTACGAGTATCCTTCGGCCATCCACCAAGTTCGCAACCAAGCCACCAACTTCATCCCTGGAGTTGGCCCCGTCCTATTGGGCAGCAACAAGGTTCTCGCCATTGACACTACCAAGAGCGGCCCCGCTTCTTTGTTCTTTACGCAGGCCCCCTTTACGCTCTCCGATTCCGGCGTGAACGCGGACAAGAACAACTTTGCTCCCGTCATCGGTTTTGCCTATACCCCGCGGTTCGCCAGTTCCGTTTTTGGAAACGACAAGACCGTGCTCCGCGGTGGATTCCGCGTGGGCTATGACGAGATTTTCAACAATATCCCGGCGAACATGGCGCTTAATGCGCCCTACAACCTGACCACAACGCAAAGTAGTTCCGCTACCCAGAACGGGAATAAGTTCTCCTATGGGGTCGGGCTCAATCAAAACGTTCCTCTCGTGAACAACATTGGCAAACCCAACCAGGTCGGCCTAGTAAGTCTGAGTGCAGAAGATCAAAACCTTCGTAGCTCTTACATCTACCAGTACAGCCTCGGCATTCAGCGCCAGCTCGGGAGTGCGTTCTCTCTCGAAGTCGATTACCAGGGTTCGACCGCCCACAAGCTGGGTTTGTTCATCGACCAGAACCAGCCTACGCCAGTGGTAAAGGATCCTACTCAGCATTTTGCAAAAGGTTCTCCAAACTATCAGATTTTCCCAAACCCGTTCTTCGGCTCAATCGGAACTGGCGTGGACATCGGCAATTCCAACTACAGCAGTGCCGTCACGACGGCCAGGTATCAGGGACGCCATGGTATCTACTTCGAAGGTTCGTACACCATCGGGAAGTCCATCGACGATGGCTCGTCGTTCTTCGGCTCGACCGGCGAACGCGCTGGGCTGGATGACCGCAACAATCTCGCTGCCGATCGCGGCCCCTCGTCTTTCGACATCCGCCATCGCGCCGTGTTTAGTTACGTGGTCGATTTGCCTGTCGGACCTGGCCACCGGCTTCTTGGCTGGAACAACGGCGTGAACCGGCAGGTGTTTGGCGGTTGGCAAATCTCTGGCAGCACCACCATCCAGTCTGGAACTCCATTCACGGTATTTAACGGTTCCCAGGACTTCAGTGGGTTTAACCAGTTTAATGATCGTCCAGACGTAATTGGGACCGGACCGCTTCATCAGGACAATAGCAATCCCGACGCGGCCTTCGATAAGACCTACTTCTCCAAGACTCCGCCGACAGGGCGGCAGGGAACGTCCGGACGCAATCAGTACTACGGCCCGGGCTTGCACAATTGGAATTTTGCAACGTCCAAGGCCTTCCCGCTACATACGGAAAGAGTCCACCTGCGCTTCCGGGCGGACTTCTTCAACCTCTTCAACCACACCAACTTCGCGAATCCTACCGCGAGCCAGAGCAACGGAAACTTCGGCAAAATCACCGCAACCCTGGGCAGCGCTACGGCCACCGCAGTCGGGACCACCGCAGGCGTGGTCGGCGGCGGACCGCGTGTGATCCAGGGTTCCCTACGCGTCGAGTTCTGATTCCGCAGGCAGGGGTTCGCAGCCGTCATTCGGCGGGCAAAGCCTGCCCGCCGAAACTTTTCCTGTTGAAATTTACAGCGTAGAGGGATTCGTAAGTTCTTCGACGTACAGCTCGACCTCGGACGAAATCGAGCCGACTCCCGATAAATACACTAATTTGACAAAATAGCCGTACTTCGAGTTGACTCCTCCCATCGCGAGACACACAATACGCGGCAATGTTCCCTCCAGGTTCAACCTCGGGCCCCGGCGATATCGACTGATATACCCAAGGAGGGGATGCGAAAGGAATAGCAAAATGAGCGGAAAACAAATCAGAGTCCTGGGGGCAACCGTTATCTTCACTGCGTTAACCTTGGCCGTAATGTTTCTCACCTCTCCCCGTGGCAGGGCACTTGATCGAAACGACGAAGACAATTCACCGAGTCTGGCACAGGTAGTGGCCTTGGACGAATGCGACCCGGCGACCTTCAATGCCGCGCTTGGGCCTGACTTCTGCAAGAACGTCGCGCTTGGAGCAGCCACCAAATTTGCGGACTTATTTGCCAAGGTAGCCAAGGGAACTCCGGACCCTGGCTGGGACTTCGAACCTGACGCACTGCGCATCAGCAAAGGAACCACTCTTGTCGTAGTCGACCAGGGCGGCGAGCCTCACACCTTCACTGAGGTGGCGCAGTTCGGTGGCGGCTTTATTGGCCCACTTAATGGGGGAGAGAATACGGTTCCCGAATGTGCTGGCGGCTTTTCCAACGTCGCGGTGGCCAAGACGCGAATCCTGCAAGGCAGCCAGCTCCTAATCCCGGGCCTCTCGAAAGGTAAACATCTTTTTCAGTGCTGCATCCATCCTTGGATGCGCACCGAAGTCCAGGTGAAATGACCCGTGGCACGCGAGAGAAAGGGGGAGCGATCCGCGCGCTACAAGAGCCAGTAATAGGCGAGGAAGGGCTAACAGACCGCCCGGAGGCGAACCAACTTGCCTTGATTCGTCCGGCAAAATGGATCGCGAACGTGCTCTTTCGCTGATTTCTTCGACGTAGCGAACTGTGTTACTCGTGCGGATCGCTCCCTACTTATCCCAAGTTGCAATTCGGGTCCGCGAACTATCCGGTGAGCGCCCGCCGCTGATCGTGGACTGCCGAGGCGTACGCCTACAAACTGATTAGCGTGCGGATCAAACGCCGGGCAGTTCCCTACGACTTCCCTTAAGCCAGCTAGCAGTCCAGGAACGCTGTTAGGAACTGGACCCTTTATTGCTATTGCGCACTGACGCGCAGCAGCCCGCATCAAAATCATAATGCCTGCCTTCTGCTTTATTTTCAGCGCCATACGCGTCCTAATCCGTTCGAACGGATAACGAGTTGATAAAATACTTGACAAAGTAAGCATTCCGTGCTACTATGACTTGTGAAACTTCGATTCCACATCGCTTCCCGGCTCCGCATGCCTTGCAGCCCTTCTCGCGCTAACTCCTTTCTTTCTTATTACATCGATGTAAACCCTGTGTTCTCATTGAGTTACGCACTCTTTTCCGCAACGGCTCGCCCGCAAATCCTTTGGAATCAGATGTTTCCGCACTCTTTCTATCGCCACGGGGGTGGTACCCCTGCGCCGACCGATACCCATCGGCTTATCAGCCGTACTCCCCATAAAGGACAAAAATGAATCCCCAAACAACCAGCCCTTGCTCTGCCGGCGGATCCTCCATCGCCAATCGCCACGAGATGTGCAGTCACTTCACGGCACGCGGTCGCAAGTGTCGTCTTCGCGCCCTCCGCGCCGGTCTGTGCTTTCGTCACGCTGCGCTGCAAGTCCAGCCTGCGCAACCCGTTGACGTCGACCTTTCCGCCGACTTCCTGGTTCAACTCGACGACCTCCAATCCGCCGATCAGATCAATCAATTCCTGGCCAAGCTCTTGATCCTCGTCGTGCAGAACCGCATCTCCCCACGCCGCGCCGCAGTCCTCACCTACATCACCAACCAACTCCTCCATTCCCTCGTCGCCATCAAGCGCCAGCTCGACAGCGGAGCTGTACTGAACTGGGATGGCTTTCCCTGTCCCGACTACAGACCGAACCGCAGCGCCACGCAAACTGAGCCAGAAACGGAAACCAAGGCTTCGTGACCCGAGCCATGGCGCAAACTACAATGGCACCCGATGGTCAGGATCGTGCCTACCAGCCGGTGCGCCGCAGGCTGGTACCACGACCCAAGTGCCATTGCGCCTCCCAAGAGGGGGTGTAATATAGGCGTCACGGCGGAAACACAACCGCCTCCCCCGGTGTCTAAGAATCAAAGCTCGACACCGGGTTGAAAGGTAGCAGGCAGCAGCAAATGCCTAACCCCGGTTTGGGTGCAGAATTCAGCCGTGAAGGCTCGAGTGATCCCTCGGAGCTGACTCGGAAGCCCATGCGGGCTTCGCGAGCGCCCGATTGGGGCGAGCCGGAAAGGCCGTCCGTGTCCGATTGGGCCAGTGCCCTCTCTTGGGGCCGCGATGAATCGGAGCTGGTGACCGAGCTGCAAGCCGGTTCCGAAACAGCATTTGACTGGCTGGTTACGCATTACCACGGCCCGGTTTATAACTTGATCTTGAGCATGCTGGGAGATACTTCGGACGCCGCGGACGGAACGCAGGAAGTTTTTCTGAAAGCATTTCGCGGGATTAGATGTTTTCGCCAGGGCAGCTCGCTGAAAACGTGGCTCTATCGCATCGCCATCCGCGAAGCGCTGAATCATAAGCGCTGGTTCAAGCGCCACCTGCAAAAGAATGTCTCGATTGACGCGGAATTCGAGGAAGGACACAGCGCGATCGAAATCGAGGATTTAGGCGCCACTCCTTTCGATCAGCTCGCTGCGCATGAAATTCAGCAGGCCGTGCAGCAGGCGCTGCAGGAAATTCCTGAAGTGTTTCGCGGCGCCGTGATCCTGCGCGACCTTGAAGGCTTGAGTTACGAGGAAGTCGCCGAAGTGCTGGAATGCAGCGTGGGCACGGTTAAGTCGCGCATTCTGCGCGGCCGCCGCGCTCTGAAGGAAATTTTGGAACCGCTGCTCGGCCAGCGGGACATGGCTGCGCGCGCGGAAACGTCCCAGGAGCATCGGGTCGGCCGTGACACTTGCGCGGCTTCCGGGCTCATGCAGCGAGCGGCACACGGGGAACTCCCATGAAGTGCAACACGGTCCGCACCAAGCTGGCTAGCTATTTGGACGACGCGGTAACTGGCGCCGCTCCCGTGGAACAGCGCGCGCATATTCGCGAGCATCTGGAAGCCTGCGAGTATTGCCGCGAAGAGTTGCAGCGTTACCGCAAGCTTTCAATGCTGTTGTCGCGCGTGCCGAGAAATTTGCCCCCCGCGGATTTGGCTGTGCGTATTCGCGTTGCCGCCGCGCAGTCTGTTCCGACGCAAGATTTTCCCAGCCGCTTCCGCAAAATTCGCGACCGCGCGGAACTTCTGCTCGATAATGTTTTCCGCCCGCTTACCCTGCCTGCGACAGGCGGATTTTTCTCCGCCATTCTTGTTTTTGCCCTGGTCTTGCAACTGATCGCCCCGGGAATCACCGTGCGCGCCGTGCCCAACGACGTGCCGCTGAATATCCTGCGCCCCGCGGAATTGATCACTCTTTCCGATTACCCATCCTCCTGGGCCCCCGAGCAGCACGACGTGGAGCTCTCGCTTCCGCACGGCTTGCTCATTGATGTCACCGTGGATCAGAACGGCCAAATGGTCGGCTATCAAATTATTTCTGGCCCACACAGCGTCGACTTGCGCCATCAGCTCGATCAGATGCTCTTGTTTTCCCGCTTCCGACCCATGAAGAGTTTCGGCCGCTCCATCGCCGGCGGCCACGTAATCCTCAGCTTCAGCGCCGTGCGCGTCCGCGGCTAAGTTCGGTGCGAGATGAGTGCTCCCCCCTTCCCAAGGTGGGCCATTGATCCAGCCGCGACGACTACTGCGTCACTCAGCTTTGACAATTTTTCTATTCGCTTTCCCTCCCGTTTTGGCAGCGCAGAAGCCCACGGCGGAGGAACAACTTTTCTTCGACTCCGCTAACCGCGAGCGTGTCGCGCAGCAATTGCAGCCCTTAAAATGGGACAACGCCTTAGCCGAAGCGGCCCGCCAGCACGCGTTGCTGATGGCCAAGCAAGCTAACCTCTCTCACCAACTTCCCGGCGAGCTTCCCCTGGATCAACGTGCTGGTCAGGCCGGCGCGCGCTTCTCGCAAGTCGGTGAGAACATCGCGATTGGCCGGCAGGCCCCGGCAATTCACACCGGGTGGATGCACTCTCCCGGTCACCGCGCCAATATTTTGGACGTTCACTTCACGGCGCTAGGCGTCGGAGTCGTCGAAGATGACGATGGCGAGTTGTATGCCGTGGAAGATTTTTCAGTGTCAATAGTGAGTCTAGCTGTCGAGGCACAAGAAGAAAAAGTAACGGCGCTGCTCGCCGCCAAGGGGCTCCGAGTCACCAGCGAGAGGGAAAACGCTCGAAAGCTATGCACGGACGAGCTTGCTCCTGCCGGGCACCGGCCGGTGCTCATCCTGCGCTATGAGACGCCGGACATCAGCGAATTGCCTGAACCACTCGAGCGGAAGATTCGTGACGGTAAGTACCGAGATGCAGCCGTCGGCGCGTGCCAGCCAAAGGAGAGTGCCACAAGGATTGCGCGGTTCCGGATTACGGTGCTGCTGTTCCCAGCCCTCAGGGAAGAAGTTAAAAAATAATTGTTGTATCGACGACGGAAACAAAATAAGCTATGCAACTATGATTCGCAACGCCTACTCGTATTGGTTTCGATTTTGGGTTCCACCTAAATAGGGGGCGAGGGGCGAATCTGTAAGCGGAGCAGCAAAAAGAAATTCCGACCCACTCGC
>WNFJ01590034.1_pt3 | contig 13965 bp, 15 predicted proteins | sample 5400461 | NCBI WGS metagenome assembly WNFJ01 (sample SAMN13153349, study PRJNA577476) | soil metagenome | isolation source: 115 cm saprolite on Douglas fir-dominated hillslope | place: USA:California | collected 2013-09-17 | reverse complement strand
TTTCGGTCGTCCCATTGCCATAGGCACCCCCATTCTGCACTGGAGATACCTAAATTCCCAGCAATACTATTGCCACTTATTTATGGGACACTACACTAGGTTTGCCCGCAAAGATTCAAAATGATTTATCAACCGATTGATACTGTAATATAAGTAGGCACATTATGGTTATCTCCGATCGCTTGCGCGCCATCCGGGAGCAGAAAGATCTTTCGCAAGGTGATATCGAGCAGCGCACCGGCCTGAAGCGTTGTTACGTTTCCCGTGTCGAGAACGGCCACACCGTCCCGAGCATCGAGACGCTCGAAAAGTTGGCGCGTGCTCTCGAAGTTCCGATGTACCAGTTGTTTTACGAAGGGGAAGGGCCGCCCGAGGTCCCGTCCCTTCCCAAAGGCATCCCCGCCGGCGACGCCGAATGGGGCAGCTCTGGTGAATCGGCGAAATTCTTCAAAAGGCTGCACCAGCTTCTCAGCCGCCTCTCCGCGGACGACCGGAAATTAATCATGCACATGACTTTCCAATTGGTCCGCAAGAACCGCCCCTGATTCCTTCCTTTCCGCCGCGGCGCTGGTTTTCTCCATATGATCATACTACTAGTCGTACATATCTATTTAGTGAATATTCGAATGATTGCGGAAGGTGTTGAAAGAAGGCGGTTTGTCGATCTGAGAGGCAAAAAACTGGACACTGAAAAACCGTGAACGTACGCCCCCAGTCCCACCCAAAGCACCCTCCCCGACCTCGTGGGGTAAACGGCAAGCCGTGATTGGGCATCCGAATTCGTGTTAACGTCTTGTTTCCGGCTACCCGCCCTCGCTAACCACGGCCGCTTGTGGAACTGTTTGATCAGCGGGCGGACCGAAGCAGCAATTCCATAATAAGGCTGAAGGAGGCGGAGCATGAGAGCGATTCTAATCTCCGTGGCAATCTTACTTATGTCCGGCCCAATGTTGGCCCAACAGAGGAGACAGCCCACGATTGTGCAAAGGACGTTTGTTCCTGACGAGCCGCTGCCGTGCATCGCATTTAACCGGATGGCGGAACGACTGGATGCGGTTTACAAAACCCAAAAATCAGCAAGAGCGACTATGACGAGGGCATGAAAAAGTACAAGGATGGCAGACAGGTAGAGGGCGTGGATTATTTCATGAGCGGGAAGGACAAATACCAAAGGATTTTTCTACAGTGGGACAAGCGCGCTGAGTTCATTCGTTGGTACGCAGTGGAGGGGGGACGCGGGCAGATGAGCACGGCCGATTCCCAGTGCAGCATCGAATTAGGGGAGAAAGAGGAACGATATTCGGGGATTTACACACTTCGCCGGTTACAAGACGCGATGACTGTTTCGCAGGCGGAGGGGCTGTTGGCGGATGTTGCGTTGGAAGGACAGAATGTGATGATTAAAGCCTTATTGGAAGGTGAATCAGCGCGCAGCGCAGTCGTAGAGCGCTACAACAAGCTGGTCGAAAACGTGAACTCATACAATAAAGCAGTGAACGATCTCGTTGTTACCGTAAATACCGCCATGAATGAACCGAAGGGCTCCAAGATAGCGCCAATGTTGAGTTTCAATTTTGTTCGCCTGCAACCTATCACCTGCACTCGAAGCCCATTCCCGTTTACCAATTCGACGGCTTACATGGCTAACGTGCGCATAATGGCCAACGCGACCCCAACGATGCAGTGCGAGTAGACGTTGAAATGGAGTGGCACCTGGGGCACCCAACACCCCGCCCGTTGTATCCGATCAGTAACCGTCAGAAGCATCTAAATCACATCCCTGAAACATTCCCGTAATCTGCTTCGCTTGAAACTTGATGCATGCGAGACACGGCTGTCCTGGTGCACGACTGCGGAGATCCACTTGCCGCCACCAACCTCCTCCGGGTGGGGATGGCAAAGACGCTGGATGATGTCGTCGAATGCCAGCGGCTGCGCTATCTAGTTTTTAATTGCGAGCTTGGAGAGGGGCTGGACATCTCCGACCGCACAGGGCTCGACCGCGACCGCTTCGATTTTATCTGCGACCACCTGATGGTGCGTGACGCTGCCACCGGGAAGCTGGCTGGCACGTACCGTATGCAGAGCGGGTACCGCGCCAGAGGAAACCTCGGTTACTACGGCGAGGAACTTTTTGATTTCGGCCCGTTCGAAGAAATGCGCGGCGAGGTTCTGGAGCTGGGAAGAGCCTGTGTGCATCTGGAGTACCGCAACACGAATGTCCTGCACATGCTATGGAAGGAAATTGCAAGATACGCGTTGAGTTGCGGGGCGCGCTATTTGATCGGATGCAGCTCCCTTTCCTCGCAGAATGAGGACGAGGGCATGGTCCTCTATGGGATGTTGAAGGAAAAATATCTTGTGGCACCCTTACTAAGAACCAATCCGGTCGAGTCGCGCACGTGCAAGCCCAGCGGCGCCCCCGTGGCGCTTCCGCGGCCGCCTCGCCTATTCCGCGCCTATCTGGATATCTCCGCGCGCATCTGCGGACCTCCGGCAATTGACCGCGAATTCAAGACGATCGATTTCCTGACGCTGGTGGACTTACAAGCGCTGCCCGATCGCGTGCGAACGCGGTTTTTTTAAATACCTGCCTGTGTCCAAGCACCGCTCTGCAATATGTGCTGGCGGAAGTTCTGCCAACCGTCGAAGGTATTCTGTGCGCCACATGCGTGAAGGAATCGCCTCGCGTTGGATTTATATTCTTAATCCTAAGCGAGTGTTGCGGTTCCGCTGCCGCACTGCAGCACGCTTCCCGGCGCGTTGGCTTCTTTGCGGACGTAGCCCATTCCAATGATGCGCGTTGGGTCCCAGATCCGCGCGGCTCGCGCGACGTAGCCGACTTCTTTGCCGTCGAGGGTGAGGGGAGCTTCCGGTTCGGGGACAACATCGCCGGAAAAAGCGAGGCGGACGCGCTGGCGGTTGACCTGGCCGCGAGAGCGCACGCGCTCGACAATTTCCTGGCCGGTGTAGCAGCCTTTGGTGTAGCTGATGTGGCTGTCCTGCAAGCCTGCTTCGTGCGGGATTTGTTTTTCGCCGAAGTCGTAGCCGAACCACGGGACGCCTTGAGCGAGGCGGGTTGCGCTCAGCGCCGCGTAGCCCATCGGCGCGCCTTCGTGCCAGCGAGCCGCATCCAAAAGAACCTGCCAAAGCTCCGGCAGCTTTTCGCGCTCGGCGAAAAACTCCGCCCCCGGGACTCCTCCCGGAGAGCGCTTGGTGATCCAGCAGGGAATCGACCCAACCTTTCCGCCATGAGAGGAAAGTTCTTCGAATGCTGTGAGGTCGGCGCGCGAAACCTCTTTGACAAGGGCAGCGGCCTTCGGTCCCTCCAGAGCAAGCGTGCCGTAGCGCAGCGTCTCATCGATGAGCGTTACGTCATCCATGATGATGTATTTTTCGAGGACTTCGATCAGGCGCTCGCGAATCATGGAATAGGAGACACACAGGAGCCGGTCGGGAAAGGCGAACGTCTCGATCTCGGCGAGAATGTGGCCCTGCGGATTGAGCAGTAGGGAAACGATGCCGTGGCCGGCTTTGAGGTCCTTGATGTTGTTGGTCAGGATGGCGTTCAAGTAGCGCACGCGGTCGGGCCCGGTGAAAGAGAGATAGGCGCGGTAATTCTTGTCGATCAGCGCCACGGTGTCTCGGGCGGAGCGATATTCGGCAGCCGCATCACCAAAGTAACCAAAGTAATCCGGCAGGGCGCAGCCGAACCAGACACCCATCTTCGCGCCCGCAGCAAGGTGTGCCGCTGCAAGGGGAGTGTTTAGAGCTGTAGCTGGCGTAGCCATTTTTGTGATTTTCGCGCGTCCTCCAGGATTTAGTTTAGCAAAGGCAGCCTAGAAGGAGGAGGTCAACAGTCGAAAGACTAAAGTTGAAAGTAAGAAGGGAGAGAAGAAGGAAACATCAGGAAAATGTGGCTCGAAGCGCCGGGGAACTGAGGATGTCTTGGGGCCGCCTCGGAGTTAGTGTAGATCGAGTGCGGCATAGTGAGAAGAGATGGTCCGAGGCGGAGACGGAGCGGCTGCGGCGAATCCCTTCATCTCAGATGATATACTCCGCTTCATGAGCAATGGCCGACCTGTACTCAATGCCGCGACGGAGGGATTGATCCATATCACCATCCCCGTGGGGATATTGCAGTGCAATTGCTCGATCATCGGCGATCCGGTGACGCGCGAAGCGCTGGTGGTGGACCCCGGCGACGAAGTAAATCGCATCCTGGACCTTCTCGGCCGTCATAAGCTCACCGTCAAGGCCATCGTCAGCACGCACGCGCACATCGATCACGTCGGCGGCTTGAGCAAACTTCATCAATACACGGGCGCTCCCGTGCTCATGCACCGCGACGACTTGCCGCTGTATCAAGCAATGGAGATGCAGGCGTCGTTCCTCGGCGTCCACCCTCCGGAGCTTACCGATATCGATCAGTTGTTGAAGGAAGGCGACGTTCTTCGCTGGGGATCGTTTGAGGCGCAGGTCATTCACACGCCCGGTCACACGCCCGGAAGCGTTTCGCTGTATCTCCCGCATGACGCCGGAAAGGTCACCGGAGCTTCGACAATACATACCGTTCTGGACGAGGCCGGTGAGAAAATCGCTCTCACCGATCTTTTGAAGAAAGCAGCCGGCCCAGAGGGAGCGGCAGAAGACCTGCCCCCCGATGAAGCGGAGAGAATGGCCGGTCACGCGCCGCAGCTTTTTTCCGGAGACACGCTTTTTGCCGGCAGCATCGGCCGCACCGACCTGTGGGGCGGCTCTATGGAGCAGATCCTGGATTCGCTCCGTACCAAGTTGATGCACCTGCCGGATGATACCGTGGTATACCCGGGCCACGGCCCCGTCACCAGCATTGGGAACGAGCGCCACTTGAATCCTTTTTTGCAGCCGGAATAGGCACCCCGTGGGCCGGCAGACTCGAGTTCTCGCTAGTCAGTTTTCAGTTCGGAGTTTTTGGTTCTTAGTTTCGAGTTTCGGTCTCTGACTTCTAGTTTCTGACTTCTACTTTCTGATTTCTGGTTTCCAATTTCACTTTTCCAATTTCAACTTTCCTTCTTCGCCCTGGCCAGGCGCATCTCTTCCATCACCGACTGCACCAATTCCTTCGCGTGAACCAGCTCCTGGTTGATCATTTGCAGATCCATCGCCGGAAGCGCGGGATTCCGCTGGCTGGTGCAATACACTCCGTGCTGCCCTACAAGAACCAGGGCATTCGTAAGCCGGTCCAGCGACACCGCCAGACGCCCCCGCTCCCGTCCGAACATTTGTTCGTAGTGCTCCAGCTCTTCCTGGTGTTCCTGAAATGCCGACATCATTTCGTTTCCCTCGTTGAGCTTGCTTTAAACCTGGCCACAGCAGGCGGTCCGGTGTTCGGACTCCAGCCGATTCGAACGGCCTCCCGAAATCGGAGAACCTGGCTGCACCCACGGGACCGGAGTTGCACATCGGGCACACGCGGTTCGCACCAAACTTTACCCCATCGCGCACGCGGAACATAATTCGCTAACGCCACAAAGAAGCGATTCGAAGGCTTCGCGTGGCACGTGATTCGAATGCGGCGGTAAATGCCTGGTCCTTCAAAGAGTTTGGAAAGGATTGGGCTGGAGCAACCAAACCATGCGACGTTCCGATCTGGTCCAGCACAAGGAGAGGGAAAAAGGCGCAGCCACGCGCACCTCTCAGATTGTTTTTGGAGAGCGGCAGCACCTTCTCCGGGTTCTCGATTCCCTCGAGGGCACGCAGCTGCCGATCGCCCGCATGCAGCAGGAGCGGCGTATTCTGGAAGAACTGATTCACGCGCGTACCCGTGATTTGAATCAAATCAACACGGCGTGGGATGAAAAGATCGGGTTAGTCCTGAGCTCGGATGCAAAGCCGGAAATGCTGGAGAAACTTGTCAAGCAAGCGCCGGAAGAAGATTTTTACCTGCTGCGGCTGATCAGCGAGCACCCGCGAGCCAACGCCAAGACGCTAAACAAGCTGGCGAAGCATCCGTATGGTGCGATTCGCGAAAATGTGGCACGGCATCCGAACGCCGATGCGCCGACACTTACCTGGCTCAGCAAGGATCGCAGCCAGCCGCTATGGTATCTCGTGGCTTTCAATCCCAACACGCCCACGCCGCTGCAGCGGCGCCTGCGCGACCGCCTGAAGCGTCTCGGCGAGAACCAAGCCTCCAAGTAAGTCTCCACTCGCGTCGTTCGATACGGATTTCGCTTCGCAAGCCGTCTGCGGGGTCAGCCTACCAGATGGCCAAGAGCGGGCGGCGTTAGCTGGGCCTAGTGGACGGTGATGGAGACGGTTGCGCTAGTGCGGCCGAAGGCGTTCGTGGCGTAAAGCGTGTAAGTGGTGGACTGCGCGGGCGCGACGGTAACGCTGGCGCTTCGAACCGCGCCGGCATCCGGGGAAACAATCACATAAGAAGCTCCGCTTACCACCCAGGACAAAGTGACCTGGGCGCCGGCGGAAATAGAACTCGCGGCCGCTGTGAAGGACGTGATTTGCGGGGCGGCTCCGCTGGGAACAGTCTTTTGCGTGTACAGCGGCGTCATCTGGAGCACTTCGAAGTCGGAAGCCGAAACTTGACCAAGAACGTGGAGATCCGTGTTGTCCCAGCGATCATCGGGGGCGCCGCTGAGATACAAATTCGAACCGTTGTCGGCCATGATCATGCCGTATTTCTTCAGCGCATTCAGGATCACCTGGTTCGCGGTGGAATATCCAGAGACGTCAAAGCTGGCTTTCAGGCGCATGCGCATGCCCATGGGTGCGGCGTTCGAATTGCTGGAATTGGCGGCCCAGTGCGAAGGGGAGGAATAAACGCTGCCCGGCTGTTCTGCAGAGTAAAGCGCAGCGCGTGGGAAATCTTTCCGGCGGCCACTTCATCGTAGCGCGCGAGACCGGGGAAGATGGGAAGCCCTGCGGCGTCTGCGCTGGTCCAAGTGTAAGGGCGCTGTTCGTTCGAAAGAAGATCCCAGACCGCCCCGGAGCCTGCGTTCCAGGAATTACCGGAAACGTAGGAGCTAGAAAGCTCGTAGAGGAAACAATTCGAATTGTCGAGAACGAGAACGTGACGGTCACCAGCGCCGGGATTCGGGTAGCCTTCGATGGCCGCGGTAACAGGCACGGGCATAGGCCCCGGATCGCTTTCGCTTCCATAGGCGGTGAAGTTGATGGCGACGGGAGGCTGCTGCCCACCGACCACGAGGTAGGGAATGCCGATCGTCGAGCCCAGATACTGGCCCGCCCCGAAGTCCGCGTGCATGCTAGTGCCGCTCCCGATGAAGCTAATGATCGCAGAGGAATTTGCGTCGAGCGGTGCAGAGGAAATGTCCTGATTCCACAGGCTGTCCGAAGGAAAGGGAACAAAACCGCCGAGACTGGCGCCTTGGCCGAGTAACAGGGAGTTGCAATTGGAAGTCTGCGGTGGAGGAGGTGGTGGCGGCAGATTGCCGACGGTCGTTGCACCACAGCCGGCCAGCGAGAGGGCCAAGAACACGACGCTGAAATTGAGTATTTTGCGCATGTTTGCTGGCGTACCGGGAGCAATGTATCCCGCAGTTAGCTTACAGGACGGTTCCGTCCGGAGATACTGGACTGAAGGACAGAAGTAACAAGTGGGGCGATGTCTTGGCAGAAGAAGCCAAGGCCCAAACCTTCAAGGATGATCTAGCTGCATGCGATAAATTTTGTGTTCCGCACCTTGAAGGAAGGCGGTTTCCTGGACCTCGATTATCCTTTGCGCTTTAATTCGCCGGAACACCGAATCTCGAGGAGAACTGCGCCACTTCAATAGTAGAATCGCGGAGAGCGATTTTGACGAGACAACCTCGTGATCTCCGGGTGAGAATGGCGGCGAGCGACACTCAATCTGCGGGTGTGATTGCGTTTTTACGGCTGTACAAGCTGCGTATCCTGTTTCTATCCGTTGTACTCGTTATTCCGTGCGTGTGGCACCAGCGCATCGAGGCGGGTGACCTGGCGAGCCATGCGTATAACGCGTGGCTGGCGCAATTAATTGAAAAAGGACAAGCGCCGGGCTTGTACATCGCGAAGCAATGGAAGAACGTCCTGTTTGATGTGGCGTTGCTGCAAGTGGCGAATCTCGCGGGCCTTGCCGCCGCGCAGAAAATTGTTGTTTCCGCTTGCGTGCTGATTTTCTTCTGGGGAGTTTTCGCGTTTGTCGCCGCGGTAACGGGGCGGCCGCCGTGGTCTCTCACGCCCTGCTTCGGCATGCTGGCCTACGGCTATTCCTTCAGCATGGGTTTCATGAACTATTATTTGTCGCTGGGGCTGGCTTGCTTCGGGTTGGCGATTCTCTGGCGGACGCGGCGAATCGATTGGATCGCTGCCGCGCCGTTTGCCATGCTGGCGATGCTTGCTCACCCGATCGGCTTTCTCTGGCTCGTTGGCACGGTTGCTTACACCAAGATCAGAGCGAAATTGCCGGGCTGGTGGAAATTGGCGCTGCCGCTGGCAGCGGCGAGCGGGTTCGCCGCGATCTGCTGGTACACGTCGCATCGCGCTGCGCTGCTGGCGGATTGGGACCGCGAGCCGTTCTATCTCTATAACGGAGCGGATCAACTGTGGCTCTTCGGAACGCGGTACTTTTGGCTGGCGCGTGCGGCGTTTTTCTTCGGCCTTGTTTGCGCGGGGACCGATCTGTATTTGCGAAGGGGGGAAAACGAATGGTGGCGGCAATTCGAATTGCCGTTCGAATTGTACGCGGTGACATTTTGCGCGGCGGCTCTGCTCCCGGAAAATCTGCGGCCTTCTCCGCAGGGAGGGTGGATTGGCTTGCTCGGCTCAAGGCTTACAGCCATCTCGGCGATTTTCGGCCTTTGCCTCCTTGGAGGTATGAAGGCACGAAAATGGCATCTCGCCGGCTTCAGCGTCTCCGCCGTGGTTTTCTTTGCGTTCCTGTATCAGGACACGGGATGGGTGAACCGGCTGGAAGCAAACGCGGAAAAGTTAGTCGCGGATTTGCCTCCAGGTACGAGGGTGCTCGTGACCATCCGGGCTCCGGCGGAGTCGCGGATTACGTTTATAAGCCATGCGGTCGAGCGCGCCTGCATCGGGCGTTGTTTCAGCTATTCGAATTATGAGCCTTCGTCGGGTGAATTCCGCGTGCGCGTTCAAAAGGGGAGTCCGGTGGTCACATCCTCAGCGGATGACGCGGAAGATATGGCCTCAGGGGAGTATGAGGTGGATGGCACAGATCTCCCCATCAAGCAGATATATCAGTGCGATGAGAAAGATCTGACGAGGCTGTGTATCCGCGATCTGGAAGCGGGGGAGACCAACGGGCGGATAGGATACAAGCCGGGCACTCGCTGAGACCAGGGCAACGGAAGGAAACAGGCGGAGCCTTCGCTGAATCTGTGATAAATTTCTTCCCGGCAAGCCCTCTGATTTTTCAATAAGCAGAGATGGAGACTTTACCATGAGCAGAATGGGAGCCTTCCTCGCCTCCATGGTATTCGTCGTGCTCGCCGTTGTGGCGAAGGCGCCGCCGCAGGGTGTTTGGGTTTCTCTTTTCAACGGAAAAGATCTGACGGGCTGGAAGAACAATGGACAGGAGAAGTGGGTTGTAGAGCAGGGCACCATCCTGTGCGAAAGTACCGCCAACAAGTACGGCTACCTGACGACCGAAAAAACCTATCGCGACTTCCATCTGCGCCTTAAGTTCAAGGGTGAAGCGGCCGGCAACAGCGGTGTGTTTTTCCACGCACGCATTACCGGCATTGACCCTAAACATGGCCCGGATATCGAGGGGATGCAAGCGGAGGTGGACCCGAGCGTGGGCAAGCATACGGGCGCACTGTTTGAAAGCGGAGGCCGCGGTTGGGTGGCGATGCCAACAGCAGAAGGCGAGCAAGCGCTGAAATCCGGAGAGTGGAATGACCTCGAAGTGTCCGCGCGAGGCAATCACATTGTGACGCAGCTCAATGGCGTGAAGATCGTGGACTACACTGACCCGGCGCCCAAATTCTCCGATGGCGTGATTGGCTTGCAGATTCATACCGGCGGAGGGGTGAAGATGAGGTGGAAGGATATTTTTGTCCAACAGAAGTAGGGAGAGGTGGGTGCCCGTGCCCGGTATGATTAGAAGTTTATTTTCTGAGCCATCATCATGAACAAGCAGAACCGCAGGTCCTTTCTTCAAATTTCCACGGGCGCTCTGGCGACCGGCTTGAGCCCAATGCCCTCCACGTTGAGTCATGGCATTCGCTCGGGTGGCACAACCGCGGCTTCCAGTCGGCTGCAGATTAGCCAACCCTTGCCAGAGAACGAGGGGAAGAAGCCGCTGCGCCTCGGTCTGATTCTCGGCATTGGCAGGGATCCTGATGCGGCCATGGCCAAGGTTCACGACCTCGGATTACCGACATGCCAGGTGTTCGTGGATGAGGTCGAGCCGGAGCTCGCGGGGCGCCTGCGCCAGGCGCTTGATAAGTACCGAATTGAAGCGACGTCGCTGGTGGTCGGTGGACCTGGGCCGGAAGTGTGGGACTTTTACCAGGGGCCGCTGACCATCGGATTAGTTCCGCGCGAGACGCGAGAGGCGCGCGTCGCGCACATAAAAAAGGCGTCGGACTTTGCCAAACAGTGCGGCATCGCTGCCGTGCAAACACACTGCGGATTCATCTCCGAGAATCCCAATGACCCGGTGTACAAGGAAACCGTCACGGCGATGCGCGAGGTAGCGGGGTACTGCAAACACAACGGCCAGAATTTCCGATACGAGACCGGGCAGGAGACACCCATCACGCTCGTACGCGCAATCCAGGACGTGGGGCTGGACAATCAGGGCGTTAATTTCGACCTCGCCAACCTGATTCTCTACGGCAAGGCGAATCCGGTGGATGCCATCGAATTGCTTGGCCCGTACGTCCAGGGGATTCACGCCAAGGACGGACTCTGGCCAACGAGCCCGCGGGAGCTGGGACAGGAAGTTCCCATTGGCAAGGGTAAGGTGGATTTTTCGCGGATCATCAGGCGCCTAAAGGAGTTGAACTATCGCGGTGCTGTGACTATCGAACGGGAGATTTCAGGCGCACAGCAGGTGGAAGACGTGCGGGCGTCGAAAGTTTATCTTGAGGAGTTGATCGGGTAGCTGTCGCATGGAATGGGATCTGCGCGCGACGAGGAGGACGGAGGATCTATGTCAGGAGACACAAAGCACGGACCGAATTGTTCAGATAAAATTGGCCGCCGGAAATTCATCGGCGCCGCGGCAGCGGCGGCCGGGATCGTGTTCATCAAGCCGGAGCTGGTGCGCGGCACGGCGGCAAACTCCGCGGTTCGCGTTGGATTGCTGGGGTGCGGGGGACGCGGCACCGAAGACGCGACCAATCTAATCGATACGGGCGGCGCGCGCGTGGTGGCGCTGGCCGATTTGTTTCAGGATCAGCTCGACAAGGCGCGGGAGAACTTCAACAAGATTCAGCAGGAGAAAGGCTATGCGGCGCTCGACGCAGCGCAGCTTTTCGTGGGGCCGAATGCCTGGCAACAGATGGCGGGCTCCAAAGAAGTAGACGCGGTAGTGATTGCCACGCCTCCGTACTTTCATCCCCAACATCTGGAAGCTGTGGTCGCAGCGCGAAAGCACGTCTACTGCGAGAAACCGGTGGCGGTGGATGTGCCGGGAGCTTTAAGGATGATCGAAATCGGGAAGCGCGCGGAAGGGAAGCTGAGTCTTGACGTTGGCTTCCAAATTCGCGATTGCCCTCCGTTTGTGGAATTGGTGCGGCGGATCCATGGCGGCGCGCTGGGAAAAATTGTTTGCGGCGAGGCCCACTATTTCTCGGGCTACATCGACCGGCCGGCCTGGCCGGACGCTTCGGCGGTCGAGCGCCGCCTTCGCAACTGGGTGTACGACCGTGCTCTTTCCGGCGACATCCTTGTGGAGCAGAACATTCACGTGATTGACATTTGCAACTGGGTGTTGAAGGCGCATCCGCTGAAAGCCTCGGCGAGCGGCGGACGGCAGGGACGTCCCCAAGATGGGGACGTCTACGGAAACTACAACGTCCTGTTGCATTATCCAGAGGGAGTGGACGTCACCTTCAGTTCCACGCAGATTGCCAAAGGCTGGTGGGAAGTGACGGAGCGCTTTTTCGGGACGAAAGGCACGTCGCAGTCTCCGTATACCGGGCCGCTGGGGATTTGGGGAGAGGACCCGTGGCAGGCGGAGGGATCGCCGGCGAAAGACACGGGGCAGGCAGCGTTTTCCGCGACAGGGAAGTTCACCTCGAACCTGGAGTTTGCGGACCGGGAGAAGAAGAAGGCTTTTGTTGAGAGCATCGCCAGCGGTAATTTCCACAATCAAGCTGACAAGGGCGCGGAATCCGCCCTGTCTTGCATGATGGCGCGCACCGCGGCGTATACGGGGCGCGAGGTCACCTGGGAAGAAACGCTGAAGTCCCGCGAGACGTGGGACCCTAAAATTGACTTGAATAAGCTTCACTGAGGTCGCCCTGTACATTTGAATAGGGTGAAGAAGAAGAACCAGCCTCAGAAGGTGCTCTTGCTGAAAGCAATCCACGAGGAACCATCGGGTATCTGACGAACTTTCGAGGTGTGTATGCACACTCCATCGCGGCGTGAATTTCTCAAATCCACTGTGACGGCGGCCTGCTCGACCGGACTCGGCGTGTGCGGCTTCACGGAACTTGTTGCAGCCTCACCCGCATCGCGAAGCCCGCTCGCGATCGCGCCACCGGCACCATTGCCGATCAAAAAGGGTGTTCTCCTCGAAATGCTGCCCGCCAAGCTCAGCTACGCGGACCGCATGAAAATGGCGCGCGACGTGGGGTTCGAGGTGCTACAAGCCCCCACGACGCCCGACGAACACGAGGCCGAGGGGATCAAGAAAGCCGCAGACAGCGCGAACATGCGCGTCGATTCGGTGATGAACATGGACCACTGGAAATATCCGCTCTCGTCGAGCGATGCTGCGGCGGTAGAAAAAAGCCTGGCGGGCATGCGTACGTCTCTGCACAACGCCAAGCTCTGGGGATCAGACGCAGTGTTGCTGGTTCCCGCGGTCGTAAATCCGCAGACCTCTTATCGCGATGCCTGGAGCCGTTCCCAAACGCAGATTCGCAAGCTTCTTCCTCTCGCGGAACAATTGAAGATTGTGATCGCCATCGAAGAGGTCTGGAACAAGTTTCTGCTGAGTCCATTGGAAATGGCGAAATACATCGGCGAATTTCAAAGCCCGTGGATCCAAGCGTGGTTCGACGTTGGAAATGTCCTGCTTTACGGCTATCCGCAGGACTGGATTCGCACGCTGGGGAAGACCATCGCCAAGGTCCACCTGAAAGACTTCAAGCGCAAGGAAGGTGGATACGAGTGGGCGAACCTCGGTGATGGCGACGTGGACTGGGAGGCCGTGCGCGAGGCCTTTCGTGAAATCAGCTACTCGGGCAGCGCCATTGTCGAGCTCAAAGGCGGAGACGAAGCCTACCTCCGAGACGTGAGCCGCCGCGTGGACCGCCTGCTGCTGGGGCGGCCATAGGGCGCGGCGAGAAGTATGAGCCGCCGAACGGCGTGGAAACTGCGAATTGATAAGAGCGCAAAGACAAGCCGAACAAGCCCCGATGTGGCGGAGTGCAGCGGAGTAACAGATAAGAAACGCGGGAAGCGACGACTATGAGAACAGCGCGAAACATTAATAGCAATAAAAGAGACTTGTCACCAGAACAGCGTGAAGAACTACTCGGCGCATTGAAAGCCCGTTTTGAGAAAAACAGGAACCGCCATGAAGGTCTTGAATGGGCCAAAGTACAAGCAAGGCTGGAAGCTAATGCTGAAAAACTGTGGTCACTCCATGAAATGGAAAGAACTGGCGGTGAACCGGACGTTGTTGGTCATGATAAAAAGACAGGCGAATACATTTTTTATGATTGTTCAGCGGAAAGTCCTAAAGGCCGCAGAAGTGTTTGCTACGACCGTGAAGCGCTG
>WNFJ01639882.1_pt1 | contig 13966 bp, 12 predicted proteins | sample 5400461 | NCBI WGS metagenome assembly WNFJ01 (sample SAMN13153349, study PRJNA577476) | soil metagenome | isolation source: 115 cm saprolite on Douglas fir-dominated hillslope | place: USA:California | collected 2013-09-17 | reverse complement strand
CCAGGCGCAACCCCCAAAAGCCTGCCATCGCCGCGATCGTCCATTTGCGCGCCGGATATCCCGGCCCTTCGATGGCGTAGAAAATCGCGAGCGTTGCCAGCCCCGCAGCCCAGCCCACATCGACAATGGCCGCATTGCGGATGAGCAGATGAACCAGCCACAGCGCGAACATTATCGCCGCGACAATCCCCAAGCCCGTCAAGGCGAGGTGTGCGGCCTCTGCTAGCACCGGGAATCCTTTGCAACTTGCCTAGGTTCGCGATTCAGCGTCAAAAAGGGCATGAAATTGCACCACAAAGCTCACCGTCCTTCGATTGGAATTCGCGCTTAAATTAGATGAATTGCGCGGTTCCCAAGACGCGCAGGGCTGCTTGCTCCGGCGGCTTTCAATTGGCCTTCTCGACCGTGCTGGTGTGATCGTGAATGATGCGCCAGCCTTCCGGAAAGCGCTGCCACACCAAAGAGAAAACTCCGCCGATATCACCCTGCGCCCGAGCCAGATGCCAATGCCCGAGCACCAGCGCCGCATCCGTGCCTAGAAATTGAAATTCGAGGCCGGAAAAATCAAGAGCGCGCCAGCACGCCGTCCCACCCGCGCGCAATTCCGCCACTGCCGGAGAAAGTCAAATCCGGAGAATGCCAGTAGCCCTCCAGAAACGCATCTAGGTCTCCGCGGTTCCACGCTTTTTCCTGCGCGTTAACTACGTTGTCGATTGCGACGCGATCTGCTTCTCGTTTGGCTGACAGAAACTCCAATATTCGTGAAGCGAGAGAGAAGCCGAGAGCAAACCCGAGTACTCCACCGAGGACCATCCACAGTAATTTGGTTCTCACTCTTTACCCCCGCGGCACGGAGAATAGTGGAGCAAGCGGAAACACGCAAGTACAAGCCTTTGCGCCTAAGCGCCCCAGTAAGTCTCGTATTTTCATTTGTTTACAAAGTTCTATGCGACTGGTACTGCGGGACTATTGGTCCGCTAGGACTACCCGGGCAGACTTATGCGTGCAAAGAGAAAGAGGCTGAGGGATGTTCGCCGCTATGCTATTTGCGATCTCTATCGTGGCCCTGTCACAGTTCGCCGCTTACTACTGGCGAGCCGTACTGGCAGGAGCCGCGGCACAGCCGGTCTCCAATCGCGTCCTGGAAGCTGCCGGCGTGCAAAATGGCCAACTCACCGGCCAGGATTTCCCGGCTTTGCTGGGCCTCTTCGATTTGACCCCGGAACTGCGTTCCGGCGGCAATGGCCTCGGACTCGTGCGCCGCTATTATACGCTGGTGGCCAGCATCGCCTCGCTGGCTGGCCGCAGCATGCCTGCGGTGGCCGCCTGGAGCGAGCGCGAACTCACAATCTGCGCGCGCTACGCTGCGGTGCAAATCGACCGCCGGCTGCAAGCCAATCTCGAGCTGGCCGCATCGCTGCGCTCCTGCTAAGCGTCTATTTCCAATAACGAATTGTCTAATCCCGATCAAGCTTTCCTCGCAGAACGTCACGGAAGCTTTGGGCAGCGTAAATCCTGCGCCGCTCTTCACAGTAATAAGATTTTAAGATGAACAGAATCGCTGGCCGAACTTCGCGCTTCCTGCTAGCGTTTGCACGAGCGCAGGTTCAAGCGGCAGGGAGAACATGATGGCCACGTTTAAGCTGATCGAATATGCGGAAGCCAGCCCGGAAGTTCGCGCGGTTTACGACGACATAATGGCCACGCGCAAGATCGACTGGATCAATAATTTCTGGAAAGGAATCGCGCACGACCCCGCGACGCTGAAGCGCACCTGGGAAAGCATCAAGCAGATCATGGCGCCAGGCGCGCTTGATCCGCTCACGAAAGAATTGCTCTATATCGCGGTTAGCGTGACCAATAATTGTTCCTACTGCATCGCTTCTCACACGGCTTCCGCTCGCAGCAAAGGCATGACTGACGCGATGTTTCACGAACTGCAAGCAGTGATCGGCATGGCCAACGAGACCAACAAGCTGGTTACCGGCTATCAAGTCGAAATCGACGAGCAATTCAGAGCTCCGCTCGACAAATAAATCTTCTTTCCCCGAAAACCTGTACCAACGGACAGTGTATGTTTCCCATGCAGTACGAGCGTACTATGGCTGGCCCGCTCGGGTCCGCTGGACAATAAAAAGGTTCGCGCACAACTCTCAACCGGTAGAGTTCGGCCGAAACTCTCTCTGCAAGCGAGTTAAGACATGCCCCCGACGCTCAAAGACAGCTCCGCGCTTCCCGGCTCTCCGGAAAATTCGGAGCGCTCCTCGGAAGCGGCATCGGCAGGCCAGCGAATCAGCGGTGCGCAACCTGTCACGCTGGAAGTGCCGGTCACGGTCAACGGCGCGCGGGCGGTGGAAGGCAGCGACAAGCGCGAACCATTTTCGGAAACCACCAGCACGGTGCTGGTGCTGGCCAATGGAGCGGTGATTCGTCTTTCGTCGTCTGTTGCGCCAGGCCAGCTTCTTTTTTTGACCAACGAAAAAACAAAAAAGGAAGTCATTTGCCAGGTAGTGAAATCCAAGAACTACCGCAGCGCCAGCGGCTACGTGGAGCTGGAATTCACCGAGCCGGTCCTCGGATTCTGGGGCATGCGCTTCCCAGGCGAACGCCTTAGTGCTCCAGCCAACGCGTCGCTGCCTACTAAACAAAAACTTGACCCCGCTCCGGTGCCTGCGGTGAGCCCGACTGCGAACGCGGAGCCGACACCAGCTTTGCTTGTGGACGCGAGACCTATAGTTGAAAACGTCACGCCAAATCTTGCGGACGAGGTGCAGGAATTCAAAACCGAAATCAAGGCGGATTCGCGCCCATCGAGCAGAGCCGATTTCCTGGCGCCCGCCGAGACGTCGGTCGACGGGCTGAAGCTCGAAGCGAACCGCTTGCAGGAACAACTGTCGTCCCTCCTTTTCGCCGAAAACAAACAGAGCGAGGGGACGCCGGTGGTCCCGGTTGCGCTGCCCTCCAAGCAGGAGCTTGGGGATGCCGCGGCAAAGATTTTTGACATGGCGGACGCGACTGCCAGGGTTGAAACGGAACCGCCCAAGTTAGATTTGAGCTCTCCAGCGCATGTCGCGCCGAAAAACACGCAGGCGCCGGCCACCTCCAGCTTCGATGACGCAGAAGTGAAAATCCCGGCCTGGCTCGAGCCGTTGGCGCGCAATGCGGCGATTCCCGCGCCGCCGGCAGAAAAGGTCGCGAATGATTCCGCCGCGCAAATTGAAGAATGGCAAGCTCCGCAAGCGCCAGAATCGGCTTCTGCAGCAAAACCGGTCCCAGTTGCGGCAAAGAAAGCTGCCACCACATCAAAACACACGCGGGCCGCTCCGCTATTTGGCAATTCTCTTTTAGGCGCGGGAACGCCGGAGCTGACCAGCCCGCGCCGAAGCGGCAAGGGAATTTGGATGGCGATTGCGGCGGGCCTGATTGTCGCAGCGGCCAGCGGCGCGTGGTATTTCCGCGACTCGCTAGCATCGCTAGCACCCGGGCACTCTACGTCAGGATCGAACGCGTCGCCGGCTTCCACCGGCCGCTCCGCTTCACTTCCAACCGCGCCGTCTGCAAACTCCGCTGCGCTCGTGACGCCTTCGTTGACGCCGCTTGCAACGCCGGATGCGCCCTCTGCGGGGAGGAAAGCGAACTCTGCGAGCGCAATGTCGGAAGCACCGGCGCCGGTTTCTTCACCGGCCCAAGGCAGAGTGCAGGCCACAGCAATTACCGAGCGCATCCCAAAATCAGGCTCCAGCAACGACCTGAGCAAGGGGGAGACGAAATCGGCTGAGACCGATGAGGCCGTTGAGCCTGAGATCAAGAGACCTTCTCTCGGCCAAATTCGCCTGGCCAAGCCCAAGGTCCGACGCTCGGCCAGCGTGCAGGCGAACGGAGAGATGGAGCCGGCGCTAGAGGTAAACAGCGACGAGCTTGCCGGCGCAGAAAACTCCCTCGGCGCGAACTTGGCAGAAGGATCGAAGCAGCCGGCGGCTCCAGCGGCGCCCGTGGGCGGAGACGTCAAACCCGCGCGCCTGATTTCTTCCGTCCCGCCAAGCTATCCTGCACTGGCGAGGACTCAACACGTAGCCGGCGACGTGCGCGTCGACGCGTTGATTGATGCGACAGGCCACGTAACCACGATGAAGGTGATATCCGGCCCTTCCTTGCTGCACCAAGCGGCCATTGACGCGCTGCGCCAGTGGAAGTATCAGGCGGCAACGCTGGACGGCAAACCCGTCCCCATGCATCTTACCGTCACGCTGCAATTCCGCTTGCAATAGCCGCTATATCTTCTTTCGCGCCCAGTGCCGCGCACCCATCACGTAAACATCGAAAAGACATAAATTTGACAAGTTTACGGGCCTTAAACGTTAGACTACTTGTGTGTAAGTTCGACTAGGGAGGCGCTGAACAGCCATCGTTCATCGGTGGCCTGGTCGCAAGGTGCGCCGGACCTAAAGGATCTCAGCATGAGCACACCATCCAGCGCAGTAGTTCAGCACGAACCCAGCGCGAGCGCGGCGACGCCGCCGGCGTTTGCAGCGCGTTACGCACGCTTCGGAAGGTTTCAGGCTGACCTTGAGGGCGAAGAGCTATGTCAGGACGGCCAGCGCGTCAAAGTGCAGGCCAAGGTCTTCCAGGGGCTCCAACTGCTGCTGAGCCGAGCCGGCGAGATTGTCACTCGTGAGGACGTACGGCGCCAGCTTTGGCCGGACACGTTTCTTGCCAACCTCGACGCCAACGTCAACACCACGATGAACAAGCTGCGCCAAGTGCTCGGCGACTCTCCAGAAAGCCCTGTGTATATCGAAACGATTCCGCGGCGCGGGTACAGCTTCATTGCCAGCGTGGAATTCTCGAGCGTACCGGGCACGCCGCCTGCAGAGGGCGGAAAGACCGTTTCGAATGCCAGGGCGCAAGCTGGGGCCTTCGGCACGGTCTGGTCAAAGAAGTACGTTCGCACGTTGCTGCGCGTGGCCAGCTTGCTGTTCGCGGGAATGATTCTTGGCGCGCTACTGGCGTTCGTCTGGTTCTTTGCACAAGCCAAGAATCAGCATTCCGCGAACTCCGCGAAAGTGAGCGCGTCCCTCGCCGATTGTGAATTCCAGCGCAATTCCAGTTAGACTCGGCAAACCCCTCTCAGCGCGTACGGATCTCGGTAGGAAAAAACCGCGAACGCTGCATCCAGCTTGCGAGCAGCGAGGCGTGTTCGTATACTGGCGGCCCGGCCAAGTGACAGGTCTGGCGGATGGGTAGCCCGCCGAAACTCACCTCTTTCTTGGCTTCCAGAATCGCCTCCAGCGCCGCAAACCGCGAGGGGGGAACTGTGGAGGGACGGATGTGGCTGTCCGCGCGTCCGGTCCCAAGGAGATCTTTGAATGTCGCAAGCGCCTGCACCGGAAGAGATGAATGTTTATCAGAACGCGGAAGCGCGCTTCGAAGTGGCCGCCAATAAATTGGGACTCGAGCAAGGGCTGTACCGCTATTTGAAATATCCCAGCAAGGAAATCACACTGTGCATTCCGGTGGGCATGGACAATGGGCAGCTCGAAGTGTTCGTCGGTTATCGCGTTTTGCACTCCACGGTGCGCGGACCGGGCAAGGGCGGGATTCGTTTTGCTCCGGACGTTACGCTCGACGAAGTGCGCGCGCTAGCGACGTGGATGACCTGGAAATGCGCGGTGGTGAACATTCCGTTCGGAGGAGCAAAGGGCGGGGTGATTTGCGATCCGCGGAAGATGTCGCGAGGGGAACTCGAGAGGTTGACGCGGCGCTACACCGCGGAGCTGGTGAACTGGCTTGGTCCGGAGCGCGACGTGCCTGCTCCCGACGTGGGCACCGGCGAGCAGATCATGGCGTGGGTGATGGATACGTATGCGATGCACGTGGGCCAGGCGACGACGGCAGTGGTCACGGGCAAGCCCATCGAACTGGGTGGGTCGGCGGGCCGCCGCGAAGCCACCGGCCGGGGCGTGATGATTTGTTGCGACAAAGCGCTGGCCAAGCTGGGCATGAAACGGGAGGGAAGCCGTGTAGTGATTCAAGGCTTCGGGAATGTCGGCTCTCTGGCCGGGACTCTGATGCAGAAGGCCGGATACAAAATCGTCGGGCTGGCCGACATCGGCGGCGGCCTATACAACGAAAAGGGCCTCGACCTCCCCAAGGTCATTGATTGGGTATACACGCAGAAGAAGCCACTGCACGATTTTCCGGGCGGCGGCACAAAGATGAGCGCACGCGACGTGCTTTTCCAACCGTGCGATATCGCCATCCCCGCGGCCATCGAGAACCAAATTACCGAGAAGAACGCCAACCAGGTGCAAGCGAGAATTCTTTGCGAAGGCGCGAACGGTCCGACCACGTGGCAAGCCGACGCCATCCTCGACGCGAAGGGTATTTTCACCGTGCCGGATATTCTGGGTAATGCGGGCGGGGTTACGGTCAGCTATTTCGAATGGGTGCAGGACCGCCAGGGCTTCTTCTGGCGGGAGAGCGAAGTCAATGAGCGGCTGCTCGATGTCATGGAAAATGCCTTCGATGAAGTGGTACGCTACGCCGAACTTCACAAGGTGAACAATCGCATCGCTGCGTATATGCTGGCCATCGATCGGGTGGCCAAAGCGCTTAAGATGCGAGGCATTTACGCTTAAGATTCCGCCGATGCGCGCCGCCACCCGCGCGTGCATCGCACGACAATTTTTCCACAAAAGGCTCGGAGGAGAGCTTCGAGCCGGGAAGGAGTCCGCCCCGTGTCTCTAGACTCACTTTTGCCGGGCAGCGCCAAAACCGAACTGCAACATCGCCTGGATATTTGTATAGCCGGGCGTTGGATGTACGAGCAGGGCTACAACGTAGCGTGTGAAGGAAATGTTTCTGTGCGCCTGGACGACCAGCGCATCCTGACCACGCCGACGTGCATGAACAAAGGCATGCTCGCGCCGGAAGATCTGGTGGTCACCGACCTGGAGGGCCGCCAAATCTCCGGCGAACGCAAATTTTCCTCTGAGCTGGCCATGCACCTGTTGTTTTACAACATGCGCCCGGATGTGAACGCCATCTGCCACGCGCACCCACCCACAGCGACGGGATTTGCCGTTGCCGGCCGCGGACTTGACCAGGCTTTGCTGCCGGAAGTTATCGTCGGGCTCGGCCGCATTCCGCTGGTGCGGTATGCCACGCCGGGAACGCCGGAGCTCAGCGCCGCTCTGGAGCCATACGTGCCGCATTATGACGCGCTGCTGCTGGCCAACCACGGCGCGGTCACCTGCGGTCCGGACTTGCTGACCGCGTATTTCCGGCTGGAAACCATCGAGCACGTAGCGAAAATCACGCTGGCCGCGGAAATGGCCGGCAGTCCCACATTGCTGTCGGGCCGGGAAGTCGCCAAACTCATGGCCGCGCGATCGCGCTACTTCGTGACTCCGCCGCCCGGCGGAGGCGCGGAGCTGCCGGTGACCTGCGATGCAAACGAGAGCGGCGATCACGTGCGGCTCACGCGCGGAGAATTGGACACGCTGATTGACGAAGCAATCCGCAAAGACCGCGCCCGCCGCTGACCTGTTCGGGATTCCCGCTTGGGAGTAGAATGACGGGACGGGTGTCGTCATGAAAGCGCAACCAGCCCGCGAGAATCCAAACGAAGAAACGAAGCCTTCGTGTGAAGCGGTCTCCCGCCTGGACGAGCCGTGCAATCAATCCGCTGCAATCTTCTGCGACAGGTGTGAGCGCTGGTTTTGCGCCGCGCACGCGCAGGATGATCTGTGGCACGCTTGCCACCTTGAGCCCGGCGAGGAAGGCGGCGAAGGCTGATCGCCGGCATGTTTCCCTGTCGGAAGGTGGCGTCACGTGGCGGTCAGGGCGCGGCGGAGGCGGTTCACTACGCGGTCGCGGCCGAGAACGACCATGGTGTCGAATAGGGGCGGGGCCACGGCTTGGCCGACGATGGCGACGCGTGTGGCGTTGATAAGCAGCCCAGCCTTCACGCCTTCCGCTTCGGCGAGCGCGCGCAACGCGTGATCGCAGGCATCATGGCTCCAATCAGAAGGATCCTTCCAGAATTTGGCTTTCGCGGCGGGATCGATTTCGAAATCGTCGGAGAAAAACGCGCGGGACCAGGTGGAAAAATCGGGGAGAAGGCGAACGCGGGGGCGCAGAAGGTCGACCGTCTTCGCGAACCACTCGCGGCCTGCCCCGCTTCTCCACTCTTCTTTCCAGAGTCCGCTGCGCTTTAGCTCCGCTTCTACTTCCGGCAGCAAATCCTCGATGGGCAACTTCTGAAGATACTGGGTGTTGAACCATTCGAGTTTGGGGCGATCGAAGACGGCATTGGTGCGGCTGACGCCCTCGAGCGAAAACTTTTCAAGCAAGTCTGAGGTGCGCAAAAACTCCTCGTCGCCACCGGCGGACCAGCCGAGCAGGGCGAGAAAATTGCGGAAGGCTTCGGGCAGGAAGCCCTCCGAGCGATACATGTTGACGTCGGTAGCGCCGTGGCGCTTGGAGAGGCGCGACTTATCGGGGCCGAGAATGAGCGGAACGTGGGCGAAGACGGGCGGCTGGGAGCCCAGCGCGCGGTAAAGCAGGACCTGCTTTGGAGTATTGGAAATGTGGTCGGCGCCGCGAATCACGTGGGTGATGCGCATGTCGATGTCGTCGACCACGACGCCGAGCTGGTACATGGACTGGCCAAATTCCTCGTCGCCTTTGCCGGAGCGCAGGAGCACGAAGTCTTCGATTTCATCGTTGGAGAATTCGCGCTCGCCGTGGCCCCGCCGGTAGGGACGCGAAAGCGAACCGCGGGCCGCGTTCCTGGAGTGGAGGGCTTGCCGTCGCGGCAAGTGCAACGCACGATGCGGCGCGGCCCGGGGGCCTTCGGCTCGTCATCCTGAGCCTCAACGGCATGATCGCCGCCGGCGTAGCGCTCTGCGGGGCAGTAACACAAAAACGCGCTGCCGTTCGCCAGAAGCTTTCTTCCTGCCGCCTGGTACAGCGCGGTGCGTTGCGACTGATAGAACGGGCCTTCATCCCAATCGACGCCGAGCCAGCGAAGGCCGTCGATGATGCCTTGGACGAGTTCGGGCTTGTTGCGCTCGGCGTCGGTATCCTCGATGCGCAGGATCATGGCGCCGCGCTGATGGCGAGCGAAGAGCCAGTTGAAGAGAGCGGTGCGCGCGCCGCCTACGTGGAGATAGCCGGTGGGTGATGGCGCAAAGCGGACGCGCACAGGGCCTGCTACGTTGTTGGGTGTTGCGCTCATTTGCCGGAGTCGCTTGGGGCTTCGGTAGTTCTTCTCGCAGAAAGTGAGATTGCCCAGTGTAGCGAAACATGGGTAGATGGTCCAACGCAGGCATTCATGCGAGTGCCAAGTACGTCCGCCGGCGTAGCGATGGCGCTCCTGGCGTGAATGTGGCCAAGTCGTTACCTCACCGGCGTTACCTCTGTTCTGCTATCTTTTTGGCCACCAGTACCGCGGTACGCTTGCCGCAACAAAAATCCATGCTCCATAATCCAAGTGCTTTATTTTGTGTGTCCATGACGCTTTTTTGGCGGGTGGCGCGAGGTGTGCGCGCCGTCCGCATATATGCGCACATGGAGTACAGTATACGAAAGCGTCTATGGCCTGCTGCACTTTGGGGCAGGCGCAGCCTGTGGTTCCGCACGTTTGTGCGGAGAATCGACGACTGTTGGTCTACAACAATTTCATAGCGCTGGCCCTGTTGGCGGCAACGTCGCTGGTGGCGGGGTTCTTCGCGTACATCTACAGCCTGAAGCGGCAGGTATACCTGCTGCTGTGGACGGCGGGGTGGACGCTGTTTGCCTTGCATTACCTGGGCGCGGCGCTGGCGCAGTGGGTGCCGGATACGCCGCTGCAGACGGCGCTGGATCGCTGGCTGTACGCGGTGGCGGCGCTGTTCTTTCTCTTAGGCGCGCAACTCTACTCACAGCGCAAGCCGTGGAAGATTGCTGCAGGCGCAACCGCGGTAGCGCTGGGCGCCTGGGCGGTGGCCAACGCGCTGCATCTTTTTAGCGCGACGGTGGTGGTCCCCGGGGCACTGCTGTTTGCTGCGGTGGCTGTGATCTTTTGGCAGGAGAGCAAACGGCAAGAAACCCTTGCGGACCGGCTGCTGGGGCTTTCCTTCATGGCCTGGTGCGTGCTGCAGCTTGCCGTTTTTTTCTTCCTGCGCAGCGCACCGGCGGACCTGGCGATTGACAGCCCGATAACAGCGGTGCCTTCCGCATTCGTGGCCATGCTGATGGTGATGGCCTCGTACGAAGAAGAGAAGCGGCGCGTCGAGCGCAACATGCTGGCGTTGTCGAATTTGAATTTGGCGACGTCGAGTTTTGTCGGCGGAGAGATTCAGCGGATGCTGGCGCAGGCGTTGGACCGCGTTCTGGGGGTGGTGCGATTGCCGGCCGGCGCGCTGTTTTTGCATCACGGAGATCCGCAAGGGCCGACGTCGGTGGTGGCGGTGGGGCTGAACGACGACTTTTGCCGAGTGGCGCAAAACGAAGGGCTGGACGATTACCTGGTGGGATTGGTTTCGCGGCTGGGAGGGCTGCTGGGTTTCCGTGACTTGCGCAATGCGGAGTCCGGGGCGGCACTGGAACGGGAAGAGCCGATCAGGAGATTCCGGCAACTGGCAATAGCGCAAGGGCTGCGCAGCGTGGTAGCCATCAGCCTACAGGCGAAAGAGCAAGCATTCGGCGTGCTGTTGCTGGGAACGCCGGATAGCCGGAGATTCGCGCCGGCGGAATATCGCTTGCTGTTGGCGCTGGGGCACCAGATCGGCATGGCGGTGGAGAACAGTTATTTGGTGCAACAGACTGCACGGCGCTCGGAAGAACTGCACGTGCTGAACGAAATCGGACGGGCGCTGAGCTCGACGCTGAACAAGGAAGAATTGCTGAGCAAGATCTGGGAGGAATTGCGGCGGCTGTTCGATGTGGAGAATTTCTACATCGCAGAGCTCGATCCGGTTCGCGACGAAATGCGCTTTCAGCTGGAAGTTCAAGGGGGAGTGCGCCAGCCGCGGCGCAGCCGTCGCGCGGGGAATCACCTTACGGAGTACGTGATTCGAACGCGGCAGCCGGTGTTGATTCGCGACAACTACATGGCGGAAGCGAACAAGCTAGGAGTGCAGCCCCTGCGCGAGGGCGGGTGTTTCTGTTGCGTGCCGCTTGTTGCATACGATCACGCAATCGGCGCAATGGCGGTCTATTCCGATCAGGAGCACGTGTTCGATGAAGGGCACCTGGAGTTGCTGCGCGTGCTGGCCAGCGAAGCGAGCATCGCCATCGAGAATGCGCGGCTGTTCCAGGAAGAGCGAACCAAGGCGCGGCACCTTTCCCTGCTCAACACAATTTCGCGGAACGCGATTGCCACGCTGAACCCGGATGAAATGCTGGCGAAGATCACCGAGCAGCTTGAAGCGGGACTGACCTACGACCATATCGGCATCGGCCAGCTCGAGTATTCCTCCAGGGAAATCGTGATTCAAGCGGAAGCAGGCAAGCGGCGGGGCGCCCTGGGGCAGCGAATTCCGCTGGGAAGCGGGCTAATCGGACAAGTGGCGCGCAACGGGCAGTTGGCTGCGTATAACGCCAACATTCCCGCGGATGCCGGGTGCAAGCCGCTGTTGCCGGACTCACTGGCGGCGATTGCGCTGCCGGTGTTTTACGCGGAACAGCTACACGGGATTTTGTATGTGGAATCGTCACAGCCGGCGGATTTTTCCGAGGAAGAGGTGCTGCTGCTGCGCACCCTGGCGGACCTGATCGCCGGCGCATTGCACAACGCGCTTTCGTTCCAAAAAGCGCAAGAGCAGGCCATCACGGACGGTCTCACGGGCGTAAAGACGCACCGCTTCTTTATGGAAGCGTTGTCGGCGGAATGGAAGAGGTCGACGCGCGCGGGGCGTTCCTTCGCGCTGGTGCTGATGGACCTGGACCGATTCAAATTCGTAAACGATTTTTACGGGCACCTGGAAGGCGACCTGGTGCTGCAGCGCGTGGGCCACATTCTGGAGACGAATTGCCGGCGCTCGGACGTGGTGGCGCGCTACGGCGGCGACGAGTTCGTGATCTTGATGCCGGAAACGAACATGGAGCACGCGCGGCAACTGGCGTCGAAGCTGCGCGGGTGGGTATCCGCGGACCCGCTGCTCCGGGAGAAGAACATCAGCGCGAGCTTCGGTATCGCGTGCTATCCGCTGCATGGCTCTTCGCCGCAGGAATTGATCCAAGTGGCGGACGCTTCGATGTATTTGTCGAAGCACCAGGGCGGCAACACGGTATCGACGGCCGACCATTTCGACCCCAACGAAGCCAAAAAATGGAAGCGAGACGTGCTGGAAGCGTACCTGGGCGTGACGCTGAAGCGCTTGTTTGCCACCGGCCCGGAAGCGTTTGAGGAGATTTATTCGAGGTTGAAGCAATTTACGGAGTCGTTGGCGGCAACGGAGGGGGCGAACGGTACAGGAACCGAGGCAACGGCCGCTTCGCAGGGACCGCAGGCGCTTCCGCAGGCGGTGCTCGACACGGTAACATCGCTGGCGTTCGCGATCGACGCCAAGGATCACTACACGCAAGGGCACTCGCAAAAGGTGTCCGCATATGCGGCGCTGATCGGCGAGGCGCTGGGATTAAACGATTTGGAGGTTGAGGAGATCCGGCTGGGAGGAGTGCTGCACGACATCGGAAAAGTAGCGATTCCAGAGAATATTTTGAACAAGAACGGCCCGCTGAATCCCCAAGAGTGGGACACGATGAAGTCGCACGTGACGTTTGGGGCGAAAATTCTGGAGCCGCTGACACCGCTAGCGCGTATCAGGGACATGGTGCTACACCATCACGAGTTTTTTGACGGCTCGGGATACCCGCACGCCTTGGGGGGCGAGAAAATTCCATTGGGCGCGCGGATCATCGCGGTGGCGGACGCTTATGACACGATTACCAGCGACCGCACCTATAAGAAGGCGCGCGCGGCCGCGGAAGCGCTGGCGGAGCTGGAACGCTGCGCTAACGGGCAGTTTGACGCGAAGGTTGTGGCGGCGTTTGTGCGCACGATGAAGTCGATGCCGAATCCGATCATAGAAGTAGCCACGTTAACAAGAAACTCGTAGCGATTGCCTGCTTTCCTTCCGGAGAGTCTCCCGTCCAAAGGCACAAGTGTGGTTGGTTTCCAGCCCAAGGCCTCGAGGTGCCCATGAACAAACGCGTGTCGATCTTTGCCGTAATCGCATTTGCCGGAGCAAGCAACGTGCTGGCCGCGCCGCACTCCATCGCTGCTTTCAAGAAGCTGCAGGCCCTTGCGGGTGAGTGGGTAGGCACGGACGACAAACACCAGCCGGTGAAAACCAACTTTAATTCCATCGTGTCGAACACCGCGGTAATGGAAACGCTATCGCCGTCGGGCATGGAGGAGATGGTGACGGTGTATAGCCTGGACGGCGACGGAATCGCGCTGATTCATTTCTGTCCCACGAACAACCAGCCGCGCATGCGTGCCGTTCCCAGCACGGATGAAGTGAAGGAGTTGGCTTTCGATTTTCAGGGCGCCGGCAATCTGCCCTCGCCGAATGCGGGCCACCAACATCACCTGGTAATTCGCTTCGAGGATGAAGATCACATCACGGAAATATGGACCTGGCGGCACGACGGGATGGACATGCCCATGGTCTTCCATCTCACCCGCAAAGCAAAGTAGATTCGAGAAGCGGGTGTTTGCAGTTCCAGGCTATTTCCAGGCGCTGGAGGTAGCAATCTGCGGCAAGTGATGAGCCGCGTAGTGACGCACCTCATGCAAGAGTTCGCGCAGGCGCTTGCGAGCTTTGTGCAGTTGCGATTTGGAATTGCCCACCGAGCAGCCGAGCATGCTGGCGATTTCGTTGTGCTCGTAACCGTGAACATCGTGAAGGAGGAACATGGACTTGTAGCCTCGTGGTAATTGCTCGAGGGCGGCGTGGAGGTTGATGCGGTCGAA
>WNFJ01058696.1_pt1 | contig 13966 bp, 12 predicted proteins | sample 5400461 | NCBI WGS metagenome assembly WNFJ01 (sample SAMN13153349, study PRJNA577476) | soil metagenome | isolation source: 115 cm saprolite on Douglas fir-dominated hillslope | place: USA:California | collected 2013-09-17 | reverse complement strand
GGCGATGAGCGAGGCCAGCTGGCAGGACCGGGTGGACGCGCTCGGCCGCGGCCATTACCGGCGCTACGACGAGCGCACCGCGACCATGCTCGGCGACGCGGCCAACCTGCTGGCCGGCAAGTGGCATGGCGACCTGCGCAAGCTGCGCGACGAGTCCGGCGGCGACGTCCGCGGCATCGCGTCCCGGCTGACCGAGTTTCCGGGGATAGGGCCGGTCGGCGCGAGCATCTTCCTGCGCGAGGTCCAGGACGTCTGGCCAGCCGTGGCTCCGTACGTGGACGCCAAGGTGACCAGCGGGGCGCACCGGGTGCGGCTGCCCGGCGACCGCGAGGCGCTGGCCAGGCTGCTGGCCGGCAGCGGCCAGCCCGCACGGCTCGCCGCCGCCTTGGTACGGGTGTCGCTGAGCCAGCGGGCCGCCAGCGAGATTACCGCTTCTGTGCGCGACTAATCCCGTTCCGTGCACGACCGCGCCCTCGTGCCCGTTACACTAATGAGACCGTGCCGTATGCGGCCTGATACCTCACCCCATCCGCCCGTTTGCTGTGAGTAAGCGCGGGTAGGCGACGGTTTTCGCAGCCGCGATCCTACGGCCAAGGAGCCTTTGGTGAGGATGTGAGTGTTAGATGAGTCTGCCCGCTTGCCAGCAGCGCGTACTAGACCGTATGGAGGGCGCCCTGCGGGCCAGCGAGCCCCATCTGACGTCCATGTACGCGATCTTCACGCGCCTCAACGCGGGTGAGCCCGTCGGGGCCGAACGGCTGGCGCGCAAGCGGCTGCGGTGGCTCCAGCAGGGCACGGCGATGTACGCGATCGTGCTGATCCCGGTCATGTTCGCGGCGATCGTCGTCGGCGCGCTGCTGGGCGGCGGCGCGCGGAGCGCGACCGCCTGCGAGGCCAGCTACTCTGTGGGCGGCGTCTCACCGCTGTCCGGCAGGCCCGCCTGCCCTGTGACGGCCAAAGCCGCGAAGATCGCGGTGCGCAAGACGATTTCCGCCACCGCTCGGCTGGCCTGCCCGGGGCAGGCTAGCCGGTTCACCGCCCTGACCAGCGCGGCCCAGGCGTTTCCCCCGGCCGCTCGGATGGCCACGACCGCGGCTGGCCCGCCCGCGATGTGTTAAAACTAAGGCCAGGGACGGAGGGTCTGGGTGCCGATCGAGCAGCTCTGGCAGGAAGCCACGGAGCTACTGAGCCTCACCAACGGCGGAGAGGCCAGGTCGCTGAACAAGCTTGCCGAGCTTGCCGTCTGGCAGGTGCCGTCATGCTCGGGGGCGAACGCCGTCGTCTGGCGTGACGGCGAGGTGATCAGCGTCGCGTCGACCCATCCTGACCTGGCCGAGCTGGCCGAGGTGCAGCTCACTGCGGGGAGCGGTCCGCTGCTGGAGGCGGCCTTGAAGGGGGATGGGGAGGCGGGCGGGGCCACGGTGAGCTGCCCAGACACGCTCGACGAGACCCGCTGGCCCGAATTCGCCGAAGCGGCGCTGCGCCGGGGCGTCCGTTGCTCGGTTCACCTGGTCCGCGGGCTGCCACGCGGCGCCCTGGTCCTCTCGCTGTTCAGCGTGCGTCCTGGCGTGCTCGACGCGGAGTCGGCGCCGATGGCGGAGTTGCTCGCCGCGTTCGGCGGCGCGATGCTCACCAACGCCACCGCCTATCACCAGGCCCAGCGCACGGCCAGCCAGCTCAAGGACGCCGTGGTGGCGCGGTCGGTCGTGGACCAGGCCAAGGGTGTCTTGATGCACGCCCTCGGCTGCGACGCCGACGAGGCGCTGAAGCGCCTGCGCCAGGAGTCACAGCGCCGCCACGTCAAGGTCACCGAGGTGGCCACCGAGGTCGTCGCCGCCTACGGCGGCGGGCCGGGCGGGTAACCAGCGTCAGAATGCGAGGATCCGCCGGGGCGAGATCGCCCCGGCGGATCGGCTGCCTATCGGCTGGCGGCTGTCTACCAGCGGCGCCAGGCCGCCCGGCGGCGGCGGTTGCGGTAGCGGCCGTAGCCGCGCGTGGTGAACGCGCTGACCAGCAGCGCCGCGGCCACCAGGGCGACAATGAACGTGATCGCTGTGTGCCCGGCCCCCAGGACGGCAGTGGTGAGGATGCCTCCGACCAGCGCGGCCACAATGCCGATCAAGATCGTCATGATGATCCCGATGTGCTGGCGGCCGGGCACCAGCAGCCGGGCCAGGGCGCCGATCACCAGTCCGATGAGCAGCCACACGATGATGACGGAAACCGTGAGTGTCATGACCTCTCCTTATTGGGCTCTTGGCTCTGAGGTTGGGTGCGCCTGGTGGGCTTACCCGTTACTCGTCATAGACGTCCTCGATGACCTCCGTCTCGGCGGCGGGGCGCACCTCCGTGGCAAGGTCGCGGGTTCCCCGGCTCGCGTCGATGTGGCTGGCGGCCTCCGGGCTGCCCAGCGCGCCCGGCGCCGGCAGGCCCGTCTGGACGCGGGTGCTGGCCGGGTTGCGGTCGACGTAGGCCGGGTAGGTGACTTCCTCGACCCTGGCCCCGGGACGCCAGCGGGTCCGCCGCAGGAACACGCGCCGGCCCACCCAGCCGTAGCCGCGGCGCGGGATCGCGATTCCGAGGATGCCGACGACGATGAGCACCCAGCCGGCGGTGTGCAGGTTGAAGACCGAGGTATTCGTTGTCACGGCGAAGGCGAGGATCGCGCCGATGGCGATCACGGCCAGTCCCACTCCGGTTTTCATGATGATCCTTCCGTGGTCACGTGACCGTCGCTCGTCAGGCCGTGGCCGCTGCTTGGGGCGTGTCGCCGGTCTCGGCTGGTTCGAGTAGCCGGCTCTTCAGGTGGCCGAGAGCCCGGGCGAGAAGCCTGGACACGTGCATCTGCGAGATGCCGAGCCGTTCGCCGATCTCGGTCTGGGTGAGGTTCCCGTAGAAGCGCATGACCAGGATGCGCTGCTCGCGCTCGGGCAGTTCCTCCCAGTGCGCGTTGACCGCTTCCATGTCGATGGTGTGGGCGACACCCGGGTCGTCGTCGCCGAGAATGTCCGCGAGCAGGGCGGGATCGTCCCGGTCCGACAGCGGGGCGTCAAGCGAGTAGGTGCTGAACACGAGGTCCGCCTGGCGCGCCTCTTGCAGGTCGTCCTGGCTGACCCCGAGCCGCTCGGCCAGTTCGGCTTCCTCCGGGGCCCGGCCCAGCTGGTGGGTGAGCTCCTCGGTGGCCTTGCGCAGCTCGAGCAGGAGTTCCTGAGCGGACCGGCGGACGTGTATCTGCCACCGCTTGTCCCGGAAGTGGCGCTTGATCTCGCCGCTTACGCAGGGCTGCGCGTAGGCGGAGAGGCTGTCGCCGACCTCGGGGTCGTAGTTGTTGATCGCCTTGAGCAGGCCGACGTATCCGACCTGCATGAGATCTTCTACGGGTTCCGGGCTGCCGCGGTACTGCCTGACGCAGGCGCGGACCAGCTTCTCGTAACGGTCCACGAGTATCTCGCAGGCGGCGGCGCGCAGCTCGCTGTTCCTGGGCAGCGCGCGGACCTTGGCGAGCAAGGCGTTGTCGGACAGTTGCTGTAGCTCCGCACGCGACCCTGGGTGGATGCTGGTGTCAGGGGCGGTGCCGAGGGCCGTGGCGTCGGCGGCAACAGTGCCTGCCGTCGGCTTGCGGAGGGTTCCCCTCGTCACGGTGGCCTCCCTGGGACCCTGAGAATTACGGACGAGTAGGGTGTGCCCGGCTTGAGGCGAATAAACGTAACGCGGTGTGATGCTCCTCACATATAGCGCGAGCAGGGCTTGAGATTCTTGCCGCGTACGGGTATAGGCCTATGGCCGCAGGGCATCTGGGGTGGCACCACCGCCGAGGACCGGCAGCCCGATCTCAGACGTCAGACGCTAACCGGCGGGCGAGCCAGCGCTCCATGCAGGCGAGCAGTTCGTCGGTGTCGACGGGCTTGGTGACGTAGTCGCTGGCCCCGGCGGCGATGCTCTTCTCCCGGTCACCGGGCATGGCCCGCGCGGTCACCGCGATGATGGGCAGGGTGGCGAAGGCGGGCATCTGCCTGATCCTGTTCATCGTCGTGTAGCCGTCGAGCTCCGGCATCATCACGTCCATCAGGATGAGGTCGGTGTCCTCGGCGGCGCGCAGCGCCTCGATGCCCTTGCGCCCGTCGGGCGCCTGGGTCACGGTCATCCCGTGCAGCTCGAGCGTGCTGGTGATCGCGAAGACGTTACGCGGGTCGTCGTCGATCACCAGCACCCGCCGGCCGCGCAGCGCCTCGTGCCTTTCGGCCTGTGCGCCGATCCGGGGGTCGGCCGCCTCCGCGGCGGGCTCGCTGATCAGCGCGGGCACCTGGTCTGGCTGCGAGGCGGACAGGTGCAGCGTGATGCGCTCGCGCAACTCGTCGAGCGAGGGCAGCAGCTCGAGCGGCTGCGAGCCGAAACGCAGCCGGGCCAGCCTGGCCTGCGCGCTGTCGATCTTGTCCCTGGTGTGGGCGAGCACCGGGACGTCCCGCAACTCCGGCTCCTCCTGGAGCCGCTCGAGGAAGGCGAACGCGGATGCGTCCTCCAAGCCCAGGTCGAGCACGACACACTGGTGCGGAGCCGAACTGAGGGCCTCGATGCCCTGCTCCGGGCTGAGCGCCGTGCCCACGTGAACCGGCCCGTGGATGCCGGTCAGGTCGGAGACCGCGCTGTGGGCGAGCAAGGTCAGCAGGCCGCCGCGCGCGCCTTCCAGGACGAGCAGGCGCCGGCCGCCTGGCGTCGTGTCATCCGGCAGGGCCGGCTGCAGCTGCAAGGCCTGGATCGCCTCCGCGCGGGCGTCGCCGTTGAGCGCCGTGCTGACGCCGTTCCTCGTTACCAGAGCCTCCGCCGCGACCCCTTGCAGCTCACACGGCAGGTGCAAGGTGAACGTGCTGCCCTGGCCGAGCTCGCTTACCGCGCTGATGTCCCCGCCCAGCAGGGCGCCGACCTCGCGGGCGATCGACAGGCCGAGGCCGGTCCCGCCGTACCGGCGGCTGAGCGTGCCATCACCCTGCTGGAACGCGCCGAAGATCGTGGTGAGGTTCTCCGGCGCGATGCCGATCCCGGTGTCGGCGACCGAGAACGCCAGCATCTCGTCGCCGTCGGCGGTGCGCCGCCCGGCCGGCACCACGCGGAGCACCACGTGCCCGCGCTCGGTGAACTTGACCGCGTTCGCCAGCAGGTTGCCGAGCACCTGGCGGAGCCGCTGCCGGTCGGTGAGCAGCTCGGCCGGGGCGGCGGTGTCCGCCTCGACGGCGAATTCCAGTCCTTTCTCCGCGGTGAGCGGCTGGAAGGTGGCCTGGATGTCCTCGAGCAGCGCGCTGAGCGGGAACCGTTCCGCGTGGATGTCCATCCGGCCGGCCTCGACCTTGGACAAGTCCAGGATGTCGTTGATGAGCTGCAGCAGGTCGGAGCCGGCCGAGTGGATGACGTTGGCGTACTCGACCTGCTTGGCGGTGAGGTTCCGGCCCGGGTTCTGCGCCAGCAGCCGGGCCAGGATGAGCAGGCTGTTCAGCGGGGTGCGCAGCTCGTGCGACATGTTCGCGAGGAACTGCGATTTGTACTTCGAGGCCAGTGCCAGCTGCCGGGCCCGCTCCTCGATCTCCTGCCTGGCCTGCTCGATCTCGGCGTTCTTGGTCTCGATGTCACGGTTCTGCGCGGCCAGCAGCGCCGCCTTGTCCTCGAGTTCGGCGTTGGACCGCTGCAGCTCGACCTGCTGGTCCTGGAGTTCCTCCGACCGCGCCTGGAGCTCGGAGGCGAGCCGCTGCGACTCCTCGAGCAGCGCGTCGGTGCGCGCGTTGGCGATGATCGTGTTGAAGTTGACCCCGAGGGTCTCGGTCAGCTGCTCGAGGAAGTCGGTCTGCACGGGGCTGAACGAGCTGAACGAGGCGAGCTCGATGACGCCGAGCACCTGGTCCTCGAACAGGATCGGCACCACGGCCAGGTTCGCGGGCGGGGCCTCGCCGAGCCCGGAGGAGATCGTCACGTAGCCCTCGGGCAGGTTCGCGACCACGATGGACCGCTTGCTCTTGGCCGCCTGACCGATCAGCGACTGACCCAGCCGGTACTCGAGCGGCGCGGCCTGGTCGGCCCGCAGCCCGTAGCCGGCGATCAGCCGCAGCTCGGTGTCGCCGTTGACCGCCTCGGACAGGAAGAACGTGCCGTGCTGCGCGCCGACCAGCGGTGCGAGCTCGTCCATGATCAGCTCGGCCACCACGGCCAGGTCGCGGTGGCCCTGCATCATGCCCGCGATCTGGGCCAGGTTGGTCTTCAGCCAGTCCTGCTGCTGGTTGGCCCGGATGGTCTCGCGCAGCGACTGCACCATCGCGTTGATGTTGTCCTTCAGCTCGGCGACCTCGCCCTGCGCCTCCACCGAGATGGATCTGGTCAGGTCGCCCGAGGCGACGGCGCTGGTCACCTCGGCGATCGCGCGGACCTGCCTGGTCAGGTTCCCGGCCAGCTCGTTCACGTTCTCGGTGAGCCGCTTCCAGGTGCCGGACACGCCCTCGACCTCGGCCTGGCCGCCCAGGCGGCCCTCGCTGCCGACCTCACGCGCCACGCGGGTGACCTCGGCGGCGAAGGAGGACAGCTGGTCGACCATGGTGTTGATGGTGGTCTTGAGCTCCAGGATCTCGCCGCGCGCGTCCACGTCGATCTTCTTGGACAGGTCGCCGTTGGCGACCGCGGTGGTGACCTGGGCGATGTTCCGCACCTGACCGGTCAGGTTCTGCGCCATCGAGTTGACGTTGTCGGTGAGGTCCTTCCAGGTGCCGGCCACGCCCTTGACGTCCGCCTGGCCGCCCAGGCGTCCCTCGGTGCCCACCTCGCGGGCCACCCGGGTCACCTCGTCGGCGAACGCGGACAGCGTGTCGACCATCCGGTTGATCGTCTGGGCCAGCGCGGCGACCTCGCCCATCGCGTCGACCGTGATCTGCCGGCTCAGGTCGCCGCGCTCGACCGCCGTCGCCACCTGGGCGATGGAGCGCACCTGCCCGGTCAGGTTGGACGCCATCACGTTGACGTTGTCGGTGAGGTCCTTCCAGGTGCCGGACACGCCGCGGACGACGGCCTGGCCGCCGAGCTTGCCCTCGGTGCCCACCTCGCGGGCCACCCGGGTCACCTCGTCCGCGAACGCGGACAGCTGGTCGACCATCGTGTTGATGGTCTCCTTCAGCTCCAGGATCTCGCCGCGGGCGTCGACCCGGATCTTCTGGCTCAGGTCGCCCTTGGCCACCGCGGTGGTCACCTCGGCGATGGAGCGCACCTGCCCGGTCAGGTTGGCCGCCATCACGTTGACGGATTCGGTCAGGTCCTTCCAGGTGCCGGAGACGCCCTTGACGTCTGCCTGCCCACCGAGCAGGCCCTCGGTGCCCACCTCGCGGGCCACCCGGGTCACCTCGTCGGCGAACGAGGACAGCTGGTCGACCATGGTGTTCAGGGTGGACTTCAGCTCCAGGATCTCGCCGCGCGCGTCCACGTCGATCTTCTGGCTCAGGTCGCCCCTGGCTACGGCGGTCGCTACCTGGGCGATGTTCCGCACCTGCCCGGTGAGGTTGCCCGCCATCGCGTTCACCGACTCGGTCAGGTCCTTCCAGGTGCCCGACACGCCGGGTACGTCCGCCTGGCCGCCGAGCTTGCCCTCGGTGCCCACTTCGCGGGCCACCCGGGTTACCTCGGAGGTGAACAGGTCCAGCTGGTCCGCCATCCCGTTGAAGACCGTGGCGATCTCGTCCATCAGCGGGTCGCCCGTCTTGGCCAGGCGGGTACTGAAGTCGCCGCCGCGCACCGCGGTCAGGCCCGCGAGCAGCTGCTCGAGCCCCGATTCGTCAAGCCGCGGGCCAGACTGGACCGTGTCAGTCACCAAGCGCTCCCATCAGCTGCGCCGGCGCGCCGTGACGTGCGTCCGGCACCGTCCTACGATCTCTACCGATGGTAGACCGGAAGTAACTATCATGGGCCGAACACACTTCTAAGCAGCGCCGGGGGCTCGGAAAAGCCCGCCCATACGGGGGGGAAGCGGGTGACGCAGGGGAGGCGGGTGATCGTGGCGGGGCGCGATGACGACATGCTGCGGCTGATCACCGTGGTCGACCACCAGCGCCGTGAGCTCGACCGCATTCGCGCCGCGGCCGCCGACGAAGCGGTCGTCGCGATGGCCAGGGGCGCCCTGATGGAGCGGCTCGGCCTGACCTCGGCCGAAGCCGCCGGGCAGCTGGCCGACCTGTCCGCGGCCACCGGGATCCCGCTGGCCGAGATGGCGGCCGCGGTCCTGTCCGAACCCAAGGGCGGCATCCCGCCCGGCCGCGGCGTCGTGCCCGAGGACGACAGGCCGCGCGCCGTCAGGCTCGCGCCGATCAGGGCCGAAGCGGCAGCGGAACTGGCCGCCGACGGCGCCGAGCTGGCCGGCACCCTGGCCGCGCAGGTCCTGGACCCGCTTGGCGCGGCCGCCGTGGCGCTCTGGCTCCTCGAGGCCGACGGGACGCTCACGCTGCTGGGCGAGCGGGGCCTGTCCTGCGGCGAGGCTAGTCGCTGGCGTCATATCCCGCCGCAGCTGGACTGCCCGGCGCAGCGGGTGGCCCATGGCGCCGCCGACCTGTGGTGGGACGCCGGCCGCCCGGACCCCGTCCCGGTGACCGGAGCGCCGGACGGCGCCCGGGTCATGCTCGCGCTGCGCGAACGCCGCGGTGAGCTGCGCGGCGTGATGGAGGCCAGCTGGGCCGAGCCCCGGCCCGCCTTCACCGCCGAGGCCCGCCAGCACCTGTCTTCCCTGGCGGCCAGCTGCGCGCGCGTGATCGCCGCCCGCCTGGCCCACGGCGACCTGACCGCCGCGCACCCGAAGGAGGCGGTCTACACCCTGCTCGACGGCCTGGCCGAGTCCGTGCTCGTGGTCCGGGCCATCAGGGACGCCGACGGCGAGCTGACCGATTTCGGCGTCGAGCACGTCAGCCTCTCGTTCTGCGACCCGGCCGGCCGGGCAGAGCTCGACCTGGCCAAACTCACCCTGCTCCAGGCCTATCCGGCCAGCGTCGCCGGGTCCGGCCTGTTCGCCCGGGCCAGGCGGATCCTGGCCGACGGCGTGGCCCGCCACGTCCCCGGGCCGCTGCGTGAGTCGCTGGCCAGCGGGCTGCCGGTCAGCGAGACCGAACCCGGCGACGTTCCGCTGGCCGACCTCCGGGTGGCCAGGTTCTTCGACGGCGCGATCTTCACCTGGCGCCGGGACGCATCGGCGGGCCTGATGGCCGCGGTCCTGGATAACGCCCAGCGGCTCGGCCGTCTCGGCGGCTGGGAAGAGAACCTCGTCACCGGCGCCGTGCGCTGGACCGATTCAGCGTTCGGGCTGTTCGGCCTGACGCCGCGCCCGGGGACGGAGATCCCGCTGGCGGATCTGCACAGCTACGTGATGGCCGCCGACAAGCCGGTGGTCAAGCGCTTCCGCCAGCGCCTGGCGGAGCAGCGGGACGCCCTGACCGTGACCTTCCGGGTGGTCCACCCCGACGACAGGAGCATCCGCCAGATCCGCGCCTTCGCCGAGCCGGTCGTCGACGCGGTCGGCGCGCTGGTGGCACTGCGCGGCGCGTTCCAGGACGTCTCGGCGCACTACCACACGCAGGTCGCGCTGGCCGCCACGCGTGACCAGCTGGCCGACAGCGAGCAGCGGGTCGCGGAGGAGCACCTGCTGGCGATGCGGCTGCAGCAGGCCATCATGCCGCCGGACGAGCAGCCGCCCGAGGTGGCCGGGATCGATGTGGCGGTCCGCTACCGCCCGGTCGGCGAGGGGCACCTGGTGGGCGGCGACTGGTACGACACGCTGCTGCTGCCGGGCAAGGAGGTGCTGCTCGTCGTGGGCGACGTGGCCGGGCACGGCATCGACGCGGTGACCGGGATGGTCGCGGCCCGCAACTCGCTGCGCGGCCTGGCCATCACCGGGGCGGGCCCGGCCGAACTGCTCAGGATGCTCAACGGGGTCATGTGCGATCTGACCTCGGGGGTGGTCGGCACCGTGGTGTGCGGGCTGTACAACCCGGAGACCAGCGTGCTGCGCTGGGCCAGGGCCGGGCACCTGCCGCCGGTCTTGGTGCGCGGCCGGACCGCCCGCGAGCTTCCGCTGCCCGGCGGCGTGCTGCTCGGCATGGACCCGGACGCCGCCTACGAGGAAGCCACCCAGCCGCTGCAGCCAGGTGACACCCTGCTGCTGTTCACCGACGGCCTGATCGAGCGGCGGGGCGAGTCGATCGTGGACGTGCTCGACGAGTTCGTCACCACCGTGGCCCCCTACCCGGAAGGACCCGAGCCGGCCGCCGCCCAGGCCGACCGGATCCTGGCCACCGCGGTCTCCGACACCGACGACGACGCCTGCCTGGTAGCGGTCCGCATCCGCTGACCGCCCGTCACCGAACCCCTGGCCGCAACGGCCACGGGTAAACCGAGGCCCGGGAAGCACGCTTCCCGGGCCTCGGCCAGGACGCCTGCGGGGGGGATACAGGCTCCTGATCCTAGTTCTACGCCGCTTGGGCGGCGACGCGCCCGTAAACCGCCAGGGTTTCTCCGGCAATGCGATCCCAGGAGTACCGCGAGCGCACCCGGTCCACCGCCGCCACGCCGTACGCCTCGATCAGCATCGGGTGCGCGAGCAGCTGCCGGATCCGCTGCGCCAGCAGGGCCGGCCGGTCCGGCGGGATGATGATACCGGCCGTCCCGTCCACCCCCGCGTCCATGTGCCCGCCGACCGGGGGCGCGATGACCGGGGTCCCGCACGCCATGGCCTGCAGCGAGGTGACGCCGGACGGCTCGTACTGGCAGGTGCTGATGACCAGGTCAGCCGACCGAAGCAGCGGCGGCATGTCGGCGTACTCCACCTTGCCGGTGAAGATCACCCGGTCGGCGACGCCCAGCGTGGCCGTGAACTTGGCCAGCTTGACGTAATCGTCGTCGCGGGACAGGCCGGCCTGGGCCGGGCCGCCGACGATCAGCAGTTCGGCGCCGGGCACCCGGGTCAGCGCCCGCAGCAGCGTCTCGAGCGGCTGGCGCTGGGTCAGGTCCGCCGCGGTGAGCAGCCTCGGCCGGCCGTTCCGCTTGGCCGCCTGGCCTTCCGGGGTGAACAGGTCGGTGTCGACGCCCCAGGGCACGACCCGGATCGAGGACCGCTGCACGCCCAGGCTGGCCAGGTCGGCCACCTCGGCGGAATTGGTCGCGACCACCGCGGTGGCGCTGCGGCCGATGGCCGGCTCGAGCCTGATCCGCGCCGCGGACGCGCCGTCCGCCTTCACCGCGGCCGCCCGGCGCTCGGTGACGCCGAGGGAGCTGAACTCCTGCAGGTCCAGCGCAGCGCGTGCACGACGTCCGGGCGGTCGCTCTCCCAGTGGCTGCGCAGCGGCCCGCTGAAGGCGGGCACCCGCTCGAGCAGGTCGGCGTCGCCCGGCTCGCCGGCGGTTTCCGGGACCGGCCCGGCGTTGATGTGCTCGACCCGCACGCCCTGGTGCAGTTCGGCCTGGTCGGGCAGGCCGGGGAGGTTCTTCTCGGTGTATACGGTCACCTGGTGACCCTGCCCGGCGAGCTTGCGGGTGAGCTCATTGAGCCCGACGTCGTCGTGGTCGGGACCCGAACCGGTCCGGGGGTGCAGCGGCGTGGCGTTCTGGGCTACTAGGGCGATCTTCATGGGGCCTCTCTCGCTTCGAACCTCGGTGACGGTGTTCGCTGGCGAGAGACGGAAAAGTGGTGCCCGACCTGCGCGCTCCGCGAAACACCATGTCGCGTTGAGCGTGCCTGCGTCGTAGGCACCACTAGAGAAGAGAATATCCCATCGCGCGAGATCGCAAACCACCCGCCGTCGGCCCGGCTCGCCGGGCATCCGCCCGAAGGTCGTTTCCGCAGGTCGGCGGGTTCAGCCCGCGGCGGCTTCGGCCACGCTGCCGAAAACGGGGATCAGCCGGTCGGCGGTCGTCAGCCGCAGGATCTTGGCCACCGCGGCCTGCGGGGACACCAGCGCGAGGACGCCGCCCTGCCGGTCCAGCGAACGGTTCACCCGCAGCAGCGCGTGCAGCGCGGAGGAGTCCATGAAGCGCAGGCCGGACATGTCGATGATCAGCGTGCGCGGCTGCTGCGAGACTTCCTCGTCGAGCAGGCGGCGCAGTTCGTCGGTGTTCGTCACGTCGGCCTCGCCGGCGATCTCCACCAGCGTGTACGGCTCGCCGGCGGACTCCCGGGCCGTGACAGAGACCGTCAGCAGATCCACGCATTTGTTGTACCACAAGGGGAATGGCGGCGGGATACGCCGAGCAGGCCGCGAGCCCAGGGTCAGCGAGCTGTGCCGGGCCGCGGCAGGTTCATGTGCAGCCGGATCGTCGTACCGTTCTCGTCGGACTGTATGTCGACCTGGTCGCAGACCCGCTCGACGATCCAGAGCCCGTGCCCGCCGAGGGCGTCCAGGGACGGCTGGCGGCGCCCGGCCAGCGGATCGGAGATGATCCCCTCGTCGTGGATCTGGCAGATGATCTCCTTCGCGTCGTACCAGATCTTCAGGCTGCCCGGTGACTTGGCGTGCTTGACGGTGTTGGCCGCCACCTCGCTGACCGCCAGCGTGAGGTCGATGGCGCGGGCTTCGGTCAGCCCGGCCTGGATCGCGTACCGGTGCACCACGGCCCGGATCGCGGCCAGGTCAGTGGTGTACGTGTAGGACATGGGATCATCCGAGGAGGGCAGCGGGGACACGGGTCCGTCGCCGTGCGGCCGGGGAACCGGCTGACGGGTGGGCGCTTGGAGTCCCGCAGGTTCGCGCCGCGCGGTCTTGCCTTCCCGGGCCATCAGCAGACACGATACACCGGCGCGGGAAACGGCCCGCCACGATGTGCCACCTCGCCCGGAATGCCGAATCCGCCGCACATCGGGCGCCGCGTCCATGTGTATCCGACGCGCACGGGGTAGACGTAGAAACGTCCCGCGCCCGCAGCTCTCCGGAAAGGTAGGAGCTGCCCGTCTTTCGGAGGTTCAAATGCGAGTCGGAGGACTCGTCTTGCTGATATGGCTGGTCATCGGAGCGATCGCGGCCGGACAGCGCGGCTATTATGGCTCGTCGGCCACCTGCGCGCACGCCGGCACGATCATCGTCACGATCGCGGCAGGCCCGCTCAACTACGTGGGCGTCAACCCCAAGGTTTCCTGCCATTTGCCCTCCCCGAGCAGTTGAGCAACCGGCTTACGATTTGGCTTGAGATCCCTTTCGGCAAATAACAGCGAATGCGGCGTCGCGGCCACAGAGCGCGGCGCCGCGCGCGTGTGCAGGTCCGGACCAGATATTTTTTACCGAACGGGCCGGGTTATACGTCATGGCGAATCCGCTTGCCGCGCCGGGCCGAGGTCGCGACGGCCCCGCACGCCCAGCTGCCCCGTCCGGACGACATGCTCCTGCTGTCATGCATCCCCGCGGCCGCTGCATCGGTCGCGGGGATGCTCCTCGAGACAGAGTTCGGCATCTATCGGCCCTTTCGCGCGACGGGCCGCCGCTACCCGGTTCCCCGCCGGCTAAACGCCAGTCATGATGTGGGCCGACGGCCACCGCCCTGACCGCCGGCCCGGCTCTGCCGTTCCCGGCTGCCCACGCGTTCCGGTTACCCACCCGCCTGAGCGAGAAACACCCCCGCTGGTGACCGCTCGCCGGCTCGCCCCGGACCAGGCGGCATAACCGGGGCACCGGGGTTCGCTGCTTACAGTGGGCGTGTGGATGAGCTGGCCGATTCCGCACCGAGGCTGGACGACTCCGAAGAGCTGCGCCGCCGCCTGGCGGCCGACGGCTACCTGTTCTTCCGCGGCCTGCTGCCCGCCGGGCAGGTCCAGCCGGCCGGCCGGCCTGGCGCTGCGTCCGCGGGCGCAACTGATCGCCGCTCCGCCGGGCCCCTCCCGCCTGATCGCCGTGCATCCCGGCTGGCGGCATTGGCAGCCGCCCCCCGCGACGGTGCACTGAAAGAAACGCAGCCGGCCGGAAGGCGGAAACGGATGA
>WNFJ01684006.1_pt2 | contig 13968 bp, 13 predicted proteins | sample 5400461 | NCBI WGS metagenome assembly WNFJ01 (sample SAMN13153349, study PRJNA577476) | soil metagenome | isolation source: 115 cm saprolite on Douglas fir-dominated hillslope | place: USA:California | collected 2013-09-17 | reverse complement strand
CGAGCGTGACACCGCCGAGCCGGGAAGCCGCCTCGAAACATCTGAGCGCAGTTAGGGGTGGGATATTTTTCATGTAAGTTTTTCTTACGGAAGACGTTTGTTTAAGTCGCTTTTCATACGCCCGCTAAATGCTTAATCTGACGGAGTCGGCCGTCTCATGTCCTTAAAAACGCATGCGAAACGGTGCGTGCGAACACGGCTGAATGATAGATATTCTAACGGGAAGCGTATGAAACTGATCGGAATGCTGGACTCGCCCTATGTGCGCCGAGTGGCCATTTGCCTCAAACTGCTCGAACTCGATTTCGAGCATCGCCCTGTTTCTGTATTCAGTGACTTTGAAGAATTCCGCAAGCTCAACCCCGTCGTGAAAGCACCGACCTTGATCCTCGACAACGGTCAAAGCCTGATGGATTCAACGCTGATCCTCGACTATGTGACGTGCCTTGTTAGATCAGACGCGACGTTGGCGCCACACCATGCGGAAGACCGTTTGCGGGCAACCAGGCTGACCGGTCTGGCTTTGGCAGCGTGCGACAAGGCGGTTCAGATCGTCTATGAACGCAACTTGCGTCCCGTAGAAAAACAGCACGAGCCATGGGTCGATCGCGTCAGCGCTCAATTGCTTGCCGCGCACAAGCCGAACTGGCGTCGGGCACCCTGCCCGTGGACGCAGGCCGGCTTGGACAAGCGGGCGTGACCGTCGCGGTCGCCTGGAGATTTACCCAGATGATGGTGCCGAAGATTGTTATCGCGGGGGAGTATCCGAACCTGCAATCGTTCTCGGTTTTCGCCGAGCAACAGCCAGCGTTTGTCAGCACGCCGCCTGAGTAAGTGCCCGCGGTTTCGTACGCCCAACGGGGTTCTCGCTGGCTTGGCGGATCGAGCAGATGTGCTCGACATGCTCGCGTCGACAGACGGCTTGGACTACTGCCCGCGCGAACGAAAAGCCCTCAATTACTCAGTATCCGCGTCCAGCGCCAGCACACTCACGCCCACATCGATTCGATGCGACCCGCCGCCGAGAATCATCCCCCGCAGCAGCGACACATCGCTATAGTCCCGCCCTGTGGCAAGCGTCACATGCTCCAGATCGGCGAGCACATCGTTGGTCGCGATCCACCCGCTCCCCGGGCAGAACACCGACACCCACGCATGCGACGCATCCGCGCCAATCAAACGCTCCTGCCCCGGCGCCGGATCATTGCGCAGATACCCGCTCACGTACCGGGCCGGCAACCCGAGCGCGCGCATGCACCCGATCATCACCTGCGCAAAATCCTGACAAACACCACGGCGCATTTCAAACGCGCGATGCGCCGGCGTGTCATAGGACGTTGCCAAAGGCTTGTACTTGAAGTCGTCGTGAATCCGGTGCATCAGGTCGATCGCTCCCTGCGCCAGCGGCGTCCCAAGCGGAAAACTCTGCAACGCATAGTCGCGCAGGTCGTGCCCGAGACTGATATTCGGCGACGCAAAGCAGAACTCCGTCTCCGGGTGGAACGGCGCGCGGGCGCTGAAGCGCATGCTCTTCGCGACCTCGTCCCATGCCGGGGTCGCGGCCGGATCGAGCGAGGCCCATCGCGGCGTCAGTTCGACGGTCGTTTCGCTGATCATCTGCAATGACCGGTGCGGCGACTCGAGCGAAAAATACAGCACGTCGTTGCCGAAGGTATTATTGATGTACAGCGGCTTCGGCTCAATGCTTTCGCTATGGGAGATCACACGCTGCCACGCGCAGTGCTGCGGCCGGATGGTCGCGAGATGCTGGGCCGTCTCCACATAAGTGGAATAGCGGTACGTCGTCCGATGAGACACCCACAACACGGTTTTCGGAATCTTCACGACGACACCTGCAATGCCTGTGTATTCGCATGGCTGAAGTAACGTGCGCTGATTTCATGCGCAGCGGCGCTCACGTGATCGCCCAGTTCCTCGCAAGCCTGAATGAGTTCGCCATAGTTGCCTTCTTCATCAGTCGTGCATAGTTGTTCAAGTCCCCGCATCGACTTGAGCAGCAGCGTTGCGTCGCTGAACGCACCGTGGGTTGTGCTGCCGGCCGCGATCGAAATCTCGTTGAGCTTCGTACACAGCCGCGAGTACACGCCCTACAGCCCGCGCGGATTGGTCGGCTCGACCACCAGCAAGTCGATCAACGCGGGCACCTCGAAGCGCCCCGGATACAACGACCGATACGTGAGCGTGCTGTCGAACAGTTGCAGCAGCAAATCGAAACCGGCCGGCGTGGCCATCTGCCCATGCTCGGCGGCAACCCGCAAGAAGGTGGTCATGGTCCAGACACGTTCGATGTGCCTTCCCGCGAACACCAGCTTCCACGCTTCGTCGCGTGTCATGCGGTCGCCCTGAGCACCGCTGGTCGCGAGCAGCTGTGTTCCCAGCGTCTCGAGCGTGCGCGTGAGTTTCACACGGTCATAACGTTCCCCCCCCGGCCCCGGCTTGAAGGTCTGGATGGCATCGCGGAAATCGTTTCTCGCGGCAAGGATCGTGCGCCAGTGATCGGTCGAAAGACGTCCGCGAATCTCGCCGCTGGCGCGCACCTGACTCGCCAAATTCTGGCCGATGCTCGCCGCTGTGCCGTTCTCGCCAATGTTGGCAACCAGCAAGCGTTCCAGTCCCCGCGCGGTATGACCCTGGAACGGCGTTCCCGGCGGCAGCAGCCCACACTGCCACGCGAGATCCGCCATGGTCTCCAGCATGCTCTCGGAGTCGTTGCTGTCGATCGACGAAAGGATCACGCGCATCAGCCGCACGTTGTTTTCCGCACGCTCTCCGTAGCGTCCGGCCCAGAACAGGTTTTCAGCGGCGCGGCTCGACACGGTCCGATGCTTGCGGGCAAGATCGGCGGGTTTCATCGGCGTGGGGAGCAGCGACAAGCTCGAAGCCGGCTTACTCGACAACACCCAGGTGTCAACGCTGCTACTGCCGTATTGCATCGATACCGACGGTTGGCGCTCGGCCCCAAGCCGCGTGAATCCTCCCGGCATCACGGACCAGCCGCCATCGATATTCGCAATCGCATACACCCGCAGCACCGACGGCCGGCCTGTCAACGTGTTGTCTTCGTAACGCGGCGCGTGTGAACTCGGAAATAGGTTCTGGATCGTGAACGCGTCCGGCATGGTCTCGATCCGCGCGCGCCAGCCGGCCAGGGATTGCAGGCCGTCGCCGAAACCGCGCGGGCTGCCGCCGTTGAGTTCCACGCCGGGCCAGGTGGGAATCACGAATGCCTTGTCCAGACGCCCCAGCACCGCTTCGCGCGCGGCCTCTTCGCCGCACCACCACGTCGGTACGCTGGCGAGCTCCAGGGGTTCGTTCAACAACGCCCGCGAAATGGCCGGCAGGAAACCATGCAGCGCCGGCGACTCGACAAACCCGGAGCCCGGCACGTTCGACACCATCACGTTGCCGGCCCGCATCACCTGCAGCAGGCCGGGCACGCCGATGGTGGAGTCGGCGCGTAATTCGACCGGGTCGCAGAATGCATCGTCCAGGCGCCGCATCAGCACGTGAACGCGTTCCAGTCCGGCGAATGTCTTCAGGAACAGCATGTCGTCGCGTACGGTCAGGTCCTTGCCCTCAACGAGCGTAACGCCGAGATAACGAGCGAGGAACGCATGCTCGAAGAAGGTTTCGCTGTACGGCCCCGGCGTCAGCAGCGCGATGTGCGGCGAGCCCTCGCCCGACATCGTGGCCCGGCCGCCTTGAACTAGCGCTGCGATCAGTTGCGAATAGAACGGGGCAAGCCTCTGGACCTTCATTGAGCGGAACGGTTCGGCGAACACGTCCGAGACAATCAGGCGGTTTTCCAGCGCATAACCGAGTCCGGATGGCGCTTCCGTCCGGTGGGCCATCACGGTCCATGCGCCGTTGGGCGCACGCGTCAAGTCCACGGCAACAAGCTGCAGATACTGCGCGCCGGGAGGCACGAACCCCTTCACGGAGCGTAGGTAGCCCTGATGCCCGAACACCAGCGCCGGCGGCAGCAGGCCGTCGTGCAGCAGCGTTTGCGGCCCGTAGATATCTGCAACGATGGCATTGAGCAACTTGGCGCGCTGCGTCACGGCGCGCTCGATCCCCGACCACTCACCCTCGTCGATGAGAAACGGCAGCAGGTCCAGCGCCCACGGACGAGGTTCGCCCTTGTCCGCGTAGACGTTGTAGCTGATGTCGTTGTCGCGGACCTGCTGCGCAATGGAAGCGGTCGCCCGGTCGAGGTCGGCTATGCCGTCGTCGCCGAGCAGGTCGAAGAATTGTTGCCAGGCGGCGCGCAACTGGCCGGACGCGTCGCGCAGTTCGTCCCAATGGCCCTCCCGGGCCGGTACCGCGCGAAGGTGTGACGACACACTCGCGCGGTTCGTGATTGCTTCAAACGGAAGCGTTGATTGGAAGGCCAAATTGAGCTGTTTTCGTTGATGAGGCTACCGTCGGCGCAGATCGAGCGTGAACGGAAACTCCAGGCTGCGCTTCGGTTCCTCCACGATCATGCGCCCAGGCGTATGGCCGATTCTGAAAAAGCGCGAACGCCGCCGGCTTTCCGCCTCGTATGCGTTGACCGGATAGGTCACATAATTGCGGCCACCCGGATGGGCTACATGATACCGGCATCCGCCGACAGACCGGTTGCTCCAGGTGTCCACAATGTCGAACGTGAGCGGCGCATCCACGCCAATCGACGGATGCAGCGCCGTCGGCTGGGACCACGCCCGAAAGCGCACGCCGGCCACATGCTCGCTCACGCGGCCCGTGGGTTGCAACGGTAAGGGCACGCCGTTGACCGTCACTACATGACGATTGTCGTTGAGCCCCAGCACCCGCACTTCGAGCCGCTCCACGGACGAATCCACGTAACGCACCGTACCGCCGGGCGCCCCCTGCTCGCCCATGACGTGCCACGGTTCGAGCGCGCTGCGCACCACCAGTTCGATACCGTTCGTCTGGACGGCGCCGACCAGCGGAAAACGGAACTCGAAATGCGGCGCGAACCACGCGGCATCGAAGGCATAACCGGCTTCATTGAGATCCGCGATGACGTCGTGGAAATCCATTTCAATGAACGTGCCGAGCAGGAAACGGTCATGCAGCTCAGTGCCCCAGCGCGTGAGGCGCGTGGTGTACGGCTTGTCCCAGAACCGCGCGACCAGCGCACGCAGCAGCAATTGCTGCACGAGGCTCATGCGCGCGTGCGGCGGCATTTCGAAGCCTCGCAGTTCGAGCAGGCCGAGCCGGCCCGTGGGGCCATCGGGGGAATACAGCTTGTCGATGCAGAATTCCGCCCGGTGCGTATTGCCCGTCACATCGATAAGAAGATTGCGCAGCGTCCGGTCGATCAGCCAGGGCGGCAACTGCGCACTGTCGCGCCCGCCCAGACGTTCGAGCTGATGCTCGATCTCCTTGAAGGCAATCTCCAGCTCGTAAAGCTGGTCGTTGCGCGCTTCGTCCACGCGGGGCGCCTGGCTCGTCGGTCCGAGAAACAGTCCCGAGAACAGATACGACATCGACGGATGGTTGATGAAGTACGCGATCAGGCTCGCCAGCAAGTCGGGACGCCGCAGGAACGGGCTGTCCGCAGGCGTCGCACCGCCAAGCACGAAGTGATTGCCGCCGCCCGTCCCGGTGTGACGTCCGTCGGTCATGAACTTCTCGGTGCTCAGGTAACTTTCATGCGCCGACTGATACAGGTACTCGGTGTGATCGACGAGTTGATCCCAGCTCGAAGCCGGATGAATGTTCACTTCGATCACGCCCGGGTCCGGCGTCACCTGCAACATCTTCAGACGGGCATCGCGTGGCGGCGGGTACCCTTCTATCACCACCTTCATGTGCAGATCGGCGGCCGTTGCCTCAATGGCGGCAAGCAGGTCGAGGTAGTCGTCGAGTTCGGTCAGCGGCGGCATGAACACATGCAGCAGGCTCTTGCCGCTTCCAAACGACTTCTCTTCGACGTCCGGTCCCGCAGCACGCGCCGGATCGCGTGCTTCGACGCACAGCGCCGTACGCCGGATCCACGAAGCCGACTCGCCGCGCGATGGTTCGCGGGTGGACGTAGCAGGGGTAGCCGGCCGCTGTCCCGTGCTTGCAGCCGCGCCTGAGCCAGCGCCCGCTGCGCCTTCACCCTCGGCTCGAGCTTCAATACCATCCCCAAGCACCACTCCGCCGCGATACTGCATACGCAGTTCCATCGCCTCGCGCAAGGGCACGGGCGGTGCGAACGGATCGTGCGGGTGTTGATACGGATAGTCCCCGGCGCTCACCCACGGCAGCGATTCGAGCGGCAAGCGGTAACCCATCGGCGAGTCGCCGGGAATCAGGTACATGCGGCCATCGCGGAAAAACCAGGGCCCGCTGACCCATGCCGGCGCCTGCATCGGGATATCGCGTTCCCGCGCGATAGGCAGCACGTAACCCGTCACCTGCGATAAACCCGCGTCGAACACGCGGCGCAACCGCATGCGTTCCATCTCGTCTTCGAGTTCCGATTCGAACGGGTCCACGTTCACCGGCAAGCGGCGTTCACGCCACAGATAGTAGAAAGTGTCCTCGTAGCCGGGCTGGATATACGAGGCATCCAGCGAGACCTTGTCCGCCAGATGCTCGATGAAACGCCGTGCGTCTTCAGCGGTGTAATGGCCGGGATCGCGTTCATCGGCGAAGAGCGTCGGGTCTTCCCAGATCGGCTCCCCGTCCGCGCGCCAGAAGAGCGACATGGCCCAGCGCGGCAACTGTTCACCCGGATACCACTTTCCTTGCCCCAGATGCAGGAAGCCACCCACGCCATAGCGCGCCCGCAGCTTGTCCATCAGCGACACCGCGTAACCGCGCTTCGTCGGTCCCAGTGCGTCCGTGTTCCATTCCGCCGCGTCGCGGTCGGTCACGGCGACAAACGTGGGCTCGCCGCCCATCGTCAGGCGCACGTCCATGTCGTTCAGTTGCTGGTCGACTTGCGCGCCCATCGTCTGCACCGCGGACCACACTTCTTCCGTGTAGGGTTTCGTCACGCGCGGCGTTTCGAGCACGCGCTGGACCTGCATAATGTGCTCGAACTCGACTTCGCTTTCATCGACAGCGCCGAAAATAGGCGCCGCGCTGCCCGGCTCAGGCGTGCAGGCAACGGGGATATGCCCCTCGCCGGCCAGCAGGCCGGAAGTCGGGTCGAGCCCGATCCAGCCCGCGCCCGGAAGGAAGACTTCGCACCACGCATGCAGGTCGGTGAAGTCGACTTCAGTGCCGCTCGGGCCATCGAGGGACTTCTGGTCCGGGGTGAGCTGGATCAGATAACCGGAAACGAAACGCGCCGCCAGCCCGAGCTGACGCAAGGTTTCGACGAGCAGCCAACCCGTGTCGCGGCACGATCCCAACGCTTTTTCGAGCGTCTCCTCCGGCGTCTGCACGCCGGGTTCCATGCGAATCACGTAGCCAATGTCGTGCTGCAGCCGCTGGTTCAGTTCGACCAGGAAATCGGCCGTTACTTTAGGCGTTTTGTCGATGCTCTCGACAAGCTTCGCCAGCAGCGGTGTGAGCTCGCGCTTGATCAGATACGGCGCAAGTTCGGCCGCCAGCTGAGGTTCGTACTCGAACGGGAATTTCTCGGCGTACGGTTCGAGGAAGAAGTCGAAAGGGTTGTAGACCGCCATCTCGGCGACCAGATCGACCGTTATTTTGAATTCCCGCGTCTTCTCGGGAAAGACGAGCCGCGCCTGATAGTTGGCGAACGCGTCCTGCTGCCAGTTGATGAAATGCCCGGCTGGCTCGACCCACATCGAATACGAGACGATCGGTGTACGGCAATGCGGCGCGGGCCGCAGGCGCACGACCTGAGGTGAAAGGCCGACGAGGCGGTCATAACGGTAGTGCGTGACATGGTTCAACGCGACGCGGATTGACACACCTGACTCCTGGACGAATTTTGGCAGTTTTTAAAAGCAAGCTCCATGCCGTTTGGCCGAACCGGCCATCGGGCAAGGCTGACGGCTATTTCAATGCACTCGATGCTGCGTTTAAACCGCTTGTGCCATTCGGTCATGCACCGAACTGGCGCGTAAACCGCCCCTTCCCTCGGGACCGGACGGTTTCCCAAGCGGCACGTGGCTTGCTTCAAAGCCACCACGTCCTGCATTCCAGCCTACCTCCTCAATATGAAAACATTTCACTGCGGCCGTTGCCAGCATCACGTTTTTTTCGAGAACGTGAAATGCGAATCCTGTGCGGCGCTCCTCGGCTTCGTGCCTGATCTGTCCGAGGTGTGCGCATTCGAACCAGCCGGCGAGACGCTTTGGCGCGCCCTGCATCCATCGGCGAACGGCGCGCTGTTCAGGCAGTGCAATAACTACGCGCTCGAGAAGGTCTGCAACTGGATGATCCCGGCCGACTCGCCTGACGTATTGTGCCCGGCATGCAGTTTGACACGGACCATCCCCAATCTCGCCCAGCCAGAAAACCGCGTCTACTGGTATCGGCTGGAAATGGCCAAGCGGCGCTTGCTGTATGCGTTATGGGCGCTGGGGCTGAATACGGATTCGCGCATGACCAATCCCGAAACCGGCTTGCAGTTCGAGCTCCTCGAAGACGGCAACGTAGGGCCGAAGGTCATGACCGGCCACGACAACGGCCTCATCACGATGAACATAGCCGAAGCCGACGACGCCCTGCGCGAACGCGCGCGCGCCGAAATGGGCGAACCGTACCGGACCTTGCTCGGGCATTTCCGGCATGAAATCGGCCACTATTATTTTGACCGGCTCGTGGCTCATTCACACTGGGAAGAGCCGTTCCGCGAGATGTTCGGCGATGAGCGCGTCGACTACGCTCAGGCGCTTCAGGCGCATTACCAGAATGGACCGCCCGCCGACTGGGACCAGTCCTATGTGAGCGCCTACGCCACGACGCATCCGTGGGAGGACTGGGCCGAGACGTGGGCACATTATCTGCATATCGTCGATACAGTCGACACCGCCGCCGCATGCGGATTCAAGCTCGAACCGAAAGCGCCCAACGAACCTTCGCTTACCGAGGTCGAGCCTATCGAGAACACGAGCTTCGATAACCTCATGGAGCAATGGTTTCCACTGATGTATGCATTGAACAGCCTGAACCGAAGCCTGGGTCTGGCCGATGCATACCCGTTCACGCTTTCGCCGAAGGTCGTGGCCAAACTGCGTTTCGTGCACAACGTGATCGCGAGCGCGAGCGCGAGTGCTCCGAAACAAGCGGATGGCGGAATTCAGCAACACGAAGGAGATCCGCAGGCCCCGCAGGCAGCCGCCGCTGGTTGAACCAGGGACTCATCAGGAGTTCGATGTTTTAAGCCCCGATTTACCCATCGTCACTACTGAAATAGTCGAGGTCGATATAAGTATCGCTCCGGCGATTTACACGTTCGGATTTACACGTCCGCTCAACCAAAAAGGTCAGTCCGATGAAGCTCCGCGTTGGTTACGAAGTGGTCTATGAATGCGTGCAGCCGACCCCCATGCTGCTGATGCTGAACGTGCACACCTCGCGCGCAAAGGACATTCTTGTCCCCGACCTTCTGAGGGTCAACCCGCGGGTGCCCTTCTCGCAATATCACGATTCCTTCGGCAACCTGTGCAGCCGGCTGGTCGCACCGAAGGGCTGGCTTACGCTGTCCTCGCAGGGGTTGGTCGAAGTACCGGCTTATCCTGAGGTGCCAGAGCCCAACAGTTATCAGCATGCCGTTGAAGAACTGCCCGACGAGTGCATGCAGTTCCTGCTCGGCAGCCGCTACTGCGAGACCGACCTGCTGTCCGAAGCCGCCTGGCAGATGTTCGGCTCCACGCCGCTGGGACGCCCCAGGGTACAGGCCATCTGCGACTTTGTTCATCGGCACTTACGGTTCGACTACAACAGCGCGCGTCCGACCAAGACGGCGTTCGAGGCGTATCGGGAAGGCGTGGGCGTTTGCCGCGACTTCGCGCATCTCGCCGTCGCGTTGTGCCGAGCGATGAACATTCCGGCGCGTTATTGCACGGGTTATATCAGCGACGTCGGTTTGCCGCCGCCCTACGCACCTATGGACTTCTGCGCCTGGATCGAGGTTTATCTGGGTAACACATGGCAGACATTCGATCCGCGCAACAACGCGCCGCGTACTGGCCGCGTATTGATGGCGCGAGGCCGCGATGCCGCCGATGTCGCGTTGAGCAATACCTTTGGCACGACCACGCTGGTCAGGTTCAGCGTGGTCTGCGAGCCTCAATAAAACTCAGCAAGGCCTCAGCAAAGCTCCGGTGCCGTACGAGCCAGCCGATGAAAGTGGCGACCGAAATAAATCAGGCTGTCGCCGTCGCCGCGCACCACTATGTCGGCCACTTCCACGAACATCACCGAATGCGAGCCCACGGTCTTTGTATCGACAATACGGCCTTCCAGACTCGCGAGCGCATCAGCCAGGACGGGCAGACCCAGGCGGCCAGCCGTCCAGGTCTGCTGCTCGAAGCGTGCGCTCATCGGCAGGTTGGTCATGCCGGCGAAATGGCGCGCCAGTTCCTGGTGATCGGCGGGCAGCACGTTGATGCAGACGTTGCCGTTGCCCGCGAGCAACGCATGCGCCGCGCTCGACTGGTTCACGCAGACGAGCATGGTGGGCGGAGTGTCGGTGACCGAACACACCGCGCTTGCCGTCATGCCGCAGCGGCCGCGCGGGCCGTCGGTGGTGATGATGTTCACGGCCGCCGACAGGTACGCCATGGCCTCCCGAAACAGCTTGCGGGTGCTTTCGTTATTCATGTCTTGCTCCCCGGTTCACGGATACCCAGGCGCTGCATCCGGTAATGGCGGTAGATTGCCGCGATACAGGTGAGCCGGTATGCCTGCTGGACCACATCCGCGGATAGATGAGCGGGGGGCGCCCACGACGGCGCCCGCCGGAGAGCCTGGCGGGCGTCGTTATCCAGCGCTTACTCAGCGCTTGTTCAGCACGGACCGATGGGATTGATGCCGGGGCTATTTTGCAAACAGCGAAGCGATATTCGCGAATGCCTTGATTTCCAGTGCATTGCCCGACGGGTCCAGGAAGAACATGGTGGCCTGCTCGCCGACTTCGCCCTTGAAACGGATATGCGGCTCGATGATGAATTCGACCCCGGCCGCCGTGAGTTATCGGCAGCACGACGCCGAAATGCCGGACCGGGACCGCATCGCCATCTACCGCACTCGTCTTGCGATGGCCGATCTCGTCCGGCGCAAGGTGGGCGACGATCTGGTGGCCGTAGAAGTTGAAGTCCACCCAGTCAGGGGCACTGCGGCCCTCCGGACAGCCAAGCAGATCACCATAAAACTCCCGGGCAGCTGCAATGTCGTGAACCGGAAAGGCGAGATGGAAAGGGGAAATGGCAGCAGTGGTATCGCTCATGGGAAGGCCCGGATTTCGGTTGAATGGGTGGTACTCGACAACACGAACAAGGTCTGCCCGTGCCGCCGTCATCGTGTGCGAAAAAAGATGTCGCGCCACGGGAGACAGTTTAAGGGCAACGAGAATAGTTTAATAATGATAGTTTTTTTAGCTCAGCATCAATAAAATCGATCAATCGAAACCAATAAGATCGGTCAATCCAGCCATGATGCGAGAGCTAAAAACCTTTCTGGCCGTTGTGCGTTTCGGTACGTTCGCGAGTGCCGGCGCGCATATCGGACTGACGCAGTCGGCTGTCAGCGCGCAAATCCAGCGGCTGGAGGAGGACCTGGGCTTTCCGCTATTCGACCGGACCGGCCGCTCGGCGACGCTCAACGCAGCGGGCAAGCGGACTGTCGATCTGGCCGAAGAACTGTTGTCCGTCTACGCCCGCCTGGCAGACCGCGGCGGCACGGCCGAAAAGTCCGGTCTGCTTCGGGTGGGTGCTATTGCTTCGGCGCAGGCGTCGTTTCTCGTCAGTGCCATCGAACTGTTCCGGCAGACTTCGCCGGGGTGGCGAATCCGCGTGGTGCCCGGCGTGTCGCTCAACCTGCTCGCGCAGGTCGACTCCGGTGAGGTCGATGTCGCGGTGATTATCAAACCCCCTTTCGCGTTGCCCGCCGAATTACACTGGCGCACGCTGCTCACCGAGTCTTTCGTCCTGCTGGTCCCGCGCAAGCTGGCGGACCGGCCGTGGCGCTCGCTGCTCAAATCGGAACCGTTTATTCGCTACGACCGGAGTTCTTTTGGAGGCCGCCTCGTCGACCGCTTTCTCCGGAGAATTCGCGTCACGGTGCAGGACGTGGTCGAACTCGACGAGCTGCAGGGAATCGTCGGACTCGTGGCCCACGGGGTGGGCGTTGCGCTCGTCCCGCAGGCGGCCGCACTGCAGATGCCGGAAACCGTGAGCGCGTTGTCTCTTGGCGACGAGACCTTCACGCGTGAAATTGGCCTGGTTCAGCGGAATACGCGCAATGAGCAAACCGTCACGGTGCAATTCGCCGGGTCTGTCTGCGCCGTGTTGCCGCGGTGAGCGGCATCGGGCAAGTGGACAGGTGCTCTTAGCAGGGGATTCGCCGATATGGATCGACAGGCACTGGAATTCGCCAAGTCGTTTTACAGCGCAGTGTTTTTTCAGTTCATACGTAGTCAGCCGGTGTAAGTTGAGCTGACCTTGACATGCAAGGGATTGCTTGCCTATCATTCATGCAATAGATTACTTGCATGTAGCCGTCCATGGCCGAGCGCCTTTATGACACCGACTTGCTGTTCAAGGCCCTCGCCGATCCCAGCCGGCGCAAGCTGCTGGACTTGCTGCACGCACACGACGGCCGCACCCTTAACGACTTGTGCGAGCACCTGGACATGACGCGGCAGGGCGTGACGCAGCACCTGGGCGTGCTGGAGGCGGCGAACCTGGTGGTCACCATGTGGCGCGGCCGCGAGAAGCTGCACTTCCTCAATCCAGTGCCGCTGCAGGAGATCTACGAGCGCTGGAAAGCCAAGTTCGAAAAGCCGCGCCTCAAGGCGCTGGGCGACCTGAAACGACGACTGGAGAAAACCTATGGCTAGATCGACGTTTGTTTACGTGACCTAGACGCAGAGTTCATAAAGCAGTACTGGTTCGGCATGCGCGGCGAAAGCCAGTGGACGGCGGGATCCTCGTGGAAGCTGGTGTCCGGCGACAGTCAGATCTTCGCCGCCGGCGAGATCGTCGAGGCCGAGCCGCCGCGGCGCCTGGTGATCCGCTGGCAGCATCAGAACAAGCCCGAACTCAAGGCCGAAGGCGAGTCGCGCTGCACCATGGAACTGGAACCCAGTGGAACGGCGGTCAAGCTCTCCATCACCCACACCATCGAGCGCGAACCCTCGAAATTCATCGCGGCGGTGTCCGGCGGCTGGCCGAAGGTTATCTCCAACCTCAAGTCCCTGCTGGAGACCGGCTCCATCGTTCTGCAGGACCCCTACCCTATTGAAAGCGCCCACTCTGGAAAGGAGTAACTACGGCAAAGGTCATTTTTGGAAACCATTCGCCGGTTCTTGTTCCGCGGCCGATCGAACATCGGCTCGACCTAAACAACGGACCTTCGCCACATTCGGCATTGGCTAAAGAACCCCCATCGATGATGCCTTCAGCGTAGCCGCCGCACGAGTTGAACACTCAAGCTTGCGAAACAGGCTCTCAACGTGCGTGCGTACCGTGCTCGGACTAAGCGCCAGCTCTCTCGCTGCATCCTTGTTGCTGGCTCCTCGGCTGATGAGACGGAGCACATCGATCTCCCGGGGAGAAAGACGACCCTTCGGCTGCGCAAGGCTCGCGCGCAGTGGCGGGCTACCTTCTGATGCGAGTAACGCATCGACCACTTCCGGATCGAAGCGTCCCTTCGCCGTCTGCTCACGAAGCAGCGCCGCTGCGTCGGAAAAAGAAAGCGCGGCGCGCCACGGCCGTGGCGCGCGTAGTGCAACCGAGGCCACCGAAGCCGCAAGGATCCGTGCCTCCAGTGGCAATGCAACGCCGCCGCTGCTACGGAAATAGCCTG
>WNFJ01093513.1_pt5 | contig 13969 bp, 14 predicted proteins | sample 5400461 | NCBI WGS metagenome assembly WNFJ01 (sample SAMN13153349, study PRJNA577476) | soil metagenome | isolation source: 115 cm saprolite on Douglas fir-dominated hillslope | place: USA:California | collected 2013-09-17 | reverse complement strand
TATCGAAACGTTGCAGTATCTGTTCGACCTGAACGCGTCTTTCACCCGGTCTCAGTCTCAGATCTCCGCGAGCACCGCCGCGATGCGTTCAGGCGCGCATGTCTTCCATCCGAACCTAGTGCATCGATGTCATGGGCTCACCTCGCATAAACACCGTTCGCTGCGCTCGCGTGATTGCTTCACGCAGCACACGAAAATAATGGAAGCCATCGATCAGCAGACTAAAACGATCAGCATCCCGAACGCTGTCGCAATTGCGGCCCGGTTGAAAAAACGCTTCGGGTTTGAACAGATTCGCCGCACGCGAACGGAACGGGATGTTGGATGGATCGTGCCGATGAAGTCAGGGTTCATAAAACGACTTTTGCAAACGTCGTACCCGATTGCACGCGGCGCAAAACCCCGCCCCCACCGTACAGGAAATGATCCACTTATCTGTACCGGTACTGTACAGATCGCATCTCATACACTGACGCTACCGAATCTATCGGTCCGTTCTTGTTCTTGGCTCCAGGGAAACCCCATGCATCTCGACACTGCCGTCTTACTGACCGCACTCCCGGCCGCGGTGCTGTTCGCACTCGTCACCACGATCACGCCCGGTCCGAACAACACCATGCTGCTCGCGTCGGGTGTGAACTTCGGTTTGCGCCGCACAGTGCCGCACATACTCGGCATCAGCGTGGGCGTGGCCATCCTGATGGTGCTCGTCGGTCTCGGCGTGGCGCAGGCGTTTGCGCGTTTCACCTGGGCTTACACGGTGCTTGAAACCGCAAGCGTTGCCTACCTGCTGTATCTCGCGTGGAAGATCGCGACCTCGTCGACCATGCAGGTTCGCGACGGCGAACGCCGGCCCATGCGTTTCATTGAAGCCGCCGCGTTTCAGTGGATCAATCCGAAGGCGTGGATGATGGTGCTCACAGCCGCTACCACCATCCATCTGCATTCGAGTTTTTCGCTGAACGCCGTCTTGATGGCGATGGTGTTCATCGTGATCGGATTGCCGTGCATCACGATCTGGGCCGCGTTCGGCACATCGATGCGCCGCTTGCTCGCGCAACCGCGCTGGCTGCGTGTTTTCAACTGGACAATGGCCACGCTGCTGGTGCTGTCTTTGTATCCGATCGTGGAGCGCGCAATCGCGTGATGGACGTACCTGCGTAATTGCGTAATCAGTGGCGCGAGCGTTGCATTGCCGGCGACGTGATTTAACAATCCGCGCGTTCAGATCCAGCCTATTTTTTTGTGGGCGGCGCATACTGGTTGTTGCCTGCCGTCGCGCAAAATATGCAGCCTGATTGCAACTTTGGCCGTAAAAAGCGGCAAGAAATGCGCACACTCCGTTATCCAGGGGGATCGACAGGCATGTATGAAGCTTGCTGCCCGATCAACTCGCGCCCATGTTGGCGCGGCTTTGAAATCTCCCAAGGAGTACGCCATGTCTGGAGCAAACCGGCCGTCCGGTCCCGCAACACGCAAGTCCCTTGATCTCGCGGATCAAATCGAACGCGATGAACTCGAGAACAACCTGCCGGACGCGCTAAATCACGCCGACGATGACGACCTCGACGACGAACCTGACACCGGCAAGCCCCGCCGATAACATTTTTCTCCCTTCTTCCCGCGCCTCCGGGCGCGTCATTCAAGGCCGCACTCGCGCAACGCAGTGCGGCTTTTTTGCAGGTGGATGTTCTGAGCCCTATTTACGGATATCGAGCGCCTTGGGCACGGCGGTTGCTCTAAATTCGGTCGCCGTAGAACACGTTTGGCATAGCGGCACAGTCAGGCAGACAAGGCGGCGGGGCGTCAAGCCAGCACGCAAACCAATCCGATAATCGACCCCTTTGGAGGGCTTCATGCTTCGATACGCTGTCATCTTTTTCATCATCGCGATCATCGCGGCGTTTTTCGGCTTCGGCGGTATCGCGAGTGGCGCAACCGAAATCGCGAAGATCCTGTTCTTCATCTTTATCGTGATCTTCCTAGCAACGTTGCTGCTCGGCGTATTCCGGCGATGAAGCACGTGTCGGGGGATTGAGACAACCCGCAGACACCGCTGGATCGGATGAAAAAAGCGCGAGCATGCTCGCGCTTTTTATGCTTTTGGCTTACTTCGTGCCGCAGTGCGGCAGTGCAAACCGGTCCACTCACTTTTGCTCCTAAAATCCTTCGCTAGCGTCCGATCCACTTTTCGACAAACCCCCACAACGCATCGTCGGTGGAATACGGCACGTTGAAGCGAAACCAGTCACTCGCCGCGTCTCCTGGGCGGAAATACGAACCAGGCGCAAGCCAGATGCCGTCTTCCAGTGCCTGTGTCGCCAGTTCGTTCGCCTGCTCCGGTTCGACCGGCAGCCGCGCCCATAGAAACAACCCCGCGCGCGGCCGATGAAACACCTCCAGCCCGAGTGCATTCATGCGGTCTTCCACTTGCACATGCGCGTCCCTGAGCTTCTCGGTCACGGCTTCCACGTGGCGCGCATACCGCCCTTCAGTCAGCACCTTTTCAACAATGCGCTCCGTCGCCGCCGATGAAGTCAGCCCCACCGCCATCTTCGTGCGCGCCAGTTCGCGCAGCACGTCACGCTCGGCGACCACATAACCGCTGCGCAACCCTGGCGTGATCGTCTTCGAAAAACCGCCGACATACAGCACGCGGTTCAGCCCTTCCATCGCGGCCAGCAGCGGCGCGCCGGCGGGCGCGAGTTCGCGGCTCACATCGTCTTCCACGACCCACAGGCCGTAGCGTTCGGCAATCTGCAGCAGGCGAAACGCCGCCGCCATGCCGAAGGTCGCACCGGTCGGGTTTTGCAGCGTCGTGTTGAGGAAGATGGCCTTGGGTTTGTGCTCGATAACCAGCCGCTCAAGCACGTCGTTGTCGAAACCCGCCGGCGTGCGCGGCACGCCCAGCACGATCAGGCCGCCGAGTTGAAGGATCTGCAGCAAGTTGCAATAACCCGGATCTTCGACAATGACCGTATCGCCGGGACGCAGCAGCGTGCGCACGATCAGGTCGAGCGCCTGCGTAGCCCCGGCGGTCAGCAACACGTTCGTGGCCGGATCGGCGGGCAGTCCGTGGCGGTCCAGTTGCTCGGCAATCCGCTCGCGCAACGGCGCAAAACCGTACGGGTGCCCGTAGTCGGCCATGCGCGCAGCCGGCACGCGGCTGATCGCGCGCAACGCATGATGCAAGCCGCTTTCGTTGACCCATTCGTTGGGCAGCCAGCCGCAACCGGCCTTGATCGGCACGGAATGATCGGCGAATACATCGGACAGGAGCCAGGTCGCGGTGAGGCTCGGCGGTTGCCATGCCACGGCGCGCTTGTGGGCTACCTGGGCCCGCGCCGCCACGCGATAACCCGAGCCGCGCCGCGCGACCACGAGCCCCATCGACACAAGACGTCCATATGCCTCCGTTACCGTGAAGGTGCTGAGCCGCTCGGCCTGCGCAAGCTGGCGCACCGAGGGCAGCAACGCGCCCGCACGCAGCGCCTGCTGCTCGATGGCGCTCGAAAACGCCTGCACGAGTTGTTCGACGAGCGTGGCTTGCGCGCGGTCACGGTCCAGTTGAAGTTCGATCATGAGTCGTCGGAAGGAGGATCATCAGGTTAGCTGGCCAAGCATAAGACCAATACAGTTTGCGCCATTTTGCCAGCACGGTTCTCTGCGCGACAGGACAACTGTCTATGCCGCGGGTTTTTATCGAGGACTACATTGCGTGTTCTAACAGGAGATTTCCCCATGACTTCGCGCCCCGTCATCGACGACCTCTCGTCGTTCTGGATGCCCTTCACCGCCAACCGGCAGTTCAAAGCTGCGCCGCGCCTGATCGAGGGCGCCAAGGGCATGTATTACCGCGCAACCGATGGCCGCGATATTCTGGACGGCTGCGCCGGCCTCTGGTGCGTGAACGCAGGCCATTGCCGAGATGAAATCGTCGCCGCGATCCAGCAGCAAGCCGCCACGCTCGACTTCGCGCCGACCTTCCAGATGGGTCATCCGCTGGCGTTCGAAGCGGCGTCGAAGGTCGCGGCGATCATGCCGGACGGCCTCGATCGCATCTTCTTCACCAACTCGGGCTCCGAATCCGTCGATACCGCGCTGAAAATCGCCCTCGCTTACCACCGGGCACGCGGCGAAGGCCAGCGTACGCGGCTGATCGGGCGCGAACGCGGGTATCACGGCGTGGGTTTTGGCGGCATTTCGGTCGGCGGTATTGCGCCGAACAGCAAGGCGTTCTCGGGCGCGTTGCTGCCAAGCGTCGATCATCTGCCACACACGCACGCACCTGAACACAACGCGTTCACGAAGGGCCAGCCGGCATGGGGCGCGCATCTCGCCGATGAACTCGAACGCATCGTCGCGCTGCACGATCCATCGACGATCGCCGCTGTGATCGTGGAACCGCTGGCGGGGTCTACAGGTGTGCTCGTGCCGCCGGAGGGTTATCTGCAAAAGCTGCGCGAGATCTGCACGAAGCACGGCATCCTGCTGATCTTCGATGAAGTCATCACAGGCTTCGGGCGGCTGGGCAAAGCGACGGCGGCCGAATATTTCGGCGTGACGCCGGACCTGATGACGCTGGCAAAGGCCATCAACAACGCCGCCATTCCGATGGGCGCGGTGGCCGCGCATCGCAACGTGTATGACACGATCGTCAATGCGGGAGCGGTGAACGGTATCGAGTTATTCCACGGCTACACGTATTCGGCGCATCCGATGGCCGCCGCTGCTGCCATCGCCACGCTCGACCTGTACGCAGGCGAGCAACTGTTTGAACGGGCGGCGTCGAAGGCACCGAAGTTCGAAGCCGCTGCCCACGCGTTGCGCGATGCACCTCACGTAAAGGACGTGCGCAACCTCGGCATGGTGGCCGGCATCGAACTGGAATCGCGCGATGGCGCGCCGGGCGCGCGGGCGTACGAAGCGTTCGTGAAGTGCTTCGAGGCGGGCGTTCTGGTGCGCTATACAAGCGATATTCTTGCGTTCTCGCCGCCGCTGATTATTGAAGACGACCAGATCGAGCAGATTTTCAGCACGGTCCGCAAGGTGCTCGAGACGGTTAAATAACGCGGTTTCGACCGCAGCGTACGGTCATTGACGTACTAGCAAGAAGGCCGTTCTGGAGTCATCCGGAACGGCCTTCTTTCGATGAAGCTGCAAGCAAACGCACCGCGATCTAGCGCGCGTGCCGCACCGCGCCCGCCTTCGACGCCGCCTTCCTGCGCGTCTGCCAGCCCTTCTTGGCGGACGCCGAGCGGTCAGCCGCGGAACGCCGGCTTGCACTTGCATGCGCCTGCTTCGAGAGCGACGTGTGCGAAGCGGCCTTAGTGCCCTCGCGTTTCAGAACACGCGTGGACGTGGCGGAGCGCTTCGACTTCGATTCCGTGCTCGCGCTGCGCTGGGTCTTGTGCTGGCCGCCCTGAGTGTCCTTCTCGGCTTTCTTGCGGGTGGCAGCGGACGCCGCGCCCTTCTTCGGCGCCTTCACGCCGACACCCGCCCTGCGTGCCTCCGACAAGCCGATCGCGATTGCCTGCTTGGCGGACTTCGCGCCGTGCTTGCCTTCGCGAATGTGATCGATCTTCTCCTTGACGAACGCGCCGGCCTGCGTACTTGACGACTTCCCCGCGCGCTTGGCCGCCTGCGCACGTTCGATGGTTTTCTTCTCAGGCATGATGACTCTCCTTTGAGAGAACGTCGTGGGTGTTGCACCAAGTAGCGTAGCAACGGCCATGCCAAATGTCTTGATCAAGCTGCAACTACGCTTCAACCTGCACCGAGCGTTCATCGACATCAAGCTGTTCCTTCAGCCCGGCCCATCCCTTCGGCGTCACCTGCACGGCCCGTGAATTCTTCACGCGCCGCACCCATCCCTTCGCGCAAAGCTGCGTCAGGAACGCGACGCCCAGCGGCCCCGCCAGATGATGCCGCCGCTCGGTCCAGTCGAGACATTGCCGCGCGAGGCCGCGCCGTGTGGGCTTCAGCACGGCCATATCGAGGCCCATGCTGCTAAACCATTCGACGCCATCTGCGGTCACTTCGAACTGCTTATCCTCTGCGGCGACGATCAACGCGCGCTCCTGCAACGCCTTGGTCACAGCTACGCCGAGGCCACCGGCGAGATGGTCGTAGAAGCATCGAGCGAATTGCAGATCGCGGGCTTCCCTGCTGCGCGGCATTCGACGCACAGTTCCACCCGGTGCAATCGATGCAAGATTTTCAAGCGCCAGCGCAACGTGGGATCCGGCCAGACGGTAGTACCGATGCCGTCCCTCCGTTTCCACCGATTACAGCCCTCCAGCCAGAAGCTTCGCGAGATGCGAACTTGCGGTCTGCGCCGTCACGCCGGCCGCGTAGGCGAGTTCACCGGCTGGCTGCGCGCGGCCATCGGCCAGGGCCATGAGCATGGTCGCGCGAGTGGGATCGGCGATAAGAAAAGCGGCCGACGAGACCGCGGGATGACGAGACATACGAACTCTCCATTCAGGACCTAGCCATGATAGTCCGCTCGCCCGTCCGCATGCTTCGATACGCGTCGAAGCTTGCGGCATGAAGAGACCCCTACACTGAATTTCCCGCCTCACTGCGAAACTTCTCCCTGTGACCGACACCCGAACGCTTCAGCGCCGCGTCCTCGCTGCGACCAGCATCAGCTATATCGTCGTGATTCTCGATACGTCCATCGTCAATGTCGCGCTGGGCAGCATCGCCGATGCGCTCGCGACCGATACAGCAGGCCTTCAGTGGGTCGTCAACGCCTACACGCTAAGCTTCGCGAGCCTGCTGTTAACAGGCGGTGCACTGGGCGACCGGCTGGGCGCGAAGAACGTCTATTTCGCCGGTCTCGCTGTGTTCACGCTGGCCTCCGCGCTCTGCGGTCTCGCACCCAATCTGGCAGCGCTGACCGGTGCTCGCGTGTTCCAAGGGATCGGTGCGTCGATGCTGGTGCCGTGTTCGCTGATGCTCATCAACCGCGCCTACACGGATCGCGCTGAGCGCAGCCGCGCTATCGGCCTATGGGCAGGCTGTGGCGGCGTGGCGATGGCCGGGGGTCCCTTGGTCGGCGGTTTCCTGATCCATGTGTTCGGCTGGCGCAGCATCTTCCTGGCGAATCTGCCAATCGGGTTGATCGGCTTGTGGCTGACATCGCGGGTCGGACGCGATGAACGGGCGCTGGTGACGCGGCATCTCGACCTCGCCGGTCAGGTCACAGCAATCCTGGCTTTGGGCACCTTGATCGCGGTACTGATAGAAGGGCATTCGTTTGGATGGCGGTCGCCGTGGATCTTGAGCGGGATCGCTGTGAGCGTGCTTGCGGGGGCGAGCTTCGTCGCGATCGAATCGAAGCGATCGCAGCCCATGCTGCCCATGTCCTTGTTCGGGAACCAGGTTTTTTCCAGTGCCGCGTTCGTCTCCATGGTGTCGGCGCTGACCTTCTACGGCCTGATCTTCACGCTCAGCCTTTATTTCCAGCAAGTGCGGGCTTACTCGCCATTGATGACCGGCCTCGCCTTCTTGCCGCTGACCGCGCTCGTGACGGCGGGCAGCATGTCGGCGGCGCGTGTTGTCAGGGTTTGGGGTCCGCGTTGGCCGATCTGCGTTGCGCTGGGTTTCTATATGACGGGCTTTCTCGCAATGCTGATGTCGACGGACACTTCGCCGTACTGGCTCATCGCGCTACCCATGCCGGCAATCGGATTTTTCGCTGGCCTCATCACGCCGATGGCGACAAGCTCTCTAATGGATACCGTCGATAAAAACCGCGCAGGCATTGCGGCCGGTGTGCTGAACTCGGCGCGGCAGACGGGCGCGGCGCTGGGTGTCGCGGTTTTTGGCGCGATGATCGCGGCCTTGCATCGGTTTGAGAGCGGCATGCATACCGCGATGGCGATGGCCGCCGGGGTATCGCTGACGGCGGCAATGGTGTGGTGGTTTGCATCGAAGGGGATGGCGCGGGAGCGGATTAGCCGGGCGGTTTAGTTCGCTCTCGTCAGGGTGGGATTGCTGGCGCATGGGGGCTTCCCGCGCGGTCTGTGGGGCGGCAAAATCCAGCCTTAAACTTCCGGTGCGGACAAAAAACCTGGCCGCCGGCAGACCCCGCCGAGCAACCCCCTAGTGCGAACTCTCCCTTCAATGACGCTCAATCCATCCCGCACTGCAGCACCCATCGATTTCGCCGCCCCATCCGAACACGTCGCGCGTCGTCTGATCGGCGCGATCTTCACCGTCGATGGCGTCGGCGGCAGAATTGTCGAAACCGAAGCCTACGATCGCGAAGATCCGGCGTCGCATAGCTTTTCCGGACCCACCCCTCGCACCGCCGTCATGTTCGGCCCACCCGCACACGCGTACGTGTATCGCTCATACGGAATCCACTGGTGCCTCAACTTCGTTTGCCGCGAAGAAGGCCACGGCGCGGGAGTGCTGATCCGCGCGATCGAACCGCTGACGGGTCTTGATGCAATGCGTCAACGACGCGGTCTCGAACCAGCAAGGCTGCTGTGCTCAGGGCCGGGACGCGTCGCGCAGGCGTTGGGCATCACGCATGGAAACAACGGCATGTCGCTGCTTCACGCGCCGTTTTACATCGAAAGGCCGGAAGAGGAATATGCGCTGGTGAGCGGACCGCGCATCGGCATCTCGAAGGCGATGGACGTGCCCTGGCGCTTCGGGCTCGCCGGATCGAAGTTTCTCAGCAAGCCATTTCCAAAGGGAACGTAACCGGGCGTTCTTTCCTGAACCGCGCGCTCATTTGCGGCCGCCCTGCTTTTTACGCCATGAGTTGGCGTCCGCCGACCCTGCGGCATCCTTATTGCTCTATCGGAACGTACGCGCCAAACCGTACCCGAGCGCCGGCCCCACACGCTTGAGAAAGGGGAATGCACATGAAACACCCGCATCTTCCAGATCGTTTCTTCGCGGTGCTGTTCGTGGTTGTGCTTGCCGGATGCAGCGGCGGCGGCGGTGATTCGGCGACCAGTGCCACTGCTACATCCGGTGGTGCCGGTCCAGCCAGTGCATCCACTCCGGCGTCCGGCACTACTGCTGCCTCAGGGACGACCACCACGCCTTCCGGAACAACGACTCCTTCCGGCACGAGCACAGGCTCGACGCCAGGCACCGGCACGAGCACGGGCACCGTCACACCGGTCGTCAACGTAGCCGACGTCACGACCTATCACAACGACATCGGGCGCACCGGCCAGCATCTCAACGAGACCGCGCTGACTCCGGCCACCGTAAACTCCACGACGTTCGGCAAGCTCGGGTTCTACTCAGTCGACGGCCTGGTCGACGCCGAGCCGCTGTATCTCGCGAGCATGACTTTTGCGGGCGGCACGCACAACGTGCTCTACGTTGCGACTGAAAATGCGAGTGTCTATGCATTCGACGCCGACACGGGCACGGTACTTTGGAAGACCTCCACCCTCGCCGCAGGCGAAACACCCAGCGACAGCCTTGGCTGCTTCCAGATTTCTCCGACCATTGGAGTGACTGCAACGCCTGTTATCGATCGTTCACGCGGTCCGAATGGCGCGATGTATGTAGTCGGCATGTCAAAGGACGCCGGCGGCGCCTATCACCAGAGGATTCATGCGCTGGACGTCGCGACCGGTGCGGAATTGTTCGGCGGTCCTACGGAGATCACGGCGTCGTATCCGGGCACCGGTGCGAACAGCTCGAATGGGAGGGTCATCTTCGTTCCGAAACAATATGCCGAGCGGCAGGCGCTGCTGTTGCTGAACGGCGTGATCTACACGGGCTGGACATCGCATTGCGACATCCAGCCGTACACCGGCTGGGTCATCGCGTACAGCGCCGACACGCTCAAACAAACCAGCGTGCTGAATCTCACGCCGAACGGTTCCGGCGGTGCGATCTGGATGAGCGGCGCGGGCATGGCATCGGACGGAAGCGCGATCTATCTGCTCGATGCAAACGGCAGCTTCGATGCCACGGTCAATGCGGCGGGGGTACAGATATCGGGCGATTACGGCAATGCGTTCCTGAAGCTGGGCACGACGGCGGGCTTGTCGGTGGCCGATTACTTCGAAGCCTCGAATACCGTGCAGGAATCCAATGCCGACGAGGACCTCGGTTCAGGCGGTGCGCTCCTGCTGCCCGATCTCACCGATGCAAGCGGCGCGGTTCATCATCTCGCGCTCGGCGCAGGCAAGGATTCGATCATCTACGTTGTCAACCGCGACTCCATGGGCAAGTACAACCCGGTGGCGGACGCCATCTATCAGGAACTAGCCGGGCAAATCTCCGGCCCGGTCTTCAGCATGCCGGCGTACTTCAACAAGACTGTCTACTTCGGCGCGTGGGGCGACAAGATCAAGGCGTTTGCGATCAGCGGGGCGCGCTTGTCTGCGGCGCCCGTCAGCCAGAGCCCGACCACTTTCGGCACGCCCGGCGCGACACCCAGCGTCTCGGCCAACGGGTCGTCCAACGGCATCGTATGGGCGGCGGAAAACGGCGTCACCGCGGTGCTGCATGCGTACGACGCGACCAACCTCGCGAAGGAGCTATACAACAGTAATCAGGCGGGTTCGCGCGACCAGTTCGGTCCAGGCAACAAGTTCATCACGCCCATGATCGCGAACGGGAAAGTGTATGTGGGGACGTCGACCGGCGTTGCGGTGTTTGGATTGCTTGGCGCGCATTGAACACCTTGTTCGCGTTCGTTCACATGCGCGCCGGGCATTCGTTCGTTGGTATTAGCCCTGCATTAATTGTGCGAGCGCTGTGAGTTGCAAACCGTCGGGTTTGGCCAGGTCATAGAGCACGGAAAAATGGTCCGCACCCGGCAGCGGCACGTAGACCACGCGCTCGCCAGCTGTAACGCACGCCTGTGCGTAGTCGTGCGAATGGCGGATGAGTTCAGGCCGTTCGGCGTCGCCGACCGTGACGACCATCGGCGCGCGGTGGCCGATGTGACGCATCGGACTGAAGCGCGCGATTTCTTCCTCCGACAGTTGGAGCTTGTCGTTCAACCTGCCCTTGCTGATGGGCTCGAGATCGAAGAGACCGCTGACGGGCAGCGCGTGCGTGACCGCCGGATGATTGCGATGCATCGCCGTGAGATGGCCGCCGGCGGAATGGCCGCCAAGCACGAGCGTCTTATGGCCACGCTCGACGAGAAAATCCAGCAGCCGCCCGATTTCACCGACGATCTGCGTCATCGATGCATCCGGCGCCAGCGTGTATTCTGCAATGACCACGTTCATGCCGAGCCCGAGCGGTCCTTGCGCGACGAACGCGCAGAGTTCCTTATCGCAGCTTTGCCAATAACCTCCATGAACGAAGACGAAGGTCCGCGTGTCCGTCCGATCGCCCTTGCTTGCCGGGAAAAAATCGAAGCGCTCGCGCGGGGCGGGTCCGTATCTCAGATCGAGTTCGCCGTGATGCGTCGCGTAGAATGCCGCGCTGCGCGTCCGGAAATCGACAGGCGGATCGCCGTTGCTATAGGCCGCGTCGAGAGTCGCGCGATCCATGTTGCGCCACGAGAGGTTCATGCATTGATCTCCTTGAAAGTTCGAGCTTACATGGTCTATTTTCAGGGGACAGTGTAAGCAAATTGCAAACGGTCTGCATCGGGAGATGACCATGGCATTGACAGAGAAACAAACCGCGGATGTAGCGCGTATCCGCCAATTGATGGGCGAATGGGCAGAAACCGTTCGCAACAAGGACGCGAATGCTTTGATGCGTTTTTACACGCCCGATGTGGTCGTGTTCGATGTCGTACCGCCAGTGTCATACACGGGCATTGAGCGGCATAGGCAGAACTGGCAGCAGTGGTTCGATTCTGTGCCGGGGCCGATTCACTTCGAGATGGATATCATCGATATTGTCGCCGACGGCGATATTGCGTACGCGTTTTGCGTGAATCGCGTGGGTCAGGGCGAGCAGGCGAACGAGGTGCGCGCGACGGTGTGTCATCGGAGAGTGGATGGTGAGTGGCTCGCCGTGCATGAGCATGCTTCGGTGCCGCTCGCAGTTCACGATTCCTGACGGGCAGGACACGGTGGTTTCATTCGCGATCCCATGGCGCCACCCCACCCATGGCATCAACCAGATAATCGATCATCACGCGCACACGTGAACTCAAATGCCGGCGGCTAGGATACATCGCGAGCACATCGATATCGGCCATATGAAATGCGGGCATCAGCGCCACCAGCCTCCCCGCCCGCAAATCATCGCCGATGATGAAAGTCGGCTGCCAGATCACCCCCAGCCCGCTAAGCGCCGCCGCGCGCGCCGTATCCCCGTTGTTCGTATGCATGTGGCAATTCACGCGCACGTTGTGCGGCTTTTCATCGGCGTCCAGGAACTGCCATTCGTCACCACTGGCAGCATACGTATAACCAATACAGCGATGCTCGCCCAAATCCGCCGGCCTCTCAGGCAAGCGGCGCCCCTTCAGATACGCAGGCGAAGCACACAGCACATTGCGCGATGCAGCAAGCTTGCGCGCCGCATTGCCCATCGACCCCGCCCGCGATATGCGAATGGCAAGGTCGTAACCTTCATCGACAATATCCACCACCCGGTCGACCAGCGCCACATCCAGCTCCACGTCGGGATAACGCCGCATGAACTCCGGCCATAAGGGCGCAAGCTGCAACACGCCGAAGCTCAAAGGCGCGTTGATCCGCAGCCGTCCGCGCGGTTCGGCGGTCGACGACGACACCAATCCCTCGGTCTCGGCAAGGTCATCGAGTATGGCGACGCAGCGCTCGTAAAGCGCCTCGCCGCCCGACGTTAGCGACAAACGCCGCGACGTCCGGTTCAGCAGCCGCGTTCCCAGATGCGCCTCCAGTTCGACGATATAACGCGTCACGTTAGCAGGCGATGTATCGAGCGCATCGGCGGCGCGCGTGAAGCTGCCGCGCTTGACCACCGCCACGAAAACCTCATAAGCGCGCAAGCGGTCCATGTGCGTCTCCCAGTCAAGATTCACAAAAGCTGAACGATAAGACCATCTTCCGTGCCTGTTCGCAAGCTCCCGCTGCGCCTACATTGCGTCACATGGACCGGGGCATCGGGCGCCGGACAAGCTGAACAAAACGGAGAAACATCATGAATCGACTCACAGGAAAGGTTGCGATCGTCACCGGCGCGAGCGCCGGCATCGGCCGCGCCACGGCAAAATTGTTCGCAGCGGAAGGCGCAAAAGTGGTCGTGGCAGCACGCCGCGCGGCCGAACTGGAAACGCTGGTGGCCGAGATCAAAGCCGACGGCGGCGAAGCCGTGTATCTCGCGGGTGATGTGCAATCGGAAGACTATGCAAAGGCGGTTGTGGCGCTGGCCATCGAAAAATTCGGCCGCCTCGACGTCGCTTATAACAACGCCGGTACGCTCGGCGAAATGGGACCGTCCACCTCCGTTTCGGTGGAAGGGTTCAACAACGCTCTTGCCATCAACCTGACGAGCGCGTTCCTTGGCGCAAAACACCAGATCCCCGCGATGCTCATAAACGGCAGCGGTTCGGTCATCTTCACATCGACCTTCGTCGGTTATTCGTTTGCATTTCCCGGCACGGCGTCATATGCGGCGAGCAAGGCCGGCCTGATCGGTCTCACGCAAGCGCTGGCCGCCGAGTACGGCGCACAAGGCATCCGCGTGAACGCAGTGCTGCCCGGCGCCGTCGACACGCCCATGTATCGCGACATGAACGACACCGCCGAATCGCAGGCCTTCATCACCAACCTGCACGCGTTGAAGCGCGTTGCTACGCCGGAAGAACTCGCGCGCTCGGTGCTGTATCTGGCCTCCGATGACTCCTCGTTCGTCACCGGCACAGCATCGCTCGTGGACGGCGGCGCTTCCATCACACGCACGTAAATTGTCTTCTATCGATTACTGGAAAAAAATCATGACCCGACTCAACGGCAAACGTACTTTGATCACCGGCGGCACCAGCGGCATCGGCCTGGAAACAGCCAAACAATTCGTAGCG
>WNFJ01538691.1_pt1 | contig 13970 bp, 12 predicted proteins | sample 5400461 | NCBI WGS metagenome assembly WNFJ01 (sample SAMN13153349, study PRJNA577476) | soil metagenome | isolation source: 115 cm saprolite on Douglas fir-dominated hillslope | place: USA:California | collected 2013-09-17 | reverse complement strand
GCAAAACGCCCTCGGTAGGAGATACCCCGTCAAACCGGGGGCGGATTCAAGCTGAGTGTTCTCCCTCGCTCTTACAGCAGTTCGGAATCGTATTTCTTAAATACGGCCTGCAGGGCAGCGGGAGTGCGCTCTGGCATGGCATGGATTTCCTGGATCAGACGAAAGATGTTCGCGGTCATGACAAGCAAATATCTCGTAGGCCCAGGGCTCGGATTCCAGTAAGTATGCGGCGTCCCTCTTGCAACGAATACAGCCGAACCCGCCTTGGCTTCGACGTCTTTATCTCCGACGCGGACGCACAGGGTCCCTTCAAGCACGTACCAGGCTTCATCATCGTTGCGGTGCAGGTGCAGCGGAGCGATAAAACGCGGAGGGCCCGGCGGTCCGCCGGCATCACGCCACTCGGCAATCACAAAAGCACCGCCGGCTGCTCCAACAGTTTGGCCGGCGAGAGGAGGAGCAATCGTGGGCGAGCTCATTTCAATGGTCCTCTTTGTATTCGGGTGCAGCGGGAACAATAAGCACTATGCCATAATCATATCCCCAATCGATACGCTGGAGCAGGAGAGGAAGCCAGCGTCTGGAATGAATTCAAAACCAATGACAATCCGCCGTCTCACCGAGGCCGACGCCGAAAAGCTATGGCAGCTTCGGCTGTACGCGCTGGAGAGCGAACCGGCAACTTTCGGCGAGTCACTTGATGAGCTTCTGCAGTCTACCCCTGAAACTTATGCCGAACGCCTGCGCTCCGGCGGCGGTGAGAACTTCATCCTGGGAGCGTTTGATGACGACCTGCTGGTCGGCATGGCCGGATTTTACCGCGAGCAGCATGCCAAGAAGCGGCACAAAGGCTGGGTGTGGGGAGTATTTGTTTTGCAGGCATATCGCGGCAAGAGCATAGGACGAGCCCTGCTGGTCAGCATACTGGAGAGCTCGCAGGCTCTTACTGATCTGGATTGCATTTTTCTCACTGTCGCAACCACGCAGGTGCCGGCGCGATCCCTTTACCGCAGCCTGGGCTTTCGTTCGTTCGGCATCGAACCGCGCGCTCTCAAGGTCAACGGGAACTACGTTGACCAGGAGCACATGGTCTTGGAAGTTTCTCCGCCGAATGGATCTTTACAGAAAATAGCTGATAGAAAATAGCGAGTGCGGCTGGTGCTATTCGCGGACGGTGTTGGCGGGTTGAATCTCTTCCACGTCAATCCACTGCGTAGGATATTTGCCGGTGTAACAGGCCGTGCAGTAGCTGGTTTGTTCACCTTCGCCGCAAGCCAGCTTCAGGCCATCGAGCGAAAGATAAGCCAGGGAATCGGAGCCGATGAACTGGCGGATCTCTTCCACCGACTTGTTGGCGCCAATGAGCTGTTTTTTCGATGGGGTATCGACGCCATAAAAACAAGGCGAGACAGTCGGCGGACACGAGATGCGAAAGTGCACCTCGCGGGCGCCGGCGTTGCGCAACATGCGCACAATCTTCTTGCTGGTGGTGCCGCGAACGATGGAATCGTCAATCACGATGACGCGTTTGCCTTCCAGCAAGCTGCGCACCGGATTGAGCTTGAGCTTTACGCCGAAGTCGCGTACCGACTGCTCCGGTTCGATGAACGTCCGGCCCACGTAGTGGTTGCGGATCAGCCCAAAGCGGAAGGGAATCCCGCTTTCGGCAGAGTAGCCCATGGCCGCGGTCACGCCCGAATCGGGAACCGGCACAATCATGTCAGCTTCGACCGGGGCTTCACGGGCAAGCTGGCGTCCCAAGGCCTCGCGACTGACCACCACTGGACGCCCAAAAACCGTGCTGTCCGGGCGGGAAAAATAAACATGTTCGAAGATGCAGCTCGACTGCGGCGCTTTTGGCGCATACATGCGCGAAGAAATTCCCTCAGGTCCGACCACCACCATCTCGCCCGGCTGGATATCGCGCTCGTAGACCGCGCCAATCAGGTCGAAGGCGCAGGTTTCAGAAGCAAAGACAACGGTGTCGTGGCGGCCAGCGCTTTGATCTGCCGGCGTAGCGGGAATGCGTCCCATGGAAAGCGGCCGGAAGCCGCGCGGGTCGCGCACGGCAAACACGCGGTCGCGGCTCATCAGCACCAGCGAAAAAGCGCCCTCAATGCGGCGCAGCGCATCGGCAATGGCTTCGGGCAGGGTCTGCTCCTTGGATTGGGCGATAACTTCGGTGTCGCTGGTGGTCTGGAAGATCGAACCCTGCTGCTCCAGTTTCTGGCGGATAAAATGCGCGTTGACCAAATTCCCGTTATGGGCAAGCGCGATCATGCCCTTGTTGCAATCCACGGTAATGGGTTGGGCATTGAACAACGTGGAGTCGCCGGTGGTGGAGTAGCGGGTATGGCCGATCGCGACCCTTCCCGGAAGCCGCGCCAGCACCTCTTCGGTGAAGATGTCAGCCACCAAGCCCATGGCTTTGTGCGTGTAGAGCCGTCGTTCGTCGGAAGAAACAATGCCGGCAGATTCCTGTCCGCGATGTTGCAGGGCGTGCAGTCCGAGATAGGCTAGCGTGGCGGCTTCGGGATGGTTGTGAATCGCAACCACGCCGCATTCGTCTTTAAATTTGTCAGAACCGCTACGCATATTCCACTCCGCGTCTCCGCGCTGAACTAACTCTTTTGCAATATTTCCGGCACCAGGTGCTCACGCGATTCCACGTGCAGCATGCTGGGCAAAGCTGACTCCCAAACCTGCCTCAGTTCCGACACTAAGGCTGAAACGGCTACTTTGCCGTCAACCTGTATTTGCAAGCTTTCTGAGATCGTTTGGCCGAGAAATTCCGCCGACAGCCCGTATTGTACCGCACTTTGTTGGATTCGCTTTGTATGTTTGGGGTCGCACGAAATTACCACGCGCGTGGGCTGCTCATTAAATAGGGCAATGCCCGCGGCCTCTCCTTGTGAGCCGATTTGCACCTCTGCCCCAACTCCCAGGGGAAACGCGGCCTCGGCCAGGGTCACGGCCAATCCTCCATCGGAGCAATCGTGGGCCGATTCAATCAGGCGCTGCTGAATGGTCTCAGTAAGGAATTTTTGCAGTGCGGCCTCCTGCTTTAGATCCAGAGAAGGCGGATATCCCCAGAGCGCGCCCAAGACTTCCCTGGCGTACTCGGAAGAACCGAACTCAACCGCCTCGCGAGCCGGAGCTGCAGTTTTTGTACTGCCAACAAGAAGAATGTCACGCCCCGTTTTTCGGAAGTGGGACTTCACCGCGAGGTCAACATCTTCCAGAATGCCAACCACTCCGACCACCGGCGTAGGATAAATCCCCTCTCCCAAAGTCTCGTTATACAGGCTCACATTGCCGCCGGTGATGGGAGTGCCCAGCACCTCGCAGGCCTCGCTCATGCCGTCAATCACCTGCGAGAGCTGCCACATGATCTCTGGTTTCTCCGGATTGCCGAAGTTCAGGCAGTTGGTCGCTGCCACCGGAGTCGCTCCGGTGCAGGCAACATTACGCGCAGCCTCGGCGACGGCGTGCATGGCTCCCAATTTGGGATCGAGCCAGCACCAGCGTCCGTTGCAATCGAGTGACATGGCCAGGGCGCGCTTTGTGCCCTTGACCCGCATCAGGCCGCCATCTCCCCCGGGACCGTCAACCGTGTTGGTTTGCACCATGCTGTCGTATTGCTCGTGGATCCAGCGCTTGGAGCAGATGTTGGGCGAAGCCAGCAGAGTCTTCAGAGCAGAAGTAAGATCGCCACCGGCTGCAAGCTTGACATCCGCCGGCACCGAGCGCGGCACATCAGCCTGCCACGGTTTCATCGGTCGTTGATACACCGGGGCATCGTCGGTGAGCGCCTGGTTGGGAATCTCAGCCATGACCTTGCCGTGATGCAGCACGCGCATCTTGTTCTCTGGGATCACGCGGCCAATGGCAACCGCATCCAGTCCCCACTTGGAGAAAATCCTGAAGACCTCGTCTTCGCGCCCCTGCTCAGCCACCAGCAGCATGCGCTCCTGCGATTCGCTCAGCATGATCTCGTACGCTGTCATGCCGGTCTCGCGCTGGGGCACGCGATCAAGCTCGATTTCAAGGCCCACCCCGCCGCGGCCGCCCATCTCGCAGGTGGAGCAAGTGAGGCCGGCGGCGCCCATATCCTGAATACCGATGACCGCGCCCGATTCCATGGCTTCGAGGCACGCTTCCAGCAATAGCTTTTCCAGAAAGGGATCGCCCACTTGCACGTTGGGACGCTTCTGCTCCGAGCCCTCGCTGAACTCCTCGCTGGCCATGGTGGCACCGTGGATGCCGTCGCGCCCGGTCTTCGAGCCAACGTAGATCACCGGATTGCCTTCACCCGCCGCCCGCGCATAAAAGATTTTTTCTTTGCGCGCCAATCCCAGCGCAAAGGCGTTCACCAGGGGATTGCCCGAGTAGCACTCTTCAAAACGCGTCTCCCCGCCCAGGTTGGGAACGCCAAAGCAGTTGCCGTAAGACGCAATGCCGCTGACCACGCCCTCAAGAATGGAATGGTTCCTATGGATACTTGCCTCTGCATTGGGGGAACTCACATCTGCCGCAGGGCTGAGTGCTGAATGCTGAATGCTGAGTGCTTCTTGACTGCTGACCGCTTTCTTAATCGGCCCAAAGCGCAGCGAATCCATCACCGCCAGCGGACGCGCTCCCATGGTGAAGATGTCGCGCAGGATTCCACCTACGCCGGTGGCTGCTCCCTGAAAGGGTTCGATGAATGAAGGATGGTTGTGCGATTCGATCTTAAAGGCGCACACCCAGCCGTCGCCGATATCGATAATCCCGGCGTTTTCCCCCGGGCCCTGCACGACCCGCGGACTGCGCGTAGGCAGGCGTTTGAGATGTACACGCGACGACTTGTAAGAGCAGTGCTCGCTCCACATCACGCTGAAGATGCCCAGCTCGGTGATCGTGGGCGTGCGGCCCAGGTGTTTGAGGATCTTCTGGTACTCCTCTTCCGTGATGCCGTGCTCACGGATGACTTCTGGAGTGATTTCGGGTGCTTTTGCCATGAGTGTGGACATAGCGGGAACTAATATTTTCGCACGTCCCGAGGGCAAAGCACAGCTAACCTTTCAGAGCTGCTGGGCATCGTATTTTACAGTAACAAGTAACGTAAGAACGTCCTGATAGCGCGAAACGTCAGGTCTTCCCAAGAGTCGTGAAACTGCGGCTGCTTGGGCTTTTTTTTGAACTTACGGACTGAGTTGAAGTTCCGCCTCTTGAGTCGTCAAGCACCGCTCTGGAGAACGGAGAAGCGGCCCAAGGCCCTGATGATCGGATTCAATTCTTCTTCGTGTCTCGGTGTCTCTGTGGTGAAAGCCAGCTCCCGTTCAGGGAAGAAGTGCCATTTTGGCAATCCTATTCATCAATGCTGCACATTCACATTTTTTAGTGGCCAGCAGACGATTTTGACAACACAATAATAGTAGGAGGCGCCTGAGGGCTGTAAACTGCAACTATACGGCGGGTCACATTGATCACGGCAAGACCCGGCTGGTGAAGGCGCTCACCGGCATTGACGCCGACCGTCTGGGAGAAGAAAAACGCCGCGGCATTACCATCGACATCGGCTTCGCTCATCTCGAACTGAAGGCCCCCAATGGAGAGAAGCTGGAGCTGGGCTTTATCGATGTTCCTGGCCACGAGCGCTTTGTGCGCAACATGCTGGCCGGAGTCGGCGGCATTGATCTCCTGTTGTTCGTGGTGGCGGCCAATGAATCCATCAAACCCCAGACGCAGGAGCACTTCGAAATATGCCGCTTGCTCTCGTTGCGCCGCGGCATCACCGTGATAACTAAATCTGATTTAGTGGACGCCGATACCCTGAAGGTGGTGCGGGCGGAACTCGAAGACTTTTTGCGGGGCTCGTTTCTCGACCCTGCCACCTCGCCCATCATTGCGGTCAGCTCGCGTGAAGGTACGGGGCTGGAAGAGTTGAAGGCGTATTTTCGCCTGCCCATTGACCGCGCCTTCACCATGAAGGGATTTGGCACTGTGGTCACGGGCACGATGATTTCGGGCGGCATTGGCAAAGAGGCTGAGGTGGAAATTCTTCCGCAAAAATTGCGGGCGCGGGTGCGCGGCGTGCAGGTGCATGGATCGGCCTGTGACAAGGCTGTGGCCGGAGAGCGCACAGCATTGAATCTCGCTGGTCCGGGAATTTCTACTGACGTTCTGGCCCGCGGCATGGTGGCGGTGGAGCCGGGACTGTTTGTCCCGACTCGACTGGTGGATGTCCGCCTTTCGCTGCTGCGCTCTGCCAAGCCCCTCGAAGACCGCGCGCGGGTGCACTTCTATGCGCACACCTCCGAGGCGATTGCCGACGTCCTGTTGCAGGATAGAAAACAGATTGCTCCCGGAGAGGATGCTTATGCCCAACTTCGGCTCAGCGCTCCCACGCTGCTGCTGCCTCAAGACCACTTCATCGTGCGGCAGTTTTCGCCGGTGGTAACCATTGGCGGAGGAATTGTGCTCGATGCTGCACCCCTCCGGCAGAAAGCTGAAGCGCACCTCGCCTTCCTTGGTCAACTGGCCAATGGATCTGCCGAGCAGGTTCTGGCCGCCCGCGTTGCCCGCCAGAACGGCAATGGTCTTGACCTGGCCCGCGCCGTCAGCGAGACCGGATGGTTGGCCAGGACCGTGGAAACTTTGGCCGATGCCCTGGCAAAGGCGGGCAAAGTCGTGCGCATTGACAGCGTGCTGATCGCCACGGCGGCGTTGGCCGAACTGCAAACCAGGACACTGGCTGAAATCGAGAACTTCCAGCAGCAGAATCCTCTGCTGGCCGGCTACAACAAAGAAGCACTGCGCGAGCGGCTGGGAATCCGCGGCGAAATCTTTGAGCGCGTGCTCGCAGAGCTGGCGCGGCTCAAAAAAACCGACATTTCCGGTGAACAGGTACGCACCGCCGGGCGCGGTGTGGTGATGAAAGATGAGGAAGTCGAATCCAAGCAGATGATTGAGCAGGCATTCGCCCAGGCGGGGTTGAAAGTTCCCGCGCTCAAAGAAGTCCTCGCGGGACTGAAAATTGATAAAGGACGCGCGCAACGCCTTGTGACCTTGCTGCTGCGCGAGAAAACCCTGGTCAAACTGGGCGATGACCTGGTTTTTCACCAAAAGGCGTTGCAGTGGTTGCGCAGCTCTCTGGCCGAACAAAAAACCAAGTCGCAGAAGATCGATGTCGCCAAGTTCAAGGACCTCACCGGCGTCTCTCGCAAATATGCCATTCCGCTCCTGGAGTACCTCGACCGCGAGCACGTCACCCGCCGCGTGGGCGATGAGCGGATCATTTTGTAGGCTGCTTCTCCTCGGAAACCGTGGGTTTTTGCTCAACACGCGAAAGACTGGATTTCATGAAGTTACGATTGTAGGGTAACCATCCACCTAATCTGCGGACGCTATGCTTGTTTGCGCGTAAGCCAGAGAGGCGGCAGCAGGTTTGCGGGTACCCTCGATGGTGGTCTCTTCCCAAACGCTTTGGTCTTTCAGGATGCGTGATACCAGGGCGGTGTGCATGGCGTGTCCGGCGTGGTAAGCGACGACTTTGCCGATCAAGCGCTTGCCTAACAGGGCGAGGTCGCCAATCAGATCCAGTATTTTGTGGCGCACAAACTCATCGGGATAGCGGAGCGGCCCATTTTTTGGCCCCTCTTGTGTGAGCACGATGACGTTTTCTTCATTGGCGCCGCGGATTAATCCCATGTTGCGCATAGCCACTTCATCGCTGAGGAAGCCGAAAGTGCGCGCGGGAGCAATCTCTCGCATGTAGGAGCCGCCCGCCAGCTCGACTTCAAAGGTTTCCTGCCCGATGGGCTGGGGAAAATCGATGGTGTAGGAAACCGAATATCCATTTGCCGGATACACCGCGATGAACTTTTCTCCCTCGCGCACCTCCACTTCCTTGCGAATGCGCAAGTAGCAGCGCTTACGCCGTTGCTGGCGGATGCCCGCGGTCTGGATCATGCGGATGAAAGGCTGCGCGCTGCCATCGAGAATCGGCAACTCAAGATTGTTCAGTTCAACAATGGCGTTGTCAACGCCGGCGCCCATAAAAGCGGAAAGCACATGCTCGGTTGTGGAGATGAGCACGCCTTTCTTCATCAGGCTGGTGGCGTAGCTTACTTTGGCGACGTTGCGGCCGGTGGCTTCGACCTGGTAGTCATCGAGATCAATCCGGCGGAAAACAATGCCGGTACCCGCGGCTGCGGGCAAGATGCGCAGCGAGACCTGTGCGCCACTGTGCAATCCTACGCCTTTGCACTCCACTGAGCTGCGAACTGTCTGTTCGTAAAGCAGATTCATCTACTCAGAAGCACGATCTTTGCAGCGTGTTGCTAATGTCAACCCATACTTGCCGGGAAAGTGTCGGCCCAGTATGTGATTGCAAACAAGTAGATTATTACACCTTCTCTGTGGAAAACTAGATGTGGCAAAAAAGGCACACTCCGTGGCTTGTATGCACAACAGGAAGCTAAGTAGTTTCCAATTGAACTCAACAAAGCTGCGCCCATGGTCGTCTTCGGCTTTGGTAACCTGGTGCCGCGCAGCCGTCACTTCAGCGCAAACCTCGATTTGGGTATCGCATACCACGGTACTCCAACAGCATCGCTCAGCCTGGCCGGCAGCGCCTGTGCCGCTAATGGTCTGAACTGCCGCAACGCAGCTACCGATCCTACAGTCCAGAGCAGCCTGCAGTCCGAGGTGGCTAAGCTCAACAGGAATGCCGAGCCCTACAAGATCTACCCCATCATTTCATTCGGCGTTGGTTATAGATTTTGATTCGCAGGATATCGCAACTAACAGCCCTGGATGCGCTTTGCGTCAATCACTTGCTGTCCCAAATGGAGGTCCAGGGCAGTCTCGCAATTCAAGGTGGATGAGCCAGGGCTTGGAAAGAACTCAGCTGTAAATCGGCCTGGATGTCATCCAAAAGTAAATCATTGTTTTTGTATATTACTAAATATAAGTTGCGTGATATGCTTTCTTATTAGTGGATCCCACTGTGTCTGATTTTGGCTGCAATGTCTGGCGAGAGCGCCTTCGCGTCCGATTTGCATACCTCCCCGCCAATGTCACGACCATGCCGGCGTTTTTGAGAGCCCTCCCGGTTACTGCAGCCAATCAAGTGCGGTCGGTGGTTACAAGTGAAACTTCTAAACAGGATTTTGCCGTGGTCTTTCGCATAAAGACCCATGAGCAACCGGCGTGCTTTGCCGCTCCGTGGCAATGATTCGCTCAAGAGGAGCATTTATTTATGCAATACATTAACTTGATGAGCTTTTGTGAGAGAACGGGGCTGACTACAAAGGAAGTAAAAAGCTATGAGGACCGCGGCCTCATTCTCAGCACAACCAAGGGGACACATCAGTTTTACTCGCTTAGGGAAGTCTACCGGATCAAGGGAATTCTTTATTTCATCCGGACTGAAAGACTTAGCCCTGAAGATGCAGCGGCGAGAATCGACAAAGAGGCGATGCCGGTAAGCCGCCTGTAGGACCTTCTGTTCTTCTTTCAGAGGCCGAGAACCGCGACTTTCGGCGGAGTTGTCTACGGAACGTTCGGCTATAAGCCTCGACAATCATTTCGGCGCAAGCTCCCGGACGTCTGCGGCAAGACTCTGCCGCCTGCCGGAAGAACCGGCCAATCGCAGGATGCCACGCAAAATGGCGGTGGGAGTTGGGGGACAGCCTGTTATCGTCAGGTCCACGGGAATGATCTTGGCCACTGCACCACGGCTGGCGTAGCTTGTGCCAAAAATGCCGCCGCATGCTCCACAATCTCCAATAGCGATGACCAATTTGGGATTGGGCACGGCGTCGTACGTCCGCATCAACGCCTCTTCCATATTGACCGACACCGGTCCGGTGACCAGGAGCATATCCGCATGCCGTGGACTGGCAACAAATTTTATGCCCGCTCCTTCGAGGTTGTAGTAAGGGTTGTTCAGCGCGTGGATCTCAAGTTCGCAGCCGTTGCACGACCCAGCATCGACATGGCGAATGCAGAGCGCGCGGCCAAGAATTCTCATGATCTCCTGCTGCAGCGCAGGAGCGTCACCAGCAGCGCCGTCGGGAGATGGCAAAGCCTCGGTCAATAGGCCGGTTCGCACGATACGCGAAAGGATATTCAGCATAGTTTCCTCATCCGTCGTGTCCGCTGTAGGACAAATTGAACGACTTGTTGATCAAGGGAAAGTCCGGCACGATGTTGCCGATCACTGCATATTCCAAAAGCGGCCAATTCTGCCAGGAAGAATCATGCGCATGGCAACGGCGGATGGAACCTTCTGCTTCTGTTTCGAGCGCGATTAGAACCGGACCGCGCCAGGATTCTATGAGTCCCAGTCCCAGGCAATCCGCCTCAGCCAGCGGCACAATCGTTTGGATTGCCCCCGGTGGAAGCTCCTGCAGAAGCACGTTGCACAAGCGGAGTGATTCCAGGGTTTCATCAAAGCGCACCTGAACCCGGGCGAAGACGTCGCCAGAACGTTGCATAGCGAGGCTGGGCGCCAGTTGGGAATATGGCGGCCAAGGATAGTTCACACGCAGGTCGCGTGCGATTCCAGAGGCGCGTGCGGCTAACCCGGTTGCGCCCAGTTCTACTGCAATGGCATGTTGCAGCCGCCCGGTTTCTCTCATGCGGTCCTGCAAGCCAGCGTGCTCGTCGTAGATGGTGCGTAACATTCGTACAGCCTGCAGAAGAGTGTTGCATTGCTCCAGCAACAACCGCTGTCCAGCTACTGACATATCAACCGCGACGCCGCCAGGAATGATGTAATCGAGCAAATAGCGTGCGCCAAACGCCGTAGTATTGGCGCGCAGCAGATCTTCTTTCATTCGAGAAAACTGAGTCAGGCCGAAGGCGAAGCCTGCATCATTCCCGAGCGCACCCAAATCCCCCAGATGGTTCGCTACTCGCTCCAATTCAAGTGCCAAAGCCCGCAATGCCACCGCCCGAGGGGGACACGTGACCCGGGTGATCGATTCCAAAGCTGTGCAATATGCCCAGGAGAATGCAACGGCTGCATCGCCCGATAGGCGCGCCGCCAGCCGATGGCCCTCGTGTTGCGGAAGCTGTTCGAAACGTCTTGCCACGCCCTTATGCGTGTAACCGAGACGTTCTTCCAGGCGCAGTACCTTCTCGCCCACCACGCTAAAGCGGAAGTGTCCCGGCTCAATCGTACCTGCATGGACAGGGCCAACCGGGATCTCATGCACGCCATCGCCAGCCACGGAGACAAACGGGTACGGAACGGAAACCAGCGGAAATTCTTGTTGCCGATCCGTGTCTTTCCGCAGCGGGAATATCTTCTCCGGCCAGCTTCCATGTCGCAGCCAACTGCGCTCGTCTCTTGGGTAGGCAGCGATACCGAGCAAATCATAGACCGCGCGTTGCATGCGCCGCGCAGCCGGAAACAGACTCCCAAGATCCGGATACGTCAGGTTGTTCGCTTCAGGGGCATGTTTTACGACCAGCACTTCATTGGCTGTAAGATAAGCGGCGTACATATGGAAGCAACCGTCGCGGCCGCGATCGTCCGCTCCCCACAACGTCACCAACTCCGCCCCCGCCTGATGGAGCCGCTGCGCGGTGGAGAGCCATTCGTGACGGTTTACACACTGCAGGGTCGCCGGCAGATTTGCTGGCAACAGGAGCGAGTCTTTTTGCGTTATCTCAGAGCACATATGGACTATCCAATCAGTTGAGCGGCGGCGCGATACCACTGCGCGAGTGCTGGTGGAATGTACAGGCCCAGTGCAAGCACCATGGCAAGATGAACGAACACAGGCACGAGCGCGGGAGAGTGTGGCAAGGGGCGTGCGCTGGTATCGCCAAACACCATCGGTTGAATCCGGCTGAAAATTGCGGCGAAGGCCACGCCCAAAGCGACCAGCAGGAAGGGCGTCGTCCACGGATCGCTCCGCATGGCGGTGGTGAGCACCAAAAATTCGCTGGCGAAAACCCCAAACGGCGGCATTCCCAGAATCGCCAGCGAACCCAGCACCAACCCCCAGCCAATCGTTGGACTGATTGCAAGCATTCCGCGAATATCATCCATACGTTGCGTCCCCGCGGCCTGCGAGGCGTGGCCGGCGGTGAAGAAGATGGAGGATTTGGTCAGCGAATGCACCGTCATATGCAGCAGCGCGGCGAAATTGGCCACCGGGCCGCCCATTCCAAAGGCAAAGGTAATAATGCCCATGTGCTCAATCGAAGAGTAGCCAAACAACCGTTTAATGTCTCTTTGTCTCCAGAGAAAGAATGCGCCCAGCACAGCAGAAAGGAGTCCAAACGCCATCAGCATGTGGCTCGGCAGGGAAGTACCAATGGAACCCGCGACCAGCACCTTGCAACGGACTACGGCATACAGTGCGACGTTCAACAGCAGACCGGAAAGCACGGCCGATACGGGTGTCGGGCCCTCTGCATGGGCGTCCGGAAGCCAATTGTGCAAGGGTGCAAGTCCCACCTTGGTTCCGTATCCCACCAGCAGGAAGACAAATGCCAGTCCCAACACCCTGGGTTCAAGCTGCCCCTTCACAGCGTTGAGGTGGGTCCACAAAAGGGCGGTCATGCCGTTCTGTCCCAGGTGCTGCTCCGCAGCGAAGTACAGCAAGATCGTCCCGAACAACGCTTGGGCAATGCCGACTCCGCAGAGAATGAAGTATTTCCAGGCTGCTTCCAGGCTGGCACGCGTACGGTACAAGGAGACCAGCAACACCGTCGATAGCGTGGCGGCTTCCATGGCGACCCACAACAGGCCCATGTTGTTGGTTAGCAGCGCCAGGAACATCGCGGCCATAAACAATTGATACATGCTGTGATAGAGACGCAAGCGCCGGGAGGTGACGCGGCCGTGGTGCTCCTCAATCCGCATGTAAGGCCGGGAAAACACGGCGGTGGTAAACCCCACAAATGCGGTCAAAGCCACAAGAAAGACGTTGAAGGAATCCACAAAAAACTGCTCGCGTAACGCCAGGATGGGACCGTGTTTAACGACATGCACCACCAGAAGCGCGCTGGCGACCAGCGTGGCCAGACTGACGCCAACGTTCAATTCCGCGGCGAAGCGCCGCGCTCCGAACAGCGCCAGCATCAGTGAGCCGAGGAGCGGTAGCCCCAAAACCAGCATGATTTCCAATTCAGTCCTCCTTCAGCGTTTCCATGTGCTGCAGATCGAGACTGTCAAACTGCTCACGAATCTGGAAGAAAAAGACGCCGAGAATCAGCATGCCAACCAGAACGTCAAGGGCGATTCCCAATTCGATCACCATCGGCATCCCATAGGTCGCACTGGTGGCAGCAAAGAACAAGCCATTTTCCATGGCGAGAAACCCAACCACCTGGGTAATGGCCTTGCGGCGCGTGATCATCATGAGAAATGCGAGCAGTATTACGGCCAGCGCAATGCCGAGAGTGTTCCGCGTGATAGTCGTCGCCAGTGTGCTGATCGGCTGGGCCAACCCAAAGGCAAAAATCACGAAGCCTAACCCTAAGAGCATGGTCACCGGAACGTTGACTAACAACTCGCTGTCCCATTCCGCTCCAAGCCGGCGAATCAGCCTGTGGAGTATCCAGGGCAGTATGATCACCTTGAGGACAAGCGTCAGCGCCGCAGAGTAGTAGACTTCCTCGAGCCCCGCGCTGTGGGCCACCAGCAGGGTCGATGCGAACAACACCGCGCCCTGCCAGGCAAAGAGCGTGACCAGTCTTTGCGTGCGTCTCTCCGAAAGCATGGCAAAGGAGATCAATAGCAGTCCGGCTGCGAATAGATCGAGCAATTGCGCGAGCAAATGAGAAGTGAAGGTCATTATGCCTGCCCCCCTAGCAGGAGGTGGACAAGCAGGCCAAGCACAGCGAGTATGAATGCCGTCGCCAGATACTCCGGGGCCCTGAATATACGGAGCTTGGCCGACAGCGTTTCGATGAGGGCCAGCGCTGCTCCGGCTACGATGAGCTTCCCCGCCAACGCGGCAACT
>WNFJ01692576.1_pt3 | contig 13972 bp, 23 predicted proteins | sample 5400461 | NCBI WGS metagenome assembly WNFJ01 (sample SAMN13153349, study PRJNA577476) | soil metagenome | isolation source: 115 cm saprolite on Douglas fir-dominated hillslope | place: USA:California | collected 2013-09-17 | reverse complement strand
GCCAGCCGGTTCCTGGCCACGGCGACGATGTCCCCGAGTACGGCGCTCGCGGTCGGGGTGCCGCCGGCACCCGCGCCGTGTGCGTCACGATCACGAGCTGTGCCTCCTCGCCCCTGCTGGTCTGGCGCACCGCCTCGATGGAGACGTCATGCCGCGCGTACGCCTCGGCCACGGGGGCCAGTACGCCGGGCTTGTCGTCCACGTCAAGCGATACGTGATAACGGGTAAGCGTCTCCCCCATCGGCACGACGGGCAGCCCGGCGTAGGTAGCTCCCCCATCGGCACGACGGGCAGCCCGGCGTAGGTAGACGCGTCCGGGCCGCGCGTGCCGGCCAGCCGGTTCCTGGCCACGGCGACGATGTCCCCGAGTACGGCGCTCGCGGTCGGGGTGCCGCCGGCACCCGCGCCGTAGAACATCAGGCGGCCGGCCGACTCCGCCTCAACGAACACCGCGTTGTACGCCTCGCTCACGGAGGCCAGCGGATGCGACCGCGGGATCATCGCGGGGTGAACCCGGACCGAGACGCCGCCGTCGCACCGTTCGCAGATGGCGAGCAGCTTCACCACCCGGCCGAGCGCCCGTGCGCTGAGGATGTCCGTGGCCGTGACCTCGGTGATGCCCTCACGGTGCACGTCCGCCGCTGTCACCGGCGTGTGGAAGGCCAGGCCGGCCAGGATCGCCGCCTTCGCGGCGGCGTCGAATCCCTCCACATCCGCCGTCGGGTCGGCCTCGGCGTAGCCGAGCGCCTGCGCTTCTTCCAGCGACTCGGCGAAGCCCGCACCCGAGGTGTCCATCCGGTCCAGGATGTAGTTGGTCGTGCCGTTGACGATGCCGAGCACCCGGTGCACGGTGTCGCCCGCCAGCGACTCCCGTAGCGGCCGCAGCAGCGGGATGGCGCCGGCCACGGACGCCTCGTAGTACAGGTCGGCCTCGTACTCGCGGGCCGCCGCGTAGATCTCCGCGCCGTTCTCGGCGAGCAGGGCCTTGTTCGCGGTGACGACCGGCTTGCCGCTCTTCAGCGCGGCCAGCAGGATCGACCTGGCCGGCTCGATACCGCCGATCACCTCGACCACGATGTCGACGTCCGGCCGGGTGGCCAGCGCAAGCGGGTCCGCAGTGAGCAGCGCCCGGTCGATCTCCGCGGCCCGCCGGTGCCCGACCCGCCGCACCGCGATCCCGGCCAGCTCCAGCCGGGCCCCGACGCGCAGGGCAAGGTCATCGGCTTGTTCGGTGAGCAGCCGTGCCACCTGTGACCCCACGGAACCGCACCCGAGCAGGGCCACCTTCAAAGTGGGGAGAGGCTGGTTCATCCGACGTCCAGGCTCAGCAGATCGTCCAGGCTCTCGCGGCGGACGATCGTCCGGGGCGCGCCCCCACTGACCGCGACCACGGCGGGACGCGGGACGTGGTTGTAATTGCTGGCCAGCGAGCGGCAGTAGGCGCCGGTGGCCGGGACGGCCAGCAGGTCACCAGGGGCGAGGTCGGAGGGCAGGTACGCGTGCCGCACTACTATGTCGCCGCTTTCGCAGTGCCTGCCCACCACCCGGGACAGCATCGGCGGAGCCGCCGACGCGCGCGAGGCCAGCACGCAGCTGTACGAGGCGTCGTACAGCGCGGTCCTGATGTTGTCGCTCATCCCGCCGTCCACGCTGACGTAGGTCCGCAGTCCGTCCACGTCCTTGATCGTGCCCACCGTGTACAGCGACACTGTAGACGGTCCGATGATCGCGCGGCCTGGCTCGACGGTCAGCCGCGGCTTGGTCAGCCCGGCGGCGCGGCATTGCTCGTCCACGATGTTCCGCAGGCTCTGCGCCAGCTCCTTGACCTCGGGGGCGTCATCCTCTTCGGTGTAGGCGATACCGAAGCCGCCGCCGAGGTCAAGCTCGGCGATCTCGATGCCGTGCTCATCTCGGATCCGGACGGCCAGCCCGACGACCCGGTGCGCTGCCACCTCGAAGCCGGCCGTGTCGAAGATCTGCGAGCCGATGTGCGAGTGCAGCCCGGCAAACGACAGGCCCGGACACGCGAGCACGCGCCGCACCGCCTCGTCGGCGGCCCCCGAGGCCAACGAGAAGCCGAACTTCTGGTCGTCGTGCGCGGTGGCCATGAACTCGTGCGTGTGCGCCTCAACCCCGGTGGTGACCCGGACGAGCACCTTAGGCCGGACCCCAGGGACGGAGTGACCCCTCAAGTAAGAACTGGGGGGTCCGGGGGGCGGCCCCCCCGGGTAAGAACTGGGGGGGCCGGGGGGCGGGCCCCCCGGGCTAGGGTCCGTGAGGTACGCCAGCCGCGCGATCTCCCCGAACGAGTCGGCGACGATATGGCCCACGCCAGCCGAGACGGCGCGGGAGAGCTCATCCATCATCTTGTTGTTGCCGTGCAGCGTGATCTGCTCCGGCGGCACCCCGGCGGAGAGCGCCACCTCGAGCTCGCCTCCCGTGCACACGTCCACGCCGAGCCCTTCTGAGCTCACCCAGCGCAGCAGCGCCCGGGAGCAGAACGCCTTCGCCGCGTAAAACACGCGGCCGTCGGGCCCGAACGCCGCCAGGTAATCCCGGCAGCGTGACCGCACGTCCTCCTCATCGCACACGTAAAGCGGCGTGCCGAACTCGTCCGCGAGCTCCCGCACGTCCGATCCACCGAGCGTTAGCACGCCGCCGGAACGGCGAGCGCCGCGCGGCCAGATGACGGGGTGCAGCGCGTTCAGGTCCTCCGGCGGGGCGGGCGGATGATCGGCAGGCAGCACGTCACCATGGCGTGGCCCGGCCGGGTGCGCGACACGGCTCATGCTGTGTTTCCCGCTTGCTTCCGGGGCGCCCTGGGGCGCCGCCTTCCCTCGTCGCTCGTGCCTCGTTCCTCAGTCCAGGCAGCGCCGCGCCCCTTCAGCTCGCTCACTGTAGTTCCCTTCATGTGCGGCCTACAGGCGGCTCGGCGCGCTGACCCCGAGCAGCCCGAGGCCGGCGGCAAGCCCAGTTTGCGCCGCATCCGCCAACCACAGTCTTTCGCTGCTGATGCCGGCCGTGCTAGCCCGGGGGGGCACTGTATTCCCCGGGGCTCTGCTACACCCGGACGAACCCCCGGACCCCTCGGATATTTTCCTGAAGCCAGTCGTGCTCATGGTGTCAATCGTCCGCGCTGCCAGCCTTTCCAGGTACCTAGCGAACTCATCGGGCCGACCGCGCCGCGCGGCTATGGCCACCCGTTCCGGGAGCCAGGACAACGCGTCGAGCAGCGCCAGCTCCCCCGGTTCGGCGAGCAGGCACGGCCGGAACCCGGCTGGCCTGGTGCCCAGCGCGGCGGCCCAGCGCAGTACGGCGGCAGCGGCGGCATGCGCGTACCGAACAGCATAAGCGGGATTGCTCAGCACGTGCCGCGTGATAACCGCCGCCTGGGGAGCGGTGCCGTCCGGGGGCATGCGCGCGAGCGCGAATCGCACCGCGTCCGCCCCGGCGTACGCGATGGCTCCGGCCACGGACTCCGCCTCCACCGGGGGCAGCAGAAAGGGCGCGGGGGGAGAGAACGACGCCCGTTCGGGCTCCGCCGGGGCTGGAGGAGGGGAACTGGGAGGAGGAACCACGGCTCGTTTGGGCTCCCCCGGGGCCGGAGGAGGGGGACCGGGAGGAGGAACCACGGCCCGTTCGGGCTCCCCAGGGGCCGGAGGAGGGGGACCGGGAGGAGGAACCACGGCTCGTTCGGGCTCCCCAGGGGCCGGAGGAGGGGGACCGGGAGGAGGAACTACGGCTCGTTCGGGATAAAAACCAAAGGTCGCGCCCGCGGCGGCGGCGAGACGGGCGGTCAGCTCGGCGGCCAGGGCCGCCCGCGCCTGCGGCCAGCCCGGCTGGGCCGCCAGGATCACCTGCGCCGGGGCGGGCACCGTGCGGCCGCGCAGCGCGTCGCTCGCGGCGCAGGCTGGGCCCGCCCGCGCGATCCGCACTGCGAGGCCGGCCAGGGCATCGTGGGTGACGGTCGCGGTGAGGAACCCAGCGCCGGTGACCTCCGCGGTCGCGATCCACGGCTCGCCGTTGAGCCTGGCGGCCAGGCGCGCCGCGACATCGCGCGGATCCTCGCCCTTCTCGGCCAGGCGGAACGGCAGGCTGGACGCGTAGCTCCCCGGCGCCGGCCCCGGGCGGAGCAGCGGGTCGGCGTCTTCGAGACCGGCTGCGGCAACAATGGCCCGCCGGAGCTCGGCGGTGATCACCTAGCGGGCACCGGCGAGTTCGCGAATCACGCGGATCATCTCGTTCGGGTCAAATGGCTTGGTGAGGTAGGCGTCGGCGCCGACGTGGCTGCCCCTGGTCTTGTCGTCTTCCTGCGCGCGCGCGGTGATCAGCACCACCTTGATGTGGGCCGTATCCGGTGACTTCCTCAGCTGGACCGCTGTCTCCCAGCCGTCCAGCCGCGGCATCATCACGTCCAGCGTGATGACGTCAGGGGCGATTTCCGCTACTTTGTCCAGGCAGTCCTGCCCGTCCACCGCCATCTCCACTTCAAAGCCCTCAAGCTGGAGGTTGACCGCGATCAGCCGCCTGATCACCTCGTCGTCGTCGACGACGAGCACCCGTCCCAATCCCTGCGTCACTCGGGTGAGGGTAGCGTCTCCTGGCCGATGATTGCGCACCCCAGCATCGCGTTTCTGGGTGGGGCCCGCGGCTGGTACCCTTTCCCACGTCGCGTAGCCCCCATAGCTCAGGGGAGAGAGCAACGGCCTCCGGAGCCGTGAGCGCAGGTTCGAATCCTGCTGGGGGCGCTTCTCGTTACCAGGGCCAATCGGCCTCCCACCTGCGATGACGCGGACCGCGCTGGGGCCAGCCGGTGCCACGTGGCGCCAGCCGATGCCGCCCGATGCCGGATTCCGTCCCCAATGCGTCCCCATAACGACCGCCTCCGGTGGGCGTCCATCCGCGCGATCAGGACTTCGTCCTGGCCGCCGACCGAGTGATGGTAGATGCGGCGCAGGACCTCCACCGAGTGCCCGGCCCACGCGGCGACAGTGGCCTCGTCCACGCCCTCGTTGAGCCGCCGGGTCACGCCGGCGTGACGCAGGCAGTAGGGCTGGTTCATGAGCGGCCCGTCAAGCTGCCCGGGTGTGAGCGAGGCGGCCCGGACCTTCTGCCACACCTGCCACCAGGTTGACGCCTGGATCGGGTTGCCGCGCTCGGAACGAAAGACGCGCCCGTCCTGGCCTGCGCCGAAGCGGGCGATGTGCTCGCGCAGCATCGCCGCCAGCTCCGGAGGTGCCGGGATGCGCCGGGACGGTTTGCGCGCCCTGGTGCCCGGCCTGCCCCTGGTGCGGCCCTTCAGGCCACGGTGCTCGTGGGTCAGGCCGTCATCGGTGTACGCCCGGCCCGCGGTGGTGCTGGCGTCCGCGATGGTCAGCCAGCCCCATCCGTCCTCGGGCAGCTCGCACGCGCTGAGCGTCAGCGCCGCGACTTCCGAGGGACGCATCATCGAGAAGTACATGCAGCCGTAGAAAGCCCGGAACCGTGCGCCCTGGGTGGTCCCGAGAGTGCGGCAGGTCTCGATCATCGACTCGACCAGCTCCGGGCTCCCGATGGTCCGGTAGTCGAGCGCGTCGTCAGGGGCCTCCGGAGGTGTCCAGCCCTCGGGCTGGGCAGCCTTGCTGAGCGGGTTAGCTCCGAGCCGCTTCTTGCGCACCGCGTAGCCCAGGGTGCGGTGCACCACCCGCCGTCGCCGGGAAAAGTACGAGGGGGACGCTGGGCTGCCGTCGAGCTTGCGGGCCAGGGCGTCGAGCACGTCGGCGGCCACCGAGGGATCACCGAGTGCGCTTACCGGCCGGGATGCCCTGGCTATCCAGGTGAGCGCCCGCGCCTCATCCTCGTCCGGCTTGCCCGCATTCGTGCCCTGAATTAGCTCCTTGCGCAGGGCGGCCCGGAGCACGTCAGGATCGGGCGGCGCGGCGCCGTTCGGGCTGGCCACCACGGGTATGACGCAGATCAGGCTCTCCACGATCGAGATGCGGGACTTGGCCGAGACCATGGGCCACGCCATCCCGGCGAACTCCAGGCAGTGTGCGTAGAACGACACGTCACGGCGTTCGCGCTCCAGCGACTCGGGCAGGCCGGTGTCGGTGCTGAACGCCTCGCCACGGCGGGCAGCGGTAATCAGGGCCGCCCGGTAGGACTCGGCGAGTCCTTTACCGGCGAACGTCTCGCCGAACCGCTTCCCGGCCACGGTCCACCGGACGCGGTAGCCGGTGGACCGGCCCTTCCGCGTCTCGATCGCATAGATACGGACGTCATACGAGGTCACGCTGCGTCCGCTTCCCGCTCAGCCAGCCAGGTATCGAACCAGCTCCGGCGGCATTTCAGGCCCCCGGGCATCCGGACGCACTTCGGGGCAGCGCCTGCTGCCCGCATCCTCGCCCACGTGCGCTTGCTGATGCCTAGTTCCGTGATCATCTGGGCTGGCGTCAACCACGGGTCGGGTCCGGTTGTCTTCTTCGCCGTCATCACACCTCTTTCCGGGCCTTCCGGATCACTCGCTGCACGGGGATTGCGCGGCTGACATAGCCATATTGGGTCCCCGTGCACCATGCAGTGCAGTTGCGGGCGGGTGCGGTGCACTCTGGTGCATTAGCTCCTCGGCGCGGGTTCTCCTTCGCAGGGAAGGATGAAGTACTCAGCCGCCCCGGGCATGCATTTCCCCTGGTAGCACGGGCCATATGGTGACAGTAAGTGCCTGTCATTGCCTCGGGCAAGCGCGGCGGAGCGTTCAGGCTGGGCCGGTGATCAAGAAGAAGGGCCCGCAGATAAACCTGCAATTCTCACGGAGTTCTTTCGATTTCTTCGGCGGACTTCCACCTCACCGCAAGGGGAGGCCAGGATCGGTCGCATATCCCCTGGTTCCGAACGTGGCGAGGAGGCACCCGATGGGCCGTCGACTGTATTACCAGGATAGTTATGGCCGCGTTCGGAGAGATCGGCGGGCCGAACGATGCGCGGGCAGTGGCTCCGGCCTCCACATGAAGCCGTTCATCCTTACGCTCATGGTTCTCGCCGCCTTCATTGTGCTAGCGTTCCTTGTTCATTAGACGACAGCGTCCACTCCGACTTAAATCGGAGTGGGCGCGCGTAGTGTATACGAGTTGAAGGGCGGCCTGTTCGGGCTCGCGTGTCGACAACGGCGAGCACTTGGGTATTTGGTCCTTGGCGTACCGCTATTTAGCCTTTCCGGATATCCTCGACCCCCACGGGCAGAGGAGTAACGCCCTTGAGCGCGCCGGGAGGCTCGCCAAACTCAGTAACTCTGCGATAGCAGTCGGGACGTTTGGCCGGGTCGTCCGGGCTGCATGACGCATGAAGGGCTCCGTCCGGTCCTGTAATTGCGCCGTATCCGCCTTCGGACCGCCCGCCGCACCGCTGGCCGCAGTGGTAGCAATCCCACTCAAGGTTCGGAGTGGTCATGCCGCTTGGTGGGGTCGAGAGTACATACCGGCTAGGGCGGGTTCCCATGCGGCGAGGTGCCGAAGCCAGGCCTCCGACATTACCGCCCGGGCGGACCCGTCAGTGTCCCGAAGGAACCGAAGGTGCCGGACTGCGTGTAGCAGCACGTCGATATCTCTGGGTGTTGGCGGTTCGTTAGCCGCGTGAGTGATGGGGTTACCGACCTTGGCGAACATCTCCGTGGTGACCGGAAGGGCGTTCGGCCATTGATCGATAACCAAATCGTGAATTTGGACGATGCCGACCCAAGTGAGGATGATTGCGGGCCCATCGACGCGCCACGATGGAGAGTGAATCAGGTCGAAATGCATTCTTGGGTCGTTCTGACTGACCAGAAGTTCCACTTCAAAAAAAGGCTCGCTGTCTGCCGGTATCGGTCCTGTACGCCAAGCGTCCCCGCCGGACAGCAGCCAAATTCCATTATCGTCTGCACCCAAGGGCCAGACCTCGACCCGCGCGGCCATAGGTTCACCCATTATCCATATCCTCTCGCGCCTTTGCGGCAATCTCTAGAATTTGCACGGCCCTGGTTTTCGAAACCCGGATTCGATCGGCCAGTGCGCCTAGCGACAGTGATTCCTGGTCCCGTATCCGGGCTGCCTGTAGTGCCCGCAACTGCCCCAACCGGATGGTGACCTGGCGTGCCGCCTCCGTCACCTCGGTAGCCATCTCGAAGGCTCGGCGTGCATCAGGCTCCTCTCCTACTGCCTTTGCTGCAAGCTCGTAGGCGCGGGCTATGGCGCTAAGCGCGTCGCTGGCCTGCGGAAATCCCGACTGATGCTCCACCACTCCAGCGTACAGGACGCCTGCATGACCGCCTAGAGCGATAGTCGGCAATCTCCGTACAGGACTCCTGTAGACATCCGTGCAGGAGTCCTGTATCTTCGATCGTACAGGTTACCTGTACGGCGCGGATCACGGGCCCGATCCGCCGACGACAACCGCTTCCAGCGGCGGCACCCCTCGCTGGGAGCGGTCCATCTCGGTGATTGGAGCCTCCGCCATGCCTGCTCAAGCCACCTACTCCCCCCTCGGTCCGGACGCTGGCTGGCGAGTCTAGGTCGCAGAAATGAGCCGACGTGCACCGTCCTGGCTGGCGACTCAGCCAGGAGACGTTTACACGCTGCACTTCTGGCCGCCTTACGGCGATCCAGCGGGCCAGCATGCTGGGCATTACACCGGCTGGGCGCGTGAGGGGCGGCTCGGCTCGCGTCTGGTAGACCACGCGCTGGGCCGCGGGGCCCGTCTGACACAGGTCCAGCTCAGGGCAGGCGGGTCATGGGTACTCGCGGACGTGGAGCCCGGGGTGACCCGTGATCGCGAGACGCAGCTAAAAGAGCGCAGCGCGTCCCGCCGGTGCAGCATCTGCCAGGCGCAGCGCGCTGTCGAGAAGGGGCGCGTCACCAAAGAACAGGCGCTCGCCAAAGCCGGATGGGGCCGCGCCACCGAATACGAGCGCGGCATCCTGCTCGACATTTTCGGGCTCGAAAAGCAGCCGGAGCGTATTCCTGAGATTTATTCCCCGCAGCCTTTCGTGCCCGCACCATCTCCCGTGCCTGTTACGGAAATCGACCCTGAGATTGTCGCTCTAGTTGACGCGCTGTGCGCGGAGTGGAATTCCCCAAAAGGAGAAGCGTCCGCGGATGCTCCCGAATGGGAGGCGGAGGCGGGATGACTCTCGCGGGCGTACGGCGGCTGGGTCCAGGCGGACCCGCTTATTTGCATAATCCCTATCCCGGCGATTTCTCTGGGCGGAATGCAGAAACCGAAATGGAGGAAGGATGAACGAAAGAAACTGCCCGAAATGGTGTACGGGAAAGCACGAGCCCGGGTCACCTTTCCACGAGGGTGCGCGAAACCCGATCACGTCACCCACGGGCGCGCAGATGTGGGCGCATGTGGTGAGTTTCATCAACGGGCCGAGGATCTCGGTGGCTGCATACCACGGCGACACGGCCGCCACGGTGATCGAAGGAGACGCGGACAACGCGGCGGAGCTGGCGAACGTGCTGGACGTGCTGGCCGCGGTCAGCCCACAGGACATCCGGGCTTTCGCCACGCAGGTTCGGAAGGCGTCCGCGCAAGCATTCCCCGGGCCGGAGGCCGAGGCGTGAGCGCCGGGGACGCCTGGAACGCCTACGTCGCCGCGCAGCAGGCCGCGCACGAGGCGGTCACGCAGTGCGCGGGGAGCCCGGGGGACGGGACGTCCGAAGGGGACCGGGCCGCGTTCTTGCTCGACTCCGCAGATCTGGCGTGGTCGCAGTTCGAGGCCGTGGCGCTGGCGGGGCCGGAGGCGCAGTGATGGCGTCCAAGAAGAGCGCGACCCCAGACCAGGCCCGGCGGCGCAGGGAACGGGACCGGCTGAACCAGGCCCGGTCCCGCGCCCGCGCCGCCGGGCGCGACCCGGACGAGATCCCGGGCCTGGAGCCGCCGTTGCGGCGGGTGGTGCTGCCCGTATCTCGCGCCCCGCAGACCGGCTGGCAGAACCGGGCCGCCTGCCGGACCTCGCCGCCGCAATGGTTCGACGCCGAATCCGATGAGGACGCGGCGCGGGCGCTGGCGGTATGCGCGGGCTGCAAGGTGCGCGAAGAGTGCTTCCTCGCTGCCGCCGCCGACCGCGCGGAGTCAGGTGTCTGGGGCGGGGTCGACCTGTCCGCGGCGGACCGCGTGGCGGGTAAGGCGGCCGCGTCATGACCGATAGCCCACGCGGCCGTATCCGGGCCCTCGCATGCCGAGCTTGAGGAACGCCGCTGGGGACCTGGTGGCCGTGCTCACTTCGCAGACCCGAGCCCGGGGGACTTCCCCGGCCGTCAGCACGAAGCCGAACAAGAAGCAGAGAAAGAACTGGAGGCAGGATGAACAACGATCACTGGCCGGTCTACGACCAGGCCACCGCTGAGCCGAAGTACGGCTACAACCCGCTCGCATGGTCGGCGGAAGCGGCAGACGACTGGTCGGTCCCGTACACGCTGACTCCCGCGGCTGAAGCGCTATTTGAAGCCGGGGCCCGGGGCATGACCGCACCCTGGGAGTGGCAGGGTCGCTCGGCCGACACTGCCGAGATCCACCTGACCGAGGAGGCCGGACGCCAGCCCGACGCTGAGGCATGGGGAGGCCGGGGCCCGTCCGCGAGCTACGCTGAGCGGCTGGCCGAGGGACAGCCGGAGGCCGGATCATGAGCGGCCGGTACCTGGAAGGCTCCTGGGTCGAGACTCCTTACCCGCTGACCGAAGAGCAGGCACACGGTCCGCGCGATTCGTGGCCGTGGCTCCCTGGCTGGGTGTCTGAGGTCTGCGGGCCTGACGAGTGGCTCATCACCGTGCAGGTTCCGGAACTGGCCGTGCTGGAGGACGGGACCCCGGCACCCGAGGGCACTCCGGAGGAGGAGGCGTTCTATCCGGGCTGCTTCCGGGACTCCTCGGAGATCCGTCCCGCGCCGGAACCGGAACCGGAGGCGCAGTAATGGGCACCTGGTGCGGCCCGGATGATCCCGGCAACAGTCACGAGCCGAGGTCTTGGGGGGAACTGCTCCGGGCCTGGCTCGGCAACCCGAGAATCACCATGCCGCCGTGCGTCGTCAACGTTCCTTCGCGTGAAACCGGAGCCAGAAGCATGATCGCATGGCCGTGGCATTGGTACCGGACCGGGCCCACGATGACTCAATCCGAGTTTGAGAGCAGGCAGGCCGCTGCCGCTGCCCGCGGCGAGGCGGTGGAGATCGATGCCCGGATCATCCCGGACCCCGAACCGGAGGCCGGGCAATGACCGCATGGACCATCGAGCGCGACCCCGGCGCCTACGTGACCGAGATCGCGGTTACGCCCGAACCTCGCGAGCTGCAAGTAATGCACTCGCCAATGCCCGAACCCGAACTAGACGAACCCGAAGCATGAGGCAGGGGCCGCGAAAGCTGCCAGGCCGCGCGGCCCCCGCCCGATCAGAACCCGAATCGAAAGGAACCGATCGATGTCAGCATCCCAGACCCCGGCCGCGGGCCCGCGGCTGCCCAGCCGCGCGGAACTGAACCAGGCCACCAAGGCGACCGCTGCGGTCATCGCGGACCCCAACGCGAGCGTTCAGGACATCCACCGCGCGGCCGAGCTCGAGGCCGCCACCTTGCACGCCTACTGGCAGACGCCCGGCGAGCAGGCTAAGGCCGAGCTTGAGCGCGAGCCTGAGGCGGCTGCGTGATGGCCCCGGTCCAGGTCCGCATTAGCGGAGCGGCGGAAGACGTGGGAAAGCTCGCGGAATTCCTCGCGGCCATTCCCGGGATCAGCGCCAGCCCGATCGACATCAAGGCGAGGCCGTCAGGCATCGCGCAAGGCTACATGACCGTAAACCTGGAAGGGCAGTGACATTGTGAGCGACGCATTTCACACCGAGAACACGAACCCAGAGCCGCGGCCGGACGCCGAAACCGATGACCTGGGCCTGACCTCCGAGCAATGGCAGGACCTGCAATTCGCCTACAACTACGGCACGATCGAACCCGAACCGGGAACCGTCGAAGACAAAGCGTTCCGCCAGATGGACCAGTACGCCCGGCAGGAAGTCGAGCGCGTCGTCGCCGCCGAGGAGGCCGACGAGGCCTGGCGGGCTTCCAGGCCCAGCGCGGCCAAGGCGGAAACAGATGGCGGACCCCGGACGCCAGAGCCCGCCGCCGACTGGGAGGCGGAGGTGCCGTGGTAGCCCGGCAAAGCAACACGACCCCGCCCCGGGAGGGGTGAGGTAGCGATGATCACGATCGTCAGGACCAGGGACCTCGCCGAGCTCCGCCAGCGCGCCACGCGGGCCGACAGGGAAGAGGTGACTGACCTCGTACTGCGGGCCCGCAAGCTGGCGCTGGAGGGGGGCTCATTCCTGTCGTGCTCGCTGAAGGACACAGACGAGGTGGTCCGCAAGACCCGCCCGGTCGCCGAGTGGATTACTTCGGGGTATCCCGACGTGCGCGACCTGGAGACCCGCACGCTCGCCGCGACGGCCCTGCTGGCCGACCTCGCGCTGGACCGCCCCTCAGTCTTCTACTACCCGCACGACTTCATTAACGCCGCTGAGCAGTATTACCAGCTGCTCATCGCCCCCATCTCGGACTCCCGGCCCGCAGCGTCCCTTTCCACGGCTCAGCTGCGGGCCGGGGCCTCATCTCCCCGTACCGAACCCGGAGGTTCGCCACGATGAGCACTAGCAATGATTTCAGGGCCGCCGCCGGGCTCCGCCGCTGGCCGTCCGGGATCGAAGACTTGGCCCCGGACGACACGCCGCCGCGAGGCCCGGGCCTGTTCCAGGTCGCCAAGGCCAACAGCGAGGCTGTCATCACCAACATCCGGCGGCTGGCCGGGAACGAGCGCCCCGCGGGAGCAGTGGTCATCATGGCTGCGACCTGGCTCCTGGCCCTGCTTGACGCGGGCCTGCTGTACGTGTCCTTCGCCGGGCAGTACCGATACATCTTTGCGGTCAAGGACGCCAAGGTCCCGAGCATGATCGAGGCCGCGATGCTCGACGCCGGCCTGATCATCCTCTCCGCGCTCGGCATCGGCCTGGCGCTGCGGGGCAAGGCGTCCAAGGCGGAGCGGTTCCTGATCGTGGTGTGCTCGCTGGCTTCGGCCGCGATGAACTACGCTGCGGCCGACACCGCGAGCTGGCGCAGCGTGGTCGCCTACGTCGCGGCCCCGGTGTTCCTGGCGGTCATCACCGACCGGGTGATCTCGGTAATCCGCCGCCATGTCCTCCCGGATGACGCCGAGTCCGCGTGGGCCCCGGCCGGGCGGTTCGCCCTCGGGTGCGCCAGGCTGGCCGGGCTGGCGGCGCTCTACCTGCTGCGGCTCGCCCTGGCGCCGAGCGAGACCGCGAAGGGCGTCCGCCGCGCGGTCCTGGGCCGGCCGAGACGACGCCGGAGACTCCCGCAGGCGTCTACTTCCGGTCCCACGGGGGCATCACGCCGCACCTGACCCTCGACCACACCGGGCAGCTCGTGCTGTGCGCCGAGTACCCGCAGGACGTGAGCGACGGTGAGGAGCCGCCGGAGTTCGCCTCGAAGCGGGAGGCTTTCGAGTGGCATTACCGTCGTCACCCGCAGTTCGGGGACCGGCAGGCGATGAGCCAGGTGGCACGGCTGATCGGGGAGATGGTGGGCTTGCAGTGGGGCACCTCCCGGACCTACGCCGCCGCGATCCTGGCGACTGATGCGATCTCGGACGCGATGGATGCCGCCCGCGAGTGCGACGAGGAGGCGCAGTGATGAAGCTTCTCCTTGCCTTGGTGGTCCTGGTGCTCGTCGTGGCGTTGCTCCTGCGTGGCACGCTGTTCTCCTCGCTACCGTCGCGTCGCGCGCGGTGGCGGATCAGGTTCCGGTTCAAGCCTGCGCCGGGGTTCGCCTCGTTCGGGGAGCTGGCGTTCCGCTGGTCCCGGCTGGCCGCAGTTGTTCACGGTCGCCGGGTCCGCCCGGACCTGGGGTTCTGGGCGCGGCTGTTCTGCCCGGTGACGTGGTATGCGTGGCGGCTGGGGCGGG
>WNFJ01582413.1_pt2 | contig 13972 bp, 21 predicted proteins | sample 5400461 | NCBI WGS metagenome assembly WNFJ01 (sample SAMN13153349, study PRJNA577476) | soil metagenome | isolation source: 115 cm saprolite on Douglas fir-dominated hillslope | place: USA:California | collected 2013-09-17 | reverse complement strand
CAGCAGGTGAGGTTCGCGGTTCACGGGCCGGGCTACCCCGTCGCCTCCCCGCGCAGTCACGGCGTGCCCCGCCGCGATGTTCCGGGCCGCATTCACGTCAGCGTGGCAGGCGAAACCGCAGGCCGTACACACGAAGCGCGCTTGACTCTCACGCGACTCCGCGTCCACGTGCCCGCACGCCGAGCACCGCTGGCTCGTAAACGCGGGTCTGATCTTCTCTACCCGGCCCGGGGCCTTGTCCTCCAGCCGGCGCACCAGCAGCCCCCACCCCGATCGCAGGATCCCTCGGTTCAGCCCGGCCTTCTGCCGGACGTTCCGGCCGGGATTGTCCCGCGTTCCTCTCGCAGAGCAGGTCATGTTACCGATCTGCAGGTCCTCGACGCGGATCACGTCGAAGCGGCGTGCGATGTCCGTGCTGGTCTTCTCCGCCCAGTCCTTGCGCCGGTCCGTCTCCCGGGCCCGCAGCCGGGCGATCGCGTGCTTCACCCGGCCGCGGCGGTTCGAGCCCCGCTTGGCGCGGGCGAGCGTGCGCTGCAGCCGCCGCAGCCTGATCCGCTCCCGCGCGGTCAGGCCGGCGGCGGTGAGCTGCCGGCACTGCTCCTGGTAGCCCGGCGCGCCCTTCCGGCCTGGGCGCCAGTGCGCGTGCTGCTCGACCGCCAGGTTCCACACGTACCGGGCGTGGCCGCAGTGGTCCCGCAGCACCGCTTCCTGGGCGGGCGAGGGAAGCAGCCGGTACCGGGACATGCGAACACACTAGCGAGTGCCACTGACATTTCCGGGGAGGTGAAGCGGCGTTTCCTGCCCGGCATGAAGACCGGGGTCTCCACGCCGCGATTGTGATGAGCCGATGGGAGCCGAACGCGCGCGGCCGACTCGAGCAGGCGGCCATGGAGCTCTACCTCGAGCGCGGGTTCGAGCAGACCACGGTGGCGGAGATCGCCAAGCGGGCGGGGCTCACCGAGCGAACGTTCTTCCGGCACTTCGCCGACAAGCGCGAGGTCCTGTTCTGGGGCCAGAGCGCCCTGCGGGAACTCATCGTGAGCACCGTGGCCAGCGCCCCAGATTCCGCCGCGCCAATCGACGCGGTCGCCGCGGCCCTCGAGGCCGCCGGCGCCGCGCTCCAGGAGCGCCGCGAGGGCGCCCGGCAGCGCCAGGCCGTCATCGCCGCGAACGCCGAGCTCCAGGAGCGCGAGCTGATCAAGCTCGCGGCACTGGCCGCGGCCATGGCCGACGTGCTGCGCCGACGCGGCGTCAAAGACCCGGCCGCGAGCCTGACGGCCGAGGCGGGAATCGCGGTCTTCAAGATCGCGTTCGAACGCTGGGTCAGCGATACCAGCCAGGCAGACTTGCCGCAACTCATGCGGGAGTCGCTTGACGAGCTCAAAGCCGTGACCGCAGGCAGCTGATCACCGGCAGCATTAGCCGGCGCGCTGCCGGTAAGCGGAGCCGGGCGAGGACTTTACGGAGCAGCGCCGGGGCGTGGTAGGCGATGACCACCGCGACGATGAGCGCCACCGCGGGGTCGAGCCAGTACCAGCCGCACAGCCCAGTCCGCTGCTGCGAACGGGCCGCACGGCCGTCACGGTCATCCGGCTGGTGGTGACCGTTCGGGTCTTGCCGGTTCGTCTAGCTCGATGCCGATGAGCCGCGCGACGCGATCGAGGCCGGCGTCGCAGGCGAGAAGCGTCGCTTTGTACCGCCAGGCGACGGCGGCGATCATGCAGTCGGCCAGTCCGCGCGGCGTGATGCCAGCCTGCCGGCAGCGGCGGTAGATGCGGGCGGCGCCCTCGAAGTCGGCGGCCGCGTCGAAGTGGTGCAGGTGGAATCGCAGCAGAAGGCTACCTTCAGCCATCGTCGTACGTCACGGCGCAACTCGCCGGGCCGCCCGAGGCGCAGGGCAACCCGTTCCTCGCGTCCGCGGCGCCGCCCTGGCCGTACCTGACCTGGGCGGGCATCTGGCTCCTGCTCGTCCTGGTACTCGGTGTAGTCAGCTTCGAGCGCCGTGAACTCTAGCTAGGCAGACCTCCGCGCCGCCAGTGGCTCGTCGAACGCGCCTTCGCCTGAGGCGAACGTGTCCGAGGTTCTGCGAGAAGCGTGGCGGCAACCTCCCGGGCCCGTGGCCCGGGACCGGAGCCGCTTGCGGCGCATGACACACCACCGGAACAAGGGCAATCCCGGAGAACGGGAACCCGGACGCTTTCACAGACGGTGAAACCATGCTACCGGCCCAGGCAAGGCCAGCCGAATGAGCCGCGCCCCGTCCATCGCCGCCGTCGCGCGTGGCGGGCTCCCCACGTTTGTCCTCGCCGAAGGACTCCCGCCGTGGCACCCAAGACCAGGCGGCCTGACAACTGCCCACCACCCCGCTCCTGGCCGCAGCCGCCCGCGCAACTGGCCGTTGCTGCTGGCCGGCTGTGCTGCCCGGCGGAGGGCACGCCGCGGTCATCCTTGAACAGCCATCACGGCGTGGATGTGGGGCTTGCCGTCGATGATCTCGCCGGTGGCGGTCACGTGCGGGGGTGCATGGGCGCGGCGGGGACGATCGTGCTGACCAGGCCAGTGGTGACGTCGTACACGTGGCCGGAGACGGTGATCGTGTCCGGCAGGACGGTGGCTGAGCGCAAAAGCTCGACGTCGGAGCGGACGGTCTGCTCGGGGTCGGTGACAGCTTCCGCGGCAAGGGCAGCGTCGTCGCCGCCGATGAGGTCAGCGAAGCCCCGGCGGAACTTTTCGTCGGCGAGGAAGCGGGTGCCACACTGGTTGTGGTGCACGACGGCGACCTCGAACCGCGGCCCGCCTGGGACCACCGTGTGGGAGAGGTAGCCGATGTAGGCGAGATCCTTCAGCACGTCGGGCGAGACGCGGCCGCCGGCGTTGCGGATGACCATCGCGTCCCCGAGTTCCAGTTCGAGGAACGCCGACGGGTCGGTTCGGGGGTCCAGGCACGTGATCAGGTAGACCGGGTGCTTCGCGACGATGCTGGCTCCCTTGTGGGCGCCGGTGGCGGCGAAGTCCTTGTTCCGCCGCAGGAGCGGGTCGATGTGGGCCATGTTCTGGGTCCTCTGCATCGGCAGGATTCTGGTGTATATACACTACTGCTAGGATGATGTAGCTGCAACACCGCAGCCGAGTGAGATCCGGGAGGGGCGCGAATGGAGCAGCCCGCGATCGCGGGTGACCTCGCCGAGGAGGTCCGCGGCGCCTGCCTTGGCATGCGCGTCTCCCGGCTGCACCGGGTCGTCCCCCGCGTCTACGAGCAGGCGCTGCAGACGGCGGGGCTCTCCCTGCCCCAGATGGAGATCCTCACCGTGCTCATCGGCGCCACAGGCCCGGTGAGGCCGGCGACCCTGGCTGCGAGGCTGATGCTGGAGCGGTCCACCGTCAGCCGGAACCTCGCCCTGATGCAGAAGAGAGGCTGGGTCACCGTTGCCGAGACCTCGCCCACCGGACGGGCGATGTCAGTGACCGTCACCGACACTGGCGTAACCGCGTTCACCAGCGCGAGCACAGCCTGGCGCAGCGCACAAACCAGCGCGGCGGGGATGCTCGGCCCAGCCGCGGCCTCGGTGCTCGACCAGTGGCTCGACCTCCATGCGGAAATGGCCAGCGGAAGCGACGCGGAAGACTCTCGGCCCGCGGAGTAGTGCACGAGCAAGGAAAACAGCGACGGCTAGGACTTGATCACCGCTTGAGCGGGTCACGTGGGCGCAGGGCCTGGTTGCAGGCCCTGCGCTCATGAGGCGGGGACGTGGGCCGGGGCGAACCGTCAGGCTGCCCGCTGGAGAAGCGAAGGCGAGTCGCTCCGGCAGAGCTGAGCGAGCGCGGAAAGCAGCATCAGTCCCACCGGAAGGACGTCTTTGGGCGGCACGGCCCCGGCGCGGACGAGGTTCTCCAGCGCGTCGCCGCCGCGGTGCCCGATGCGCTGCAGCACTTCGGCATCACCCGGCAGCTCGCAGCGGTACTCCGTGGCGAAGGCGCCGATGAGCGCGTCGGCGGCCACCTGTCCGTCCAGGCCGGGGACGGCGTCATCCAGCACCGGCAGCAACACGCCGAGGACCTCGCTGAGCGGGTCCTCCCCCACCGCCGCCCAGACCGCGTCCATCAGCGCGCACGCGCCGAGCAGGAACACCGGGCCGTCCTGCTCCGGGAACTCCGGCTCGTCCTCGTCCCAGTCCAGTCCGCCTCCGTACATCGCGGCATCAGCGGCCTCCCCGTACGCCAGCTCGGCCTCGGCGATGGGGGCGAGCACCTCAAGCAGCGTGCTCACCGCCGGGTGATCCAGTCCGAGACCGTCGAAGACCACCGCGCGGACCAGGGCGTTGGCCGCGACGTTCCAGTGCGCGGGATCGGCGGTGATCACGACGGCATCAGGGATCTCCGCGGTTGCCAGGCACGGCGCGTGCCGCGCCTCTTCGATGAAGGTGCCGCCGAAGAACCGGTCACCGAGCGAGTCCTCCGGCCACTGCGGTGCCTCGGCCGGGACAGGTTCGGCGCCGCCGGACCAGGTCAGGCAGGCCGCGCGCTCTTGGCGCCCTTCCGACTCCTGGACCAGCGCCTGCAGGCCGGCCACCAGCTGGTGCATCGCCTGCTGAGTCTCGGCGTCAGCCTGGGAGCTCTGCCTGGCCTGCCCGGAGCTGTGCCCGGCCTGGCGGTGTGCCTTCTTGCGGTTGCTGGCGCGGCCCACGACACCTCCCACGAGTAGCTTGCTACCGACATTACCGACCCGGCCGGCGAGGCGTCAGCAGACAACGCGGCGCGCCGGCGCAAAAGCGGCGGATCCTCAGGGTTTGCGGCGATGGGCGCAGTAGCCGACCAGGCCCCGATGGCTTGCTCGGCCCGGTGCCGGTGCTCGTCCGTCTCGCGTCGCACGACGAGGCGCAACTGGCACGGGTGCTGGACGCCGGGGTTGACGGCGTGATCATTCCCGCCGTCGAGTCCGCCGCCCAGGCCGAGCATCTGGTGCAGGCCGCCTGCTTCCCGCCCCGGGGCCGGCGCAGCAAGGGCCTGGCGCGCGCTTCCCTCCACGGCCCGCGCGACCAGCCGCTGCTGCTGGCGATGGTCGAGACACGCGCGGGTCTCGACCACCTCGACGACATCCTCGGTGTCGACGGCGTGGACGGCATCTTTCCCGGTCCCTACGACCTGGCCGTCTCATTGGGCCAGGAATCGGTGCTGCACACCGCGGTAGTGTCGGCGATCGAGTCCGTAATCGACCGAACCCGCGGGCGGGGCCGGATCACCGGGGTCTTCGCCGGGAACCGCGAGCTCACCGGACTGCTCCCGGCTGTCGACCTGCTCGGCATCGACACCGACGCCGCCGCCCGCCGCGCCGGACTGAAGCTGTTGTTCGAACAGCCGCGTCCCGCTACCGGAGGCCAAGTCGGCTGACCGCGTTGGAGGGATCGCGGCCGCGCACGTTTCCGCGGAAATGTCACCCTAGATTCAGCGTTCGCGCTGGTCAGGTGCCGTATGTGTCGGTGCAGGTCAGGGACTCACGGCCAGCATGTGGGTAACTGACGGGCACCTGAAATCATCCGAAGTGACATGACTACCCTGACTTCTGCCTGACTTCGGGGGCCGCACCGGGTCTATTTCCCTACCACATCAGTAGGGGTTGCTCGAGGAATCTTTGGCAATCGGTTACGACCGAAATACGCTGATTACCTCAATCAAGGCTGATGGACTAGACGCCAGGCCGTCCCCCTGGGGGACGCGATCCGCCCCCCTCGGGGCAACGCGAGTGACCTGGGCCAGGACACCCATAGCCTCCGGATTTTCACCGACCCTCCGGGGGTATTTCTCGTGTCCAAGCCAGTCCGCGCCAACCTGGGCGGCTCCAACCGCCTGCTGAGTTTCGCTGAAGCCGCCTCGTACATCGGCAGCACCGCGGACTCACTGAAAGTCAACTACCGCAAGTGGGGCATCCCCGCGGTCCGGGGGCCTGGCCGCCGGGTGCAGTTCCGCGAACGGTCCCTGAACATCTGGATCGAGGCGCACGAAGACGAGCGGGCATCGTGACCGCCCGGGCCACACTCAGGGAACAGATCGCGTACATGTGCGAACGCCACCATGACGATTTCGTTGAGCGAAATCGCGCTATCTTCCTGGAATTCCCGCCCGACGACTTCGCGCCCTACGCCTACACGTACTACGACGGCAACGGAACTCCGATCTACAACGGCTACACCACCGACGCCCGGCGTCGCGCGAAGGAACATTTCAAATATGCCCCATGGGCATCCTGGATCGAGGATGTCAGGTACCGCAGATGCACCACGGCCAAGGCGGCGCGGCGACTGGAAAGCAGACTCGGAAAGAAAATTCCCGCCATCTTCCGCTACGCATATCACGGCCTGGACTGGTCCGATAACGACCGAGAGTTCCGGATCAACCACGTCACAGGCACATGCAAGCTGCCCGGCGGCACCTGCGGCGTAGACCGTTGGATGCGCGCCGCCAACGCGTGGCTGGCCAGGCAGCGGGTGGCCTCGTGATGGCCGACTACGTGAACTGTCCCACGTGCCACGGGCGGGGCCTGATCCCGCTGGAAGACGCCGCCCGCATCGGCGCGCACACCCAGCTGGAGGCCGGCGAACGCCAGCGCGCCGAGCGGCAGCACCGTGTGGCGATGGTCGAGCTGGACAACAAGCTACGCGCCGAGAGGCAGTCGCAGACGGTGGCCCAGCGGACGGCGGCGACTGAGAAGCGGCTAGCCGACATCGAGGCCGTGATCTACGGCGTCCACCAGCACGTCCGCGGCGGCGACGCCACAATTCCCTATGGGAGAAATGGGAATCTGCGACTACATCACAGCTAGACCTCCGGCCCGCGCATTAGGGCACGGGCCGGATTAACCGCCGCTGACCGACAGTGGCAAGAAGGAGACAGCTACATGTCTCAGGGTACCAAGATCCATCCCGACGTGGCACGGGCAACCATCGACGGTGACGACGTAACGCACTGCCCGCACTGCGACGGCACCTTCTTCAAGGAGCTAAAGACTTACCTTGTCTGGTCGAAGGGGAACACCGGCGGGATCGTCGAATTCGATGACGTCGGCGCGCGGGATTCGGAACTGGTCGACGACGAGTGGGACTACTGCGCGGAGTGTGATGAGCAGGTCGTGCTACCCGACGACGCGTAGGCCAGGATGCCCGGGTAGCCGCTGACTTACCCGACGCCTTCGCCCCCGCCAACGCCTACGCCAACGGCACGACAACCCGGACCTGGTGCCCCGGCCACAACTACATAAAGCCTGACCTGGGGGTCTGCCAGGAGCCGGTACGGCCGCGGCCTAGGAATTCCCCCCATCGAAATCGATGGGACAACTGCATTGAACGTAAACGACGAACGGCGCCCCGGTGCGGGCGCCGCTCGCAAGGTCAAGTCGCTGCTGGACGAACGTGACATATCCAGCGTACCAAACGCCGATGACAACGCGTGGCGGTGCTGGACGTGGCGCACCGTGCGCTGCTGCGGGTGCGGCCGGCCCGCCGACTGCATACTGACCGTCCCGCCGACCCTGCACCGCGACACCGGGTGTCCCGGCGAGTTCAGCGCCGGCGGCCGGTACCGCGCGCACTGCGGGGACGCGGCGTGACCGGCACCGTCGGCCCGGACGGGTTCTGCGTCGCCTGCCAGCTGCCCGCCTACTGGTGCGAGTGCCCGGACCCGGTGGAATACCCGGCCGACGTCATTCCCGGCGACGACCCGCCCGATCACGACGACCCGCTGCCTGGTGAGCCGCGGACTGAACTCGGCTACGCCCGGCGTCTCATCCACGTCTACGGGGACCGGCTGCGGTACGTCCCCGCGTGGCGCCGCTGGCTGATCTGGGATGGCACACGGTGGGCGCACGACACCACCGGGCAGGCTGCACGGTGGGCCAAGGTGATCGCCCGCAGGATGACCACCACCGCGCTGGCAATCCAGGACGAGGATAAGCGTAAGGCGGCTAAGGCTGCGGCCCGGCGGGGCGAATCATCCCACTCCATCGCCGGGACGCTCACCTTGGCCAGCACAGAGTCGAGTATCGTCGTCGGCCCCGACGACCTGGACGCCGACCCGTTCCTGCTCAACTGCCGCAACGGGACCCTGGACCTGCGCACCGGCATGCTCGGCCCGCACGACCCCAAGCTGCTGCTGACCAAGATGACTGGCGCCGGGTACTACCCGGACGCCACCGGGTGTGAGTTCGGCGCGTTCCTGGACCGCATCCAGCCCAATCCCGTCATGCGCGCCTACCTGGCCCGGCTACTCGGTCACGCGCTGGACGGCCGGCAGGTGGTGCACATCCTGCCGATCCTGTTCGGCCCCGGCGCGAACGGCAAGGGAACCCTGATCGGCGGCGCGGTGCTGCCCGCGCTAGGCGACTACGCCGACGCGGCCGACCCGGAGCTGCTGACCGCCCGCACGTTCGACGCGCACCCCACCGGCACCGCCGACCTGTTCGGACTGCGGCTGGCGGTGCTGCACGAATCCGACCACGGGCGGCGCCTCGCCGAGGGCACCGTCAAGCGCCTGACCGGCGGCGACCGGATCAAAGCCCGCAGGATGCGCGAGGATTTCTGGCACTTCACCCCGTCGCACACGTTCGTGATGTTGACCAACCACAAGCCGGTCGTCGGCGGCACCGACGAGGGAATCTGGCGCAGGCTACGGCTCGTCCCGTTCGACGTCATCATCCCGCCCGCCGAACGGGACGAAGGACTAGGCGACAAGCTGGCGCTGGAGCTAGACGCGGTGCTGGCCTGGCTGGTCGCCGGGTACCGCGACTGGCACGCGAACGGGCTGGCCGACCCCGAGGAGGTCAAGACCGCCACGAACGCCTATCGCGCCGAATCTGACGCGATCGGCAGGTTCATCGACCAGCGGTGCATCACCGGCACCCACTTCCACGTCCAGTCAGCCGACCTGTTCGCCGCCTGGACCGGATGGTGCAAGGCCGAAGGTGAGGAGCCGGGTACCCAGACCGCGTTCTCCACCGCGCTGGCCAACCGCGGCTACGACAAGCGCAAGACCATGCACGGCAAGGTGTGGCAGGGCATCGGGCTTGCCAGTGATGACAATGCGTTATCGAGCGGGCACGGATGACGGGTATATGACGGGTCTGACGGGTCTATCAGTTAACCGCCCACGCGTGTGTAGCGCAAAGCTGCAAACCCGTCAGACCCGTCATAAGTACGGGAAGGCGAGCGCATGACCGGCGACCTAGCGCCGCTGCGCATGACCGGGCGTAATCGGCCGAGATTGCTCGATCTGTTCTGCAGTGCGGGCGGAGCAGCGGTCGGCTACGCCCGGGCGGGGTTCGATGTCACCGGTGTCGACATCACCCCGCAACCCCGCTTCCCGTACGCGTTCATCCAAGCCGACGCCATGACGTTCCCGCTGGACGGATACGACGCGATCCACGCCAGCCCGCCCTGCCAGGATTACAGCAGGGCCATGCGGCACCTGGCGACGCCGGGTAGATACCCGCGGCTCATCGGGCCGATCCGGGACCGGCTCGCCGCCGCGGGTATCCCGTGGGTGATCGAGAACGTCGTGGGTGCGCCGTTGCCCCACCAGTCCGACCTGTTCGGTCGGCACGGTGTGCTGCTGTGCGGCACCATGTTCGGCTTGCGGCTCTGGCGGCATCGCCTGTTTGAGACGTCGTTTCCCGTTTACGCGCCGTGCGGATGTGACCATTCGCTGCGGCCGATGAACCCGCACCATGGCGCCACCCGGAAACGATGGCGTGAGCACCTGGGGCCGGGTGTGTCGGTCGAACGCGTCTGGCACCAGGAAATGGGCGTGGGGTTTATGTCCGGTATCGAGGCGGACGAGGCCATCCCGCCCGTTTACACCGCGTGGCTCGGCCGACTGCTGCTTGAGCACCTGGCGGCGCCCGGGTGCGGTCTGGCACCGACCGGGACCGGATGGTGAGTCCGGGGTGAGCAAGCCGCGCGTGAAGACCTGGAATGACGGGCCGCCCGGGCGGTGCCCGCTATGCGTGTGGCCGATCCACGGCGGTAATGAAGTCACATGGGTGCCGACCGGGCGGCGATCGGCGCCGATGGGCGGAAGGGCCTGATCAGGGCGAACCGGGGGACAACGCGTGACCGGCGGCCATCACGCGCCGTGCGCGGGCACAGACACAATCGTGATGACGCGCGGGCCGGCCGGCAAGCTGCCAGGGTCGTCATGTTCAGGGCCGCGCACGGTCGCGACCGCGGGGCCGGCGCCGACGCTCCATCAGGCCACCCCGCCAGCGCCGTACGCATCCTTCGCCGCCTGCTTCAGCTGCTTGGTGAACACCGGCGTGAACGGGTCGCCGGCCGCGCCCAAACCGGGAATGGACGCCGTAATCAGCATGGCCAGCATCGACTGCCGCAAATCCGCGACCAGCTGGCCGGGTCCCGCCACCTGCGCGGCGTACACTGCCGCGGTCAGCAGGCTAGGCTGCCCGTCCAGGCCGTCGCCATCCAACGCGTCCGATGCCATACCCACCAGCTTACGGTGTGGGACGGTCAGTGGTCGCGCGATGGTCCCATCCCAGCGATGGTCACCGTCACCTGACCGCGCAGGCGCCACCGCTTGACGACGGTCACCGTCAGCACCTCCCGATGCCATTGGCCCAAGCCGCGAGATGACCTAGCGTATTCGATACGATACGTTGCGTTTCTTTATGGCGCTGACCTGGGGAAATGCCGTGCCGTCCGATGTATCTCCCCACACGAAAAACCCCACCATCCCCCCGTTTCCCTCTAATCCCGCCTGTATCCGCCGTATCACGGCTGGATTCGCCTGGATTCCCCGTTAAAATTGGTTGCGTGGCAGTACCCGCGAGCACGTCCACGAGCGTGGTGGCCGACCAGGCCGCGTCGTCATCGACGTCGGTGAAAGCCGCGAACGGCGGCGCCCAGCCGTTCGACCCGCATACGGGTTACGCGTTGGCCTGGTTGACCATGCGGCAGTTGATAGACCTCGGGCTCGCTCACTTCATTTGACGCTCAGCAAGCGCATCGGCACGGACGCGCCCAGGATGGCCGTGACGGTTTCTGCGGCTCTGACCACAGCGGTTTGCGGGCCGGGCTGGTGGATGTCGCTGGCGTTGCCCTGGCCGCCGCTGGTGACGGTCACGGGACGGCGGGTGCGTACGCGTAGGACACGGTTCCGTCTCGCCATGTGATGCACGGTGTGCCGTCGACCCTGGAGACGTCCAGGCGCCCCTGGACGGGGTTGCCGTCGAGGTCGCCGGGGCAGGCGGGGAACACGCACCGGATGACACCGGTGGCGGGCGCGCATCGTTCGCAGCGTGGGGGCCTGCCGTCCGGGGCGCGGCGTAGCGGCTGCCAGACAATCGCGGTGTCAATCACGACGAGACGCTCGATGCTCCCCGCGGCGCTGTTCAGCTTCCTGGTGGCCTGCCGCCGGTCGCGGTCGGTGGCGCCAGCGCCGAGTTTCGGGATGACCTCCAGGGCCCGGCGGGTGTTGCCGTCGGAGCCGCCGCGGGGGGATCCGGTGCGCCCGGCGACTGCGTACCGCAGGGATGCTTCGACGTCGCGGACGGTCGCGTGGGCGTCCATGATCGCGTTGAACACCGGGACGTTGCCGGGAATACGGGATTTCAGCCCGCTCGCGTAGCGTTCCGACGGCAGCCGATCCGGGTCGGCGATCAGGTGGTCAACGGTCATCAGCCCGGCGCAGGCCTGACCGTTGCGGTATTCCAGATGACCGAGGCTGGCGAGTAGTTCCCCGAGCCCGGTGCATGCCTCTCGCAGCAGGTCGTTGGTGCTGCGGTCGTCGGTCACCAGGGCCGCCCGGGGGGCCCGGGGGCGGTGTCGTCCCAGCCGGGCAGGCCCCGGGGGATGCGGCCGGTGGCGGCCAGGGCGCGTTCAGCGATGATCTTGCGACAGCGCTCAGGTGAGTACGCGCTCCGCAGATTGTTGCAGTAGACCGGGCGACCGCCCCACGTCGCGGTGCATATCAGGCACGGGTTCCGGCGGCTGCCCGCACCGTGCGCCGGCCGGCAGTTCCCCATGTCCCACGGGTCGCCCCCCTCGGTTTGGGCGACCACATGATCCACGAACGAGGCGCCGGGATGCCCGCACAACCAGCAAATTCCGGCGTATTCGGCGACGACCGCGGCGCTGAACCGCTGCCATCGCCGACCGGACGGCCTGGGCATCATGACGGTCATGGGACAAGCGTAGTCGACCATGTTCGTGATGGTCGATCACGGCACTAGAACGTACGGGCATGGTCGAGTACACTTGTTTCTTGCTAGCAGCAACCACCGACCGCTGGGGGCCGGCGAACCCCAGCCCTTCCCGTCCCCCGCGGCCGGTGACATCCAGGCTGGGAGGGTACCGCTGATGAAGAGTGACGAGCCGGGTTTCACCGGACCAACCCCGGCGGGACAGTTCAGCCCGCACGACCAGGGCATGAGCGCGGCGGGCAGCGCGCCCAGCCGGTCGTCGCCTGGTGCGGTGCCCCTGACTGGGCAGACCGGTCTTCCCGGTATCGGCACGGTCACGAGCTTGAAGAGCCAGGCCGACCCGGGTACGGCGACCACCACCATGCCCGGCCAGAACGATTTGGGTATCTCGGGCGCCGACGCTGATCCGGGCTACACCGATTCGGGTGCGGGACACGGCAGCACGTTCGCCGACCAGCACCGGCAGGTTTATCAGCAGAAGCCAGCGGGTGAATCGTGACGAACGAGGAGCTGTGGGCTAAGGTCGATGATCTGCTCATAGGACGCCACGGCGGAACACGCCTAGGTGACTGGGTGGAACGCGCGGAGCGTGAATACCAGGCCGCCCGGTCGGTTGTGCTGGCATTCGCCCACGCCGAGGACACGGCCCGGCACGTTCTGCATGAGGCGCAGCAGCAGCTGGCCGATTACCGGGCGGCGTGGCAGACCGCACGGGAAAACCTGCTGCAAGCCCGCCTTGAATTGCATGACGCGGAGCAGGAGCTAGGCCGCGCGGTTGCCCGGGAGGTGACGCGGTGAGCGCGGACCCGTGGCAGGAGCGGCCCGCCCTGCCACGCGACCCGCAGGCGGACGTGTGGCTACCCACCGAGGATGAGCCGGGTCTAGTGCATGACGAGCAGGGCGACAGGTGGCAGCGGCACGCCAGCGGCGTGCGACGTGACCGCGAAGTCGACCGGCAGGTACGCGAGGCCATCGTGGCCGAACAGGTCGGCGAATGGGGACCGGGCGGGTACCAGCCGAGCAGCTGGGAACCGGTGTAACGGAAGGGAAGGAAAATGCGGGATCTGACCAGGGAAATGTTCGGGGACGACCCGATAAGTGCCTTGATTCCGACCAGCCAGGCCGGCGGAAACCAAGTGACCAGCCTGGTGAAGGCGCATACCGCGCCGGGGTCGCAACCTTCGACCCCCTTCACGAGCCTGAAGGGCGAGACGATTGATCACCCGCCGCCCGTCGTCGAGCACGAAGACCATGTGCCGCCGGTGCTGCGCGACGCGGACGGGCATCACGTGAACCCGGACAACGCCGATCGGTCGACCCCGTTCGACCAGCCGGACGGTGCGGGCTGGAACACGGCCGGGGACATCTCGGACGTGCTGCCCGAAACACGCGGTAAGCCGTCGATAAAGCTTGGCAGATGGAACGAGGTATAGCCATGCGTGACCATCTGACGTCGCAGGGTATCTCCGCGTACTTGGATACAGCAGGCGGGATGGCGCTGTGCGCGCAGCACGGTTCCAGGCAGGCCGCCGCCGCTGTCCTGGTGGAGGCGGAGGCCGCCGACCGGGCGTGGCGCAGGGAACGCGCGGTGCACCGCGCTGAGGCGTACCCGGACCGGTACGCGAGCGTGGACGACGCTATGCGCGACATTCCCGACCCGCTCGGCGGCGTCACCGCGAACCTTGGGGGCAGCACCGATGACGTCGTTCGGCTGTACCGCCGGATTGACCCGATGGGGGGCGCGCGGAACCTCGGCCCGGAACCGGTGGACGG
>WNFJ01156103.1_pt1 | contig 13973 bp, 11 predicted proteins | sample 5400461 | NCBI WGS metagenome assembly WNFJ01 (sample SAMN13153349, study PRJNA577476) | soil metagenome | isolation source: 115 cm saprolite on Douglas fir-dominated hillslope | place: USA:California | collected 2013-09-17 | reverse complement strand
ACCAGCACCCGCCCCTGCCCGATGGACGTGGCGGCCAGGTCAGCCTCGTCCTTCGGCTTCGGGACCGAACCGCCGAAGGCGACCAGGCCGATATGCAGCCGGTGGCCGAGCCCGAACATCGCCGCCGTGGACGGGAAGTCCGACGGCGACAGGTGTCCCGTGGCCAGCCTGATGAACGCCGTGTTGCACGACTCGGTGAACGCCTGTAGCAGGTTGCTCACCGGCGCCTCGCTCTCGGCGTTGTGGAACACCTCGCCGTCGACCGTGGCCGTGCCCGGGCAGCTGGCCGACGACCGCGGGGTGAGCCCGTGGCCGATCAGCGCCGTGGAGGTGATCACCTTGAACGTCGAGCCCGGCGGGAACCCGCCGTCGATGGCCTGGTCGAAACCGCCGGAGTTGACCGACACCGCGGCGAGCACCGCCCCGCTGGAGGCGCTGACCGCGACCAGCGCGGCGCTCTTCTTCTCCCCGGCCAGCGCCGCCTCGGCCGCCCGCTGCACGGACGGCTCGATCGTGGTGGTGACCGGCTGCCCCGGACGCGGCGGCAGCGTGGCCAGCGTCGCGACGTGCGCGCCGCTCGCGGACACCACCGACACGATGGCGCCCGGCGTGCCGGCCAGCTGGCGTTCATCCGCCTGCTCCAGGCCGGTCTGGCCGACGCTGTTCCGCGCGGTGTACGGCGCGCCGAGCTGGCTCAGCTCCTGCGCCGTCACCGGTCCCACGGTGCCGACGATCCCGGCGGTCAGGCCGGGCGTGGCGGCGGTCAGCGCGTTGCCGGACTGGAACACCGTGCCGGGGAGCGGGTAGATGGCCGGCTCGAGCTGGTTGTAGCGCGCCCTGGTCACGGTGAAGACGGGCTCGAAGAAGGTCGGGTGGGCCTTGGCGGCGGCGATCGCCGTGCCGGCCGCGGACGCCGGGGCGCCCGCCGCGACCAGCGCGGAGCGAAGCGAGGCGGCGTTCTTGATCCGCGCGCCCTCCACGCCGATGGTCACGGCCTCGCCCTGGCTGGTCAGCGGCGTGCCGCCCGCGCCGAGGATGCCCGCGCGGGCCGGCCAGGCCGTCGCCAGGGTGAGCTTGCCCCCGGTCCGCAGCTGCGGCACGATCGTGGCCGGCGACCACTTCACCAGCCACTTTCCGTTCAGCAGCACCAGGTGCAGGGAGGACCTGAGGGTGATGGCGCCGAGGCCGGCCAGCGTGAGCCGCTCGGTGACCGGCTCGCTGGCCGCCGACCCGCTGGTGGTCATCGTCCCGGCCGTGAAGCTGGCCTGCCGGACGCTCAGGCGGTCGAACGCCACCTGGTTCACGGGCGTGAAGTCGGCCGGCGGATCGCTGGCCAGCTGCCGCATCGCGGCCCAGTCCTGCTTGCCCCACGCGGCCAGGAAGGCGCTCGCCGTCGGCTGCGGCACCGGCGGCGAACTGCTGCACCCGCTCAGCAAGGCGCCCCCGAGCGCCGTGACGAGCAAAGCCGACAGCAGATAGCGCCGCTGTGCACTCATGACCAGCCAGGCTACGCAACCCAGCGCGACCGCCGGTGCCATATGCCACAGGAGCGCGCAAAATGTAATCGATAACGTCTGCAGCTAAGCCAAATTTTCTAAACATCTCATTTTTGGCGTAAAGATACACACGATCATGTGAACGATGCTGAGAACCGGCGGTTCTAGTGCCGCATCAGGTCACATAGCCCCGGTCCCTTGGCGCCGCGCAGCGGGCCGCGCGACCGGCACGATGTGACAGCGTGCCGGTTCTATGCGGCTCAATGTAACATCGTGCCGGTCAGGGGCGGAGTTGGCGCGGGACGCAGGAGGCGCGCGGGGCGCCTGGGACCTGAAATGCGGGCCTGAAACGCAAACTAAATGTGATGCTGCTCTAGCGGGTAAACGCAACGCTAGATCTGATGACGAAGGGCTCGGGATGGGCATTCCGGCGCACAAATGTCGGTGCCCTCCGCTAGGGTCCGGGCCATGCGACTGCTGCACACCTCGGACTGGCACCTCGGCCGGTCGCTGCACCGCGCGGACCTGCGGGCGGCGCAGTCAGCGTTCCTCGGCCACCTGGTGGAGGTGGCCCGGGCCGAGAAGGTGGACGCGGTCCTGGTCGCCGGGGACATCTACGACCGGGCGGTGCCGCCGGTAGACGCCGTCGAGCTCTGCGAGGACGCCCTGCTCAGGCTGCACGACACCGGCGCGAGGATCGTGCTGATCAGCGGCAACCACGACTCGGCCCGCCGGCTCGGGTTCGGCAGCGGCCTGCTGGACAAGGCGGGCGTGCACCTGCGCACCCGGCCGGGCGCGCTGGCCAGGCCGGTCGTGCTCGAGGACGGCCACGGTCCGGTGGCCGTCTACGGCATCCCGTACCTCGAGCCGGACGCCGTCCGCGGCGAACTGCCCGAGGCCGCCGAAAATCCAGCCGAAAATCCAGCCGGAGAAACAGCCGGAGAAACAGCCCGGATACCCCGCGGTCACGCCGGGGTGCTCAGCCACGCGGTCGCCTGCATCGGCGCGGACGCCGACGCCCGCGGCGCCCGGCGCCGCGTCGTCATGGCGCACGGCTGGATCACCGGGGGTACGCCCAGCGGGTCCGAGCGCGACATCACCGTCGGCGGCGTGGGCCAGGTGCCCGCGGACCTGTTCGCCCCGTTCAGCTACGCGGCCCTGGGCCACCTGCACGGCCAGCAGACCGTCGCCCCGCACGTGCGTTACAGCGGATCCCCGCTGCCCTACTCGTTCTCCGAGGCGTCGCACCGCAAGGGTAGCTGGCTGGTGGAGCTGGACGCGGAAGGGAACGCGCACGTCGAGCAGGTGCCGGCCCCGGTGCACAGGCGCCTCAGCGTGCTCCGCGGCCGCCTCGCCGACCTGCTCGGCGAGGCGGCCTACGCCCGCTGCGAAGACGACTTCGTGTCCGTCACGCTCACCGACCCGAGCCGCCCCGAGGGGGCGATGGACGCCCTGCGCGCCAGGTTCCCGCACGTCCTGGTGCTCGCGTTCGAGCCGGAGGGCGCCGTGCCCGACGGCCGCGGGTACCGGGCCAGGACCGCGGGCCGTGACGACGAGTCCGTCGCCGCCGAGTTCGTCAGGCACGTCAGCGGCGCGCCGCCCAGCGAAGGCGAGGTAGGACTCCTCAGGAACGCGTTCGAGGCCGTGCGCGCCGAGGCGGCGGACGGCTGATGCGCCCGCACCGGCTCCGCGTGACCGCGTTCGGCGCCTTCGGCGGCACCGTGGAGGTCAGCTTCGACGACCTGGCCTGCTCCGGGCTGTTCCTGCTGCACGGCGAGACCGGCGCGGGCAAGACCACGCTGCTCGACGCCATCGGATTCGCGCTCTACGGCCGGGTTCCCGGCGAACGCGGCAAGGTGCGCAGGCTGCGCTCGGATCACGCGGCGCCGGGCACGCCGACCGAAGTCCAGCTCGAGGCCACGCTCGGCGGCCGGCGGATGCGGATCACCCGCAAGCCGGAGCAGGAACGCGCCAAGCTGCGCGGTACCGGCACGACCACCGAGCAGGCCAAGATCCTGCTCGAGGAGTCAGGCGGCGGGCCGTGGCGGGCCGTCTCCACCCGGGCGGGCGAGGCCGACCAGGAGATCGCCGACCTGATGGGGATGTCCGCCGACCAGTTCTTCCAGGTCGTCCTGCTGCCCCAGGGCGAGTTTGCACGGTTCCTGCACGCCGACGCCGGCGACCGCGCCAAGCTGCTGCAGCGGCTGTTCGGCACCGACAGGTTCCACGCGGTGGAAGAGTGGCTCGCTCGCCGCCGCAAGGCCACGGCGGACGAGGTCAGGGAGGCCGAGCTGCGCATCAAGGAGCTCGCGGCCCGGGTCGCGCAGGCCGCGGGCGTCCCGTTGCCGGGCGGCGACCAGCCGGGCGGCGACCAGCCGGGCGGCGACGCACCGGAGCTTCCGCCGGCGCCGTGGGCCGCTCAGCTCGCCCGTGACGCACAGGCCGAAGCCCTCGCCTGCCAGGGCCTGGTCGGCGGCCACCGCCGCGACCTGGACCGGGCGCTCGACCGGCAGCGCGAGACCGCCCGGCTGGCCGACCGGCAGCGCCGCCGCGACGGCGCGCTGAAGAACAGGGACCGCCTGGCCGCGGAGGAAGCCAGCATGGGCGAACGCCGCGAGGAGCTCGCGGCCGCGGTCCGCGCCGCCGACGTCGCGCACCCCCTCGCCGAGGCCGAGCGGACCACCGCCGCGCTGGCCCGGGCCCGGGCCGCCGAGGCGCAGGCCAGGACGGAGGCGCAGGCCGGGGCGGAGGCGGCTGGCCTGCCCCCGGCCGCCACGGCGGCCGAGTTGAGGGCGGCCGGCCAGCAGCAGGTCGCGCAGGTCGGCCGCCTGGAGGCGCTGCGGTCGTTGTCCCGGCAGGCGGCCGACGAGGACGAGGCCGCCGCGTCGGCTCACCAGGCCGCAGACGTCCTGGCCGCCCAGATCGACGCGGCCGGGCGCGAAGCCGCGGCCAGGCGCCAGCGGCGCCCCGGCCTGAGCCGGGAGCGCGACGAGGCGAGCGGGGCCGGCCAGCGGCTCCCCGCCGTCCGGGCCGAAGCCGACCGGTACCGCCGGGCCGCCGCCGACGCGGCCGCCCTGGCCCAGGCCCGCGCCGACGCCGCCCGCCAGGCCGAGGCGTACATCGCCGCGAAGATCGAAGCCGCCGAGCTTCTCAACGACGCGGCCCAGCTGCGGATGGCCCGCATCGACGGCATGCGCGCCGAGCTCGCGGCCACCCTGACCGACGGCGCCCCCTGCCCGGTCTGCGGCTCGCTCGATCACCCCGAGCTGTGCGAGCTCCGCGGCGACCGGGTGACCCGTGAGCAGGAGGAGGCCGCTGACGCCGAAGCCACCCAGGCCGCGGAGACGGCCGAGATGGTCGGGGCGAAGCACGCCGCCGCCAGCATCCTGGTCGCCGACCTGTCGGGCCGGCTGGCCAGCGCCGGGTTCACCGTCGCCGTCGACCTGCCCTCCCTGCAGGCCGAGGGGCAGCGGCTCGACACCGCCGCGCGCACCCTCGGTGCCGAAGGGGTCCAGCTGGCCACCGCCGCGGCCAGGCACGGCGACCTGCAGGCCGCGCTCGAGGCGCTCGATCAGGACATCGTGGCCGCCGACAGGCGGCTCGCCGAGCTGACCGACCAGCGCCAGTACGGCCTCCGGCTGGCCACCGAGGCCGGCCAGCGGGCCGCCAGGCACCGCGAGTCGCTGCTGGCCCAGCTCGGCGGCCGGCCGGACCTGGACGCCGCGCTGAGCGCCGCCCGGCTGGCCGGCGACGCGCTCATCGCCGCCGCCGACGCGGCCGATGCCACCGCCCGCGCCGAGCAGGAGGCGGGGCGGGCCGCCGGCCTGGCCGCCCGGGCCGCCGCCGAGGCCGGGTTCGACGGCCTGGACGCGGCCCGCGGTGCCCGGCGGGACACCGCCTGGCGGGCCGCGGCCGACCGGGCCATCCGCGCGCACGAGGCCTCCGCCCGTGGCGTCGCCGAGCTGCTCGCCGACCCCGATCTCGACGTGCCGCTCGACCCGCCCGCGGACCTGGCCGGCGCGCAGGCGGCGGTCGACGCGGCGGGCCAGGCCCACGACGACGCGGTGGCCGCCGCCGACCGCGCCCGGCACAAGGCCGAACAGCTCGCCGGTCTCGCCCCCCAGCTCACCGCGCGCCTGGACCTGCTGAGGCCGCTGGCCGAGAAGGGCGCCGAGGCCAAGAGGCTCGCCGACCTGGCCGCCGGCCTCGGCGCGAACACGCTCAAGATGACCCTGTCCTCGTTCGTGCTCGCGGCCCGCCTGGAGGAGGTGGCCGCCGCCGCCAGCGAGCGGCTCGTCACGATGACCTCGGGACGCTACTCGCTGGTCCACACCGACGCCCGCCGCGGCGCGGGCCGGGCCGGCCTCGGCCTGCTCGCCTGCGACAGCTGGACCGGGGTGGACCGCGACACCAGCACGCTGTCCGGCGGTGAGACGTTCCTGGCCAGCCTGGCCCGAGGCCGGCGGCACCAGGATCGAGGCGCTGTTCGTCGACGAGGGCTTCGGCAGCCTCGACGAGGACACCCTCGAGGAGGTGATGACCGTGCTCGACGGCTTGCGCGAGGGCGGCCGGATGGTGGGCATCGTCAGCCACGTGGCCGAGCTCAGGCAGCGCATCCCCGCTCAGGTCCAGGTCCGCAAGGGCCAGTCCGGCAGCCACCTGACCGTCCGCACCCATACCGCCTAGGACCTTCTTGATACCGAACGGGCTGGGCGCGTGCCCCGGTCACGGCGCACCATGGAAACGTGCGCCTGATTGCCCGGTGGGCTGGCCTGAGCCCGCGACGCAGGATGCTCGTCGGCGTCGCGGCCCTGGTCGTGGTGGCCGGCGCCGTCGCCGGCACGGTGCGCGGGCTGGCCGGCCCGCCCGCCGTCCACGGCCACCGCCCGGGCGACGTGCTGCTGGTGCCCGGCTACGGCGGGAGCACCGCCGCGCTCGACCAGCTGGCCGGCAAGATCACCGCCGCCGGCGGCCGCGCCACCGTAGTCCGCCTGGCCGGCGACGGCACCGGTGACCTCCAGCAGCAGGCCGGCGTGCTGAACGGCTACGTGAACCAGGCCCTGGCCGCGGGCTCGGGCCCGGTGACCGTGATCGGCTACTCGGCCGGGGGCGTGGTGGCCTGGCTGTGGGACGTGGACTACGACGGCGTGGCCAAGGCCCGCCGGATCATCACCCTGGGTTCCCCGTTGCACGGCGCCGACCTGGCCGCGGTGGGCGCGACCGACCTGCCCGGGGCGTGCCCGGCCGCGTGCGAGGAACTCGTGCCCGGCAGCTCGATGCTGAACCGGCTGCGGGAGACGGGCCCGGCCACCCGTCCGCCGTGGCTGTCCCTGTGGACCACCGACGACCAGGTGGTCCAGCCGCCCGACTCGGCCCGGCTGCCCGGCGCGGTGAACGTCCCGCTCCAGTCGGTGTGCCCGGGCGTCTCGATCGGCCACGGCCAGCTGCCCACCGCCCCGCTCGTCGTCGGCATCGTCCTGCGCACCCTGCGCAGCCCCGCCCTCACCTCGCCCCGCCCCGCCGACTGCCGCTCCCTGCAGGCTCTGGGCAGTTCCGGCTAGGTCCCGGCCCGTGCTACGCGGTGATGTCCTTGGTGGAGAAGTTCGCCCAGGCGGCCGCCAGGAACACCACGACGTACACCGCCTGGATCCCGAACCCGCGCTGGATGTCCCGCCAGAACACGGGCTGGCGGAAGAAGTCGATCCAGGCCAGCCAGTACCGGGTCGGCAGGTAGGGCTGGACCACGGTGGCCGCGTTGAGGGTGACCAGTACCTCGCTGGCCACGAGCGCGGCCAGCGCGCCCAGGGCCGAGCCGAGCGCCGAGTCGGTGATGGTGGACAGGAACAGCGCGATCGCGGCGACGCCGAGCATGGACACGGTGATGAAGGCGATCGCGCCCGCGATCCGCTCGGTCAGCTGCCACAGGCCGAGCGGCGTCCCGGACAGCGAGGTGACGGCGCTGCCCGCCGCCTGCCCCGCGGTCGGGGCCTGCCCGGCCAGCCCCGTGCCCGCCCCGCCCGGACCGGCCGCGTCGCCACCCGGCGGCTGCCCGACCGCCGCGGCCTGGGACGGGCCGAGCAGGAAGACCCCGGTCGCGTAGGCCGTGACGGTCACCGCCAGCACCACCAGCAGCACGTACACGATGACCGAGACGAGCTTGGCGACCAGCAGCCGGGTCCGCCCGACCGGCCGCACCAGCAGGTAGCGCAGCGTGCCCGTGCTGGCCTCGCCGGCGATCGAGTCACCCGCCACCACCGCGACCGCGACCGGCAGGAACACCGGCAGCACGAGCGCGAGCGCGGCGGCCGGGTAGAGCTCGCCGTTCTGCAGCACGGCGGACAGGAAGGCGCTGCCCTGGCCGGGCGGCGGGGCCAGGTGGGTGATCATGATGAAGATCGCCACCAGGAACGGCAGGGCGCAGGTCAGCACGACGCTGATCCAGGTGCGCGGCCGCCGCAGCAGCTTGACCAGTTCCACCCCGATCACGACGAGCCTCCGATGTGGTCCGAGCCCGCGCCGGTCACCGAGAGCACGATGTCCTCGAGCGTGCGCTGGTGCGGGCCGATCGCGCTGACCCGCAGCCCGGCGCCGACCAGCCGCGCGTTGAGCGCGGCCGCGTCCTCGTAGCGGACCAGCAGGTGCGGCCCGTCCCGCCGCTCCACCTGCCCGTCCAGCAGCGCGGCCACCTGGTCGCCGTCCGGGGTGTCCACGCCGATCAGGCCGGTCGGCGCGCGCAGGACCGCCAGGTCGTCCTGCAGGACAAGACGCCCGGCGTCAAGGACCCCGACCCTGGTGCACAGCTGCTCGACCTCGGCGAGCAGGTGACTGGACAGGAAGACCGTCACCCCCGTCTCGTTCAGGGTGGTCAGGAGCTCCCGCAGGTCGCGGATCCCGCGCGGGTCCAGCCCGTTGCCCGGCTCGTCCAGGACGAGCAGCCGCGGCCGGCGTATCAGCGCGGCGGCCAGGCCGAGCCGCTGCCGCATGCCCAGCGAGTAGGCCTTGACCGGCCGGCGGTCCACTCCGGCCAGCCCGACCTGCTCCAGGGCCTCGCCGACCCGCCGTCGCCTGGTCCGCCGGGCGGCCGCCCCGCCCGGCCCGGCCGCGTCGAGCAGCGCGAGGTTGGCCCGGCCGGACAGGTGCGGGTAGGCGGCAGGCTCCTCGATCAGCGCGCCGATCTGCGGCAGCACCTCGCGCGCGTGCCTGGGCATCCGCCGGCCCATCACCTCGATCTCGCCGCTCGTCGCGTAGACCAGGGCGAGCAGCATACGGACCAGCGTGGTCTTGCCCGACCCGTTCGGCCCCACAAGGCCGTACCTGTCGCCCTCCCGCACGTCCAGGTCGACGGATAGCACCGCGGTGACGGACCCGTAGCGCTTGGTCAGAGCCCGGGTGACGATCACGACAGGGTGACCTGTTCCGTCAGCTGCGTCGCCGCCTGCTCGAGCAGTTGCGCGCTGACCGTCCCGGCGAGCAGGAAGGTGACGAAGAAGCCCGGCGGCCTGACGATGACCGCGTTGATCAGCGGCGCGCCGATCACCGCCCCCGACCCGCCCGCTATGTCCAGCGGCGTGCCACCGGCCGAGACCGCGTCCGGGACCAGGTTCTGCCCGGCGCTGCCGCGCACGCCGAGCACCACGAACGTCGCCAGCCCGCCCCCGTAGACGCCGATCTCCTCGAACCCGGGCAGCACCGGGAGCCGGTCGCGCCCGGCCAGCGCGGCGGGCAGCGCTACCAGCCCCAGGTTGCTGAGCGCGCCGGCCAGGTTGCTGGCGTTCGTCACGGTGAAGCCGGCGGCGGGCGCCCGTGCCGGCGTCAGCACCCGCGGGTCCGGCCGCCACCGGTCGACCTGGAAGAACTGGGTTTCCAGCGCGGGCCGGGCCGAACCCCGCTGGAATATCTCGACCATCAGCGGCAGCCCGCTCGACGGGTCGGCCCAGATGTCGGCCTCGGCCACGGTGGACGCCGGATCGGCCGGCCTCATCCGCAGCCCGGCCGCGCTGCGGCCCGCGACCCGCAGCGGCGCGATCACGCCGAACCTGGCCTGCCGTCCCGCCTCGGACAGCAGGCGCAGCGCCAGGGCCGGCGGCACCAGGTCGGCCGGGCGCGGCAGCCGGAACGTCTGCCGCCCGCGGACCTCGGTGAGCAGCTCGCTGCCGGAGTCCCAGATGTAGGAACGGCAGCCGCTGAGCTGATAGGTGTCGCGCTCGCCCGCGTCGGAGAGCACGTCGACCCGCCACCGGGCCGGCGTCGCCTGCCAGACCCGCATCTTCGTCACGCCGTCGAGCAGCGCGGTCAGGCCGGTCAGGCCGGCCAGCGGAGGCAGCCCGAACGTCGCGTCGCTTTCCGCGTAGCCGGCGTAGGGCTCGTCCGCCGAGGCCAGGATGCGGGCCCGGAGCTGGCTGGCGGTCAGCACCGGCATGCTCACCGGCAGTGCGCTGGCGATCACGGGCAGTCCGCAGAGCAGGGCCAGCCCGGCCGCTACCACCGCCCATCTGCGCACGATCTGGGTCTTCATCAAGACCCTCGCGAGAAGGTCGCGAGGGAGGCAAGGCGGTCACTCGATCCAATTCGCCCAGACACCCAATAACGGTACGATAACCGCAGGGTATCGGGGGAGGTCTTGGCGGCGCCGACAAAGGCGGCTCTCGCCTCTCGTCAGGAGACCATGTCGCGGTCTAGGATCGGGAACTGTCAGTAACGATCGGAAAACCCTGACGAGACGGCTGCGGGCGGGACGGACCGTCGTGTCAGGGGGGGCGAACGGTTAGGGATTCGTCATGGCAATAGATCCCGGTGTCCGGCGTATCGTCGTCGGCGTGGATGGCTCCGCGGAGTCCGTGGCCGCGCTAGGGTGGGGGTGCCGCGAGGCGAGCCTGCGCGCCGCCGAGGTGCTCGCCGTGCTGGCTCTGGAGTCCGCATGTCATCAGGTCGCGAGCTATGCCGTCCCGGCGCCTAGACAGTCGGCCGGAAGCTGGGGAACCGCCCGTGACGTGCTACGACGCTCGGTCAGCGAGGCGCTGAGCCTGTTCCCCGACGTCAGCGTGCGGACCGAGATAGCCGAGGGGCTGGCCGCCCGGGTGCTGCTCGACCACGCCGCCGGGGCCGACATGCTGGTGCTCGGGCGCAACGCGAACGGCTCCGATCCGTACCGGGCCGCGGGTCCGGTCATCCGGGTCTGCCTGCGCGCCGCGCGGTGCCCCGTGGTCATCATCGGCGCGGTGGACGCGGTCCCTCCGGCCCCGGCGGATCACGTGCCCGCGTCGTGGCAGCGGACCCTCCAGAGGTCCGGCGCGGCCCTCTGATTCCTAACGGAGCGTAGCTAAAAACACTATGCGCGGGGTGGCGGACCGTCGCTCCGGCCCGGCCCGGTAGCCTCGCGGTCATGGTGTCCAGAGATATCCGGGTGTGGCTGCCCGAGCCGGATTCTGTCGCGCTGATGGGCGGCCTGCCCGACGGCATGGCCGCCGACGTGTGGACCGGGGGAGAGCAGGTGCCAGACTCGGCCGATGAGGTCGAGGTGGTCGTGCTGCCGTTCGGCGTGCCGCCGTCCCGGATGCCGGTGCTGGCCAAGCTGCCGCGGCTGCGGCTGATCCAGCTGATGTCGGCCGGCGTCGAGCACATCGTTCCCTTCGTCCCGGCCGGGGTCACCCTGTGCAACGCCCGCGGCGTGCACGACCCGGCGGTCACCGAGTGGACCATGGCGGTGATCCTGGCCCAGCTGCGCCAGCTGCCCCGGTTCGCGGCGGCGCAGCGGGCGGGCACCTGGAGCCCCGCCGGCGGTGAGCTGCTGGCCGGCCAGACCGTGCTGATCGTGGGCTTCGGCTCCATCGGCGAGACGGTCGAGCGGCTGCTCGCCCCGTTCGGCGTGACCATGGCACGGATCGCCCGGCGGGCCCGGCCGGGCGTGTCCAGCCTGGAGGAGCTGCCCGCCGTCCTGCCGAAGGCCGACATCGTGATCGTGCTGCTCCCGGTGACGCCGGCCACGACCGGGCTGGTGGACGCGCGCTTCCTCGGCCAGATGCACGACGGCGCCCTGCTGGTCAACGCGGCCCGCGGCAGCATCGTCGACACCGCCGCGCTGGTCGCGGAGCTGCAAGCGGGGCGCCTGCGCGCCGCGCTCGACGTCACAGACCCCGAACCCCTCCCGGCCGGGCACCCGCTGTGGTCCGCGCCCGGGCTGCTGCTCACGCCCCATATCGCCGGAGCGGAGGCCACCGGCATGGGCCGCGTCATGGCTCTCGTCCGGGACCAGCTGGCCCGCTACGCCGCGGGCGAGCCGCTGCTCAACATCGTCGGCGACCAGGGTTACTAGAATCGTCGTCGTGTCGTCCCTGGTAGAGGTATCCCCGGCGGTCAGCGCCGCGCTGCGGGCGGGCGGGCCCGTCGTCGCCCTGGAGTCCACGATCATCTCGCACGGCCTGCCGCGCCCGGGCAACCTGGACGCCGCGCGGGAGTTCGAGGCGATCCTGGCCGGCCAGGGCGTGACCGCGGCCACCATCGCGCTCGTCGACGGCGTGCCCAGGATCGGCCTGGCGCCGCACGAGCTCGAGCGGATCGCCACGGACGAGTCCGTGGTCAAGGTCGGCAGCCGCGACATCGCCATCGCGATGGCCAGGAAGGTGACCGGCGGCACCACCGTGGCGGCCACGTCGGTGCTGGCCGCCCGGGCGGGCATCCGGGTGTTCGCGACCGGCGGCCTGGGCGGCGTGCACCGCGGCGCGAGCGAGACCTTCGACGTGTCGGCGGACCTGACCGTGCTGTCCAGGACGCCGATCACGGTGGTCTCGGCCGGGGTGAAGTCCATCCTGGACATCCCGGCGACGCTGGAACGGCTCGAGACGCTCGGCGTCGCGGTCGTCGGCTACCGCACCTGGCGGTTCCCCGCCTTCTGGCTCTCCGATTCCGGCTGCGACCTGGACTGGCGGGCCGACACCCCGGAGGAGGTCGCCGACATCATGGCGGCCAGGGAGGCGTTCGGCGAGCCGTCCGCCCTGCTCGTCGCCAACCCGCTGCCGCCCGGCCGGCAGCTCGACCCCGAGGTGCTCAGCGGCGCGCTGGAGGCGGCCCTGATCGCCGCCGCCGAGGCCGGCATCCGCGGCAAGGCGGTCAGCCCCTTCCTGCTCGACCGCATCCAGCAGGTGACCGGCGGGGCCAGCGTCGAGGTCAACCTGGACATCGCCCGGGGCAACATCGACCTCGCCGCGAAGATCTCGAAATCCTGGTCCGAACGATCCGTCGTGCCCGTTGCCCCGTAACCACGCCAGCGGTTCCTCCCGGGTCGTGGTCTGCGGGGACGTGATCAACGACATGCTCGTCAAGCCGTTCGACGGCGTCACCCCGGGCAGCGACACCCGGGCCGCCATCCTCGCCCGGCCAGGCGGCGCGGCGGCCAACCAGGCCGCGTGGATGGCTCACCTCGGCGCCGACGTGGTCTTCGCCGGCCGGGTCGGCGCCCGCGACGCGGCCTATCACCGGCGGGAACTGGCCCGCGCGGGCGTCCGCGCGCACCTGGCCGCCGACCGCGCCGCCGAGACCGGCGCCATCGTGATCATGGTGGCGCCGGACGGCGAGCGGACCATGTTCACCGACCGGGGCGCGAACCTGCGGCTGCGGCGCTCCGACGTGCCGGCCCGCCTGCTCGACGGCGCGGCCGCGCTGCACCTGACCGGGTACACGTTCTGCGAGCCCGCCCTGCTCGACGTGGCGCTCTGGCTGATCGGCGAGGCCCGGGCCCGGGAGATCGCGGTCACCGTCGACCCGGGTTCGGCCGCCTTCCTGGCCCGGATGACCCCGGCCGCGTTCCTGGGCTGGACCGAGGGCGCCGCGATCTGCTTCCCCAACCGCGACGAGGCCGCCGAGCTCACCGGGCACACCGACCCCCTGTCCATGGCGGCCGCCCTGACCAGGTATTACAGTGTCGTGGTCCTCAAGCTCGGCGGTGCGGGCTGCGTGCTGGCCACCCCCGGCCAGCCCCCCGTCGTGGTCGCCGCCCACCCGGCGCGAGCCACCGACACCACCGGCGCAGGCGACGCCTTCTGCGGGGCCTTCATGAGCCGGTGGCTGGCCGGAACCCCCGACTCGCCCGCCCCCGCGCTGCCTATCACCCCAGGCCGCCTCGCGGACCTCGTCGGCGCGGCCGAGTTCGCCGCGCGGATCGCCGCCACCGTGGTGACCCGCTTCGGCGCCCGCCCCGTCTAACCGCGCCGTCTATTGGGGGCTATGCCCCAGACCCCACCGTGAAATTGCACGTGCACCATGGTTCGTTAGGAAAAATCATTTTTTTATACCGAACGGGCCGGGCGGGGTGCCTTGGTCACCGTGCCTGCCGACGGCGTTGTCTATTTTCGTGACGTGATAAATGAGGCGTGCTGCAAACCTTTGCAGTAGGTTGGTATTTCACCGCACGGGTAGCTCGGATGGGGACGCATGCGCCTACTACTGCGGCGTGCCACGAGGGCCATGGGCCGTCAGCCCGTT
>WNFJ01234664.1_pt2 | contig 13974 bp, 11 predicted proteins | sample 5400461 | NCBI WGS metagenome assembly WNFJ01 (sample SAMN13153349, study PRJNA577476) | soil metagenome | isolation source: 115 cm saprolite on Douglas fir-dominated hillslope | place: USA:California | collected 2013-09-17 | reverse complement strand
CCCCCCAGCCCAGAAAGCCTGAAAGCCCGCTTCCTGGAGCCGCTCCACAACCGCGATGGCAAATTCCCGTTCGGTCATGATTCTTCCGTCGTTTGCGGCTTGGCGTGACCTTCCCAGATCAGGAGCCCATTGCGGCCATAGCGGCGCTGTTCCCATTCCGCCAGCGCCGGCCGGCCATCCAGCTCGGAGTGCCTTTCCGATTGCAACACCAGCACGGAGCCAGCCGGCATTTTCCGCTGCACGGCGGCGATCAGCAACAGCAAATCGTCGGTCCGCTTTTGAATGTCCGCAAAGGGAGGACTCACATAAACGTTGACGGGTTCAGGGGCCTGCCAGCTCGCCGCCCAGCGATAGACATCGGCGCGCTGGACCTGTGCCTGGCCGGTGTAGCCGAAGGCGCGCACATTAGCATCAATGTCATGGGCCAGGCGAAAATCGCGTTCCAGGAACAACACGGATTTGGCGCCGCGGCTAAGCGCTTCCAGGCCGACCACGCCGCTGCCGGCGAAGGCATCCACAAAAGGCCGATCCGGGACCGCGTCGCCGAGGATGTTGAACAGGGCCTCGCGGACCCTGTCCGGCGTCGGCCTCAGGTCCGAACTCAAATTACAGGTGAGCCTGCGCCCGCGCAAGGCCCCCGCCACAATCCGAAGCTGCACGCGCATGCATCCCTCAGAAAAACGCTGTAGGGTGGGTCGAGTCTTCGAGACCCACCGGGCGAGACGCGAATGTGTTTCCGGTGGGTCTCGAAGACTCGACCCACCCTACCGGTTCTTTCTCATGATAGCGTAATTCTTGCAGGTGGACGCCGCCCGCTGCGGTCAGTAAATTAGGTCAAGCTTTTTCTTGATCGAAGTTTACGGCGAGAAACTCATGAGGAAGCACCGAATTGTTGCTGGTTTTTTCCTGGTTTGCTGGACCGGAGCGGCTGCGGCGGAGGCCCCCGCTCCCCTCCTGGCCCGGATCAAAGCCGTGGGCAAGGAAGGTGCCGGCAACATCGCTGCGGCCAAGGCATGGAAAGAGCTGGTTCGGCTCGGTCCCGTCGCGCTTTTGGATCCCTTGGCGGCCCTGGATGATGCCCCGCCGGCCGCCGCCAATTGGCTCCGCTCCGCGGTCGATGCCATTGCTGAGAAAACCTTGTCGGCTGGAAAAACTCTGCCAGCGGCCAAGCTCGAGGCCTTCGTCCGCGACCGCCGTCATGCCGGCAGCGCCCGCAGGCTGGCTTACGAATTGCTGGTCCGCGTCGATGCGACGGCTCCCGGCCGGCTCCTACCCGGCATGCTGGACGATCCCGGCGCCGAGCTGCGCCGCGAAGCCGTGGCGGTGATCTTGAAAAGCGCACAGGAGTTTTTCGACAAGGATGACAAGGGTGCGGCCAAGGCCGCCTACCAGCGCGCCCTGGAAGCCGCCCGGGAGCGCGACCAGGTCCTCCTCATTATCGCCCGCCTGAAAAAGCTCGGCGTCGAGATCGATGCGACAGCCCACTTTGGCTTTATCACACGCTGGCACATCGCCGGGTCCTTCGATAATACCGGCGGCGCCGGATTCCAGAAAGTCTTCCCTCCGGATAAAGGGGTCGATCTGGCCGCTGTCTACAAGGGCAAGGATGGGCAGGAAGTCCGCTGGACCGAGCACGTCACCACCTTGCCCCTGGGAGTCGTGGATATCAACAAGGTGATCGGAGCCCTGCACGGAACCACGGCCTATGCCCATGCCGCCGTCGTCTCCGCCACGGCACGCCCCGTCGAGATACGCGCCGGAAGCAATAACGCCGTTCGCATCTTCCTGAACGGCAAGGAAATTTTCTTCTGGGAAGAATACCACCACGGCAAGCGCATGGACCAGCACGTCGGCCGTAGCACGCTCAAGGCGGGCCGAAATGAAATCCTCGTCAAAGTCTGCCAGAACGAGCAGACCGAGCCCTGGGCCCAGGAATGGGCGTTCCAGCTTCGGATTTGCGATGCCCTGGGTGGTCGAGTTCCGGTAACCGTTGCAAGAAAAAAATAAGCAACCTGCTTGCGTTTAGCGTTCGGTTTGTAGTTTCCGAACGCTAAACGCAAGCTTGAGCCAGGATCGGTAAAAATGAATCGATTCCTAATCGCCATGACGATAGCCATTTTCGCGGTATCCCTGCGGGCGGATGATTCCCCGCAGTTTCGCGGCAAGGGAGGACTCGGCATCGCTGAAACGGCGGTGCCTGTGCGCTGGGGAGAAAAGGAGAACATTCGCTGGAAGGCGTCCCTTCCTGGCCGGGGCTTGTCGAGTCCGGTAATCGCGGGCCAGCGCGTCTTTGTCACCGCCAGTAGCGGCGTTAATCAGGACCGGCTGCACGTTTTGTGTTTCGATGCCAAGACGGGCAAGGAGCTCTGGCAGCGCCGGCTCTGGGCCACCGGCAACACCCTGTGCCACGAGAAGACCTGCATGGCCGCCCCAACCCCGGTCACCGACGGCAAGTGCGTCATCGCCCTGTTCGCCAGCGCCGACCTGGTGTGTTACGACGTGGACGGCAATCTGCTGTGGTATCGCTCGCTGACGGGGGATTACCCGACCATCGGCAACAATGTCGGCATGGCGGCCTCGCCCATTCTCCATGGAGACTTGTTATTGTTGTGCCTGGAAAACGCCGGCGCCTCCTTTGCCGCCGGCATCGACAAGCACAGCGGCAAGAATCGCTGGAAGATCGACCGGCCGCGCGGCATCAACTGGGTCACGCCCCTGCTGATTCGCGACGCGGGCAAGGACCTGGTCCTTTTCCAGGGGCCCGAAGAGCTGTCGGCGCATGATCCGGCCAATGGCAAGAAGCTCTGGGCCCTCACCGGCAACAAGCTCGCCACCATTCCCTCGCCGACGGCGGGCGACGGCCTGGTCTTCGTGCCCGGCGATAAGTTCCTCGCTCTCCGGCCTTCCACGGACAAGGGTTCGCCGGAGGTTGTCTGGCAATCGAACAAGCTTTCGGGGAGCTATTCATCTCCCTTGTATTACAAGGGCCTGGTCTACATGTTGACGGCGCGCGGGGTGCTCAATTGTGCCGACGGCGCCAGCGGCAAACACCTTTGGAGCCAGCGCATCGAGGGCACCTTTGCCGCCTCTCCCTTCGCCGCAGACGGCAAAATCTACCTGGTCAGCGAGGAAGGCGCCACCACGGTCATGCAGGCCGGAACCGAACCCCGCATCCTCGCCAGCAATGCCCTGCCTGAAACCTTCCTGGCCAGCCCCGCCGCCGCCGACGGAGTCCTGTATCTGCGTTCCGACAAACACCTTTATTGCATCGGGAAAAAAACGAATTGAGTCCATCAACCGCGCTGAACAATCTAGAATCTAAATCAATCGTAAGAACTCCTCCAGCAATTCACCCAGGCGATTGCGCATGGCCGCCATGCTCGTCAACACCTCCTCATGTTGGATCGGTCCCTGTCCCAAGCCGGCGGCGCGATTGGCGATGCAGGATAGGCCGGCACATTCCAAGCCCAGCTCGTGAGCGGCGCATATTTCCCGCGCCGTGGACATGCCCACGGCATTGGCACCACAGACCCGCAAAGCGCGAATTTCAGCGGGCGTCTCGTAGCAAGGCCCGGTTACCTGGGCATAGACACCGGTGGCCAGGGAAATGGAACCGGCCCGGCCTGCTTTTTCCAGAAGCGTGCGGAGCCGAGCGGAATAGGGGTTTCCCTCGACGGGGCCAAGGGGCAAACGGGAACGCGTCCAGTCGATTTGGTCCGTCAAAACCATCAGGCTACCGGGCGTCAAGTCGTCACGAATTCCGCCGGCGGCATTGGTGGCCAGGAAAAGGCGGGCGCCCAGGTCGCGGGCGAGGCGCGCCGGCATCAGCACCGTTGACCAGGGATGCCCTTCGTAATAATGCAGCCGGCCCTCGAAGACAAGGACCTTCTTGCCGGCCCAGGAACCCAGGGTCAAGCGGCCGGCATGCCCGCTCACCGTGCTGGCCGATAGCCCCGCAACATCCGCAAAGGTAACGCTGCATGCCTGCTGCAAGCGCCGGGTCAACTCGCTCAAGCCGGATCCCAACACCAGGGCCAGATCGGGAGGCTGCTGCCGGGAAAGATCGGTCAGCACAGGAAGGGAATTGGATTCGGGCATGGCGTTGGGCTACCCGGGATCGCTGTCCGGGTTCATGGCCTCCAGCTTGGCACGGGCGGCCTGGGCGATCAGCTCAGCGCACATTTCTTCGCCCAGCAAGCTGGAATTGAGCAAGAGGTCGTACTGGTAAACGTCATTGGTTTTGCGGTGGAAATGGGTCTCGATGAATTGGGCGCGGCGGCTGTCGCGGGCATAGACCTGGGCGCCGGCCTCCTCCATGGTCAACCGGAGCCACTGGGCCATGTAAGCGATGCGATCGGTCAAAGGCGCCATCACGCGAACGTGCAGGGTGGAGGGCGCGGGCAAAATGCAACCCGCCCCGCGACCCAGCAAGATGACCTCACCCCCCGCGCCCAGGGACAGAATGATCCGGGCCATGTCCAGGACCGAGGGGTGCCGGCTCAAGTTCTGCTGGCGTAACAGCCGATCGAGGTTTTCTTCCACCCACGCCCGGGCCGGTTGTGTCTGATTTTCCAGGAGGTTCTGGCGAAGATTGCCTTCCTGGGCGATGTATTCCAGGGTGTCCTGGCGGTAGACCTGCCAGCCGAGCTTGGTGCCGACGCGTTGGGCAATGCTGCCGCCGCGCGAGCCGGCCTCCCGGCTGATGGCGATAGTCAAGGACGCCGGCACGCTCGGCGCCGGGCCGCGCGGCTGCCGCTCCCCCTGGTAGCCATGATGGGGCGAAGCGCCGATTTCATCCCCACGTTCCAGGTCCTCGTTGGAATTCATGTGCGGTTCCGTTGTGGCCACGGCCGAAGCCGGATCGCCGAGCTCTCTCCTTGAGATACTACAAAATATTTCGCTTGACAAGGATTGAAATAGTTATCAACCATCCTTCGGGCCATTTTTCGGAAAGTTGCACCTTTTCCTGGATTCAGCTTGACAGGAAGCTGTAAACTTGCGACGGATGGAATAGAAGGTTTATTTGGCAAGAATCGGTCCAACGAGGCCAAACAGGAACGGATTGTCTTTCGGGACGGACTCGCCCGGTTTCCGGGAGAGGCTAAAGGGAGGATCGTCGTCCATGTTACATTTCACATGTGATCTCTGCGGCAAAGAGCTGCCCTCCGGAGAAGACCAGCGCTACGTGGTCAAGATGGAAGCTTACGCAGTTCACGATCCCGCGGAAATCACCGAAGCCGACCTCGATGAAGACCACATGGAAGCGGTCAGTCAACTCCTGCGCGACACGGAAGATAACGGGCTGGATTCCGAGCTCGATGAGGCCCACAAGAGCTTCCGTTATGACCTCTGCCCGGAGTGTCACAAGAAGTTCTTGCGCGACCCCCTCGGCAAGGAAGCGGTGCAGAAGTTTCTGTTTAGTAAGAATTGAACTGGTCCATGAGACTACGGCCTTTTCAATGAATCGGCCACGGACCCGCTAAACAGGGACGCGCCCATGCTCGATAATCACTATGGACTGAGCACGCCTGGCTTCCTCCACATCGTGGGTGACAAACAACGTCGGCACACGCCATTCCTTTACTACCGTGTCCATGTATTCCAGGATCCGTTCCTTGATAGGCGGATCGAGGGAAGCCACCGGCTCATCGAGCAGGAGCAGCTCCGGCCCGCACAAAAGGGCCCTGCCCAGGGCCACCCGCTGCTTTTGGCCCCCGGAAAGTGTGTGCGGCAAACGCTGCAGCACGTCGCCAAGCTCCAGGACCTGAACGACCCGCTGGCTATCGATGGGCCGGGCATCGCCTGGCCGGCGCCGCCAGCCATACTGCAAGTTCCGCTCCACCGAGAGGTGTGGAAACAATAACTGGTCCTGAAACACGTAACCAATGCGGCGGCGCTCCGGCGGCACGTGGATGCCGGCGGCGCCATCATCCAAAACCCGCTTGCCTAACTGGATGCGGCCGGAATCGGGTCGCCGGAGCCCGGCGATCATGCTCAGCACGCTGGTCTTGCCGCTGCCCGATGGGCCACACAGGGCGGTCACCTCTGCATCCGTGCCGAAGGTGCAGTCCAAGTCGAAACCCGAAGGATAACGCAGCTTGCACTGGCACTCGAAAAAGCTCATGCTCCTGCCAATATCTGTAGGGTGGGTCGAGTCTTCGAGACCCACCGGAAGAAGTGGTAAGGCCTAACGGCTATGGTGGGTCTCGAAGACTCGACCCACCCTACAGGATCGACCCACCCTACAGGAAGCTTACGATATGGATTGAAATTTCGTAGACAGGCGGCAGGGACGGTCACAATTTCCCGCGAACCTCCACAGTGCTCGGTTTCTTGCATTTGGGGCAAAAAAAGATGCATCGCGAGGTCCCGTTTCGAATCGGCAAGGTGGTGCGCGTGGTGTCTTCATGGCCGCACTTTCGGCACTTCTTGCGGATTTGCACGGTTCTGCCGTCCTGGCCGAGGACAATGGCCCCGGTGGCACCCATGACAATCCCCTTGCGTTCTTTTTCCTTGGCCGGGGGGGGTGGTGCCTTGGCGGGCGCGAGAGTCTCCGAGGAGTTGTCGGAATCATTCTCCTGCGCCGGGTCATCAGTGGGCTGTTCGGCAACGATGAAGTCCGCATCGCTGGGAAGGGATTCTTCGCCGGGCAGGTTTTCATCGGGGGCTGGAGAAGTCGGCCCGTGCTCGGCCGGTTGAGGTGCGGGCGTCAAGGAGGCATCCCGGCCGACGAACAAATTCTTGATCCGGGCCGCCGCCACCCCTTCTTCGACACCTTCCTTCCAGACGGTGTCGTCGGGTTGCAGCCGGCCGCTGGCAGCCAGGGCTCTCATTTCCTGGCTCGTGAACGGGCCAAACTTGTTCTGGCCCCACGCAAAGTACCACTGATCAGCCATCTGGACCTAACCTCCAGGCAGGAGATTGAGGCGAGCCGGGAGTGTTAGCGACCGGAGTTCTCCGGTTCGCCAACGCTTCCGGCTCGCCAACGCTTCCGGCTCGCCGGCGATTGGATGGTCAATCTTGTTAGGTGGCTGTTCCCAAGGAGGGAAGGGTCAAGTTAGGAAGGTGGCCATCCAACCAAATTATCCAGCTGGATTATAAAGCCCCAACCGGTTTACGCAAATAGAAATCTCGACAGGAGGACTTTAAGCCGTAATCCGTCTCTGGCCGCGGCGGTCGAGATATTCACTGATTCCAAGGGCGGCGCAGGCCAGGACCACCGAAGCCAGCACCAGGCGCCACATGCGTTCCTGGTAATCCGCCCCCGGCGTGGAGTGCAGATCGTAAAGCTGGATGGCCAGGGTCCGGGTTTGTGGCTGGTCGCCGGCAAACATCAAGGTGGCGCCGAATTCCCCCAGGGCGCGGGCGAACGCCAGGACGACGCCGGCAATGACGCCGTTCCTGGCCAGCGGCAAGCTGACGCTGAAAAAAGCATCAAGCGGCCCCGCCCCCAGCGACCGCGCCGCCTGGTAGAGCCGCGCATCGATGCCCTGAAACGACAGCCGCACCGCCCGCACCAGCAGCGGAAAGCCCATGATCCCGACCGCCAGCACCGCCGCCCACCAGGTCAAGGCGATGCGGATGCCGAACCAATCATTCAGCCAGCCTCCGATCCAGCCGTTCTTGCCCAGAAGGATCAGGAGCAAGTAGCCGGTCACCACCGGCGGCAGCACCAGCGGCAGGTTGACCAGGGTTTCGACCAGCGTTTTGCCTGGGAAATTCTTGCGTGCCAGAAGCCAGGCGAGCCCCACTCCCGCCGGCAAGCTGAGAAGCACCGCGAGCCCGGCAACTTCCAGGCTCAGCAAAACCGCGCGCCAATCCTCGGCCGCCAGGCCCAGAAAGCGGCCGGCGCCGATCTCTTGGCTTTCCGCAGTTCCGGCCGCGCCCTTTCCCTCCGCCATGCCAAAACCGGCCTGGCGAAAGACCGCCGCCGCCTCGGCGGAACCAAGGTAGTGGTAAAATCTTTCCGCTTCCGGCCGGATTGGGGTGTGCTTGACCAAGACCAGCGGATAACGGATCGGCCGGTGCATGCTTTCCGGAACTTCCCGGATCACCCGCACCCGGCCACTTACGGCCCCGTCCGTCCGGTACACGAATCCGGCATCCGCTTCTCCCTGCTCGACAAAGGCCAGGGTCGCGCGCACGTCCTTGCCGGAGACGACGCGGTTTTTCACCTGCTCCCAGATGCCGGCCTTGACCAACGCCTCACGGGCATAGGTGCCGGCCGGGACTCCGGGGCCCGCAAGGGATATTCGTTTGAAGCCGCTGCCGGCCAGATCAGCCAGGCCGGATATTTTCACTTTTGCATCCACTGGCACAATAACCACCAGGCGATTGGTCAACAGATCGCGGCGCCTGGCAACCATTCCCGCCTTTTCCAGATAGCCGGCCCAGCCTTCATCGGCGGACAGGAACAGCGCCGCCGGGCCGCCCTCCTCGATCTGCTTGGCCAGGGTGGAAGAAGGGCCCAGGCTGACCCGAACCTTGATACCGGTGTTGGCCTGGAAGTCGGCGGCCAGGCGCTCCATGGGCTCGCGCGTGCTGGCTGCCGCCGCCACTTCGATTGGCTCCAGACCAGCCCGCGCGCAACCGCTCAGCAGCGCCAGACACAAGACGATAATCGCTTGCCGCCTCATGCTCCCATGATATCCAAAATGATGGTCTAGCGGCTTGTTGTTGGGTTACAATACTTTGTAGGGTGGGTCGAGTCTTCGAGACCCACCGGAAGCATCAGCCATTTTCGTTTCTCCCGGTGGGTCTCGAAGACTCGACCCACCCTACAAATATTTAACAACGTGCGCATCAAAATCTGCGGCATTACTGACGAAGAAGACGGCCGCCAGGCCGCCCGGCTCGGCGCCGATGCCGTCGGTTTGAATTTCTACCCGCGCTCGCCGCGCCACGTGTCCGAGGAAAAGGCGGCACGGATTGTCGCGCTCTTGCCTCCCTTTGTCGAGCCGGTCGGCCTGTTCGTCAACGAGCCCCTGGTTGACGTCGTGGACCAGGTGCGGCGGCTGGGCATGCTCCGAACCATCCAGTGGCATGGGGAGGTACACGAATTGCCGCCGCTGCTCTATCATTTCATTCCTGCCTTTCAAGTGCATGACCGCGACGGCCTGGCAGAAGTGCAAGCCTATCTGGAGAAGTGCCGGGCTGCCGGCCGGCTGCCGTCTGCTCTTCTTATTGATGGCCATGTCCCCGGCGAATACGGCGGCACCGGCCGGACAGTCCCCTGGAAGCTCCTCGCCGATTTTCATCCGGCGGTGCCCGTCATCCTGGCCGGCGGACTGACGCCTGAGAATATCGCCGAGGCGATCCGCCTGGTCGGTCCCTACGGCGTCGATGTCGCCAGCGGCGTCGAGTCCAGTCCAGGTCGCAAGGACGTGGACAAGATGCGCCGCTTCATCGACAACGCCCGGAATGCGGCAGCGAAACGAACCACAAAGAGCACCAAGGGCACGAAGAAAAGGCCATAAGAATAGTTTATGTGCAATTGCTGTGCAAATCGTTCACACCCCCCCCCAATGGAAAAGTTGCCGGCCAAGTGGCCGGCAACTTTTCATGTCACAAATTATTATTCTGCTGGAAGTTACATCGATTTTATCGAGTTGGCGGCCAATTAGCGGCCACCATGGGCAAAAATTGCCGGCCACCTGGCCGGCAACTTGGGCAATAATTATCTCCAGTTTGACCGTTACCAAACGGATTGGCATCAATGGCGTTCTGACATCCAGAATTTTTCCCATTCGCGCCTGATCTGCTGCAGGTTTGGGTCATTGGCATCAAGCCCTGGCAAGATGGGCGTGCCGTCGCCGGCCACCGGTAATGATACATCACCTGGAATCGCCCCGGGGCTGACGATTTCTCCTTCGACATCAAGCTGTTTCAGGAAGTTTTCGATAGCGCGGCTCTGCTGTTGCTCGGCCGCTTGTCGTGCTTTGATGTGCTCCTGGAGCTTTTCAATCTCGGTTTCCTGGCTGTCGAATTTGGCCAGGTAGCGTTTGTAGGCGGCCGCGGTCTGGGGCATTTCCTTGAGGTTGGCGCGCAGGCGCTGCTGGTCGTCAACGATTTTCTGTAATTCTTGTTGTCTTTGGGCGAGCTCCTGGTCCATGGCCGCCAATTTTTCCACCAACTCCAGGGTCGTCTTAAAGGCCGCTTTAAGTTTGCTGCTGCTGCACTGACATTGAAGAAAAATGCGAAGCCCCTCCGGGTTCCCAAAACCAATAGCTGGTGCTTCGCCAACCTCCTCCTTTTCCTCCGTCACCTCAAGCTTTGCCGTCTTGCCCGCGGGCACACGCAGTTCATAACGGCTGACCGTTTCGGTTCGCTCGCGGGGCTTGACCTTGCTAAGCAATTTGAAATCGGGCCGGTAGGGATGCTCGATCCAAAGAACGCGGTCGTGGCCGGCGCGGTTGCGGGCCGTATAGGTGGTGGTTTCCCGCACCTTGGCTTTCGTGATTTGCTTGCCGTTCTTGATCTTGATCCAGATACTTTTTTCCGGGTCCTGCTTGACAACCTGCTCCACCTCGGTGCCCAGGTCGATGGCGTAGCTGAGCAAGCGTTTGTCGCCGCGCTGCAGATCGAGCAGATGGGCGTCGCCGGCATAGCTGGAGTCCTCGAAGACGGTGACCGGGCCTTGCATCAGGTGCAGGCCGGTGTCGTTCTTCAACTCCAGGGCGAGAAGGGGATACTTGGGGTGCGTGGCCCGATTGTACAGGCTCACCTTGGTCCCCTGAATATTCTTGTTGACGATCGGGATCATGGCCGACTTCTGCCGGGCCACCGTCACCGGATGCTCGATGGCATACTGGAAGAAATCGCCCAGGTCGGCAGCCGTGGCAGCCGATGCCACGCTGCGCTGCATAACGGCTACCTGGCTCTGGTTTTGGAGAGAGCCTTGCACGGGAGTATTCAAGGTTTGATCAAATGTGGGAGTTCCAGGTGAGACTGGCGCCGGAGGCGCGGCAATCAAAGCATTGTTGCCAGCACTGGCGCCTGTTGCCGGGGCCGAACCATTGGCACTATAAAACAAATTTGAAGAGCATTTTGGGTCAAAGCGTGCAAGACTGGCTTCGATTGCGCTGGCATGCGTTTGCGGCCGAATACCGGCGATCTGCTCCGGCTGCACCATCGGCCGATTGACGTAGAGCGGCTGGTACAGGTCCATCTGGAAGCTGATGGGCCGGCCGGAGACCAGGGACAGTTTCACGTCCTTCCAGTCCTCGTTGCTGGTGTTCTCGACGATGGCCTTGCCATTCTTGTTCACGAGCAGGCGATAGCTGGTCCGCCATACCGGCTGCTCGACCACGTAGCCGACCTTGACCTTGCGCTGGCCTTCGCCGGTGAAGTTGAGGCTGACGGTTTTTTTCTGGGCATCGCGCGCGGCGGCCAGCACTTCCAGGGCCCGCCGCATCTCGGATTCCACCTTGGCATTGAGGAAGCGGACGCGCTTGACGTCGTCCAGGCGGACGCCGCGCATGCCGTCGTCGCCCAGGAGATTGAGGATTTGCACCAGGCCGGTGTCCTTGCCGGAAGCCGGCCGCGATTCGACACCCAGGAGCGTGCCGACCAGCACTTCATGACCGGCGCTGTGTACCTCGATCTTCTCGCCCCGCCCCTGGTTGAGGATTTGCCCGAAGGACGGATTGTTGGTCAGGTTGACCGCGAAGCTTTTGAGCGTCTTGTCGATGGGATCGTGGCTATCGTAGCTGACGGCACTGATGTGTCCCTGGCCCAGGTCTTGAAGCACCATACTTTTGAGTAGGTCGTTGATGTTCTGGACGGGGAAGGTGAGATCGACCTTGGCATTGTCCTGAACCTGGCCTTCGCGCTGGAAGTAGCCGACGCCGTTGGAATAGAGGATGACCTGGGAGATGGCCAGGTCGGTGGCGGGCAGGTCCTTTGGCAACGGATTGGGTTCCGCATTATCGCCAAAGGATTGCGCGTTGCCGGGCGCCGGGGCCAGGAAAGCCCGCAGGCTCAAAAAGCCGACTGCCAGGACTACAACCAGCCCGGCAGCCCAGTGAATTCGATTCATGACCAGGGTCCTCCGTGACGAAAAGGGAAAGGATTTTGCAATTGAAATCGCGCTCCGGGCGCGAAACGGCAAGCGGGTTAAGGTTCGCGGATCAAGTGGTCACTTTGACCACTTGATCCGCCCCTATGTCTCCCCCTCCCCCCCGCTGCTGGGGGTGTGTGCATTGGCGCGCAGCGCAATGCAAGCTATTTTGGGAAACAATCGTCCCCCCTGGCCTGGAGGGTGTGTGCATTGGCGCGCAGCGCAATGCAAACCATTTATTGGAGCAAGTGGACAAAATGTCCACTTGCTCCGCCGTATCAAGCCGCCTTACGGGCCGGTTCCTGGGCGGCCTGCTCGCGCGCGGATTTCAGCCGTAAGAGCGCCGGCAAGAACACCAGGGCGGTGAGCATGCAGCAGGTCACGCCCAAAGTCAGAGCCAGGCCGAGGCTGTAGATGCCGCGGTGGTTGGAGATCATCAGCGTGCCGAAACCGAGCACGGTGGCGAGGGCCTTGACCATGATGCCGCGGCCGGTGGCGCGGGTCAGGGTATAGACGCCGCCACGGCGCGAGCGGAAATCGTGGAGCACGTGGACGCCGTTGTCGGCGCCGACACCGAGGATGAGCGGCACGACAATCATGTTGGCCGGGTTGAAGGGGATGTGCAGAAGCGTCATGATGCCGGCCGCGGCACACAAGCCCATCACCAGCGGCGCCACGGCCAAGAGGGTGAATTTCCAGCTCTGGAAATCGCACAGGAGCACCAGAACAATGACGATGAAGGCGTACACCGCCGCCAGGATGAAGCCGTTCTTCATCGAGCGCAGCCCTTCCAGCGTGGTGATGGGCTTGCCGGTAATGTCCGGATCGACCGATTGGACCTGGCTAATGAACTCCTGCAAGGGCTCGAACTCCCACAAATCGTCCTTGGCAAAAACGGACACGAGCCATTTTCCGGTCTTGCCGATGTAGCGCTTGCGGAAGCTGGCCGGCAAATCGGCGATGGTAATGGGCGCGGGGGTGGAAACATCGCAGAGCCGGTGCAAGTCCTCGGACAGGTCGCCGGTAAGAGCCTCTTCAAAGGTCTTCAGCCTTTGCGCGGCCAGGTCCGGAGGGGTCTGGGCCAGCTTGTCTTTGAGAAGCTGCACACCGTGCCGCAGCGCCAAAAAGGTGTCAGGAACCTTTTGGTCGCCGAATTGCGAGAGAAGATAAACAGGGCGCATGCTATCGGCCAGGCGCGTCAAGCCTCTTGCCAAATCTTCAATGCGTGGCAAGGCATGCGGGATGACCACGCCGCGCTTGGGCAGGCGTCGCAGCCGAAACTGGATGTCGCGCAACTGTTCGAGCTTGCGTTCCTGATCGCGTGGCACCAAAGCGGCGGCTTCCACCACGAGGCTGACTTTGGGCAGTTTTTCGAAACTGGCCTTGAGGGCCAGCGCTTCCTCTGGGGTCGAGGTATAGCTCTGGGCGTGCCAACTGGCCCCCTTGGTGTGCTCGATCAAGGTTTCTTCCCAGCGGACCGAATCGAGTCCGCGCGCCTGCATGTGCAACAGGTTGTGGTCATAGCGCGTGCCGGTGGCACAAAACGCCAGCACCAGGGCCAGGCCGAGACTGACGCCGACCACCAGCCGTGGCCGGCGCATCAGGAACGGCAGCCATTGGCGGCGCTGGTTTCTGATTTCCGCGAGGGACAGTATGGGCGGTTCGGAGCGCGGGAGCGCGGGAGCGCGGAGCGCGCTCCCGCGCTCCCGCGCTCCCGCGCTCCTACGGTCCCACAGGGTCACCAGCGCCGGCAAGACGATAAAGCAGGCCAGGGCGCACAGGAAGACGCCGCAGCCGGCAATCCAGCCGAGCTCTTCGACGGCCTTGAAGTCGGCGAACATGGTGGCGAAGAAAGCCAGGGCGGTGGTGAGGCCGGCGGTCAGAATTCCGCGGCCGACGCTGCCGGCGCAGGTGCG
>WNFJ01209839.1_pt4 | contig 13974 bp, 14 predicted proteins | sample 5400461 | NCBI WGS metagenome assembly WNFJ01 (sample SAMN13153349, study PRJNA577476) | soil metagenome | isolation source: 115 cm saprolite on Douglas fir-dominated hillslope | place: USA:California | collected 2013-09-17 | reverse complement strand
AGTCGAAGTTGCCGTATGCGTTGCGCTGCTGACCGTTCTGGTCGTTGTACTGGACAGAAAAACGGCCGTGATATGCGCGGGTGGTTTGCGCAGTGATCGCGGTTGCCGCATTCGATGTAGAAGGTACCCGCGGTTTGATCGCACACCCCGACACCACCACCGCACCCGCTGCCATCAGCGCCAGCGCGCCACGACGCGCGCGCCGACCACCCAGGAAATTCGTAGCAATCAAGTTCAAAGGTCGTTCACCTGGAATCGTTTGAGCGTCTTCAAAAGTGTGTCGTTGCCGGGTTCGAGCTTTTGCGCCTGACGCCATGTATTGCGCGCCTGGTCCTGTTGCCCCGACTTCCACTGCACTTCGCCGAGATGTGCGCCAATTTCGGCGTTCGGCTGCAGGTCGTAGGCCTTCTTCAGGATGCTCGCGGCTTCGGCTGCATTGCCCAGCCGATACTTTGCCCAGCCGAGACTGTCCATGATGAACGCATCGTTTGGCGCAAGCGACACCGCCTTCTCGATCAGCTTCTCCGCCTCATCCAGGCGCTCGTTGCGATCGACGAGCGAATAGCCGAGCGCGTTATACGCTTGCGCATTGTCCGGCTGCTCTTTCATCAGCTTGCGCAGTTGCGCTTCCATTGTGTCGTAATGGCCGTTCTTCTCGGCGGCCATGGCGTAGTCGTAGGCGATATCGGGATCATCAGGGAATGCAGCCGATGCCTTCGACAAAGCCGTTTCCGCTTCCGGATACCGTTGCGCCTGGAACAGCAGCGCGGCGTCCGTGCGCGCGAGCAGCGCCAGATCGCGGGGATCGGATGTCTGCAGGCTGCCCAGCAACGCACGCGCTTCGTCGACCTTGCCGTGCGAGGCGAGGATCTGCGCCCGCGTGACCTGTGCCGGCAAATACTGTTGGCTCGCGCGCGGAATCTTGTCGAGCCACTGGTTCGCGGCGACGTCGTCTTTTTTCTCCAGCGACAACTGCGCGAGATAGATGTACGCCTGGCCCGGGTCTGCGCCCGGCGTGCTCTCAGCCGCCGCTGCGTACTGCTTCAGATAGTCCTGCGCCTTGTCCGGCTGTTTCTTCTGGATATTGATCAGCGCGAGCGCCATCAGCGGCGTCAAATCTTTCGCGTCGATCTTGCGCATGATTTCGAACTGCTTCTGGGCGTCGTCGAGACGATCCGCCGATAGATACAGTTGCGCCAGCGCAAGCCGCGCGTCGTGCGATTTCGGATTCTTGTCGAGGTACTTTTCGAACGAAGCGATACCCTCGTCGCGTTCCTTCGGCCCCATGCGGGCGAGCGTCAACGCTGCAGGCAGATAGTCCGGCTTCAGTTGCAGTGCCTGTTCAAGCGATGCCTTCGCGCCCGGCAGGTCGTCAGCGGCAATTTCTTGCCGGGCGAGCGCCAGTTGTGTTTCCGGCCGGTCCATATCGTTCTTGACCAGATCCTTCAGCACATTCAGCCCACCTACGCGATTAGGCCCGCGCGACAGCAGGACCTGCAGCGAGATGATCGCATCGCCGCGCTGCTCCGCAGGAACTTTCGCGAGCTCGGTCGTGAGGATCGGCTTGGCGTCGTCGGGCTTGCCGGAGAGGATCAGCAGCGACGCGCTCAACTGCGCCGCGCGTTCCGAATTCGGTGAGAATTGCTGCCAAAGCTGGACGGCCGTCAGCGCGTCGTTGGGACTTTGTGCGGCAATTGCAATCTCGGTCGCGCGCTGGGCGAAACGCGGATCGTGCGTGTCGCGGGCAAGGGCGAGATAGGTCTGATACGCCGGTGCAGCCTGATTGCGTTGCAACGCGACTTCGGCCGCGAGCACCTGGAACACGATCTGGCTGGACGCCGCGACGTTCGGCAAATCCTGCGTTTCCGCTGTGATCAGGTCCGCCGCGCTGATGGCCGCCTGATCGTCGTCCGGCGCGGGAAGTTGCGCGGGGCTCTGCGCGTAGGCAGGCGCGAGCGCGAACGCAGCCACCGCGAACGCAACTGCGGCCGCGAGCTTGCTCGGGTAGACCGGCTTACCGCGTGTAGCGCTCGTTTGAACGCTCGCTGCACGCTGCTTCGAAAACAACTTTACGAAGGACAAGTTCATGGAAATCCGATCAATGTTTCAGTCGATTGTAACGCGCTCGCTACAATACGCGCACATCCCACAGCAAGTTGCAGACCAGTAAAACATGCCAGAGTTGCCGGAAGTCGAAGTAACCCGACGCGGGATCGAACCGTTTGTTGCCGGACGCAGGGTGGAGCGCGTCGAGGTCCGCACGCCGGCGCTGCGCTGGCCGATTCCGCCGCACCTCGCGAAGACAATGAAGGCGCTGAAAATCGAAAAGGTTGAGCGGCGCGGCAAGTATCTGCTGTTCGAAACATCCGAGGGTTGGCTGATCGTGCATCTCGGCATGACGGGGACGCTGCGCGTATTGCGGAACGTGCGACGGCCGCCGGACGCGGCGACGCATGATCATATAGATCTGATCTTTGACGAATTCATTTTGCGCTTTCGCGATCCGCGACGCTTTGGCGCTGTGCTCTGGCATTCGCGCGAAGACGGCGATGTGCTCGACCATCCGCTGCTCGCGGGCTTAGGCGTGGAACCGTTTACCGCTGAGTTTTCCGGTGCGCTGATGTACCGGCAGACGCGGGGGCGCAAGGTGTCGGTGAAGCAGGCGTTGCTCGCGGGCACGATGGTCGTCGGCGTGGGCAACATTTACGCGTCCGAGAGCCTGTTTCGCGCGGGCATCCGGCCAACGGTCGCAGCCGGGCGCGTCTCGCTCGTGCGCTACGACCTGCTCGCCGATGCCGTGCGCACGACGCTCGCCGCGGCTATCGAAAAGGGTGGCAGCACGTTGCGCGATTTCGTTGGCAGCAACGGGGAGTCGGGCTATTTCCAGCTCGATTATTTCGTCTATGATCGCGCGGGCCAGCCGTGCCACGTTTGCGGAACGGCCATCAAACAAATGCAGGGCCAGCGATCCACGTACTTTTGCCCGCGCTGCCAGCGCTAGCCTCCATGCTCCAGCTCACCGATTTCTCCACGCGCCTGATCGCGTGGCAACGTGTTCACGGCCGTCATGACCTGCCGTGGCAAAACACACGCGATGCGTACCGGATCTGGTTGTCCGAAATCATGTTGCAGCAGACGCAGGTATCGACGGTGATCCCGTACTACGCGCGTTTTCTCGACCGTTTCCCCGATGTGAACGCACTCGCCGCCGCGCCGCTCGACGACGTGATGGCGCAATGGGCCGGCCTTGGTTATTACTCGCGCGCGCGAAATCTGCATCGATGCGCGTGTGTCGTATCGGTGGAGCATGGCGGCGAGTTTCCCAGCAGCGTCGACGAGCTTGCTGAACTTCCGGGCATTGGACGTTCGACGGCGGCGGCGATCGCGTCGTTCGCGTTCGGCGCACGCGCGACGATTCTCGATGGCAACGTGAAACGCGTGCTCGCGCGGGTGTTTGGCATCGACGGTTTTCCGGGCGAAAAACGGGTGGAAAACACGATGTGGACGCTGGCCGAATCGCTGCTTCCCGATGCCGCGCACAAGGACGAAGTCACCGCGTACACGCAGGGTTTGATGGATCTGGGTGCGACGCTGTGCGTGCGTGGCAAGCCTGATTGCGCGCGCTGCCCGTTCGCCGCCGATTGCGTGGCGAATGTGACTGGACGTCAAAAAGAACTGCCGGGAGCGCGGCCAAAGAAGACCGTGCCGACACGCAAGACATGGATGCTGGTGTTGCAGGACGGCAATAGCGTCCTGCTGGAAAAGCGTCCGCCGACGGGCATTTGGGGCGGCTTATGGAGCCTGCCCGAAGCCGCCGATGAAGACGCGCTCGCGGCGGTCGCCCACAGCTTCGGCGGCACGGCCGAGCTTCAGCGGCTGAGCCCGTTCACGCACACGTTCACGCATTTCAAACTGGATATCGAGCCGCGTCTCGGTCGGGCGAACGGTGTGCCCGAAGCCGCCGATAACCAGACCGTGTGGGCACCGCTAGCGAATATCGATGCGTACGGCGTGCCCGCGCCGGTGCGCAAACTTCTCGATGCGCTGCAGGGATCGTTGATTTGATAAGGGCGTGCTGCTAAAGCCGCCTCACAGCAGTTGATGCTGCTGCATATAGTGATGCACGACATCGATCCGTGCGGCCGCGTCTTCAAGCTCCATCAGCTTCTGCCGGGCGCGCATGGGGATCGGCAGAATTTCGGATAAACGGTTGGACACCCAGGTCGGATCGTCGAGAAGGAAGGGTTCGGTGAACGGCAGGTCTTTCGGCTCGCGCGCTTTGATGGCATCGATGATCCGCTCCAGTACCTCCGCACACGCGCCGAACTTCGCCAACGCTTCAGTACCGTCCAGCGGCACGTCATCCCCAATGGTTTCCGCCACGCCCACGAGCAAATTGCTCGGCTCAACACGATGCGACAACAGCCGAAACCGGGTCGTCCCGCGCGCCTGAATGAGCAGCATGCCAAACGTGTCCACGTCGCACTGTGTGATCTCGGCCAGGCAACCGATGCTCTCGGGCACTGACGGGTCGCCCGGCGACGCAATCTCATTGCCGCTTTTCAACAGGCACACGCCAAACGGCGTGCCTTCGCGCAAGCACTCGCGCGCCATGTCGAGATAGCGGGCTTCGAAGATTGTCAAGGGGAGATGGGAAACAGCGGCAGGTCGGCGAGAAGGGGATTAGTGGACATCGCGCGCTTCTTTAAAAAGGCCGCCCGAAGGCGATCAGGTTTGCAGGGGCGCGACGTGTCCATCCACAGCGATGGGTGCGTCGCGATGCCGCACAATCACATTGGCCTTGTCACCGAAGCGCGCGGCGAGCGCCTGGGCGATGAATACCGAGCGATGCTGGCCACCCGTGCAGCCGATCGCCACCGTCAAGTAACTGCGGTTGTCGTCGCGGAATTGCGGCAGCCATTTGGCGATGAACGTGCCCACGTCATCGATCATCTGGTGGACCATCGGCTGGGCGGACAAAAAGTCGATAACCGGCTGGTCCAGGCCCGTCAGCGGTCGCAGTTCGTGGTCGTAATAAGGATTCGGCAGCGTCCGGACGTCGAATACAAAATCGGCGTCGAGCGGCACACCGCGCTTGAACCCGAACGACCCGAACATCAGCGTGAGCCCAGCCGTTTCCTGCTCGATAAAACTCTTCACCCACGCGCGCAACACGTTCGCCCGCAGATTGCTGGTGTCGATCTGATGGCCGAACTCGGCAAGCCCCGAGACGAGTTCGCGCTCACGTTCGATCGCTTCGCCCAGCGAGGTGAGCAGCCCGATGTCGGCGTCGTGACCCGGCGAACCCGACAACGGGTGACGGCGGCGCGTCTCGGAAAAACGTTGAATCAGCGACTGCGTACTGGCGTTGAGAAACAACACACGCAGGTCGAACGACTGCGAAAGGTCTTTGATGATCGCGGGCACTTCGTCGAGCGAACGGCTCGAGCGTGCGTCGATAGCGACAGCCAGACGCGGCTGCCCTTGTGTGTCGAGATACTTGGCGAGCTCGGGCAAAAAGCGCGGCGGCAGGTTGTCGACGCAATAGTAGCCGGCGTCTTCGAGCGCGTTCAAAGCGACCGATTTGCCGGAGCCGGAAATGCCGGTAATCAGAATGATGCGCATGAATGGGGACTCGTTCGCTCGAGGTAAAAACACGCAAAAAACGCCGGTCTAGCCATATAAACCGGTCAGATCAGTTTGCCAGGGAACTGGCTTTCGGGGTCCTGCATTGCAAGGCGCTGACGATCCATGAAGTCGCGCAAGGTATCGATACCCCGCAGTTGCAGGATCGTGTTGCGCACCGCCGCTTCCACCAGCACAGCCAGATTCCGGCCGGCCGCCACCTGGATGGTGACTTTGCTGATCGGCAAGCCGAGCACGTCGACCGCCTGGCTTTCCAGCGGCAGGCGCTGGAATTCACCGTCTGGACGACGCACGAGCTGAACGATCAGCTTGAGCTTCATTTTCCGCCGAACGGCGGTTTCACCAAAGATGGTTTTGATATCCAGCAGGCCGAGGCCGCGCACTTCAAGGAGGTTCTGCAGCAGCGGCGGGCATCTGCCTTCGACAAAATCCGGCCCGAGGCGCACGAAGTCTACGGCGTCGTCCGCGACAAGACCGTGACCGCGGCTGATGAGCTCCAGCCCGAGTTCGCTTTTCCCGAGCCCGGAGTCGCCGGTCAACAGAACGCCCATGCCGAGGATGTCGAGGAACACGCCGTGCAGCGTGGCGCGTGGCGCGAGGATCCGCGACATATAGAGGCGCAGGCTGTCGATCACCGCCGCCGCTGACATCCGCGTGGTGAAGAGCGGCGTGGACGAGCGCGTGCAGCGTAGAACCAGCTCAGGCGGCGCACCGACCTCGCCCGCGACCACCAGGAATGGCGGTTCCAGCGCGATCAGTTCGGCCATGTTGCGCGAGCGGTCTTCGTCGGACTGGCGCTGGTAGTAGTTGATTTCGGCGTCGCCGAGTACCTGGATGCGGTTGGGGTGGATCAGGTTCAAGTGCCCGACGAGATCGGCGCTCGATGTTGCATTGGCAACGGTTTCGGTCGAAAAGCCGCGCTCCCAGCCTTCGTGACCCGTCAGCCAACTGAGTTTCAGCGCGGCTGCGTTGTCGTCGAAAATGCTCTGGGCGTTGATGCTGGACGTATCCATGAGGCCGGAACTCCGTGAGAGGCCGCGAGCGAAGAGTGATTGAAGAGACCGGGAGTGGTCCCTTTCAATGCTCCGCTCAATAGGACTGATTGTGCGCTAGAAGGGCCGCCGGCGCGAGAGGGCCGTTCGGCCTGGGTCTCGGCGCTGAGGCCGGCTTCAAGTCCAGCGCGAGACCCGGCTCAACAAGCTCAGGGCTGCCATTGCGTGAGGACCTGATGCAGCGCCTCACGGTTTTCTTCAGTATTCAGGCGTTCGCGCGCGTCCCGGTCGGATAGCAATTGCGCTATCTCGGATAGGATTTCGAGGTGCTGTTGCGTGGCCTGCTCGGGAACGAGCAGAAAGATCAGCAGCGACACGGGCTGCCCATCCGGCGATTCGAAAGCGATCGGCTCAGCCAGGCGCACAAACGCGGCGAGCGGATGCTTCAGGCCCTTGATGCGTCCATGGGGGATGGCTACGCCTTCACCGAGACCGGTCGAGCCGAGGCGCTCGCGCGCGAAAAGATTGTCGGTGACGATACTGCGGCCAATGCCGTTCTGGTTCTCGAAGATCAGGCCCGCTTGCTCGAATACACGTTTCTTGCTGGTGACGGACAGTCCGAGGACGACATTTTCGAGGGGAAGAAATTTGGCTAAACGATTCATGTTGGCAGGCAGATGCGTGGCCTGAATTCTCCTCATCGTGGCGGCTGCAGAACCTGCACGAAACGCTCACGGCGATTTTGGTAAGGAATGCGCGGGAGACCGAGGCCTCACTTCACTCCGATTAACAACCCCGGTACTAACCGGACCATTATAGAACAGCGTAATCAGCGATGGTGCGGCGCGCCATACGCTCGACACGTTTGTTGCGCATAACGCAACGCTTGCTGCTTTGCGCCAATTTACCCTGTCCCGGCAAAAAACCACCCGAATCCGCAGGTGACAAAAAAAGCCGCCTGCTTTCAGGCGGCTCGTTCCGACTATCGGACTGCCGGGCTCCGGTCCACATTGCTCCGGAATCCGGCGCATCGAAAAATCCTCCAGCCGATGCGCCGTTCACCCCGTTTGAATCATTCCTCTAAACGTTCACGGTGCCCGCGGCACCTTATGGCGCCGGAACTTCGCTCTCTTGCGGTTCGTGTCCGTACTTCATTGTGGCGTGTGCGTGGCCCTGGATCTTGTCCTTGTGGCGAAGCACTTGCCGGTCCAGCTTGTCGACCATCAGGTCGATGGCCGCGTACATATCAACGTCACAACTCTCGATGAAAATGTCCTTGCCCCTCAGATGCAGGTTGATTTCGACCTTTTGCCGCTTTTCCTTTTCCCTATGATTGTCGACCGAGAGGACCACACTGCCGTCGATCACCTGATCGAAGTGCCGTAGCACTCTATCCAGTTTGGTGATCACATATTCTCGCAACGCAGGCGTCAATTCGAGATGGTGTCCACTGATCTGCAGATTCATAGTTGCTCTCCAAGCTAATGGCCGCCTGGACGCTTTCACGCTGCGCAAACCGGTCGCTGCTTGCCCGTACATGCCCATTCTGTTGAACGGGGTGGAACGGATCGGGATCGCATCGGCCGGCTCGTTCGCGCTTTCGCGACGCGGCCGGTAAAGGCCCGCCGCGACATGCAGCGGGCTACAGAGACTTTCGCAAGTTCACTGCCGGGATTTTCAGAGCTTCGCGATATTTGGCCACCGTCCGGCGAGCCACCACGAATCCCTGTTCTGCCAGCAACTCTGCGATGCGGCTGTCTGAAAGAGGAGATTTCGAGTCTTCGGCTCCTATCAGTTGCTTGATGAGTGCCCGGATCGCCGTTGACGATGCCGCGCCACCCGTGTCAGTTGAAACGTGCGATCCGAAGAAGTACTTAAATTCAAGCGTCCCGAATGGGGTCAGCATGTACTTACCGGTTGTCACACGTGAGACGGTGGATTCGTGTAAACCCAGCGTATCAGCAATCTCCCTCAAAACCAAGGGCCGCATTGCAATTTCGCCGTGCGCAAAAAAGTTCTTCTGACGCTCCACAATGGCTTGTGCAACGCGGAGAATCGTCTCGAATCTTTGTTGAATATTCTTGATCAGCCAGCGTGCTTCCTGAAGCTGCTGACGCAACGAACCGCTGCCCGGATCGCCTCGATTGTTGCGCAAAATATTCGCGTAGAGGTGATTGATGCGAAGCCGCGGCACGATTTCAGGATTCAATTCTGCGGTCCAGCCACTGGACATCTTGCGCACCAGGATGTCAGGGACGACGTAATCCGCTTCGCTCTTGCCGAACGCGGCGCCCGGAAACGGTTCCAGCGAACGGATCAGCAAATGAGCATCCCGCAGTGCGTCATCGGTGGCCTTGAGCTGCTTTCGCAAACGCGTGAAATCCCGCGCCGCCAGCAGCTCCAGATGGTGCATCACAATATTAAGCGCCAGCGTGCGAATGGGCGATGGCTCGAGCCGCAATAACTGCAGCTTCAGGCATTCGGACGCCGAACGGCCACCCACCCCCGGGGGATCGAAACTCTGCAGCAGCGCGAGCGCCGCGCTCAATTCGTCGACATCGACTTCGAGCTCGTCGGGCAAATCCGCCTTCACTTCCTCGAGCGACGACGTGAGATAACCGTCTTCGTCGAGCGATTCGATCAGGAACGTGATCAGCGCTCGATCGCGCTGATTCGCCTTCGTCATGCGCAGTTGCGACGTCAGGTGATCGCGCAGCGTAGTGGTGGATTCGTGGATTTGCAGCGGCGGCAGATCGTCGTCGTCCGAGCCGCTATTCGAGCGGCCGTAATCTTCCAGATTCCACGAACTTGAATCCGGTCCGTTATCCGACGAACTCAATCCGTTGTATTCGTCTACACCCTGGGGCTCGCCGCTTTCGGAGCGGTCGGTCGTGGTCGTGCTACTGCTGCTGCTCGACGACGTGCTGTTGCTCATCATCGGGTCTGGCGCGTTCACCGACGCCCCCGACGTGATCAGCGAGCCGTCCGCTGCTACGCGCAACGGGCTGGTGGTCCAGTCGTCCTCGTTCTCGAGCAGCGGATTTTGCGCGACAGCCATCGCGACTTCCTGCTGCAATTCGAGCGTCGACAACTGAAGCAGCCGGATGGACTGCTGCAGTTGTGGGGTCAGCGCAAGATGCTGCGACAGGCGAAGTTGGAGGCTAGCTTTCATGGCAAGGTTTTAATCATTGTAGAGAGTTTGCCACGGGCGCGACACCTCGCGGGGATCGACCAAAAACAAGCGTGCCGCCTCGCGGGCGGCACGTAAGATTTGCTGGCGGTGCAGGACGCCGCCCACAACGGTATTGCAAGGGCCGCCGGGCGTTGATCCCTGCGTTCACATGCGGAAATGTTCGCCGAGATAGACGCGCCGCACGCTCTCATTTTCGATAATGTCGCTCGGCGCGCCAGCTGCGAGCACGCTGCCGTCGCTAATGATGTACGCGTGGTCGCAGATGCCGAGCGTCTCGCGCACGTTGTGGTCCGTAATCAGCACGCCAATGTTGCGCTGCTTCAGGAATTTCACGATCTTCTGGATTTCGAGCACGGCGATCGGATCGACGCCGGCGAACGGTTCGTCCAGCAGGATAAACGCCGGATTGGTCGCGAGCGCACGGGCAATTTCCACGCGCCGCCGTTCGCCGCCCGAAAGCGACAACGCCGGGTTTTCACGTAAATGCGCGATCTGAAGTTCGTCGAGCAACGCTTCCGCGCGGTCCGTGATGGCCTGTTTGGAGAGCGGTTTTTCGCTCTCATCCGTTTGCAGTTCAAGCACTGCGCGAATGTTCTGCTCGACGGTGAGCTTGCGGAACACGGAGGCTTCCTGCGGCAGATATGAAAGTCCGAGACGCGCACGCTTGTGAATGGGCAGCAGGCTGATGGAGGTACCGTCGAGCAGGATTTCGCCTGCATCGAGGGGCACCAGCCCGACGATCATATAAAACGACGTGGTCTTGCCCGCGCCGTTCGGCCCTAGCAGCCCGACCACTTCGCCGCTTTTCACGTCGAGCGAGACGTCCTTCACGACCGTGCGCGAGCCGTAGCGTTTCTTCAGGTTGCGGACGGTGAGCGAACTGCTCGTGCCGGCCGGCTTGCGATGAGGCATGGCGGGCGAATTCACGGCTGCTGCGTTCCTTGCATCTTGTTGGACGGCGTCAGGGTGGCCGGTGCGCCGCTCAGCGGTGCGGCGGCGCCGTTACGCGGCGCGAGCATGGCCCGTACGCGACCGGTCGGGTTGCCTGGACCGGCAACGTCCGGCCCGGCTTTCGCCGTATAGAAGTCTTTCTGGCCGTCGTATGTGATCACGCTGCCGTGCACTTCGTCCTGAATCGTGGTGAGACCGACCAGGCGGCGCACGACGGCACGCGTGGTCAGCGTGGTGAGATCCTGCTTGCCGTCGTAGTCGATCCGCACGGCATTGCCTTCGATATATTCGTTGAGGCCATCGCGTTTCTGGCGGAAATACGAGAGGTTGCTGCCGGTAGACGTGCCGGTTGCGTACTGGTACCCCTGAGGATCCTGGGTCACGTCCACACGATCCGCCCTGATGATGATCGTGCCTTTGGTCGCGACCACGTGACCCGTGAAGATGTTGACCTGCTTCAGGTCGTCATAGGTCATGTTGTCCGCTTCAATATTCAGCGGCTTGTCGTTGTCGGCGCGTTCGGCGTGTGCTGCAGGCGCAAAGGCCGCCAGCGGCAAAGCCACGCAGGTTGCCGCGATCCCGAATTGCACGATGCGTGCGGCGCGGCGCGAAAATGCAGCGCGCGCTGCGCGCAGACGGCCGGATTCGGGTCGGAGAAACGGTTTGTTCATGCCGCAATTCGTCGGAACTGCCGGGGTTATTTGGACGAGGTGCCGAGGGTGTCGGACGCAGCGATCTGGCCGCGCACCTGTCCATAGAGCTTCATTACCCGGGTCGCGTTGTTGTAGTTCATGCCGTTGCCCGTCATCACCGACGGACCGCGCTGAAGTTTAACCGGCTTTTCCGTTTCGATGACATCGTCGTTCACAAGGATGCGAAAGTGCTCCGAATCCGCCGTCATCTGCGGGTCGCCATAACCGGCCACGCGCAGAATGTGAGCGTTTTCGTACAAGTCGACGATCGAGACGTCGCCGTTCACCGTACCGCGCTCGGACGTAGCCGTGACCGTTGGACGGAGTGGCTGGAACATGCGCATCGCGGGTTTCGTGAGGTCGCTGTTTTCGTCGTCTTCGTAATGCACCATCGAAATCGCGGTCAGGCGATATTGCGTCATGCCGGTGGTGTCGAGTTCGGAGACCGAGAAGTTGGTCGCGAAATAGTCGGGCGCGTGCTCTTTCAGGCGCTCCGGCGTCTGTGCCGGCGGCAGCGTAGCTTGCAGCAACCAATAGGTGATGCCCGCTAGCGCGGCCAGCGCGACCAGCGGCAGCGCTGAAGTCAGTTTGGTGGGACGTGCCATGGGGTTCAGGCTCCGATAGCCGCGGCAAGCAGGCCGTCGTAGCGATTCTGGGCGCGCAGGATGGCGTCGCAGACTTCACGCACCGCGCCTTCGCCGCCGCGTTTGGTCGTGACGAAATGCACGCGTTGCAGCACTTCCTCATGCGCGTTGGCGGGCGCCGCAGCAAAGCCGCACAACCGCATCACGGCGAGATCCGGCCAGTCGTCGCCCATGTAGCCGCAGTCGGTGGCTGGGATACCCGCGGTTTGCAGCAATTCGGCGAGCGCGATGGTTTTGTCGGCGACGCCTTGATGCAGGTGCGTAATGCCCAGCTCACGCGCTCGTGCTGCGACAATGCCGGAGTTGCGCCCGGTGATGATCGCCGTCTGCACGCCCGCCGATTGCAGCATTTTCACGCCGTGGCCATCGAGTGAGTTGAAGGACTTCATGGCGTCGCCGTCGGCGGTAAAAAACAGGCTGCCGTCGGTAAACACACCGTCGATATCGAAAATCATCAGCTTCACGCGGTTCGCGCGGTCGTTTGCGCCGTCGGGCGTGGCAGACTTGTTCGACATCAGATTACCTTCTTGGAAAAGAGGTCGTGCATGTTCAGGGCGCCGATCAGGATCGCGTTTTCATCGACGACCAGCATCTGATTGATGCGATAACGCTCCATCAGTTCCACCGCTTCCACCGCCAGATGGTCCGGACCGATCGTGCGCGGATTACGTGTCATGACGTCGATCAGCGGCAACGCGCGGAAATCGCCGTCGCGCTGAAGGACGCGGCGCAGGTCGCCGTCGGTGAAGATGCCTTCCACGTGACGCTTTTCATTGACCACGGCCGTCATGCCCATGCGCTTCGCGGTGATCTGGAATAGGGCGTCGGAGACGGTGGCGTCGAGCGGCACTTCTGGCACTTCCGGCCCGACCCGCATCACGTCGCGTACGTAAGTGAGCAGGCGCCGGCCGAGCGCGCCGCCCGGATGCGAGCGCGCGAAGTCGTCAGGGCCGAAGCCGCGGGCGTCGAGCACGGCGACCGCCAAGGCATCGCTCAATGCGAGCACGGCAGTCGTGCTGGCTGTCGGCGAGAGATTCATCGGGCAGGCTTCCTTGTCGACGTGCGCATTCAGATGCACGTCGGCCAGTTTGGCGAGGCTCGATTCCGGTCGTCCGGTAATGGCGATCAGTTTTGCCCCGAGGCGCTTGATGATCGGCAGAATGGCGACGAGTTCAGAGGTTTCGCCTGAATTCCACATCGCGATGAACACGTCGTCGGCAGTAACCATGCCGAGATCGCCGTGGCTTGCTTCGGCCGGATGAACAAAGAAACCGGGCGTGCCGGTGCTCGCGAGCGTANNGTAGCCGCGAATTTGCGGGCGATATGCCCGGATTTACCGATGCCCGACACCACCACGCGGCCCTTGCATCTCAGCAGGAATTCGACGGCGCCGGTGAAGTTGTCGTCGAGTTGCGCGGACAGGCCGCGCACAGCGTCGGCTTCAATTTCGAGCACGGTGCGAGCCAGCGCGAGTGCCCGGTCGCCATTGATTTTCGCTATCATGCGCGAAGTATAACAAAGGCATCTTTGCGCCGCGCCGGACACCGGGCGGCCTGCAGCCGCTCATCCGCCCCCGAAAGGCCGTGTGTTTTGTTGCGCGCAACGCCAGCGCGCGTTAAAAAACACAAGATCCGGATGCGCTCCTCCGAGCCACCATCCGCCGACAAACGAGGACGCTAGACGGATGACTTCCCCGCTTGAAATGACGTTGCTGTTGCTGCTGTGTTCAGTGGCAGGGGTCGTCGTATTCCGCTTTTTCAACCTGCCGCCCATGTTGGGTTACCTCGCGGTCGGGATCATTGTCGGACCGCACGCTGCCGGCATCGCGACGGATAGCGACCGCGCGCAGCATCTGG
>WNFJ01077472.1_pt1 | contig 13974 bp, 17 predicted proteins | sample 5400461 | NCBI WGS metagenome assembly WNFJ01 (sample SAMN13153349, study PRJNA577476) | soil metagenome | isolation source: 115 cm saprolite on Douglas fir-dominated hillslope | place: USA:California | collected 2013-09-17 | reverse complement strand
TTTGGGTCACGGTAGGTCCCTTTTTGATGATTGATTTCTTCGGGTAAGAGATATCCCAGCTGGCGGGCGCTTTCGGTCTCAGTGCATTTACTCATGGGTTTCCTCTTGCGCCTCACGCTGAGGCGATTCGATCTCAAATACGGTCTCGACCATGACCGGGGTGCCGATGGGCGCGCTGTACACGCCGTACACGACGCGGACATGTCCCGCCTGAGCGCCGAAAAGTTGGACAAAGAGGTTCGAGGCGCCGTCGGCGACGGCGGCGTGCTCAACAAATTCCTCCGTCGTCGATAAGAGGACGGAGAGTTTCACTAGCTTTTTGAGCTTGTCTAAATCGCCGACGTGTTCTTGGGCTGCTGCCAAGGCATTTAATGCAGCCAACCGAGCAGCCTCGCGGCCCTGATCGACCGAAAGGTTCGCGCCGAGGCGCCCAGAGATCGCCAGCTTGCCATCAACGAGCGGCAATGTGCCGCTCAAAAAGAGCAGCGATCCAACCTGAGACGCCTCGACGTAAGCTCCCAAAGGGGATGGTGGCTTCGGGAGAACCAGGCCAAGTTCGCGCAAACGCGAACCCGGCTTAGCGCGCGCGGCGTTATTGTCGTCCGGCATGAATGCCTCCATCCACTCGGATGTTTTCGCCCGTTACGAACGTGGCGTTCTGGAGATAGAGCACCGCGTCGACGATGTCGGAAATTTCAGCCATCCGAGCGAGGGGATGAAACTTCGCCAGCGCCGCATGATCATCCTTGGCGTGCATCGGCGTGTTGACGTTGCCGGGCGACACGGTGTTGAACCGGATGTTATTCGCCGCGTACTCCAGCGCCAACGCCTTACTCACAGCCGGCATCGGCGATTTTGAAAGCACGGCCAGAAGAGCGGGCACGCTGCCGCTCGGCTGGTCCGCTAGGACCGCAGAGATGTTTACTACATGTCCCGAATTTTGCTTCTTCATCTGCGGGATCACTTGCTGCGTCATGAAGAAGAAACTGGCTACATTGATGTTCATTACTAGATTGTAGTCCTCCTCGGTGTACTCGGTGAACGGCTTGGGAATGAAAATCCCTGCGTTGTTAACCAGCAGGTCGATACGGCCGAAATGCTTGATTGCCGCTTCCGCTACTTTGACGGCGGTTTCCTTCTTGCTGATGTCACCGTCGATGAGGACGAGATCGGCCGACGCTTTGAGCTCCTTAGACTTGCTGATAGTCCGAGAAGTTCCGACAACGCCGTAGCCGTGTTCGATAAGTGCCAGCGTGATTCCGAGGCCGATTCCACTGGAAGCGCCCGTTACAATTGCGACCGGCTTTTGTGTGCTGCTCATACTATTTTCTTTCTGATTGCGATGTTTCCGGAATGAAAGCGGCGGCTACGACAAAATAGTATCTGAAACAATGAAGGGTAGTCATACGCAGGGATCTCGCTTTTGCCCGTTTCTGCCGTGAAGATCAGTACAGCGGCAGCGCAGGGACAAAATTAATTTACTCCGCTTATAACAAGCGACAGAAGATTCATTTTCTCAAGAGGCCACCCGAATCTTTATTCGTGCCGGGACAATTTTTCGAACGGCCCGGATTTTGTCCCGGCTTCTTTCCCATGATTTCGACGTCGGCATCGTTGAAGGGCACATCGGGCCATACGGCATAGCGCGCTTGGACCAAAGTCCAATAGAGTTTGGCTCACTCCGGGTCTTTCCCGGTCAATAGCGGGCCGTTCACCGGCGCAGAGGGGATATCGCTGGCCGTGCGCTGTCGGTTGTTCCTATAGGGCTATCGCGCGGTGAGCGGTGGCAGGTTGGAAATTCACCAGTCGCCTTGGCACAACGGCTGCTTCAACCATTCGTGGCAGCAATGAATACGAGCGAAACCGTGAGCGTCGGGGCGGAGCCGTATGCTTACGATTTTGCGCCGGCGCACTGCGCACTGTTGATCATCGACATGCAGCGCGACTTCCTTGAGCCCGGCGGTTTCGGCGAAATGCTTGGCAACGATGTGTCGCGGCTGCGCTGCACCATCGAACCGAATCGCCGGCTGTTAGCAGCCTGGCGCGCAGCTGGGTTGCAAGTAATCCATACGCGTGAAGGCCATCGGTCTGATCTGGCCGACCTTCCGCCGGCGAAAAAAATGCGGGGTCGAAGCAGTAAACGCATCGGAGATCCGGGACCAATGGGTCGTATCTTGGTTCGTGGTGAACCCGGGCACGATATCATTCCAGAGCTCTACCCTCTTCCGGACGAGCCCGTGATCGACAAACCGGGCAAGGGCGCGTTTTTTGCCACGGACCTCCACGCGATCCTTCAAAATCGGGCATCGAAAAACTCCTGGTGACCGGCGTAACTACCGAGGTCTGTGTCAATACCACGGTGCGGGAGGCCAACGACCGCGGCTACGACTGTCTTGTGCCGGCGGACTGCGTGGGTTCCTATTTTCCAGAGTTTCAAGAAATGGGCCTGAGGATGATCAAGGCGCAAGGGGGGATCTTCGGCTGGGTGTCGGACTCGGCTCGAATTCTCGCGGCGCTCGGACAGGACGACGTTCATTGAAATGTTGGAACGGCTGAAGGAAGAAGTCATGAATAGCACAAATGCAAAGCCTGCAATCTGGGCCCCGGGAGACTGGAATGCCTTCTTTGGGTTTGGGACTAACATATTGGTCAACCTGCTCACATTGAGCGGGCTACTACGCTTCGTGCTGAAAATGCCGGACCAACTCGTCTTCGGACGTATCCTTCCGGCGACTGGAATGATGCTTTTTCTGAGCACGCTCTATCTCGTGAAAGTGCCATCGTCTGATTTTCGGTGAGCCGAATAAAACTCACAGCCATTTCTACCGGCCCTTGCTTTTGAAACCGCTTGACCTCTTTCACATCGTCGATCACCAGGATGAGATTGCATGGGAGCCCTACAAAGAGGGTGTGGAAATCTTTCGCTTGTACGGAGATGGGATTAGCGGACCAACCGCTGCCCTCATTCGATACCGCAAGGGCGCAGAGGTTCCGCTGCATGAACATACCGGGTACGAGCATATCCTGATTCTCGCCGGCTCACAGCGGGACGAAAATGGCGTATTCAACGCGGGATCTTTGGTGATCAATTTGCCCGGCAGTCGCCACCAGGTGATCAGCGACGACGGTTGTATTGTGTTGGCCATCTATGAGAAACCGGTCCGCTTTCTGGAGAACGGCTAGTTTTTCGGTTAGATGGTGACTAACTAACGCCGCGACCGATTAGAATAGATCACCTACCTAGCCCGCTCGGGGCGAAAATAAGCCGTCATTGGGTATCACCGGTGCTCGTAGGTCAAAGACCTGTTCCAGAAGGTCGGCCGCTCGTTCCAGACCGTTTGTTTCAGCTATGGCCTGTCTCATATTACAGGCGTGTTGGCCATACTCTGGATTAGTTAAAACGTCGTCGATAAGAGATGATAAGCGAGGAGCCGTCAACTCCTTCAAAGGCACGAATGCTCCGGTTTTTGTATGGGCGATTCTTGCAGCGACGCCCGGCTGATCATTCGTAACCGGAATCGCAACCATCGGAACCCCTTGCGTCAGCGATTCCAGCGTAGTGTTCAGGCCGGCGTGGGTAATGCATAAGGCGGAACGCTTGAGCAGTTCGATCTGTGGTGCGCGGTTTACAACGATCGAGTTGGCGGGCAGAGACCTGATCTGCTTAGGATCGAGGACCGGACCAATGGAAAGCACCAGCTGCATTCCCGGGCGTGTGCCGACCGCTTCCGCTATGGTGCTGAATACGGTCTCAAAGCCATTCTGCAGTGTTCCCATTGAAGCATAGATCAGAGGCTCGCCCGTGAGGCGTTTCCAGGGAAAGTCCGGGTCGCTCCGACCACGCCCGTCATGAAATGGACCCGTGTGATGAAACTGAGGAGGCCAGTGAGAGCTTTGGAAATCGAACTCCTTTGGCGTTTGTGTGAGCCATGCAAGTTTGGAAATGCCAACCAGTGGATCGGTCCAGTCGATCTCGAGACCTATCTGTTTCGCATATGCGCGGGCAACCGATATCTTTGGTTCCATCATTTGCCGGTATTTGCGTACGCCCTCTTTGTTTCGGGCCAGCGTTTCCGGGCTCGTATCATGCGACCAGTCGAAGGTGTTGATCGGAGTGTGCCCCGAAAAATCCAGGTGAAGAGAGTTCGAGACGTGCACATAAGGCATATCCAGATGCATCGGAACGAGTCCCAGCGGCGTCTGGACCGTATCGAGCACTACTGCATCGGTGCGCGTCTTGCAGAGGGTTTGAGCAAGATCTTTAAACGCTGCATCGAGCGTGTCAGCAACCGCACGATTGGTAAACGCGAGCGCCTCTTGTCCCTCCAGCTTGCTCAATTGGTTCAATATCTGACGGGTTGATCCAATTGGATATTCCTTCTCGCAATACGGGACGAACGGAAGCTGGGTTGAGCGAACCAGAGGCTCGGCGTCGGGAACAGAAATGAACACAACATCGTGCCCACGAGCCACTAACCTGCGCGCAAGCGTACTCATTGGATAAGCGTGTCCTGGCACGCTAACAGATACAAATGCAACTCTCATAGCCTGTCTTTCTCGATGTGTTTGGCTGGCGGATTTGGGCATTGACCCGTATCGGTTCGGAACACCGAGCGAGCTAATAGAGACGAGGATTTTGAGAGACCCACTGCTTTCTGCCCCGGCTGCCGCATTCGCTGTCCCAACTGCCGGACGAAGTGCGGCAACCTGCTCACGTCCTACAAGCCGAGGCAAGGCGCCCGGCGGCGATCTTGGAGCATTCCGATTGATTGATCGCCGATTCGGGGGCGCCCTGAAAGGGCCTAAGATTTACGATTGATGACAACAGAGAAGAATTATAGGGCTACCGGTGCTTTCTCGTTCGGCCATCGCTCGTTAACATTCCGCCATGAAAAGCCGCCTAAATGCCGTTCTGTGCGCCCTCGTTCTGGTGAGTTGCTCCTGCTTGTCTGCCACGGCCGATCAGGTGTCCCAACCATCAATGAATCCCTCCCCTTCCCCTGGCGGCGGCCCACCCCAAAAGCCCTATTATTTGACGGGGAACGAAGATGTCTGGCAAAACTTTCCTCCCAAGCCTGCTCTTGGCTCGCCAACCGATCAAACTGACCTTCTGATAACTCTTTCCCTGCAGGCTTCGCGGACAGAAGATCAAAAAACTGAAGCCTTTCGCGATAGAAACTACTCCATCAAGCTTGTGACCGACGCGATCGATGTCAATTTCGAGACGAAGTATCCGAACACCTTTAAGGTGCTCAATAACGCCGATATCGACTCGTATTTCATCAACACGATGATCAAAAAGGCGAATGGTCGGTTGCGACCCTACGTTCAGCATCCGACTCTAGTGGTGCCGCTGTTTAGTGTAGCCGATTTCAGTTATCCCAGCGGACACGCTTCCGGACTTGAACTCCAAGCGCGCATCCTGGGACAATTGTTTCCGGCGCAAAGCGATGCGTTGCTGAAACGTGCCCGGCAAATCGCCGACGGGCGAGTAGTTGCCGGAGTTCACTACACGAGCGATACGGAAGCTGGTCTCGCCTTGGGTGACCTGCTTTTCACCCAGCTCGAAACCAAAACTGAGTTCCAAAAAGATCTGAGCGCGGCAGCCACAAAGGATGAGTTACCCCTAAAGTAAGCAACCGGAGTCATTCAATTCGGCGATCCGAAACTTGTGGTGGGTAAAATTAGGGTTCTAATTGTCCATGCCGATCACCACGCAAAAATCGAGCCTAGTTGGCAAACCGAAGACTATTCACCGGCTGTCGCCCAACCCTGTGAGAGGAGTAAGTGGAGCGGGCTCAGCGGACCAAGCTCGATGAAATCGAACTCCATGAGCTTCGCGTCATCCAAAGGAAGTTTCCCCAGCAGGGCCCGCGCCTCTTCGACCGACGTAACGTTCATGAGGAAGACGGGGCCTTTTCCATCCTGGCGAGACCACCATTGGTCGATTTTGCCAGCCAAAAACAGCCGAACCGTATCCGGCACTTCTATGGGCAAGATCGCCTTTCTTTGCTCGGGCGTCAGAGGGGCCACCAGTCGTCCTATAGCCAAAATTTTCGTTGTCGGGACTGCGGGGAATGCGCCCTTAGGCTTTTCATTGGTGTCCGTTGTCCTCTCTTGAGGTTTATCCATATCGAACTCCTATCTTTGGGAAGGTCCTCTTTATTGTGATTCTTCTCAGCTAAACTGAGCAGCGATAGGAGCATAATGCGCTTCGCCGAACTGTAAAATCAGCTGACTTTGTTCCTTGATAAACTTAGCCGTGTAGATCAGCCACTCCGCAAAGAACGTCGGGCGTAAATGGGCAACGGGGATTCCCGACCGGTCAAACAAACGTTCCGCGATCCAATGATCTTGCGAAGCATGGCTCTTAGCAACCTTCCTGGCTGCAATTTGGGACATGTTCAGATGGAGCCGACACCCTCTTCTATTGCCGCCTGCGCGAAGATTGCTGTGCCTTCAAGGATGCCTGGAACCTGAATCGGATACATGTAGTAGGCCCCGCTAACTCCCTTGAGGGCTGTGCTCACCGAATCAAAGTCCGACAAATCTCCCTCCACGATTTCCACGCCCTGGGCGCCCATTTTCTCGGAACGTCCATCGATCTGCTTTGGAGTGACGGGCGGGGATTACCGGCAAGAGCGTCTTGCAACGACGCGTTGGCGAATCGTGCTGGAAATCGGTCGCACAAGATGCAAGAGTTCTTGGGTCTTCTAAGGGTCGATCCGATCACGGGATTTCTGATGGCGACAAGAACATCAACCTAAGAAAAACTATGGCATACCAACCGCTATATACAGCCGTGGCAACCGCCACTGGTGGAAGGGACGGACACGTTGAAAGCTCTGATGGCATTGTGAAGCTCGATTTGAGCGTACCTCGTGAAATGGGTGGACCAGGCAAACCCGGTACATCGAATCCGGAGCAATTGTTTGCTTCCGGCTACTCTGCCTGTTTCGCCGGTGCGATTGGTTTTGTGGCCAACCAACAACACAAGAAGCTCAGTGATATCCAGGTAACGGGCCATGTCACATTCGGTAAGGTCGACGAGAAGTCCACCTACAACGCGGGTGGGACGACTTATCCTTTGCCAGGATTTCAACTCGCGGTCCGGCTTGATGTCCATCTTCCGGGCGTGGACAAGGCAGAGGCAGAAAAGCTGGTCGAACAGGCACATCAAGTCTGTCCGTACTCCAGGGCGACTCGTAACAACATCGAGGTCAAATTCGCCGTCGTGTAGTGACCCCTACTCGCCCATTTCACCAAGCCCAAGTTTCGCACTGGGATTAACTGACCTCTTTGGTCAGGCCGAAGGCTTCTTCGAGCAGGCCCGCCGCTCGAGAAAGTCCGTTGGTCTTGGCAATCGCCTGCTGGAACTTACGCGCATTATCGCGGTACATAGAATTGTTTTGCACCTCAGCAACAAGCGTTGAGAGATGGGACACGGTTAGTTTTTCTAACGAAGCGACTACCCCAGTCTGGTGGGCGGCTATTCTTGCCGCCACACCGGGCTGATCATTAGTTACTGGGATAGCTACTTGGGGAACGCCTTGGGTAAGCGCCTCCAGTACGGTATTGAATCCCGCATGGGTGATACAGACCGACGCCTTTTTCAGCAGCTCCAATTGCGGCGCATGATTAACCACGATCGCATTTTTCGGCACAGGACCGATCTGCTCCGGCCGGAGTACATTGCCAATGGAAAGCACAAGTTGTGTCGCCTTATGCTTTGGGACAGCCGCCACGATAGTACGAAATACATGCGCGTTGCCATTCTGAACTGTTCCCATCGAGGCATAAACGATCGGTTCTCCGGTCAATCGGTTCCACGGAAAAATGAGCTCTGGCCGGCCTTCACCGTCATGGAACGGACCGGCGTAATGGAACTGATTAGGCCAATGAGAGCTTTCAAAGTCAAATTCGCGAGGACATTGCGTGATGCGGAAACGATCGGATAACAGAGAGGATGGGTCCTCCCAGTTGGGTTTGATTCCAGCCCGCTCCACTTCCGCTATCATTTCAGCGTTACTGCGAATCAGCATCTGCGTAAACTTCGAGACGCCCTGGCGATTTCTTTCTCTCGCTTCCGGTGTATTCTCGTGCGCCCAACCATAGACGCAGAGCGGCGTATACCCAGAATAATCGAAGTGAAATGCGTTTGCTAGAATGGCGTAGGGCATTCCGAGATACATCGGCACTACTTCGCTGTAAAAATCGTAATCATCTAATACCAAAGCATCAATACCGTTTGCCGACAGAAGTTTTGGCAACTCTCTCCACCTCACTTTCATTACCTGCGCAACCGCACTGACAGTGAATTGCAGAGCTTCCTCTCCTTTCAGTCTACTTAATGTATCGACAACTTCAGACGAGTGCTCAGTCGGAAACTCCTTCTCGCCAAAAGGGATGAACGGCAGATTGGCGGCACGAGCGAATGGCTTCATCACGGGGAGAGAAAGCACCACGACATCATGATTACGCGACTGCAGCTGGCGAGCCACCGCGCTCATTGGATTGAAGTGACCCGGAACACTAAGACTGATGAAACCGATTTTCATAAATAGCTAAGCGGCGCGCTTAGGTAACAATTCTGACTCAGCACTTTTGCCGAACATCGAGATGAAGCGGCTATAGGCGAAGTAACCGTCGAGATCAATAACAGCGCCGGTGATATAGGATGCGGCCGGACTAACAAGGGAAGACTCCTGCCGCAACTTTCTCCAAGTTTGCATATCGTGAATGGTGACAGTATTGAATAGAACCGGCGCGGCTTCCTTGAGTGGAACGGCCAAACTTCATAGATTTACTGAAAGGTTACTGACGGCCAGTGTGCCGTCTCGCATAAATGGTGGATGTCGCCGCAGGTCAGTCATCGCTTTTTGGGTTTGCTCCTTTTGCAAACGGTGAACCAACTAAAGCCCGGCGTTACGATTTGTGAAATATCGCTTTTCGCTTTGAGTAATCAGTTCAATCGATTACTGATTTACAGTGGAACTCCGTTATCTTCTTTACTTCGCGACCGTCGCCGAACAGCAGAGCTTCACTCGAGCAGCAGAAAAGCTTCGCGTTGCTCAGTCCGCTATTAGCCAGCAGATCAAAACGCTCGAGGAAGAACTGGAAGTGAAGTTGCTCCTCCGCACCAAACGCTCGGTTAAGCTCACCGCTGCAGGACAGGCTTTCCTTCGCGAGGCCAACGACATTCTCAATCGAGTTGAACAGTCAAGAGTGAAAGCGCGGCGGGCGGCACAAGGAGAAACCGGCGCACTGTCGATCGGATTCTTCAAGACGGGATCGTTCCTCTTTTTGCCGGAGCTGATTCATGCTTACCACACTCACTACCCATCCGTGCGCATTCATCTTCACGAACAGACACCCAGCGAGCAATTGGACTCCCTGAAGCTTGGACGCATCGACGTGGGATTCACGCGCCCGCTGCCGAAAGCGCAGGCGGCCCGCTTCGTGCAGGAGCGGGTTTACCGCGATTGCGTTGTGGCCGTGTTGCCGGATCGCCACGCACTCGCCTGCTCGCGTAAAATCAGCCTCGAGAAATTGGCCAATGAGAATTGGGTGCTCTTAAGTCGGAGCACGGCTCCGGAATTAGTGGACGGATTTATGCTGCTCTGCACAAATGCCGGCTTTTCGCCACGAGTTATCAATGAGCCCGCAAGGATACAGGCCGTGTTGACCATGGTGGCCGCCGGAGTTGGTGTTTCCTTGGCGCCTAGTTCCGTTCGCAGCTTTTACCAACCCGGCATCACACTTATCCCCATTCAGCCCGACCCGCCTCCGCTTGACCTTGTCAGCGCCCGTCCTACCGGTGAATCGCCGCCGACGGTTGCAGCTTTTCTCGACACGCTTCGGCAACAGCTTCCTCGGATTCGGAGCAAATACGCTCACTGTCATTCAACCTGAAAGGCTAGCGCCTACTCGCAAAGCAGCTAGCTAGACTTATCGCTGATTCGCGAGCCGGTCGAAGTGTTGCGTTTTTGACCCTAGGTCCATCGGAGTGGCGACCCAGGTGTAACCGTCGGCATCCTTGCGCAGATGCCCTTGGGATCGACCCTATGCCTGCTTCTTGGCGGTGTTGGCTGCGTCCCAAAGCGAGCCCGGATTGACGCGATCTGGATAGAGTTCGAGCATTGCGTCATAGAGCTGGCGCAGGGACAGGGAACAAGCGCTTGCGCATGATCAACGTGGTGCGAAAGTTTTTCTGATCGAAAGAAAGGAGTCAGGCGCGGATATGAAAAATTGTGCGCAAGAAGTTCGGTCAAACAATTCACGGAGCGATAAATTGGGCTTCCTGGCGGCTGCGCTGAGCACATTCATGGTTGGAGCCTCAATTTGCAATGGAGCTGCACCCACTCAGGACACAACCGAGCGAATCTGGCCAACGAAGGGATGGCAGACGTCCTCTCCTGAAGAGCAGGGCATGGATTCGAGGGAGCTCGCTGAGCTGGTCGACTTCGGGGCACGGCGCATTCTAGGCACGCCAGGTGTAACACTTAGCAGCATGCTCGACAGTCTGCTGGTCGTGCGGCACGGAAAGATTGTCGTTGAAGTATACTACGCCCCTTACGCCGCGGGGATTCCTCACGTGGTCAACTCCGTCACCAAGGCAGTCATCAGTACTCTGATGGCGATCGCATCCAAGGATGGCTTGCTGGATAACCCAACCCGTCGAGTGATCGATTTTTTTGACCGTCGCAGCATTGAAAACCTCAACGATAGTAAGGCGATCACAGTTCAGAACCTGTTGGATATGACCTCGGGCATCGCTTGGACGGAACCGCTGGATGGCAAGCCCGATTCAACGATCGAAATGGAGCAAAGCCCCGACTGGGTCAAGTTCATTCTCGACAGACCGATGTCGAGTGCTCCCGGGGACGCCTTAAACTATAACAGCGGCAATACCCACCTCCTTTCCGCGATCATCACAAAACTCACGGCAATGAGCGCGCTGGAATATGCCAAAGCCAAGCTTTTTGGCCCTCTAGGAATCAACGACCTGTCCTGGCGGCACGATCCTCAAGGCCTTTCGAACGGGGGGTACGGATTGTACCTGCAGCCTCGCGACATGGCGAAGATCGGCTATCTGTACCTGCGCAACGGCGCGTGGGAAGGTAAGCAACTGCTTCCGTCCGCTTGGATCGATAAGGTGAGCCACGCCACGGTGGACATGCGTCTGGGACTCCTCCGGTATTCCAACCTTTTCTGGGCTCTGCCAGACAAACATGTCTATATGGCGGTCGGCCACCATCGCCAGGTGATAATGGTGTTCCCCGATTTGGACGTCGTGGCCGTGACGACGGGCCGGGATAATTACCCATTGAGCAGGTTGGCCGACTCTATTTCCAGCTCCGTGAAATCGAACACGACGCTCCCTGCGGACACAGCGAGCGCGAAACTGCTCGCAGACAAAATACTCGATGTCTCAACCGAGAAGCCGACCGAAGTCGGCGCGACCCCGAAGATGGCGGCTCTCATCTCCGGGAAGATGTACATGTTTCCCCCTAACGAAATAAACGTGAAGTCGCTCTCGCTGATTCTGACCGATCCGCAGCCTCACTACGACATGGAGGCCTACGCCAGAGATACAACCAAATCCGGTTCCAGATTTGCCGGCCCGATCGGACTTGATGGACTATATCGAAAGGGAGAGCTAAGCCACCATGGTTTTGGTGAGCGACTTGAAGGGGTCCCTCGGGTCAACGCGGTCAAAGGGACTTGGCCAGACGACCATACGTTTGTGATCGATCGGCTAGTCCTCGGTCTAGGGCAACCCCCCGGAGCGATGGACTCTCACGTTCGGCGGCGAGAAGCTCAACGTCCGCGCCAATATTCCAGAAAGGCCCGATATTTCTATCGATGGCGAGACGGGCGGATAAGCTTCCTTCTGCGGCTGTCAGCTGATTTCGGAACTATTGGGACAAATCGTTTTAGTGCGACCCAGCAGATTGGGAAAACTGGCACCGTGCCGGTCCGACGCGCCACCTGAATCGCAGCCAAGCCGACGCTGCTGGACGCCGCCGTGATCAGAACAATATCGCCACCGAAAGAATCCGGCCAAATAATCCCGAAAGTATCAATGGAGGATTCACCGCGTAGCCAGAATCTCTACGGTCGGTATTTTCTTGTCGATTCGCGAGGAATCAAGCTGCAGTGCACCTCACTGTGCAGTTTAGGTGAGCGATCTTTACTGAGTCGGGTCATCAGAGTGGCCCAAGCTTCATCAGCAAACTCATCGGCCGGCTGGCTAACCGTCGAAATGAACGGCCTCAAGGCGGTCAGCCATTCGGCATCATCGAACGCCAACAATGAAATATCTTTTGGTAAATTCAGCCCAAGCTGCCAGATAAGCTTGAGCGCTCCCAATGTCATATTCTGGGTTGCCGCGAAAACTGCGGAAGGTCTAGGCCGCTTTAACAATATCGGCTCCAGTGCGCCCTTCACACTTTCAACGTCGTTGCGGCCTGCCATGACGATTTGCTCAAATTTTGAAAGATTCGCGCTAAGAAGTGCTTCGCGGTAGCCCTGTATCCGCTCTTTGATATTGCGAAGGCCGGCATCGCTCGCCAACAAAGTGATTCTCCGATGGCCTAATGAGATTAAATACTGGGTTCCTTCGCGGCTGGCTTCGGCATTGTTTGCCGACACGCTATCGAAACGATTGTCTTGTCCTACGCGATCAACAAGGATAATTGGGATTTTGCTGCTCCGCAGATCTGAGAGTGCAGGTGAGTCATCGCGGCAAGGAATAACGATCAAACCCTCGATCTGACGGTTGATCAGAGCCGCCACTCGTTTCTGCTCCCATTGGGGGTCTTCCTGACTGTCTGCGAGGAGAATCTGATAATTGGTATAGGCGGCACGCATTTCGATCCGTCGAACGATGGCGGCGAAAAAGCCGATCGTTATATCAGGCACAACGACGCCAATCGTACCCGATCTTTGCGCACGCAGACCCATTGCCAGCGGATTAGGACTGTAGTGCAGGGAAGCGATGGCCTCCTGGACTCTCTCCTGAAGTTCTGCGCGAACAAAGCGAGTGCCTCTGAGAACATTTGACACGGTGGCGGTCGAAACACCGGCGGCCTGGGCCACGTCGTGAATCGTCGGGCGGCGATGCTCGGTAGGCCGCTCACTTTTCTTCTGCACTCTCTGGAGGATTGCTGAATGAAGAACGATTCGCAACGTCAAAAAATTAAACTAAAAGCTTGCGTTAACATTTTTTAAACGATTTACTACGCAAGATAAAGTACCCCCAAAGCCCCCAACAGTGGATCAACCGGTTGACTCTGTGCCCAGGTGAATGGCGCCACAGACCGGCCCAAACCATGAACATCGAGATCTCCCCAAGACCATTCCCAGAACCGGCCTGACACTTGGTTCGGTCAAATGAGGATCTCTTATGCCTAAGTGCGGAATCCATACCTTTCTTCTGGAAGGATCTTGGAACAATCAGATCGCTCCCAAGGTAATCACGGAAGCCGTGGCCGACCCAAACACCGCGGTTCGGTCAAGCGATCACTCGCCAAGAATTTTGTGTGCAGTGTTCTCGTCAGTGATAAGGCAATTCGCCAGTTTGCTGGTTAAAGCAGCAATGTTGTGGGACCCGCCAATCTCAACGAAAGATAAACCAACCGATAACCCCCAAGAACTATGAAAAGGCATCTCGCAATCTTTGTAACCGTCCTGTTCACTGGTGCTAGCGCCATCGCTGAGCAGAAGACGGTGACCATCGCGACGGTCAACAACCCAGCAATGATTGAGCTCAAAAAGCTTTCACCCAAATTCGAAGCTGCAAACCCGGACATCAAATTGAACTGGGTAGTGGTGGAAGAAAACGTCTTGCGCCAGCGCGTCACCACCGACGTGTCGACCGGCAGCGGCCAGTTTGACCTTGTGTTCATCGGCCTGTACGAAACGCCCATTTTTGCCAAACGTGGCTGGCTCAAGGAAATGGCCAACCTGCCG
>WNFJ01670645.1_pt3 | contig 13976 bp, 19 predicted proteins | sample 5400461 | NCBI WGS metagenome assembly WNFJ01 (sample SAMN13153349, study PRJNA577476) | soil metagenome | isolation source: 115 cm saprolite on Douglas fir-dominated hillslope | place: USA:California | collected 2013-09-17 | reverse complement strand
GGGATTCCCAGCGTCCGTCCCGCTTGAATTGCTGGGCGGGCCGGTCACCCCCGCGCGCGACCCGACTCCAGAAGAGCTCGGCCAGCGTGTCGTCCGCCATCACGCCTCCCCTTCCCCTATCCGCGTCGGCGCCGGAAGCTCCGAGTGAGTGTACGGGGAGCGCCCTAACGCGGTGCGTAAAACGACTTGACAGAAGATAACGCGATGCGTTATTCTCCATCCCGAGACGCATGGAAGCGACCCGGAACCCGACGAAAGCGAAGGAGAAGCCCATGCAGGACCAGACGAAGTCACTCGAAGTATTCAGCCAGTTCGCCGGCAAGGCTCTCGAGACCCTGACCGTGTGGGCCGACGCCAACCAGCGCGTCGTCCGGGAGCTGGTCACCCTCTCGGCCACGACGGCCACGGAGAGCGCTCGCCTCTATGCCGAGCTGCAGTCGAGCACGGTCGAGGCAGTCCGCGAGAGCCAGGCGTTCTGGCTCAAGCGGCAGACCGACGGGCCCGAGATCCCGAAGGACCCCATCCTCTGGTATCAGAAGGGGCTCGCGGAGACGATCGAGGGCAGCCAGAAAGCCGTCCGCTTCATCGAGGGAGGCGCTCAGGCCGTGGCCAGGAGTGCCGAGCAACTCCAGGCGACGGCCGAGCAAACCGGCAAGGAGATCCAGGCCACGCTGTCCGGGCTCTCCGCACGGATGCAGGAGATTTTCGCGGCCGCCTGACCACGACCGCACCCGCTGGGGGAGCGGCCCGGCCGTCGGGCCGGGCCGCTCGCGCCTACTTGCGCTTTTCCAGCCGCTCCTCGAGCGCCTTGACCTTTTGCCGTAGGAGGTCAACCTCGTCCCGGAGGTCCCCCTCCGCGGGCGGCGCCTCGTCGCGTCGCTCGTTACGGGCGGACGGCGCGGGCCCCCAGCCGGCGCGGGCCGCCCATTCCCGGAAGACCCGATCCATCTCCCGCTGGCTCCCGACGAGCCCCTCCAGGCTCGACTTCATCGACTTCTGGACGAAGTCCTGCCAGGTCTCGCCGTACTTGATGAGCTGGTGCAGGAACGCCGACGGCAACGCCGCTCGGTGGTTCCGCTCGTTCTCAAGGATGATCTGGGCAAGCGTGACCGACGTCAGGTCCTCGCCCGTGGCGGCGTCGACCACCGAGATCTCGCGACCGGCACGGATCATCTCCTCGATCTCCTCGAGGGTCACGTAGCGGCTTTCCTGCGTGTCGTAGAGCTTGCGGTTCGAGTACCGCTTGATGACGTAGCCCATGGACGTTTGTATCCGGAGTCTAACACCGTGCGTCAAGCCCGACAAGGTTCCGCGTGCTAGACTGCGCCTCGTCCCGCGAGGGCGGAAGAGAGAGGCGGAAGAGAGAGAAGGAGTCAGCGATGAAACTCACGGGTCGAACGGCGTTGGTGACGGGGGCGTCGCGCGGAATCGGGCGGGCGATCGCGATCGGGCTGGCCGAGGAGGGCGCAGACGTCGCCGTCAACTATGTGTCGAACGAAGTCGCCGCCCAGGAAGTCTTCGACCAGATCGCGAAGCTCGGGCGCCGGGGTGTCCTCGCCCGCGCCGACGTCGGCGATTATCCCGACACATACCGGATGGCGCAGCAGGTGCTGAAAGAGTTCGGCCACCTGGACATCCTCGTCAACAACGCGGGCGTCAACGACGACAAGACGTTCGTCAAGATGGACCACGCCGCCTGGCGCAAGGTCCTCTCGATCAACCTCGACGGCGTGTTCAACTGCACGAAGGTCTTCGTGGAACAGATGATCGGCCGGCAGTACGGGCGGGTCGTGAACATCACCTCGGTGATCGGTCAGATCGGCAACTTCGGCCAGGCCAACTACGCGGCCTCGAAGGCGGGCGTGGCCGCCTTCACCAAGTCCCTGGCCAAGGAGCTCGCGGGCAAGGGCATCACGGTCAACGCGATCGCGCCCGGCTTCGTGGAGACTGACATGGTGATGGCGATCCCCGAGAAGGTGCAGGCCCGCCTGCTCCAGCAGATCCCGCTCGGGCGATTCGCCCGGGCGGAGGAGGTCGCGCGCGCCGTCGTCTACATCGTCTCGGCCGACGGCGATTACATCACCGGCGCCGAGCTCTCCATCAACGGCGGACTATTGATGTAGCTCCGACAGGTCCTTGCCCGAGAGCAGCGACCGCGCGAGGCGCGCCCACGCGACCACGGCGCGGGCGCCGAACGTGCAGGGCGTGAGCGCCCGCCGCGCGACCGCCCGCGGCCGCTCCTCGTACGGGACCGGCTGCCGCGAGGGCAGCACCCACGCCTCGCCGACCAGAACCTCCTCGCCGCGCTGATTGGTGCACACCGTCTTCAGGCGGACGCGGTTCCGGCCGCGGAGGAGCTCGGCGACCTCGACCCGGGCCGTGATCGTGTCGCCCGCCCTCACCGGCTTCAGGAACGTGAGGTCCTGGGAGAGGTAGATCGAGCCCGGGCCGGGCAGCCGGGTCCCGATCACGGCCGAGATCATGCCGGCGGTGAAAATGCCGGGGGCGATCGGCGTCTTGAACGGCGTCGTGGCGGCATAGGCGGAGTCGGCGTGGAGCGGGTTGTGGTCGCCGACGGCGTCGACGAAGCTCGCGATGTCGGCCGGGTCGACCGCTCGCGTCAGCTCGGCGTGATCCCCCTCGCGCAGTTCGGCGATCGTCTTGCCGGTCATTGGGGTTCCTTGCCGTCGCGGCGCCTGAGCAGCACGGCGATGCCGTCTTCGAGGCGCTCGAGCCGGTCGTCCACCTCGGCGAGCTGGCGGGCGACGCCGACGACCTGGGCGCGCGAGGGCAGCCCGAGCGCCTGGAGCAGGGTCTCGGCGGACTCCTCGCCCGCCCTCTTGGCCGGGCCCTGAGCCTGGAGCCAGCGGTCCAGATAGGCGCCGAGCGTCTGGGCAAACGCCTCCGTGCCCATGGCTTGACCGAGCGCCTTCGACCACGCCTCGATCCATTGGTCCAGGAACTGCTTCCACTGCCCGAACAGGTCCGGGGACGCCGGCCCTTGGCTCATGATCCGGGACCAGGCGGCCACCCCCGGGTCCATCAGCGGGCGCCAGAACGCCGCAGGGTCGGGCGCGCCCCGCCCCGGCACCGCCGCCATCATTCTGGCCCAGGCCTGGGTTCCCTCCTCGATCTGCCGCTTCCAGAGGTCGAAGAGCTCTTGGCTGGCCGCGCTCGGGTCCATTCAGGTCTCCTCACTTCCTATCGTAGCGCCGATGACGCTTTGCGCCAAGCCGGGTCAGGAGCGACGAGCGAGCCAGTCGGAGACCTTGGGCCAGCAGTGGGCCGCCGCGCCACGACCGGCGATCAGCGAGATGTGCCCACCGGGAAGCTCGACGTACTCCTTGTCGCGGCTGCCGACGTGCTCGAGCAGCGCCTTCACGCACTCGGGCGGCGCGATGTAGTCTTCGCGAGCGCCGACCACGAACACGGGGCAGGTGATGCGGGCGAGCTGGACCGGGCGTCCGCCCATCCGGAGCTCGCCCCGGACCAGCTGATTCTGCTGGTAGAAGTCGCCAACCCAGTGGCGGAAGAACTCGGCAGGGAAGGCGACGTAGTCGTTGGCCCACTTGTTGAGGGCGGAGAAGCCCTCCAAGTACTTGTCGTTCCACAGGTTCCACCAGAGGTTGAGGCTCGTGGAGAGGTCCATCGTCGGCTTGAGCAGCTTAAAGCCGGCACGGACCAGGTCGGCGGGGATCGCGCCGACCACGTCGACGAAGCGGTCGACATTGAAGAAGCGCTTGTCGAGCCAGAGGGCGAAGAGGCCGGCTTTGGCGAAATCGATCGGCCCCGCCATGTTCATGAAGTTCTTGACGGGGACCTCCGGGTACGTCGCCAGGAACGAGGCGGCGAGGGGCGCGCCCATGCAGTAGCCGAGCACGGAGAGCCCGGCGGCTCCCGATGACTCGAGCGCCTTCGCGGCCATCCGCGGCAGGATGCGGGTCACGCAGTCCTCCACCGTCAACTCGTTGTCTTCGGGGCCGAACGTGCCCCAGTCAAGGAGGTAGAAGTCAAACCCCTGCGCCGTCATGTACTCGATAAAGCTCCCGCCCGGAAGCAGGTCGAAGATGTACGGGCGCGAGATCCCGAGGTTCGGAACGAAGAGGAGCGGGGTCCGGTGCGTCGACGCGGACCCGTAGCGGTAGAGGCGCGCCTTGCCCTTCCGGTAGACCTCCTGGCGTGGCGTCGGGCCGGTCCGTGGCTCGACAGGGTCCAGCATCAGCCGCGCGAAGTTCGTCATCCGGAGCCGGGCCCGCTCGATTTCGTCCGTCCAGCGCGTCTGGACCTCAGGCGCCGGCGGCGGCGCCGCGTAGCCCTGGGTGAATCGTTCCACGACGTCAGCGAACCGTTCCTGCCCCATGCGGAGCGTCCTCCTGCCGGCGGTGGGCCGGCCTACCCGGTTTGGAAGAGCGAGCCGAGCTTCATCGCGAGGCCCATGTCGCCCTTGAGTTTCAGCTTCCCCGACATGAAGAGCATCTGGCCCGAGGCCTTGCCCGAGAGCATGTCGAGCCAGTCCGGCCCCGACATTTGCAGGGTCAGGTTGGGGTTCGGCGCCGACCCCGCGGCGACCTTGCACGCCCCGTCCTTGATGACGGCGTTCCACGTCCCGCCGCCCTCGCCGCTGATGTCGTACTGGATCACGGCGCTGGTCCCGGTCGCCTTGTCCGCCCGAAACCGGCTCGCCATCATGTCGAAGGTCTCTTTCACTGTCGGCATCGCGTGCCTCCTCCCGTGGTCAGAAGGTGAACAGATCCATTCCGCCGGTGACGGTCAGGACCGCCCCCGTGATGTAGCGGGCGCGCTCGGAGCAGAGGAAGGCGATCGCGTTCGCGACATCCTCGGGCTGGCCCTCCCGCTGCATCGCGACGCGCTTGACCATCCGGTCGTAGAGCGGGCTCAGGCCGGCGTTGGGCCCGACGATCCCGGGGGCGATCACGTTCGCGGTGACGTTGTGGCGCGCCCCCTCTAGCGCCACCGAACGGGCGAACCCGATCACCCCCATCTTCGTGGTGGCGTAGGCGGTCTGGCCGAAGCCGCCCATGAGTCCGGCGATCGACGCCATGCAGATGACGCGGCCCCACCGACGCTCCCGCATGCCGGGGAAGACCGCCCGCGTCACGTTGTAGGTGCCGGTGAGGTTGATGCTCAGGTTGAGGTCCCAGTCCTCATCCTTCATGTCCTTGAGCTGGGCCACCGTGTAGATAAAGCCGGCGTTGTTGACGCAGATATCGACGGGCCCGAGCTCGCGCTCGATCCGGCCGGTGACGGCCGCCACCTGCCCGCGGTCGGTGATGTCGCACGCGTAGGCCCGCGCCCCGCCGCCGATCTCCTGCGCTGCCTCCGCGGCCCCCTCGGCGTTGAGGTCGAGAATCGCGACCCGGCACCCCTCGGCGGCGAGCGCCTGGGCGTCCGCACGCCCGAGGCTGCGGGCCGCTCCCGTGACGAGGGCGACCTTCCCCGCGATTCCAAGGTCCATCGACTCAGCGTCCCTTGAAGTCGGGCTCGCGCTTCTGGAAGAAGGCCTGGATACCCTCGGCCGCGTCCTCCGTCGCCAGCGCCTCGAGGAAGGCGCGAGTCTCCGCGTCGAGGCCGCGCTCGATGTCGGTGTTGAGGCCGTCGTCGACCGCGTGGATGATCAGCCGCACGGCGACGGGCGGGCGCTTGGCGATCTGGCGGGCGAGGGCCCTCGCCTCGTTCAGCGTCTCGCCCTCGCGCGCGAGGCGGTTCACGAGCCCGAGAACCAGGCACTCGGCGGCCGGGATCTGGGTGCCGAGGAGCATGAACTCGAGCGCCTTCGCGCGCCCGATGAGCCGGGGCAGCCGCTGGGTCCCCCCGTAGCCAGGGATGATCCCGAGGTTCGACTCGGTCTGGCCCATCCGGGCCGTCTCCTTCAGGATCCGGAGATGGCAGGCCATGGCGATCTCGCAGCCGCCGCCGAGCGCGTGGCCGTTCAGGGCGGCGATGACCGGCTTCGGGAAGCGCTCGATCCGGCGCAGCACGCCGTTGCCGAACCTGATGAAGTCGGCGACGGTGCCGCTCGAGAACGCCGAGCCGAGGTCGGCGCCGGCGCAGAAGATCCGGTCGCCCGCGCCGGTCACGATGACCGAGCGCACGGCGGGATCGGCCGCGAGCCCGGCGAACGCGGCGTCGAGGTCGTGCACCAGCTGCTCGCTGATCGCGTTGGCCGGCGGGCGATTGAGGGTGACGATCGCGAAGCTCTCCTCGCGGGCGACGAGCAGGGTCTCGTACGCCATCAGCGCGCGACCCCGTTGAGGACGACGTCGGCGAGGGCGTCCGCCGTGTCGGCGAGCCGGTAGCGGCGCTTGCCCAGCACCCAGGACGTCGCCACCTGGTCCATCCCGCCGAACAGCATCTTGGTCGCGAGCTTCACCGGGAGGTCCTGCCGGAACAGGCCGGCCGCCATCCCCTCCTCCAGCACGGCGCCGATGAGCGCGAAGTACGCCGTGATCTCGTGGGCGGAGGCGCCGCGGAAGAACTTGTGCCCCTGGCGCAGCTCGACTTGCACGACCTCCGCCAGGTCGGGGTTGTCCTCCAGCATCTTGAGGTGGAGCGCGACGAGGCGCCGGAGCTTGGCGACCGCGTCCGGGAGGTCGGCGATGGCGTCGCGGAGGAACGCCACCCACTCCGCCATCTTTTCGCGGAAGAGCCTGACCAGGATGTCGTCCTTGGTCTTGAAGTAGAGGTAGATCGTGCCGCTCGCCACGCCGGCCTCCCGCGCGATGTCCGAGACGCGGGAGTTGTAGTAGCCATGACGGGCGAACACCCGGACCGCGGCGTCGATGATCTGCTGAGGCTTCTCGGAATCGCGCATGACTGTCCGCTGAACCGCTGTTCATTTTAGTCGCCGGGCGCGCGGCCTGTCAAACGGGGCCCCGCGGTGCTACGATCGGCGCCGTGCGGATCAAGTACCGGATCGGCGTCATGCCCGGCCCCTGGCCCGTGGACGGCGACGGCGTCGGCCTGCTCTGGCGCCTGATCGACCAGTGCGAGCGTTCGGAGGTCGACTCGCTGTGGTTCTCCGAGCGCCTCTCCTCGCCCCTCGCCGTGCTCGAGCCGATCACCACGCTAGCCGCCGTGGCCGCCCGCACGCGCCGGCTCAAGTTCGGGCCGAGCGTGCTCGTCCTGCCGTTCCGGGCGCCCGTCCTGGCCGCGCGCGAGCTGGCGATGATCGATTACCTCTCGGCGGGTCGCCTGCTGCCCGCCGTCGGCATCGGGGTCGAGTCCGAGCGGGAGTTCGACGCCGTGGGGGTCGCGTTCAGGGAACGCGGCCGGCGCACCGACGAGGCGATTCGGATCATGCGCCTGTGCTGGGAGGGGGACGAGTTCAGCTTCGCCGGCGACTTCTGGAAGCTCGACCGCGTGCGCGTGCTGCCCAAGCCGGTGCAGCGGCCCCTGCCGCTCTGGATCGGCGGCCGGAGCGAGGCCGCGATGCGGCGCGCCGGCCGCCTCGGTGACGGCTGGATCCCCTCGTTCATCACCCCCGCCCAGCTCCGAGACGGCGTGGAGCGGACCCAGGCCTTCGCCCGTGAGGCCGGCCGCGAGGTCCCGGTCGATCACTTCGGCACCCTGGTCTACTTCGGCCTCGACCAGGACGCTCGGCGCGCCCGCGCCGCCGCCGAGCCCTACATCCCGAAGGGGAGGGCGGACGACGCGACGCTCGAGGCCTGCACCGCCTTCGGACCGGCCGAGGTCGTCCACACCCGGCTCGAGGAGTACGTGAAGGCGGGGGCGTCGAAGTTCGTGCTCCGACCGATGTGCCCGCCGGACCAGATGCTCGACCAGCTCGCCCAGCTCGCCGAGGCGGTCATCCCCGCGTTCCATTCCCGGTAAGCGCTCGGCCCGGGCGCCGCCTTTTTTTTGCCGGTATCAGGTATGATCCCAGTCATACTCTAGTCCTACTCTAATCCGACCCAAAGGGACCGCGACCATGCCGAAGAAGGCGACCAAGGTGGCGATCAGCATCCCCCGCGACCTCTACCGTGCGGTCGAGGGCGTCCGCCGGAAGAGCGGAAGGAGCCGGAGCGCCCTCGTCCAGGACGCGCTCCGGCAGTGGCTCGGGCGTCAGGCGGAGAGCCTCCTGATCCGAGACTACGAGGCCGGCTACCGGAGACGGCCGGAGGGGCGACGTGAGGTCGGCGCCGCCGCCGCCGGTCGGTTGTTGTCGATCGAGCGCTGGTGATGCGACGCGGCGAGGTCTGGTGGGCGAAGCTCCCCTCCCCGGCCGGCCGACGCCCGGTCCTCTTGTTGTCGCGCGACGAGGCCTACGTCGTGCGGCAGCTCGTGACGGTCGCGCCGATCACCCTTCGTCCGCGACGCATCCCGACCGAGGTCCGCCTCGGAGCCGGCGCGGGGCTTCGCAAGGCCTGCGTCGCCACCCTCGATACGGTCACCACCATCCCCAAGCAGACCCTCACGAGGCCGATCAGCGTGCTGTCGCCTGAGCGGCTCAGGGCGGTCGACCGCGCCCTCAAGTTCGCGCTCGGGCTCAAGCCGTAGTCCGCCCGGCGCCCGCGGGCGAGCCTCAGTCGGCCTGGATGATCCCGGCGAGGAGGCTCGGGTCGACGTTGCCGCCGGAGAGGACCACGCCCACCCGGGCGCCCCGCGCGAGGGGGAGCCTTCCCGTGAAGACCGCCGCCGCCGCCACCGCGCCCGTCGGCTCCACGAGGAGCTTGGCACGGAAGAGGAGGAACCGCGCGGTCTTCACGATGTCGTCGTCCGAGACGAGCAGGATGTCCGAGACGTGGTCGCGGAGGATCGGAAACGTCAGCTCACCAGGGGTGAGGTTGCGGACCCCGTCGGCGAGCGTCGGGGGCGGGGGGATCCGCGTGCGCTCCCCCTTCTGGAAGGAGAGGAACGTGTCGTTCGCGGTGTCGGGCTCGACGCCGAAGACCTCGATCGCGGGGAACAGGCTCTTGGCGGCGACGCAGCACCCGGCCATGAGCCCGCCGCCGCCGACCGGCGTCAGCAGCGCGTCGAGCGACGGAACGTCCTGCAGCAACTCAAGCGCCGCGGTTCCCTGCCCGGCCATCACCTCGTAGTCGTCGTACGGCGGCACCAGGAGCCGCCGGCTCTCCGCGCTGATCCGGCGCGCGATCGCCTCGCGGTCGTCCCGCTGGCGGTCGTAGAGGACGATCTGCGCGCCGTAGTCCCGGGTCGCGGCGAGCTTGAGCGCGGGGGCGTCGGTCGGCATACAGATCACCGCCGAGGTTCCCACCATGCGGGCGGCCAGCGCCACGCCCTGCGCGTGATTTCCCGACGAGAAGGCGACCACGCCGCACGCCCGCTCCGCCGGGCTGAGCGTCAGCAGCTTGTTGAGGGCGCCTCGGATCTTGAACGATCCCGCGCGCTGCTGGTTCTCGCACTTGAAGAAGACGCTCTGGCCGGTCGCGTCGTCGAACGAGCGACAGGTGACGACGGGCGTCCGGTGCACGCGGTTCACGAGCCGCCGCGATGCGGCCTCCACCCGGTCGAGCGTCAGCACCCCCTCCCCCCCTCACGCGGGGCGGAAGGGCTGGGCGGCGGTGGAGCGCTCGAGCGGCGGCGCGTAGATCACGAGCGCGCGCAGGGGCGCGGGTCCGATCGATTCCACGCGGTGGGCGATGCCGGGCGGGAAGAAGCAGGTCGTGCCCGGCCCGCACTCGCGGACCTCGCCCGCCACCTCGACCCGAGCGCGGCCGTCCAGGATGTACATCGCCTGCTCGACCTCGTGGGTGTGGCGCTCGGCCACCCCGCCGGGCTCCACGACGCCGAGTACCACCTCCACCGCCTGGGACCCGTTGACGGCGCGCCCGACGAGGCGGCGGTTCACGGTGCCGGAATGGAGCGGTGGGGAGTAGGCGGGGACCTCATCGGCGGTGACGATGTAGCGGGCCGGGCCCCCCATCAGACCACCCCCTCCCGCTTGAGCTCGTCGACGTCGGCCGACGACAGGCCCAGCAGCGCCCCCAGCACCTCGGCCGTGTGCTGGCCGAGCAGGGGCGGCGCCTGCGTGACCTGGCCGGGCGAGTCCGAGAACTTGACGGGGATGCCGACCAGGCGGACGCGGCCGGCCGTCGGGTGATCGACCTCCTGCACCATGCCGCGATGGAGGACCTGAGGATCCTTGAACGTTTGATCGATCGTGTTGATCGGTCCCGCGGGGAGTCCGGCCGTCGCAAACTCGCGGATCCACTCGTCGCGGCTCTTCGCCGCGAGTCGCACCTCGATCAGTCGGACGAGCTCCTCCCGTCGCTCCACCCGCCTGGCGTTCGAGTCGAAGCGCGGGTCGTCCGCCCACTCGGGCGCGCCGATGACCTCGCAGAAGGTCTTCCACAAGCGCTCGTTGCCGACGCCGATGATGAGATAGCCGTCTCGCGCGCGGAAGGCCTGATAGGGCACCACGGTCTCGTGGGCGCTCCCCCAGCGTCCCGGGACCACCCCCGCCAGCAGGTAGGAGATCGCGGCGTTCATCAAGGTGGCCACGCCGCACTCGAGGAGCGAGCACTCGATCTTCTGCCCCCGCCCGCTGCGGTCGCGATGGCGAAGGGCGGCCAGGATCGCCCCGTGGGCGTAGAGCGCGGTGATCTCGTCGACGATCGCCACCCCGGCCTTGACCGGGCGCCCGTCGCGCTCACCGGTGATCGACATGAGCCCGCTCACCCCCTGCAGGATCGAGTCGTACCCGGCGCGCTCGCGATCCGGCCCGGAGCCGCCGAAGCCGGAGATGCCGCAGTAGATGACCCGCGGGTTGACCTCGCGGAGCTCGTCGTACCCGAGGCCGAGCTCCTCCATGGTGCCGGGCTTGAAGTTCTCGATCACGACGTCGCCCACGCGGACGAGCGCCTTGAGGAGCTCCTTGCCGCGGGGGTGCTTGAGGTTGAGCGTGACCGACTTCTTGTTGCGGTTGATCGAGAAGAAGTACGCCGCCGACCCGTCGGGCGCCGCCGGCGGCACCCACGCCCGGCTGTCGTCGCCCACGCCCGGCTGCTCGATCTTGATGATCTCCGCGCCGTAGTCGCCGAGGATCTGCGTGGCCAGGGGGCCGGCCACGATGCGGGAGAGATCGAGGACGCGCACACCGTCGAGCGGGCCGGGCACGAAGCACCTCCGAGGGATTCGGGCTCAAGAGGATTATGCCCGACGAGGAGGGCGGCTGACAAGGCGCGCCCGGCGTTATACTCCGGACATGCGCCCGCTCGTCACCCTCGGGCTCGCCCTGGCCCTCGCCGGCTGCTCGGTGATCTCGATCGACCTCACGCCCCGGATCCGCCCCCTCGAGGAGCAGACCGTCGAGGGCCGCGGCGAGGCCAAGATCCTCCTGATGGACGTGTCGGGGTTCATCAGCGACGAGGGCTCGGGACCGATCCTGACGATCGGCGCCGAGCCGCCGCGGGTGCCCATGCTCGTGCGGATCCGCGAGGAGCTCACGAAGGCGGCGGCGGACGACGACGTCCGCGCGCTCGTGCTGCGCATCAACAGCCCCGGGGGCACGGTCACCGCCTCCGACATCATCTATCGGGAGGTCGGGCTCTTCCGGCGGCAACGGAAGATCCCGGTCGTCGCCGTGCTGATGGACGTCGCCGCGTCCGGCGGCTACTACGTCGCGCTGGCGGCGGACACGATCATCGCGCACCCGACGACGGTGACGGGCTCGATCGGCGTGATCATGCTGACCGTCAACGCCCAGGGGCTCCTCGACAAGCTCGGCGTTTCGACCTCCACGATCAAGTCCGGACCCCGGAAGGACATGGGGAGCCCCTTCCGGCAGCTCACCGACGACGAGCGGACGATCTTCCAGTCCGTGATCGACGAGCTGCAGGCGCAGTTCCTCAAGAAGGTCGCGGAGCAGCGGGGGATGCCGATCGACCGCGCCCGTCACCTCGCCGACGGGCGGATCTACACGGCGGAGCAGGCGCTCGCCAACCATCTCGTCGACCAGGTGGGGTACATGGACGACGCGATCCTCGCGGCCAAACGTGCCGCCGGCGTCGACCGGGCGCGCGTCATCGTGTACCACCGTCCGCGAGAGTATCGCGCCACCTATTACGCGCAGGCGGAGAGCGCGGAGCCACGGACGGCGACGGCGTGGAGCCAGTTCGCCGCCCTCCTGGGCGGCGCGGGGCCGCGCTTCCTCTACCTCTGGTGGCCATAGCCCTGGCCGGGGGGCTCGGGCGCGGGGGTCACGGCCGCCATTCCCGCGGCTCCTCGCCTGTCCGCGCCTCGTCGGCGCCGGTCGCCCGCTCGTACCCGGGGCAGCGCAGCACCGGAAGCCGCGGATACCGGGTCAGCCGAGGATCGGTGGCGGCCATCTCGCAGAGCCAGAAGACCGAGCGCCGGGCCGACGTGACCCGACGCGCATGGGCACAGGTGGCGCAGAGCCCCACCCCGGCGGCGTCGGGAGCGGGCGGTCGATCCTCGAGCGTCATCGCCCGTTCACGAGGTCGAGGTACTGCTTGAGGATCCACGCGGTGGCGCCCCAGATCGTCTCCCCCGCGTAGTCGAAGAAGTAGACCGGCCGCCGGACGCCGTCACGCTCCCACTGCTCCACCCGGACGCTCCGCGGCTCGAGCAGCCAGGCGACCGGAACCTCGATCACCTTCTCGATCTCGTGCCCGTCGGGCCGGAGCACGACGGGCCCGCGCACGACCCCGACGAAGGGCGTGATGACAAAGCGCGTGGCGACGGTCTCGGTGTCGTCGAGCGCGCCCAGCACTTCAACCGCCGTCCGGGGCAGGCCGACCTCCTCCTCGGACTCCCGGAGCGCCGCCGCCTCAACCGACGGGTCGCCCGGATCGACGATCCCGCCCGGGAACGAGACCTGACCCCGGTGGTGGCTGACACGTTCCGTCCGCTTCGCGAAGACGAGGCGGGCCTCGCCGGGCCCGCTGGCACCACCCGCCGACGGCGCCCGGCCAGCTGCTGCCGGGTGAGCCGGGCGAGCTCTTCGACGGTCACGGCCGTCGCCTCACCGCGCCTTGAACTCGGGCTTCCGCTTCTCGGCGAACGCCCTCGGCCCCTCCACCGCGTCCTCGGTGCCCCGGAGCGTACCGGAGAGGAACGCCTCGAGCCGGAGCCCGTCGGGCAGCGGGAGCGAGAGCCCGCGGACGACCGCCTCCTTGGCCGCACGGACCGCCAGCGGCCCCCGCTCGCAGAGGGCCTCCGCCCACGCCCTCGCGGTCGGCATCAGCTCGGGCAGCGGCACGACCGTGTTGACGAGCCCGATCCGGTAGGCTTCGTCGGCCGTGACCTGCTGCCCGAGCAGGATCATCTCGAGGGCCTTGCCGAGCGGAACGATCCGCGGCAGCCGCTGCGTGCCGCCCGCCCCGGGCATGATCGCCCACCGCACCTCGGTGAGGCCGAACGTCGCGTTCGCGCTCGCGATCCGGAGGTCGCAGGCGAGCGCCTGCTCGAGCCCGCCGGCGAGGCAGTGGCCGTTGATGGCGGCGATCATCGGCTTCCAGATCTCGAGGCCCCGCGTGATGCCGCCAAGCCCCAAATCGTTGTGATGGCGGCCGCGCCCCCGCTGGGGCTCCGTCGCGAACACGGCGGGGATCAGCTTCTTCAGGTCGGCCCCGGCCGAGAACGCCCGGTCGCCGGCGCCGGTCAGGATTGCGACCCAGGCGGTGTCGTCGTCCCGGAAGCGCGTCCAGGCGTCGATCAGCGCCTGGTGCGTCTCGGGGTCGATCGCGTTCATCGCCTCCGGGCGGTTGATGGTGATGGTGACGAGCCTATCCGTCTGTGCGTAGAGTACCGAGGGCATCGCCATCTCCTCACGACATGAAGAAGCCGCCGTCCACGTTGAGCGCCTGCCCGGTGATCCCGCCGGACTCGCGCAGCGCGAGGAACGTCGCGGCGTGGGCAACCTCGTCGGGCTCGAGCATCCGCCGGAGCGGCACGCGCGGTCGCACCCAGCGGTCGAAGACCGCCTGCCCGGGGACGGGCCCCGCCTTCGTGCGCTGCATCGCCATTCCCATCCC
>WNFJ01092945.1_pt1 | contig 13978 bp, 12 predicted proteins | sample 5400461 | NCBI WGS metagenome assembly WNFJ01 (sample SAMN13153349, study PRJNA577476) | soil metagenome | isolation source: 115 cm saprolite on Douglas fir-dominated hillslope | place: USA:California | collected 2013-09-17 | reverse complement strand
CCCTGATGGTGCCTCAATCGACGTGAGCGCGCTTTCCCGCCGTACCTTGGTAACTTCTCTGACCACCGGGACCGGTGAGGTGCAGTGACAGGCTGTGAGTGCACGGGTCGCAGCGGTACCCGCGGCACGCGATTTCACCGCGCGCGCACGGCTCAGAGATACTGGGGTAACGCCAGAACGCGCACGAAGCCGCGGAGGGAGTTGTCCCGACATGCCGATCGCGACCCCAGAGGTCTATGCGCAGATGCTCGACCGGGCCAAGGAACACGGTTTCGCGTACCCGGCGATCAACGTCACGTCCAGCCAGACGCTCAATGCCGCGCTGCGCGGTTTCGCGGACGCGGAAAGTGACGGAATCGTCCAGGTATCGACCGGTGGCGCGGAGTATCTGTCCGGTGCCGGGGTCAAGGACATGGTGACGGGCGCCGCCGCGCTGGCCGCGTTCGCCCGCACGGTGGCCGGCAAGTACCCGGTGCAGATCGCGCTGCACACGGATCACTGCCCGCCCGGCAAGCTCGACGGCTACATGCGCCCGCTGATCAAGCTCTCACAGGAACGCGTCGCCCGGGGTGAGGACCCGTTGTTCCAGTCCCACATGTGGGACGGGTCCGCCGTGCCGCTCCCGGAGAACCTGCGGATCGCCGCCGAACTGCTCGCCGAGTGCGCCAAGGCGAAGATCATCATGGAGCTCGAGATCGGCGTCGTCGGCGGCGAGGAGGACGGGGTCGTCGGCGAGTTCAACGAGAAGCTCTACAGCACGCCCGAGGACGCCCTCGCCACCGCGGAGGCCCTCGGTCTCGGCGAGCGCGGCCGCTACATTCTGGCCGCGACGTTCGGCAACGTGCACGGCGTCTACAAGCCGGGGCACGTGCAGCTCCGGCCGACGATCCTGAAGGAGATCCAGGAGGCCGTCGGGGCCAAGTACGGCGTGAGCAGGCCGTTCAGCCTCGTGTTCCACGGCGGGTCAGGCTCCGCGCTCGAGGACATCAGGGAGGCGATCTCCTACGGGGTCGTCAAGATGAACGTGGACACCGACGCGCAGTACGCGTTCACCCGGCCGATCGCGGGCCACATGTTCACCAACTACGACGGCGTGCTCAAGATCGACGGCGACGTCGGCAGGAAGAAGGACTACGACCCGCGCGCCTACGGCAAGGTGGGCGAGGCCGGCATGGCCGCCCGCGTCGCTGAGGCGTGCGACGACCTGATGTCGGCCGGCCAGCGGCTCGGCTGAGATGGCACACGACAACCTGCTCGCGGGCCCGCCGCCCGCGGCGCTCCCGGACAATCCGCAGGCACGGCGGGCACTGACGGCGGGCACGGACCCGGCCGCGGTCGCCGCCGAGTTCCCTGCGTACCCGGCAGCGTGGGCGGCCCTGGCGGAGCGTGCGCTGCGCCAGGGCGAGGCGATCACGGCCTACGCGTACGCGCGCACCGGCTATCACCGCGGCCTCGATCTGCTGCGCAAGTCGGGATGGCGCGGCCAGGGCCCGATCCCATGGCAGCACGAGCCGAACCGCGGTTTCCTTACCTCGCTGTATGTTCTCGGCCGGGCGGCGTCCGCCATCGGCGAGGATGACGAGGCGCGCCGGTGCGAGCAGTTCCTGCGTGACAGCAGCAAGGAAGCCGTCGCCGCGCTCGCGGGCGGCTGAAGGGGAGGGGTTTGCGCAGTGCCTGCCATCGTGCTCGCGGGCGCCCAGTGGGGAGACGAGGGCAAGGGCAAGGCGACCGATCTGCTCGGCGAGAGCGTCGACTACGTGGTGCGCTACCAGGGGGGAAACAACGCGGGCCACACGGTCGTGATCGGGGAGGAGACCTACGCGCTGCACCTGCTCCCGTCCGGCGTGCTCTCGCCCCGGGTGATCCCGGTCATCGGCAACGGCGTGGTCATCGACCCGGCGGTGCTCCTGCGCGAGATCGACGACCTGCGCAAGCGCGGCGTGTCGTGCCAGCGCCTGCTGATCTCGGCCAACGCGCATTTGATCATGCCGCACCACCGGGCGCTCGACAAGGTCACCGAGCGCTACCTCGGCGAGGCGAGAATCGGGACCACCGGCCGTGGCATCGGGCCTGCCTACGGCGACAAGATCGCGAGGATGGGGATACGGGTCCAGGACCTGTTCGACCCCGGCATCCTGCGGCAGAAGCTCGAACTCGCGCTGCGTGAGAAGAACCAGTTGCTGACCAAGGTGTACAACCGCCGCGGCATCGACGTGGACCCGGTCGCCGCCGAGTACGTCCGCTACGGCGAGCAGTTGCGCCCGTACGTCGCCGACACGAGCCTGCTGCTGAACCAGGCGCTCGACGCGGGCAAGGTGGTGCTGCTCGAAGGCGCGCAGGCGACCATGCTCGACGTGGACCACGGCACCTACCCGTTTGTCACCTCGTCCTCTCCCACCGCGGGCGGAGCCTGCGTGGGATCGGGCATCGGCCCCACCGCAATCACCAAGGTGATCGGCATCCTGAAGGCGTACACGACCCGCGTGGGCGCTGGCCCCTTTCCCACCGAACTGCACGACGCGCAAGGTGAGTTCCTGCGCAAGGCCGGCGGCGAGTACGGGGTGACGACCGGCCGGAGCCGCCGGACGGGCTGGTTCGACGCGGTGATCGGCAGGTACTCGACCCGGGTCAACGGGATCACCGACTACTTCGTGACCAAGCTCGACGTGCTGTCCGGCCTCGACAGGGTACCGGTGTGCGTGGCCTACGAGATCGACGGGACCAGGCACAGCGAGATGCCGATGACCCAGACGGGCCTGCACCACGCCAAACCCGTCTACGAGTACCTCGACGGCTGGTGGGAGGACATCACCGCCGCCCGCTCGTTCACCAAACTGCCGCGCAACGCGCAGACGTACGTACGGGCGCTGGAGGAGATGATCGCCGCGCCGGTCGCCGCGATCGGCGTCGGCCCCGGCCGCGACCAGACGATCCAGATCCGCCCGCTCATCTGAGAGTACGCTCCTCGGGTGCGGGTCCTCATCCTCGGGTCAGGTGGCCGGGAGCACGCGCTCGCCCGCACGCTGAGCCGCGACCCCGGCGTGACCGGGCTGCACGTGGCACCGGGCAACGCGGGCACGGCGGCGATCGCGGACAATCACGCCGCCGACCCGGCGGATCCCGCGGCGGTGACCGCCCTGGCCCGCAGGCTCGCGCCCGGGCTCGTCGTCGTCGGCCCGGAGGCACCGCTTGTCGCCGGCGTCGTTGACGCGCTGCGGGCGAGCGGGATCGCGACCTTCGGCCCCGGCGCGGCGGCGGCGAGAATCGAGGGGTCGAAGGCCTTCGCCAAGGACGTCATGAGATCGGCCGGGGTACCGACCGCCTCGGCGCTGGTGTGCGGCACACCCGGTGAGGTCGCGGCAGCGCTCGATCATTTCGGCCCGCCGTATGTGGTGAAGGACGACGCCCTCGCGGCGGGCAAGGGCGTCGTCGTGACCGCCGATCGCGCCGCGGCCGAGGCCCACGCGGCCGCGTGCGGCCGGGTCGTCATCGAAGAGTTCCTCGACGGCCCCGAGGTGTCGCTGTTCGCGCTCTGCGACGGCACCGCCGTCCTGCCCCTGCTGCCCGCGCAGGACTTCAAGCGCGCCCGCGACGGCGACCAGGGGCCCAACACCGGGGGGATGGGCGCCTACGCACCGCTGCCCTGGGCGCCGCCGGGGCTGGCCGAGGAGGTGACCGCGGCCGTGATCGGGCCGACCGTGGCCGAACTCCGCCGCCGCGGCGCCCCCTACCAGGGCGTGCTCTACGCCGGGCTGTCGCTGACCCGGCGCGGCACCCGGGTGGTCGAGTTCAACGCACGGTTCGGCGACCCGGAGACGCAGGTCGTGCTCGACCGGCTGGCCTCGCCGCTGGCCGGGCTGCTGCACGCCGCCGCCACCGGCACGCTGGCGGGCGCACCGCCGCCGCGGTGGGCGGCGGGCGCCGCGGTCGCCGTGGTGGTCGCCGCCGAGGGCTATCCGGGCCGGCCCGTGACGGGGGACGTGATAGCGGCGCTCGCGGATACCGAACGGCTGCCGCATGCGTACGTGCTGCACGCAGGCACCTCGCGCGACGGGGCGGGCCAGGTCGTGTCGGCCGGCGGCCGGGTGCTCAACGTCGTCGGCAGCGGGACCGATCTTGCCGCCGCGCGGTCCGCCGCGTACGAGGCGGTGCGCCTCGTCCGCCTGCGCGGCGGCTGGTACAGGTCCGACATCGCCGAGCGCGCCGCGGCGTTGAATGCTGAGCCGCCCGGCTCGGTGTTGCCCGGCCCCGTGTTGCCCGGTCCATGACACCCGTCCAGCCGCCCGCGCGTGACCGCGCAGGCGCCGGCCCGGCCTGGCGCTGGCCGGAGGGGGGTGGCGCTCTTCCTGGCCGGGACCGTCGGGTTCCGCCGCGTCCTGCGCATCGGGCCGTCGGCCATCCGGTCCGCCGCGGCCGCCGCCGCGCTCGCGACCACGCTGATCGGGGCCTTGCTCGCGGTGGAGGCCCAGTTGATCGCGCCCGTCGCCGTGCTCGTGCTCATGCCCATGGCGGAACGCCGCTGGCCGGTGTAGCCGCCGCCGTTGCCGCCGCTGGCGGCGCCAGCGGCGGCAACGGCAGCGGCGGCGATGCGGGAGAATAGAGCATGTGATCGAGCGGTACACGCTGCCCGAGATGGGGCGGATCTGGAGCGAGGCGCACAAGTACGAGCTGTGGAGCCAGGTGGAGACGCTGGTCCTCGCCGCGCACGCCAGGGCGGGCACGGTGCCCGCCGACAGCGTCGAGCCGGTGCGCGCGGCGGCGCCGCCCACACCAGCGGCGGTCGCCGAGGTCGAGGCGGTCACCGAGCACGACGTGATCGCCTTCCTCACCGCCTGGGCCGACAACACGAGCCCGCGCAGCGCCGCGGCTTACGTCCACTTCGGCATGACCTCGTCCGACCTGCTCGACACGGCGCTCGCACTGCAGCTCACGCAGTCCACCGACCTCCTGCTGACGAAGGCGGACGAGCTTGTCGCCGTCCTGCGCGACCACGCGCTCGCGCACGCGGAAAGCGTGCGGCCGGGCCGCACCCACGGTATCCACGCCGAGCCCGACACCTGGGGGCACCGGGTCGCCGACTTCGCCTTCGCGATGGCGCGCTGCCGTGACCGGCTGCGCCGCGCGCGCGAAGCGGTCGCCGTGGGCAAGCTGTCCGGGCCGGTCGGCACGTACTCCAACATCGATCCGGCGATCGAGGCGGAGGTCATGGCCGAACTCGGCCTGCGGCCCGCCGACGTGGCCACCCAGGTGGTGATGCGTGACGGCATCGGCGAATGGGTGGGCACGCTGGCGCTGGCCGCCACCGTGTGCGAGGCGGTGGCGCTCGAGATCAGGCATGGGCAGCGCACCGAGGTCCGCGAACTCGCGGAGCCGTTCGGGCGGGGCCAGAAGGGCTCCTCCGCGATGCCGCACAAGCGGAACCCGATCCGCTCGGAGCGCATCTGCGGTCTGGCCAGGATCGTCCGCGGCCTGACCACGCCCGTGCTCGAAGGGATACCGCTGTGGCACGAGCGAGATATCTCACATTCGAGCACCGAGCGGGTGGCCCTGCCCGACGCGGCGATCGTCACCGACTATCTGCTGCACCTGACCACCGGGCTGATGCGGGATCTGGCCGTGGACACGGCGCGGATGCGCGCCAACCTGGATGCCACCGGCGGCCTGATCTACACCTCCGGGGTGCTCCTCGACCTGGTCAGGGCCGGGATGTCGCGGGAGGACAGCTACGCACTCGTCCAGGCCGCGGCGATGGATACGTGGCAGACGGGCACGCCGCTGCGTGAGACGCTGCGCAAGGTCGCGGCGGCCCACGGGCAGCCGCTCGACGAGGCGCGGCTGGCTGAGATTTTCCGCCCGGAACCCTATCTCGCCAGGCTGGGCGTGGTGTTCGAGCGCCTCGCGCGGCTCCGCTGACACCGCCGTCGGCGTGATCCGGCACCTTGGCGGACCCAGGGCCGCACCGATGCAATACTGGGCAACGTTCGCCGCAGGCCTTGTGCGTCACCCTCGAACAGGAGCTGTATCCACATGACCATCGGCCCCGAGTTGCGCTACCGAGTGCGGGGGGGAACCCCGCTGCATGGCACCGTCTTCGTGCAGGGCGCCAAGAATGCCGCGCTGAAGATGATCGCCGCGTCGCTGCTCGCGGACGAGGGACGGACAGTGCTGCGGAACGTGCCGCCGATCGAGGACGTGCGCCGCGCGGTCGAGCTCGCGCAGGCGGTCGGTGCGCGGGTCGAGTTTCACGAGCCCGAGCGCACGCTGGTGGTGGACGCGTCGCACCTGACCAGCCCGGTCCTGCCCGCCGAGATCGCCCGCAGGTTCCGCGGCTCCGTGCTTTTCGTGCCCGCCCTGCTGCACCGGCTCGGCGAGGCGGTCATCGAGGGCATCGGCGGCTGCCATCTGGGCAGCCGCAACCTCGACTTCCACTACCGCGGGTTCGCGCGGCTCGGCGCGACCGTGGCCGAGGGCGACAGCGTCATCCACATCAAGGCGGGGAACCTGCGCGGGGCGCATCTGTACCTCGATACGCCGTCTCACACCGGCACCGAGAATCTGATCATGGCGGCGGCGATGGCGCCGGGGACCACGGTGATCGACAACACCGCGCTCGAGCCAGAGGTGCTCGACGTCATCGCGTTCCTGACCAAGATGGGTGCGCGCATCACCGGCGGCGGAACCGGATTCGTCACCGTGCACGGCGTGGATCAGCTGACCGCCGTCGAGCACACGGTGATGCCCGACCGCATCGACGCGGGCGTCTTCGCGATGGCAGCGGCGATCACCGGCGGCGAGCTCAGCCTGGTCGGCGCGTCACTCGAGCACTTCGGCGTCTTCAGGTGGAAGCTCGAGCAGATGGGCGTGGAGTTCGCCATTCACGGGGCCATCCTGCAGGTGCGCCAGGAACGGCCGCTGCGGCCGATCAACGTGATCACGAGCCCGTACCCGGGTTTCGCGACCGACCTCCAGTCGCCGATCATGGCCCTGAGCTGCCTCGCAGACGGGACGAGCTATATCAGGGAGACCATTTACGACGGCCGCTACACCCTGGTCGGCGAGCTCAACAAGATGGGCGCCAAGATCGAGGTCGACGGCGACGTGGCGATCGTGCACGGACCGGTGCAGTTGCACGGCACCGAGGTCGTCGCGCACGATCTCCGCACCGGAATCGCCCTTGTCCTCGCGGGACTCGTCGCGGAGGGCGAGACCATCGTGGCGCCCGGGTACCTGATCGACCGGGGCCACGCCTCTGTCGCGGAGCGGCTCACCGCGCTCGGCGCGGACATCACGCGTGAAATTAACAGCTAGCGGGGCAACTGAGCTGGATCGTCACTTCCACGTCACGTTTTACCTGGTCATAGTCGCGGTCTAAGCACGTTTGGGCACAATCTGTACATGTGCGTCACGTCCGCCACCTTTCCCACGATCTTCTCTATGAGTTACTAAATGTACGATCAGGTGGTCACACCGCGTAGATGACTTGGACGTTGGGAGCTCAGGGGACGATGTCAGCAGCACGCACCGGCGTCTTAGCCAACGTGGGCATTCATGGCCGGTTCACCCGCCGGCGAACGCGCACGCGGCTGCGGGGATCGTCGGGGGACCTGAGATGAGCAGCCACCGGCCGGGTCCGGGCGAGCTGACCATCGGGATCGTCGGACCGCACGACGTGGTCGAGCGGGTCATGCTGTCCGGCACGGGGAGCGGTATCTACGCACCGTCCGGGCTGCCGGGCAGCCCGGGAGGTGTGGCACAGGGCGGCAGCCCGCTGACGGGCCCGGTCTCACCAGGGCCTGGTGGGGCGGTGACCGGCGCGTCCTGGTCCGGCTTCGGCCTCGCCGCGCGGCTGGTCGCGGCCGCCTACCGCGACGAGCACGAAGCGGCGGAGAAGGCGGGCAGGCTCGGCTCGAGCGTCGATGTCTGCTTGTTCGCCAGCCCCGTCCCCTACGAGTACGCGCGGCGCGCGGGTGCGATCTCAGGCCCCGCGACCTTCGTGCCGTTGAACGGCGCCGCACTGCGCACCGCGCTGCTGCGCGCGAGCCTGGACGCGCGCTTCGACCTGACCAGGATCAGCCTGGACGTGCTGGCCCGGTCCGATATCGACGAGGTGTACGCCGAGATCGGGATGTCCGCCGAGCACGTGCACGCGCGCGAGGAAGTGGCCAGCGCCGCCACGCTCGCCGCCTTCCACGAGCGGCTCTGGCGGCGCAACGAGACGACGGTGGCACTTACCTGCGTGCACGCGGTCGCGCAGCGGCTGGCCGCGTCGGGTGTCCCGGCCATCACGGTGCGGTCCACCGGAAGCTCGATCAGGTCCGCGCTGCACGCCGCGGCGCTGCTCGGCGCGCATCACCGGCTCGAGGAGGCGGCACTGGCCGTGGTGGTCGTGGACGTGCCGACCCTGCGGGAGACCGCGCGCCGGACCGCGCCCAGGTACTGGCGGGACGAGTTGCGGCTCACGGTGCACCGGCTGCTCCTGCAGGACGCGCAGCGGATCGGCGGGGCGGTCATGCCCGTGGGCGAGCACTGCTTCCTCGTCGCCGCCACCCGCGGGTCGCTGGCCGCGGTGACGGAAGGATTCCGCGTTCCGCCGTTCGTGGAGCGGGCCCAGGCCGAACTCGGCGTCGAACTGGAGGTGGGCGTCGGCATGGGCCGCAGCGCGCAGGAGGCGGAGACGCACGCGCGGGCGGCGCTCACCCGGGCCCAGTCCGGCCGCGGCCCGCACGGTTTCGCACTCGACCGCGAAGGACGCGCGCTGGTACCGCCGCCACGGCCGTCGACGCGCCTGCCCGCGCCCGGCCAGCCGAAGGGCATCGAGACCCTGGCCAGGCTGGCCGACAAGCTGTCCACCGAGGAAAGCTCGCTGACCGTGGACGCGGAGGCGGCGGGCAAGCTGCTCGGCGTGACGCCGCGCACCGCCCGGCGCCTGCTGCGCGTCCTGGTCGAGGAAGGGCTGGCGTGGCCGCTGCCGCCGAACAGGTCCCCGCAGCCGGGCCGGCCGCGGCAGCTGTACCGGCTGATCATAGAAAAACTCGAGCAGCGGCCGCCGCGGCGAGGCTGACCGGCCGCCCGGGCCGCCCGGGGCGCCCGGGGAGCCCGGGGAGCCCGGGGAGCCCGGGGAGCGCCTGCCGCGGCGGCACTACCCTCCGTTGGGCGACTGGGGGCGCGCAGGCCTGCCCGGCATCGCGAGCTGGACGACGTCGATCGGCAGCCGGCCGACTTCGTGCTCGTCGATGGTGACGACCCATTCGTGCCGGCCCGGCGCCTCGAACGCGACGTTGCTGAACGGCAGCGCGAGCGACACGAACGACGGCGCGCCGCGGGCCTGTGTGGGCGCGTGCCCGGTCGCCAGTTCACCGGTTGCCCGGACGCCCTGCTGCTTCCCGTCGAGCACAAGCTCGACGTTGAGCCGGTGGGTCTCGAGCGCCTCGGTGTACTCGACCCTGATCACCAGGACGACAGCCATCGACGGGTGCGCGGCAGGGAACGCGGGGACCGTGAGCCGATCCCACTGGCCGCCCAGTATGTACAGCTTGCCGTCCGCCACGTGCGCGCCGTCGGCGATCATCGCCGTAGTGAGTTCCACGCACGACAGCTTCGCAGACTTCCGCACCCAACCGGAGAACTCGCGCCCGGTGAGCCACCACGCGCTCGGCGCCCGGGTTTCGTACACACGCTGTGAGCCGTGTCGTATATGTGCTCTATACCGTCGACCAGGACGAAGACGGTGTGGTGCGCGTCCGCCCAGCTGCGGCCCCGGCGTCGGCGCAGTCGGCGACGGCCCTACGGCGGAAGCGGCCGTCGCCGACCTGCGAGACGCGCTCGCCGTCCTGATCGCCGAGGTCGGGCCGCCTCCTGAGCTGACACTGACCCTCGACGTCGCCTGATGCCCGGCCTGTCCCGGCCATCCCCGGCGCAAAGGTCGTCAAGGCGCTCGAACGCGGCGGGTTCACTGTCACGAGGATCAGTGGAAGCCACCACGTCATGTGCCATCCTGACGGTCGTCGTGCCCGTCCCCTCCGGCCATGACATGCCCAAGGGGACGTTGCGCGGCATCCTCGCGATAGTCGGCATGACCGCCGACGAACTGCACAGACTGCTGTCATAGCCGTACGGCGTTGCGGGTAGCGGAAGGCCCGTATTACTTCCAACGGAAGTCGTCCGACAGTGCTCTGACCAGCCAACGAGCATCACTCCCCACCTCTCCGGGCACATCCGGGGCACATGAGTCATGCGGGGGCAGCGCGTCGGTCTCGAACGCGGCGAGCTCGTCAGGGCCAGCCGAAGTGCGCGCCTCGCGCAGATCGTGAACGACCGGAAGCGCCACCCCGCACCCCCCTGGTTTCACCAAACCCGAAAGAACAACAGAAGGGACGATTTCTTACGGTGACGCCCGACGAGGCCGACCGGTTGCTCGGCTGCGTGCCGCCGACGACAATTTCGACGCCGCCCTGGAGATCGGGTTCGCGTCGATCCGCAGGGAGTGGCAGTGGCGAGCCAAACGGGGCGAGAGCCTCGCCAACCTCCGTGCCTTCGTCCGCTTCGCCGATCCCGACAGGTGAGGCTGTGCGGCTGCCAGCCACCGACAAAGCGAGGAGGAACCGCTGAGCGCGCCGCAGCGTCGAAGGGATGTTCAGGGCACGTGGAGGTAGGGTAATGCGGCACGCGCGGATAGTGGCCATCGCAAGCCTGGCACTGCTCGCTGGTTGCGGAGCGGCGGCGGGTTCGGGTGCCGCTTCGGGCCCCTCGCCTGCGACGACCACGGTCGTCGAGTCGCCCGCCGTAAGGTCGTTCCCGGCGGAACCCACCACGACCCAGTCTGCCTCGCCCACTGTCTTCGGGCCGGGCCATGTTCTGACGACCGCTGACAGTGGCGCCGTGGTGGCGCTGCGTCCCGGTGACAACCTGGCGGTCGAACTCCTGCCAGGGCCGGGCGTCTACGCCTGGGACAGACCGCGGCTGACCGGGACTGCGCTACGGCAGGTGTCGGTGGCCGGGGGATATCCAGCTCGCGGCCCGATGCTGGCCTCCTTCCTGGCCGCGGCGCCAGGCACGGCCGAAGTGTCGGCGAGCAGCGACCTGCCGTGCCTGCATTCGAGGCCGCGGTGCCTGCCGGCTCAGCGTGAATGGGCAGTCCGGGTGATCGTCTACCCCAGAGCGCGATAAACCGAAATCGAATGAAGTCGCCGATTCGCTGGATCTGTTTATCCCCAGATGGGATGATCTGGCAGGTAGCGAGCTATGTGCTACTTGGCGAGGCGGCAGGTGGTCAACATTTCTGGCCTCGCCCGACGCCCAGGGGAGATTCGGTTATGGGGAGCACGTCGATGAAACGACCCGTCCGATTACTAGCAGGCACAATCAGCGTGGCGGTGGGTTTTGCGGTCATGCCCGCTCTGGCGGCGGTGGCCGCCCCCGCTGCTCGCCTGGCGAGCACGCCGCACTCGACGCAGGGAAAGCAAGCCACCCTGGGAGCGCCCAGAAAGGTGAATCTGAAGGCGCTCAGCGGCGTGCCGGCGGGAGCCCACCCTCATCTCGTGGCTCCCTTCCTTTCCGCGCACACGGAACACGCCACCAGCGCCCCGTGGCGCGCTGGTGTCACGGTCCTGCGGGCCAGCGCACCCCAGGCGGCAAGCACCGCCATCACGGCGTTTCCTGTGATGAGCCTCGCCCGCCAGTTCGGGATCTTCGGCCCGGATCAGCTTCTTCAGCCGCCGGACACCCAGCTAGCGGCGGGCCCGGGAGCGGTGCTCGAGATGGTGAACGACACCGCATCGGTGTGGTCCAAGACCGGGACACTCCTGGCCGACGCCGACCTCAACGTCTTCTTCGGGGTCCCAGGCACGCAGTCGTTCTCTGATCCCAGGGTGCTGTACGACACTTCCTCCGGCCGCTGGTTCGTGAGCGGGTTCTCCTTCGACAACTCCTTCAACAGCCGAGCGTATCTCGCCGTCTCCGCTTCGTCCGACCCGCTGGGTAACTTCTTCGTCTACACGGTCAACACCGCTACGGGCGTGGTCTCCGACCAGCCGATGACCGGCATCTGCGACGACAAGGTCGTGATGTCCTGGAACGACTTCACCACCACCGCCTTCACCGGCGCCGAGACCCTGGTGCTGCAGAAGTCTGACCTGACCGCGGGCGCGGGCGTGCACACCACCGATATCGGCCCGAACCCCAACGAGTTCCGCATCGTCCCCGCGCAGTCGCTGTCCTCGACGAGCACCTGCTGGCTCACCGTCAACAAGACCCTCACGGGCACGGCGGCGCTCGGCGTCATCGCCGTCACTGGCACGCCTACCGCGGCCAATGTGACGTTGACCGAGACCGATCTGCCCATTACTGCCACCAGCAGGCCGCCGAATCCGCGCCAGCCCTCCGGCGTCACGAACAACAAGGCGAATGATGACCGCCTAGTGTCTGCGGTTTACCGGGACGGTCTCCTCTGGACGAGCGCGACCGAAGGATGCGTGCCGCCCACTGACTCGACCACGCGGGACTGCATGCGGCTGATCGAGGCGAACGTCTCAAGCACCCCCGCGGTCGCGGTGGACCTCGATCTGGTGGTGAAAGGTGCGGACCTGTATTACCCCGCGGTGAGTCTCGACAACTCCGACAACCTGTTCGTCAGCTACTCGCAGTCCTCGCCGACCCAGTTCCCCGGCGCGTTCGCCGTCACCCGCGTGGCGAGCGGCGGCACGTTCACCACGCCGATGACCATCGCCGCCGGCCGGGCCTCCTACGACGGAGGCAGCACCCCCCGCTGGGGTGACTACTCGGCCGCCGCACCCGACCCGGCACTGGCCGGAGCCATGTGGATGAGCGGCGAGTACGCCCCCTCCGACGCCGCGAGCGGGGATTGGGGCACCGCCACTGCGGAGGTCAGCCTCACCGCGCCGCCAGCGCGGGCGATCGCGGTCGGTGCCGAGGGTGGCAACGGCGCTCTGTACGCGCAGGCGCCGCAACTGGGCAGCGGCTGGCACTCGCTCGGCGGGACGATCATCGCCGCGCCAACGGTCGCGGCCCGGCCCAACCCCAACGGCACCACGCCCGCGCAGCCGTTGTTCGTCGCTACGGCGGCCGACCACACGCTGTGGGTGCGCTCGTTGTCAGCGGGCTGGCGGCGGCTCGGGCCCGAGACGATGTCCTGCCTGAACGGCCCCGCGGCCGTGATCACGGGCGCATCGATATTGACCCTGGCCTGTGAAGGGCTCGACCGGGCGCTCTGGGTGAACAGCACCACGTGGACGGGTTCGGGCCTGCCTACGGTGACGTCCGCCTGGACCAGGCTGGGTGGCGTGCTCGCGAACGGGCCGGCGGCAGCGCCCGTCGGCGGCACGATGACGTACTTCGTCCTCGGCACCAACGGGCAGATCTTCACCCGGACGAACGCCGCGGGCTACACGGCCAGGCCGTGGGTCTGCATCGGGCGTCCAGCCGCCGCCGCGGAACCGGCGAGCAGCGACACCATTTTCGGCTGCCAGGGCAGCAACCACGCGCTGTGGGTGGCCGCAAATGGCGGGACGGGCTGGACGCCTGCCGTCTCGCTCGGCGGGAGCCTCATCGGCGGTCCCGCCGTCGCCGCGACGAGCCACGTCACCGACCTACTGGTCGAAGGCTCGAACCAGGCCGTCTACGTTCGCACCTCGCTCAGCGGTTATGTCAGCCTCGGTGGGGTGGTCGTCGGCGGCGTCGGCGCGGCCGGCCTGAACTGAGACAGCCAACGGCACCAGGATCGGCGCGGCAGCCAGGGAAGGCGACTTCCCTGGCTGCCGGTGCGGTGCGGACCGGTGTGGCAGCGCTCAGCCGGGCGCCTGGGCGAGTGCGACCTCGAAAGCGGCGAAGACGTCGGCGCTGAACAGCACGAAACGCGCGTCGGCGACGCCGCTCGGGGTGGCGCGCACGGTGGCGACAGCGATCCGCGCCGCGTCCGCCACCGGCCACCCGAAGATCCCTGCGGACACGGCCGGGAAGGCGA